>Ga0134126_10012500_pt1 | contig 10724 bp, 8 predicted proteins | sample KB31752_FD_96881 | JGI IMG/M metagenome (GOLD analysis project Ga0134126, IMG submission 96881) | Terrestrial soil microbial communities with excess Nitrogen fertilizer from Kellogg Biological Station, Michigan, USA - KB3-175-2 | ecosystem: Environmental > Terrestrial > Soil > Unclassified ...
GAACAAGGACATCACGGTGAAGATCGAGGCCGAAGTGCGCAAGGCGCTGGGACTGGTAAAGGAGCCGACCAACGGAGCGGCGGAGAAGCCGCAGGCTGCGCCGCCTCCTCCGGCCAGCCGCACCGTGGCCATGCCGGCCGCACGGCGATAATTTGCATTCAAAACACCTGTGTTGGGACGGGGCTCCGCCCCGTCTCGGCGGATTAAGAACTCCACCTTCAGACGTGCAAGTCGGCCAACATTAACTCTCAAGGTAATACCTCATCTAGAATCGCCCTTCCCTCCCCCTAACCGGACTGCACCAGCAGCGGTGCTTTCTCTCTTGACATAGCGCCGGGATGTGCTATTTTGCCGCACCACGGCCCTGAGCACCTCCCGAGGTGCAATATGACGATTGCGCAAAAGTCAGTTCTTGCCGGGCTCATTGTCGCGGTTGTTGGCTTGTCTGTGTACACCTTCAGGTTCGCAACAAAAGGTGCGACCTGTCCTCCGGAACCAGGCCAGAAACCCGACCGAGTATTCATGATTCACCTCTACAGCGATGGAAATGACTGCTTCGCCGATCTGTCTTACGTCACTGTATGGAGAACCCCGCAGAAACAAAAGGTGACTTGGGTCTCCGACGATGACAACGAGTACAAAGTGAACTTCAAGCCTGGAACTCCGTTTAAGGATAATCATCAACAAGACCAGTTCGAGTTCGACGTGAAGGCACATGGTCAGGCCGCAAGCGGTGTTCCAGTGAGAAGCGGGCGTTATTACTACTCCGTAACGAGAAACAATGAACAAAAGCCGTGCCTGGACCCGAGCGATCCCGGCGTGCATGTGACACCTTAGCGTAAAAAAAAATCACTTGTTGCGGAGCAGAGCCCGGAGGCGCGGGTTGTCGCGCAGGTGGTCGAAGTCGGCCGTGTCCCGAATCGCGGATGCGGGGTAGCCGCTGGCGACCGCGGTCTCCAGAGACGAAAGGCATGCTTCCGTGTTCCCCAGTTGGTTGTACACCAAAGCGGCGCGGAAATTTACTTCGGCATCTTTCGGAACCAGCTGCAGCGCGCGCTGCACGTCTGACAGCGCCTCAGCCTTGTCCCCGACCATGGCGTGATAGGTGGAGCGAAAGGCTAAGCCGGTAGCGTCACGCGGATTAATCTGTAGCTTGGCATCGGAGATGGAGATGGCTTTGCGGTAGGCCGCTGCCGCTTCTTTCCGCCGTCCGGGCGCCCAGTAGAGGGCGTCGCCCAAATTTCCCCAGGTGAGCGAGTCGCGGTAATCGTCCAGTTTCAACGCCTGTTGGAACATATCAGCCGCTTCGGCAAACCGGCGCAGATTGAACAGCGCGGCTCCTAGGTTGCTGTATGCCTCCAGGGTGGGCCGAACCTCCAGGGAGCGTTTCAATACCCGGATGGAATCAGAATACTTGCCCTGGAGGGAGTACATAGCGCCCAGATTGGCATAGCCCTGAAAGTTCTCCGGCGCCAGCTTGACCACGCGCTGGAACATCCCTACAGCATCGTTGTAGCGCGTTTGACGATAATAGAATGCTCCCAGCCAGTTGTATCCCGCCCAGTACTGCGGACGAAGGGTGATAGCCTGGCGGTAGGCAGCCTCCGCAGCGGACAAATTGCCTAGTTTCTCGTCCGCGTCGGCGAGACCGCGGAGCGCATTGATCTGGGTACTATCAAGGGCTACAGCCTTCTGGAACTCGTCCGCAGCTAACTGATAGCGTCCCTGCTCGTTATAAACGTCGCCCATACAGACGTGGCTTTCCGCTATGTCGCTGGCAAGAGCCAGGGCCTTTTTGCAGTCAGCAGCAGCCAGCGTGATCCAATCATTCGTGCGATTGCTTTGCTGAAATCCGTGCCAGTAGGCATCCCCCAAGCCGGCGTAGGCGCGTCCGTAATTGGGGTCAAGCTGCAAGGCCTGGCCGAATTCGGCAATGGCACTTTGTATGTTCTCCGGTTTCTGGTATTCCTCCAGGTAGCCCAACCCGCGAAGGTAGTGCTGGTACGGCTCCGGATTGGTGCCAGCCCGGATGTGCGCGCTGTCACGCTGCGCCCGAGGGATCTCCAGGGCCAGGATCTTGAGCGCCTCATTCACCACCTGGTCTTCCATTCCGAAGATGTCGCTGGCCGCGGCAGTGATGGTGCCGGCGCCGAGTTGCCGCTGCGTGGAGGCGTCCACCAGGAGGCAGTTGATTCGCAGCTGGGACCCGGCTTGCTGCAGGCTGCCCTCCAGCACCCAGTCCACTCCAAAATCGCGGTGAGCTTGTTCCGCGGTTTTGATGCCCTGAGCCTGGAGTTCGTGCGTAGACACCAGTTGCAGCGAGCCACGGTCGCTGAGCTGGGCCAATTGTGCGGTCAAGGTTTCCGTCATGCCGGCCCCCAGCGCGCCGGTTGCTTTGTCGCCATTCAGGGCTTGAAAGGGGAGGATTGCCAAAATGCGGGGAGCGGGCTGGGCAGGCCGCAGCCGGTTCTTTAACCGAAAGCCGATCACGGCCAGCGCACCAACCAGTACGATGGCCAAGGCGAGGAGGGCTCTGCGGGGTGACACACGAGGTGCGAGCGGCCGCGACCCGCTGGATTCCCAAGCTGTCCCGCTGCCACTGGGCAAGAGCCGCAGCAGGTCCACCCGTAACTCCCGGGCAGTCTGGTACCGACGTTCCGGATCCTTGTCCAGAGCTTTTAATATGATGGCTTCCAGTCCTGGAGGAAGACCGGGTTTAAGCGCGGTGGGAGGCTTAGGAGGCTGCCGCAGGATATCGTCAATCAGTTGCGGCGGGTGGCGCTCGGGAAAGGGCCGCTGGCCGGTGGCCATTTCGTACATCACCGCGCCCGCCGCCCAAATGTCAGTGCGCTGATCCACATTTTGCCCACGGACCTGCTCCGGCGACATGTAGGGCAAGGTGCCGGAAAGCATTGGGTTCTGGCCCAATGTTTCCGTGGCCAGGCTGGCATCGAGAGGCCGGGCCAGCTTGGCCAAACCGAAATCAAGCACTTTCAGTTGTCCCTGGGAGGAAAGCCGCAGGTTGCCGGGTTTCAAATCACGATGAACTACGCCCTGCTCGTGGGCGGCCTCCAGTGCTTGCGCCAACTGCACCGCCAAGCCCATCAGCTCCTGCTCGGACAAAGCGCCGGCCAGCAGCTTGGTGTTCAGAGTTACGCCAGCGATATATTCGATGACCAGGTAGTCCACGCCATCCTGGCTTCCGAATTCATGCACAGTCGCGATGTGGGGATGATTGAGGCGGGCCAGCGCCAGGGCTTCTTTGTGGAAGCGCGCCCGCGCGCCGGTGTCGCTGATGGTGCCGGCGGGAAGTACCTTCAGGGCAACGTCGCGGTCCAGTTGCAGGTCGTGGGCACGATAAACAACACCCATGCCCCCGGCACCAATCTGCTCCACGATGCGATAGTGCCCGAGCACCTGTCCGATGCTGGGGGAGGGGGAGGACATTGCGGGAATGTTAGGCCGGAGACGGTCGCGGGTCAATCATTTGATAGCCTTCGAAGGGCCTGCGCCGCAAGCGGTTAAGCTCATGATTGCCCGGGCGCGGCAGTGGGCATTAGAATCGGGGTGTTTCGTGGATTCCCCGTACAATTGAGGCTGATTGAAGCCCGTCATCGCCATTTATCCCGGCTCATTTGATCCGCTGACCAACGGCCACCTGGACCTGATCGAGCGTGGAGCCAAGATCTTTGACGAGCTGATTGTGGCGATCCTGCGCAACTCGGAAAAAGAGCCGCTGTTCAGCGTGGAAGAACGGCTGGAGTTTATCCGGGCCATGACGGGGAAACGGGACAATGTGCGCGTGGACAGCTTTGATGGGCTGATGGTGGATTACGCGCTGAAAGTGGGAGCGACGGCGGTGCTGCGCGGCATACGCGCCATCAGCGACTATGAATACGAGCTGCAGATGGCGCTGATGAACCGCAAGCTGGAGCCGCGCCTGGAAACGGTGTTCATGATGCCGGCGGAAACCTATTCGTACCTGAGCTCACGCCTGGTGCGGGAAGTGGCGATGCTGGGGGGCTCCGTGCGCGGGTTGGTGCCGGAGCTGGTGGAGAAGAAATTACGCGAGAAGCTGGCGCCCGCCCGGGCGCGGCGCACGCAATCCAAGCAAGCAATTAACGAATAGAAGGAAGGGCGATGGCAACCACGGAAGTGCGACCCACGGAAGGGTTTACGGAACGAATTGACCGAATTGAAATTTCCGCCACATTGGCAGTGGTGAATGAGGCGGAAAGGCTGCGGGGCGAAGGCGCCGACCTGGTGGACTTCGGAGCCGGCGAGCCGCACTTCGCCACTCCCAAACACATCAAGGACGCGGCCATCAGCGCCATTCAGAGCAACTTCACCAAGTACACGGCGGTGGCGGGAACGGCCGAGCTGCGGGACGCCATTGTACAGCGGCACGCCGCGGATTTGGGCTCCAACTACCGGCGGGAAGAAGTGATCGCTTGCGTGGGCGGCAAGCACGCCCTATTCAACGCCATGCAGGTGCTGGTGGACCACGGGGACGAGGTCATCATGCCCGTGCCCTACTGGGTTTCGTTCAAAGATATCGTGCGCTATGCCGGCGGTCATCCCGTCATGGTGGAGACGGACGAGGGCCGGAACTTCGCCCTGACCGCGGAAATGGTGGAACGCGCGATCACCTCGCGCACCAAGCTGATCATTCTGAACTCTCCGGGCAATCCTTCCGGCGCGGTGATGAGCCCGGCGGACATGACCGAGATCGTGCGCCTGGCTACGAGGCGCGGCATCTGGGTGCTTTCCGACGAATGCTACGTGTACCTGAACTTCACGGGCAAGAACTTCTCGCTGGGCTCGCTGCAGGAAGGGCGGGAACGGCTGCTGGTGGCGGGCTCGCTCTCGAAGACTTATGCCATGACGGGATGGCGGCTGGGCTATGCGCTCGGACCAGCGGCAGTTGTGAAAGCCATGCAGAAACTGCAGAGCCAGTCCACGTCCAACCCGACCTCCATCGTGCAAAAGGCGGCGGTGGCGGCGCTGAAAGGTCCACAGCAGTGCGTGGAGGAGATGCGGCAGGAATACATTACGCTGCGCGACCGGGTGGTGGCGGGCTTGCGCGCCATCCCGGGGATTCACTGCACCCAGCCGGAAGGCGCGTTCTACACTTATCCCAATGTTTCCGCCTACTTCGGGCGGGGCGGGATGAAGAGTGCGGCGGACGTGGCTGGGCGATTGCTGCGCGAGGCGCACGTGGTCACGGTGCCGGGCGAAGGCTTTGGCACGCGGGAGCACATTCGCATTTCGTATGCCACTTCGGCCAAGGAGTTGGACCGAGGGCTGGAGCGGATGAGGAAATTCTTTTCCGCCGTTTAAGCGGAAAAGCCCAAGCTTGCGGCAACTATTGGGTTCTGGACGGCTTCTATACAGGTTGCTGCGTCCACCTGTCGAATGTGGAACCTGGGTTGGCAGTGACGCCATGTGGTTACCGTGGTGACGCGTACTGCCGGCGCCTGAACCATGGAACTATACCCTTTACTACTGCTGCCTGAATTCAGCCCGCGGCCCTGGGGCGCGACCGACCTGTCTCCTATCTATGCCGGGCGCACATTCCCGGAAAAAATTGGAGAGGCGTGGCTGACTGGGGATGAGTGCCGAGTGGCCAATGGCCCGCTGGCGGGGCAGCGCCTGGCTGACGTGGCGGAACGCTTTGGCCGCAACCTGGTGGGCGATGCGGCACGGGAGCCGAACCGGTTTCCGCTCTTGCTGAAGTTTCTGTTTCCCCACGACAAGCTTTCGGTGCAGGTGCATCCCGACGACGCCTGCGCGCAGCGCGTGGGCCAGCCCTGGGGTAAAACCGAATGCTGGTATGTTTTACAAGCGGAAAAAGGAGCGCAGGTAGCTCTGGGCATGAAGCCGGGCACCACGCGCCAACAACTGGAACAGGCCATCCGCGAGACGCGCGCGGAAGACCTGCTGAACTGGATTGAGATCCATCCCGGGGAGATGATTTACGTCGCCGGCGGCACGGTGCACGCTATCGCGCCCGGTTCCATCCTGGTGGAGACACAACAAAGTTCCGACACCACTTACCGGCTCTATGATTATGGACGCCCACGGCCGCTGCACCTGGAACAAGGCATGGCGGCTGTAAAAGAGAAGACCGGCTCCGGCAAGGTAAAAAGCCGTGGAAGCAATGGGCACGGCAAGGAGCAGCAGGAACTGATTGCGTCGCCCTATTTTATCGTCGAGAAGTTTGCCTTGAAGGACACGCGCGATTTCAAGACCATGGAAGAAGGTCGCCGGCTGGTAGAGATTCTGGTAGCGGTCAGCGGCTGCGGCGTAGTCGAAGCAAGCGGAGGGCAGCCGGTAACCTTTGCGCCCGGGGAAGCGGTGGTGGTGCCGGCCTGCGTGACCGAATTTCGGGTGCGGCCGCAGTGGACAGTGGAATTTCTGCGGGCGCGAGTGCCGGCAAAGGCGCGCTCCGAGCCGGCGGTGATTTAGGATGGCAGCAGCTTAAGGTGCGGCGCGTCGGTTCGCATCAAATGCCGGCGCAAGCTCTTCAACAACCGCGTGAATATGTGGCCAAACAGAACGCTCATTTTTATCCCGTAATCCTGGCCGGTGGCCGAGGCACGCGCTTCTGGCCGCTAAGCCGCAAACGCCGCGCCAAGCAACTGCTGGCCCTAGACGGCAAGCGCACCATGATTCAGCAAACCGTGGACCGCCTGCGTCCACTGGCAGGGGAAAAACAGTTCTGGATCATCACCAATGAAGATCTAAAGGTGGAGATTGGGCGGCAGCTGCCCAACCTGGCGCGGCGGCAGACCGTGGCTGAACCGGCGGGCCGCAACACGGCACCGGCTATTGGGCTTGCGGCATTCATTCTCCTGCGGCAGGATCCCGCGGCCGTGATCGGCATGTTTCCCTCCGACCACGTGGTGGCCGACGACAAGGGATTTCGCTCGGTGCTGCAGCGAGCCGTGGATCTTGCGGCGCTGGGGGAAAACATTGTGGTCATGGGCGTTCAGCCCACCCGGCCGGAAACCGGTTATGGGTACATTGAAACCGGTGAAAGAACGCAGAAAGACCTGTTCCGCGTGCGGCGGTTTACCGAAAAGCCGAACCGGCAAAGGGCGGAAGAGTTCCTGGCCTCAGGACGGTATTTCTGGAACAGCGGCATGTTCCTATGGCGTGCGGACACGCTGGCGCGCGCGCTGCGCGAGCACCTTTCGGAAACCGCACCCTATCTGGAGCAAATTGCGGCGACGTTCGGCACGCGCAAATTCGAAGCGACCTTCCGCCGGTTGTATCCGAAATGCGAAAACATCAGCGTGGATTATGCCGTGCTGGAGCCGCGTTCGGCCAAGGGGGAACACGCATCTAACCTGTTCTGCATCCCGGTGAACGTGGGATGGAATGACCTGGGCTCCTGGGCGGCGCTGTATGAGTATTCGGCCCGGGCAAAGCAGAATGGGGCGGAAAACGTGATTCGCGGAGCCAACAGCTTTACGCTGGATGCAGCAGGAAATTACGTCCACGCGCCGGGTAAGTTCGTGGCCACGGTGGGCGTGAACAATCTGGTGGTGGTGGAAACCGACGACGCGCTGCTGGTCACTACCCGGGAGCAGGCGCAGGACGTGGGCAAAGTGGTGAAGTACCTGGATGAGAAGAAGATGACGAAGCTGGTCTAAAAACAGCTCTTGGCTCTTAGCTGTGGGCTCGTCGGCTTTGAACATGGGGCAATCGGCTGAAAGCCAAAAAGCTAAGAGCGAAGGGCCAAGAACCTACAACATGACTGCAATCAAATTCGGGACCGATGGGTGGCGTGGCGTCATCGCCGATGATTTCACTTTTGAGAACGTGCGGCGGGTGGCGGGCGCGATCGCTTCCTACGTTCTGAAGCATGAGGAGGCGCGGCGCGGCGTGGTGGTGGGCTACGACACGCGGTTCGCCTCCGGGCGCGCCGCCGAAGCCGCGGCCGAAGTGCTGGCCGGGGCCGGGATTCCGGTTGTGCTGGCCAATGACTACACGCCCACGCCGGCGGTTTCCTACAATGTGAAGCAGCGGGGCGCGGCCGGCGGGGTGATGATCACCTCCAGCCATAATCCCTTCAACTGGAATGGCGTGAAGTTTAAAGGCCGTTTTGGCGGCTCAGCCACACCCGCGATCATCAAGAAAATTGAAGCCGAGCTGCACGCGGGAGCGGCTCCCAAAGGCGTGCCCGCCAAAATCGAGCGGGTGGACCTGAAGCCCGCGTACGTGGAGGCGATCTGCCAGTTCGCCGACCTGGATAAGATTGCCAAAGCCAACTTCAAGCTGGCCATTGATGCCATGCACGGCTCGGGCCGCGGGGTGCTGGCGGGAATCTTCGACCGGCACGGGGTGAAGTACGTGGCCATCCGCAGCGAGGTCAACCCGCTGTTTCCCGGCATCAATCCCGAACCCATCGAGCCGCACGTGGCCCTACTGCAGGAAACGGTGGTGCGCGAGGGCTGCCATGCCGGGCTGGCCACAGACGGCGACGCCGACCGCATTGGAGCGGTGGCGGAGGACGGTAGCTTCGTGGATTCGCACAAATGTTTTTCCGTGCTGCTGCGCTGGCTGCTGGAGCGCAAGAAATGGCCCGGCGACGTGGTGCGCGCCTTCAACACCACGCGCATGCTGGACCGCATTGCCGCGCGCTATGGGCGGCAATTGGTAGAGTGCCCCATCGGATTCAAGTACATTGCCGACCTGATGATGGAGCGGGAGATTGTCATCGGCGGCGAAGAGTCCGGCGGGATCGGCTACTCGCGTTACCTGCCGGAGCGCGATGGCATCCTGAATTCCCTGCTGCTCGCCAACGTAATGGCCGATGAAGGCAAGACCCTGGGCCAACTGGTTATCGACTTACAGCGCGAATTCGGCGAACATTACTACGGACGCCGCGATCTGCACATTCCCGACGAGGTGAAGATGGCGGCCATCGAGCGGGCGCGCTCAGAGCAGTTCACCGAACTGGGCAACTACCGGGTCTTGCGCAAAGAAGGGCTGGACGGAGTGAAATTGTTCCTGGATGCGCCTACCAACGGCAACGGGGCGGAGGCGTGGATTCTGCTGCGCGCGTCCGGCACCGAACCGCTGCTGCGACTCTACGCGGAGGCGGCTTCGTCGGACTTGGTGAAGGAAATGCTGGCCAGTGGCGAATCCATGGTGATGCAGAAGGCGGCAGCGTGAGGAGCAGCGGTCAATCATCAAGCGCTCAGGAGTGGGTAAGCTGATTGGCTTACCCGCTGCTTGGCTGAAGCGTGGCAGTGCAGAAGTGATGTGCTGAATGCTCACGGCTGAGTCCTGATTGCTAGTTCCTATGGCCTTTCCTACCAGCAGCACGGCGCAACCCGATACGCCCGAGGCGCGGCGCTATAACCGCATCCGGCGGCGGCTGGGCATTGCCGATTTCGCGCTTGGCCTGGCCATGCTGCTGGTGCTGCTGGCCACCGGCTGGACCCGCAACCTGCGCGACATCTCCTACCTGGGCTCATGGCAGATCTACTCGCTGGCTGTCTTCGTCTACGTTGCGACGCTGCTGGTGATCGGGAAAGTTCTGGGTTTCGGGCTGGACCTGTACGGCTTTTATCTGGAACACCGGTTTCATCTGTCAAACCAGAAGCTGGGTTCGTGGTTGTGGGACCAGGTAAAAGGCTTTCTGGTCGGCCTGGTGTTCGCAGGTATTGTCGTGGAAGTCATCTATTACGTTCTGCGCATGTGGCCCGAGCGCTGGTGGCTGATCGCCTGGGGCGCCTTTATCGTGATGTTCGTGGCCCTGGCGCAGATTGCGCCGGTGGTGCTGTTCCCGATCTTCTACAAGTTCCAGCCGCTGCAGAGGGAGGAACTGAAGCAGCGCCTGGTGCGCCTGAGCGAGCGCGCGGGAACCCGGATCCGCGGAGTGTACGAGTGGAAACTCTCGGAGAAAAGCAAGAAGGCGAACGCGGCGCTTACCGGGTTAGGGAAAACGCGGCGCATCATTTTGGCGGACACGCTGCTCACCAACTACTCCGACGACGAGATTGAAGCCGTGCTGGCGCACGAACTGGGCCACCACGTGCGGCGCCATATCTTGAAAGGCATCCTGCTGGAGATTGCCATCACCTTCGTGGGCTTCTGGGCGGCGAACGAAGTGCTGCGCTACGCCGTTTTCCAGCGGCACATGTTTGAATCGCTAGCCGATTTTGCCAACCTGCCGCTGCTGGCGCTGGTGTCGACCGTGCTGTCGCTCGCGCTGATGCCGGTGCTGAACGCCTACTCGCGGCAGAAGGAGCGGGAAGCGGACCAGTACTGCTTCGAATCCATCGGCAGCGTGGAGCCGTTCATCAGCTCCATGAACAAGCTGGCCGAGCAGAACCTGGCGGAGCGCTCGCCTTCGCGGCTGGTCGAGGTGCTATTCCATTCCCATCCCGCTATTGCCAAGCGCATCGAGGCGGCGCAAGAGTACGCCGAAGGCAGCAGCGAACCGGTCAGCGCCGAGTAAGAAATTCTTCGGCGCGGTGCAGGTCGTCTTCCGTATCCACCCCGATCGTGTCAAATGGTGTTTCCGCCACGTGGATAGGAATGCCGTTCTCCAGGAAGCGCAACTGCTCCAGGCGCTCGCTCTGCTCCAGCGACGATTCCGGAAGGGCAACGAAGTGATCGAGCGCCGCTTTACGATAGGCGTAGAAGCCGAGATGCTTATAGTAGCGGGTGCCGGCGCCATCGCGATCGTAGGGGATCGTGGCCCGGGA
>Ga0134126_10012501_pt1 | contig 10724 bp, 12 predicted proteins | sample KB31752_FD_96881 | JGI IMG/M metagenome (GOLD analysis project Ga0134126, IMG submission 96881) | Terrestrial soil microbial communities with excess Nitrogen fertilizer from Kellogg Biological Station, Michigan, USA - KB3-175-2 | ecosystem: Environmental > Terrestrial > Soil > Unclassified ...
CGGCTCCGAGGCACGCTTGGCTCGTCCGCCGCTGTTGAAGTTGTTCCAGCCAGATTTTCGCCGCCTCCGCGTAGCGTTGCTGACGCTCCAGTTCCTCCACTTCGCGTTCAAGTCTCCTTTGGCCGACGCGGAGTTGCATGACGCGATCCAGGAACGGATCGGGCCACGCCGGATCACTGGACAGCGTGGCGATCTCTTTTTCATAACGCTCGGCGGTGGCGCGATCGCCGTGCCGCCGCGCCAGAGTTGCCAGTTGCGCCGTTGCTGTCTTATGGGCAAACGGACTGGCTTGGGCGATGGTCAGGAAATCCACGGCGGCACGCGGCTCGTCGTGTTCCACGGCAATCAACCCCAAACCGAAAGCGGTTCGAGGGTTGTCCGGGTTTTGCTGCCAGTCGTCGCGAAACAACTGCTCGGCCTCTTGCCATTCTCCCCGCTCCAGAAGCGCCTCCGCCAACGGTAGGCGAAAGGCGGACAAATCCCGCGGCGAAGAATTCGCGGCGGCGCTAACCGCCAGACGAAGCAACGGCAAGGCATGGTCGGGATCGCGCTTCAGAGCGATTCGGCCACGGCCGTACGGCCAACGTGGATCGCCAGGGTCCAGATGGCTGGCTTCCGCGAAGCAGCGATCAGCCTCGCGGTCGAATAGTTGGGCCAATAGCGTCATCCCAAGGCAGCCCCAGGCGTCGGCGGAGTGCGCGTTGTCCAGCACATGTTGCCGCGCGCTCTTGATCGCTTGCTGGACTTCGGCATCTTCAATACCCGTCGGCATGGGTGGATCAACCAGCGTGGCCGCAGACGAGCGATGCCACCACCAAGCCGGGCCCCCGATCATCATCACGAGAATAAAAGCGAACCAGCCCCAGCATCGTCGGCCGCGCTTGGCGATCGAGCTTTGCGGTATCATGGCGCGCGGCCCTCCCCACGACACAGTTTAACCAGCCGGTCAGCGGTGCCGCCGGGGAACAACTCGCGGACGCCATCCGGCCAGGTGACGAGGATCGTCTCGAACCGTGCGGCCGTGCCCAGTCCAAAATGGGCCGTCGGCGAACCACTACAGAGGTAGCTCTCCGCCGCATTGATCGAGCGCAGTTGCTCCCCCTTTCCGGCGCGGACGCGCACCTCCGCGCCGTAGGCGTCGCGTTTCCACTTCGGATCGAACGCCCGCACCTTCAGCCAGTGTCCTCGCTCGGGCGCTATGTTCCGCAACAGGCGAACACGTCCGCCAATGGTGGATACCAGAAGATCCGGCGCGCCGTCGTTGTCGAAGTCGCCGCAAGCCAAACCGCGACCGACGTTCCAGAAACCGCACAACGCCGGGTTCGCCGCCGACCGATCGCGGAATGTCCCCGTGCCGTCGTTGACGAAAAGTTGGTTACGCTCGGCGTAGGTTTCCCAGAAGCCCAGGCCGCTGTCTCGGGCGGGACCGCCGCGAACCACGCGGCCATTGACAACCGCGAGATCGACGACGCCATCGTTGTTGAAATCGGCCAACAACGTACCGAACCCCGTGCCGTGACCGTGGGGAGAGGCCAACCCCGATGGGCGAGTGGCATCGCGAAATTCGCCGCGCGGACCTTGCTTCCAAAGCGTGTTTGTCTCGCTGCCGAGATGGGTGACGAACAAGTCGAGCAAGCCATCGTTGTTGATGTCGCCGAGGGCGATGCCCATGCCGGCGAACGCGCGGCCCATTGCCGTGTAGCCGACGCCGCGCGAGACGGCCTCATCGGCGAAGGTGCCATCGTGACGGTTGATCCACAGGCGGTTTGGCTGGCCGTCGTTGGATACGAAAATGTCTGGCCAACCGTCGCCATCGAAATCCGCGCAGACCACGCCTAGCCCCGGACCAGGCAGCCGACCGAGGCCGGAGGTGAAACTCACGTCCTCGAAGCGCACGCGGGCGGCCGGCTTGCCGTCCGTCGCCTGACTCGATCCGCGATTGTGGAACAACTTGCTGCATGTGCCGGGGAAGGTGTTCGGGCCGCAGTAGTCCCGTTGACCGCCTGGCGAGCGGCATACGTGTTTCCGGTCGTAATCGAGATAGTTGACGACAACGAGATCGAGCCAGCCATCACGATCATAATCGAGAAAAGCGGCGGACATGCCCCACAAGGGATTGATCAGGCCGCACTCGGCGCTGATGTCCTCGAAGCGGCCGTCGCCGAGGTTGAGGAAGAGCTTGATGCCGCCGTACTGTGTCAGCAACACATCAGGCCGACCGTCATTGTTCACGTCCGCGATGGCCACGCCACGGTTGTGCCCGGCCACGTCCAACCCGGACCCGGCGGTCACATCCTGAAACGTCCCACTCGGCAGCTGCCGATACAGCCGATTGACCGACTTCGAGTTCGGGCCGGCATCCTGGAGCAAGTAAATGTCGAGCCAGCCATCGCCATCGAAGTCGAGAAAGGCGCAGCCCGAACCCATGGACTGTGGCATGAAGTAATCGCCGGTCGGCCCCGGGTCGTGAACAAAATCGAGACAGACGCGGTCGCTTATATCCTCGAACCAGGCGGGGCCATCTGCCTTATCGGAAGCGACGGCTATCGCCGTTTGCTCGGTGGAGGCAGAGCAGCCCAGCGAGAGAAGGAGCAGAGCCGACAGAAAGCCGATCCGCAGAGTGGGAGGACAGGGGATCATGAGGTTTCTAAACTCGTTAGCGCGGCGAACCGGCAAAGCAAGAAGTCAATTTTTCGTGACGGTTCCCTTGATGAGATCGATGGTGATCGATTGCGTCGAGTCCGCCGTCACTTCGTAGGTTAGTTTCGAGACTTCCTCATCGTATTTGTCGTTGATTCGGGCGAAGAGTTGGGCGCGATTTTCGCTGCTTGGATCACCCGGATAGGGTTTGAACCGAACGATGATCTTGTACTTGCCGAGAGGGACACCGTGATTGGTCGGACCGTTGACGACGAAGGAGTTATCGCTGCTGGAGATCGTTGCCGAACTGGCGGGGGTGTTCTTCTCCTGCGGCACAAAAAGGATTTTTCCTTGATCGGTGTCGATTAGTTTGATGTGCGAGGGGAGAACGATCGTGCCCTTGACGACGGCGGCTTTTTCGCCGCATCCGGCGAGGACGAGGAGACAAACGGCGGTAAGGGACGAGACCGAACACAATCCACGACGTTGCGGCATGATGACAACCCGACAAGTGGAGAGAATGGAACAGGAACGAAACAGCCAACCGCGCCAGCGAGGATACCCTCGCTGGCGCTTCGGACGCGCAAGGCTGGTGCGAGTCGCCAGCCGGCGCGGAGTCTTCGTTAGTCCACGCCGAGCGGCGAGGAGTTCAAGTAATTGAGGGCGGCGGTCATGGCTGCGGAGCCGGAGAGACTGTAGCTGACCAGATGCACGCTGCCGTCGCACATGACAAAGGGGCAACCGCCGAAGGGCGAACCCCAGTCATTGCCAAAGGGGTCGCCAACCCTGTCTTGCACGACGAGGTTTCCGTTCCGGCCTGTACCGCCGTAGCCTCCCGAGTAGATGCACTCATCCCAGTTGGCACTTGAGGTGTTGCTGTAATACCTGGGGTCCATGGCCTTCTCGCCAGCCAGGATGGTGTTGGCGGTGCCCCTGGCGTTGGTGATCACGGACATAGACACCTTGAAGGCCCAATTATTCTGGAAACTTTTGTTGTTGATCGCGTAGTCGGTGTGTGGCCCCATGATCTTGGGGGAATTGCTGCCACCGGCGTTGGTAGCGTAGGGAGTATGATTGCGCCCCGGACACAGATACGTCTTGATCGGCACAGCCAGGTAGCTGCCCGCTTGTGCCTGGTTGTAGAGATTCTGCTGTTCGACATAGGGAAGGATCTGGAACGCCCAGCACCAGTTGAGACGATTACCGGTGTTGGAGCCGTTGTTGGGCAGTGTGGCGTAGGTGTCGTGGTAGTTGTGGCAGGCGAGACCGATCTGCTTGAGGTTGTTGACGGTCTGGCTGCGTGCGGCGGCGCTACGAACTTTCTGCACGGCCGGCAGGAGCAGGCCAATAAGGATGGCGATGATGGCAATCACCACCAGCAACTCGATCAGCGTGAAACCACGCCCGTGCTTGCGGAAAACGAACCTTGGCACAGAAACCTCACTTTCGACAAAAGAAGGGCAAACAAAATTCAACAAGGGCACAGAGAGGACTGTTCGCGACGATGAGAACATGCTCATCTTTTTCGCGCGCGACTTGCCCGTTGTCAAGAAAAAAAATGATAAAAAATTCATAACCGAGTGCGTCGAGGATCCCGTTTACGTTTCGCGAAACATAAACGGGATCCTCGACGCACGCTCCTTCCCGCGCCGTTGCGCCGCGCTCATCTTGCGGGTGCCGGCGCAGCCTCATAGAATTGATCGTGTGTTCCTCAAACATTCCGCCGAGAAGCGCCCACTCTCCACGAGACTGCCATGCGCGTCTGGTTTCATAATCTCATCGTGGCGATCAAAACAGTCGCTCAGGGCATGTACATCACCCTGTGGTATTTCCTGCAAACCTACCGGCGCAAGACCTTCACCGAGCGCTTCGAGTATCCCGAACTGCCGGTGCCCATCAAGCCGCGCTATCGCGGCTTCCATCGCTTCGACCTGACCACCTGCATCGGCTGCGACAAGTGCGCCCGCGCCTGTCCGGTCGATTGCATCTACATCGAGAAGATCAAGAACCCCGTCGGCAAGGGCTTCCGCGTCAACGGCTTCACCATCGACTACACCAAGTGCATGTTCTGCGCGTTGTGCGTCGATCCCTGTCCGGTCGATTGCATTTTCATGGGTTCGACGCACGATCAGAGCTGTTTCAGCCGCGACGGTTGCATCGTCGATTTCGCCAAGCTGCCGGTCGAGGTCGGCTGGGGGCAGGCCACGCTCAATCCCACGGCGGTGGCCGCCTCCAAGCTCCAGGTTGGCCCCGTCTGGACCAAGCCGCCCGACCCGGCTCCGGCAGCGAAGAAATAAACCGATGGAGAGAGGAGGTAACAGAGATGGCCGCTCCCAAAAGAGGCAAGAAATACTTCACCGTGGCCGAGGCCAACAGCATGTTGCCCCTGGTCCGAGTCATTGTCCGCGACATCAGCGAACTCGCCGGGCAATTGCGCGAGCGACACGATCGCTTGAATGGACTGCGGCCGGGAGAGCGATCGCGCCTAAGCGATGCCCATGACGAGGAACTTCAGCACGCGCAAGCGGAGTTCGAGCAGGGCCAGGCGAAGATGGAAGAGTATGAACACGAATTGAAGAAACTCGGTATCGAGTTGAAGGACTACTTCACTGGCCTCATCGACTTTCCTAGCGTGATGGATGGCCGCGTAGTTTACTTGTGCTGGCGGTTGGGCGAACCCGAGGTTGCCCATTGGCACGAACTGGAAGCAGGCTTCGCGGGACGGCAAAAGCTGGTGCCCGACATTAGCCGTGTTTGACGCTGCGCGTAATTCCGAGCCGCGACCGTGAGGGAGCGGTATTTTCCCGCTCCCTCACGGTCGCGGCTCGGTTTGGAGATGGTTCGCATGACTGCTGTAGCTGCTTATCTTCTGCTATTCTTGGCTGTCGGCATCGGCTTTATCTTCGTCCATCTGATGGCCGGCAAGTTTATCCGACCCAACAAACCGGATGCCTCGAAAAGCACCATTTACGAGTGCGGCGAGCCAACCATCGGCAGCGCCTGGATTCAGTTTGATCTGCGCTTCTACGTTATCGCCCTGCTGTTCGTCATCTTCGACGTGGAAGTGGCCTTCTTCTTTCCTTGGGCGGTGGTCTTCGGCAAGGCCAACGCGGTGGCCGCCGTTGGTCAACCGACCCAGGCCGAACACTTTCATCAGACGGCCGAGCGAGCGATGGAACTGGTTCCGCCTCATCTCCAGTCCGAGCGTGAAATGCAGTTCAAATACCAGCGCCTGAAAAACATCACGCCGGATAACGTGGCCCGCCTCCACGAGTTGAGTGCGAAGAAAAAGGCCGCTTCCGACGGCAGGCTTTCGCAGGCAGAAGAGGGGGAGTTGGAGCCGCTGACCAGTGCGGAGGCGATGGTCACGCGGACGCAGGAGCAGGCGAGTCAACTGGCCTGGCTCGCCCTGCTGGAAATCGCCGTGTTCTTCGGTGTTCTGCTGGTCGGCTTCGCTTACCTGTGGCGGCGCGGTGATCTCGCCTGGGTTCGCAGCCTGGCAGCTGAACACCCCGGTATTGAGCTTGCATCGCCTCTTTCACCGATTCCTCCAGCGCCGATCGTTCGACAGCCCGCGCCGCTGGCCGGTGCGGGTGCGCATTCGTGACTAAATCAAGGAATGGCCAGCCCGCAGCGCCAGCAAGGGATCGTCCCTTGCTGGCGCTACGGGCTGGCCAAAACGGGGGGAGTTTTGACAATGGGATGGCTGGAAGGTCGGTTTGAAGAGAGTGTCGTAACGACTTCGCTGGAGCAGGCCATCAATTGGGCGCGTGAGTCGAGCATGTGGCCGATGACCTTCGGCCTGGCCTGCTGCGCCATCGAGATGATGGCCACCGGCGCCTCGCGCTACGACATCGATCGTTTCGGCGCCGGTGCTTTTCGAGCCACGCCGCGCCAGGCCGATTTGATGATCGTGGCCGGCACCGTCAACTTCAAGATGGCCAGTCGAGTGCGCCGTCTGTACAACCAGATGCCCGATCCGAAGTTCGTCATCGCGATGGGCGCTTGCACCTGCGGCGGCGGACCCTATTACAAGTACGGTTACAACGTCGTCAAGGGCGTCGATTTGGTGGTGCCAGTGGATGTGTATGTGCCTGGCTGTCCGCCACGCCCCGAAGCGCTGCTCGAAGGTCTCATGCGTATCCAGGACAAGGTTCGGGCGATGAAGGATCTGACGAAGGATCAACCGCTGACCGTGCCGATGCCGTCGCGCACCGGCTACACGCTGCTGCCGCCCGAATTGACCGATCCCGATCCGATGAAGGCACTGGAGAAACAGAACGCCTTCGCCAAGAAGAACAAGGAACTCGCCGCCCCCGCCAAGGCATAAGATTTTTCACCACAGAGGCACAGAGACACAGAGAAGAAAACGCCAGAACGTCCGTCTTATTCTTTTGGCATTTTCCTTTTGTCATCTCTGTGCCTCTGTGCCTCTGTGGTTAGATTGGAATTAGGAAGCCAGCATGACCTCCGCCGACATCGTCGCCCTTCTCGAACAGAAATTCGGCTCACGCATCACGTCGAAGAATCTCGAAGCCATTGATCCGTTCATCGTGGTCGATGCCGCCGATCTGTTCGAGGTGTGCCGTTTTCTGAAAGAAGATAGCCGATTGCAGTTCGACCTTCTCAACTGCATCAGCGGCGTCGATTACCTGGAGATGGACCCGAAGAAGGTGGCCAAGGCCGGTTTCGAGCCTCATCTCGAAGTCGTCTATCACCTGTCGAGTTTCCCTCATCGACATCGCTTCGTCCTCAAGGTGATGCTACCGCGCTGGAAGGACAACAAAGTCGGAGAATTGCCGGAAGTGCCCTCGGTTACGTCGCTGTGGCGAACGGCCGACTGGCACGAGCGCGAGGTTTATGATTTGTCCGGCGTGTGGTTCGTCGGCCATCCCGAACTGACGCGCATCTTGCTCGCCGATGATTGGGTGGGGCATCCGCTGAGGAAGGATTACGAATATCCGCTGGAATATCACGGTATCCGCGGGCGCTGATGAATGCGAGATGGAGGCGCTGTTATGGGAACGAAGACACGGTCGGGTTGCCACACCTTCGAGGACTTTTGCGCCCTCATACCCGATGGCCAAAAGGCGGACCTGATCGATGGGGTGATCTACATGGCCTCGCCCGATAATACCGATGCCAATGATCTGTTTGGCTGGCTCTTGGTCCTGATGTATGGTTATGCCGAGGCGAAGAAGTTAGGGCAGGTCTTTGGTTCTCGCGTGGCCTTCAGGCTCAAGGAACGTAATGGACCGGAGCCTGACCTTGCTTTTGTCCTGGCAGAACATGGTGATCGCATCCAACGCGGTTACGTGGAAGGCCCGCCCGATCTGGCGGTGGAGATTGTCTCGCCCGAAAGCGTCGAACGCGACTATGAAGAAAAGCGCCAACAATACCAGAGCGCTGGTGTTCCCGAATACTGGATCATCGACGAAGAGGAGAAGACCATTCTTCTCCTACGTCTGAACGCGCGGGGACGGTATCGAGAAGTCCGTCCGCGTCGCGGAATATTCCACAGCGAAATCCTGCCCGGTTTTCATCTCGATCCGCAATGGCTCTGGAAAGAGCCTCGGCCCTATGCACTTGTGATCGCCCAGCAACTACTCGCCGGCTCTTCCAGCGAATGACCGTTAGGGAAAGGGTATCATGGCCACCGTCGCACCGCCGGATCGCAAACAAGATCAGACCGTCATCGAGTTCGATGTCCGCACCGACGAGATGCTCGTCAACATGGGACCGCAGCATCCCAGCACGCACGGCGTGCTGCGGTTGGTGCTGCGCACCGATGGCGAGGTGATCTCCGAAGTCACGCCGCATCTGGGCTATCTGCATCGCTGCGCCGAGAAGATCGGCGAGAACGTCACGCCCATTCAGTTCATCCCCTACACCGACCGCATGGACTACCTGGCCGGGATGAACATGAACCTGGCCTACTCGCTGGCCGTCGAGAAACTGTGCGGCATGAAATTGCCGGAAAAAGCCAACGTCATCCGCGTCCTTATTGCCGAACTGAACCGCATTGCCAGTCATCTCGTCGGCATGGGCGCTTATGGACTCGATCTTGGCACGTTCAGCCCGTTCCTCTACGCCTTCCGCGAACGCGAAATGATTCTCGATCTTTTCGAGGAAGTCTGCGGCGCGCGTCTGACGTACAGCTACATCACCATCGGCGGCGTTCACGACGATCTGCCGCCCGGATGGGTCGAGCGCTGCCGCGAGTTTCTCAATTACTTGAAGCCGCGCGTGCCGGAGTATCACGCGCTGCTGACGACAAACCACATCTTCGTGCAGCGAACGGCGAACATCGGCAACCTGAGCAAAGAAGTGGCTCTGAGTTACGGCTGCACCGGTCCCATGCTGCGCGGCTCGCTGGATCGTCGCCGAGGCGATCCCGATTGGGATCTGCGCCGCACCGAGCCGTATTGCGGCTATGAGACCTATGATTTCAACGTGGTGGTCCCGCCGTTCGACGATCGTTGGGGTTGGCAAGCCCCGCAGGGAACGGTCGTCGGTGATGCCTGGCACCGCTTCATGGTGCGCATGCTTGAGTTAGTGGAGAGTATCCGCCTCTGCGAGCAGGCGTTGGACCGTTATGCCGGCGCCCAGGGTTCGCATCGCATCGAGATGCCGCGTCATCTGCCGGCTGGCGAAGCCTACGTCGAGACAGAGTGTCCACGCGGTCAGATGGGTTTCTACGTTGTCGGCGCGCCCAACAAGGGTGTCGTGCCGTTGCGTGTGCGCGCCCGGTCATCGAGTTTCTGCAATCTCAGCGTCACCAACGAGATTTGTCGCGGTTGCCTCATCGCCGATGTGCCGGCCATCGTCGGCAGCATTGACATTGTCATGGGAGAGATTGATAGATGACGAAATTTGCCGCAAATTTATTGAAAGCAAACGACTTGTGGTGATTTATAGAAGTGAGAAAAGTGGCAGAATACGGTGCATTTCGCCGGTTACTCGAAGAGGCTTCTTTGAGCCTGCCGAGGCCGAGATCGCCGTCCTCGACGTGCAGCCCGCCGACCGCCATCTGCTGCTCCTCGTCCGGCTACCATCGCAGCGGGCATTGACATGAGCCTGCACATCGTCAGTAAGCTGTTGGGCAAGGATGTCACCGAGAAGACGGCGAGGCAGATGGAGTACCCGTGGAACGGAGAGCCATGAGCATCGTCATTCGGCCAGAATCCACCGCCGACCACGAAGCCATCCGGCACGTCAACCGCCTCGCCTTTGGCCAGAACGCCGAGACAAGCCTCGTGGATGCCCTCCGGGATAGCGGGTACGTCCGGGTGTCGCTGCTTGCCGAGAAGGCGGGCCAGGTCGTCGGCCACATCCTCTTCAGCGACTTGCCGATCATCACGGGGGCCGGGACGGTGCCGGCGCTGGCCCTTGCACCGATGGCGGTCCTGCCTGAATTCCAGAACCAGGGGATCGGCTCGGCGCTGGTGCGCAGTGGGCTAGACGAATGCCGACAGCAGGGGCACAAGATTGTCGTCGTGCTGGGCCACCCGCATTTCTATCCACGGTTCGGATTTTCCCCGGCACTGGCTGCGCACCTTGAGGCTCCATTTTTGGGCAGCGACTCCTTCATGGGGCTGGAGTTGGTGGCCGGGGCGCTGGACGGCGTGGTCGGGTGGGTGCAGTATCCGCCGCCGTTCGGAGCTTGGGTGTGATGTTCGTGCCGGCTTGCTCACGACGAGGGGAGCGAGTTGTGTCCTTTCCCCAACTGAACCGATCATCGTGGATGGCACTTCGCCGTTTGCAGGCTGGGCGCTGACGCCCCGATTCCTCCCTGACCATCGGAAGGTGTGCAACTCGCAATCGGCCAAGGACTTGAGGAAAGTGGGCGCTACTGGACTTGAACCAGTGACCCCCAGCTTGTCGAGCTGGTGCTCTAGCCAACTGAGCTAAGCGCCCTGACAGGGTAAAAAATAGGCGATTGAGGCACCCTCGTCAAGGCCAGACCGCCGTTCATCAGGCATCCACTGATCTGAGGCGATTTCGTGTTTTCACGTTGAAAGCAGCCGCTTATTTTTTCGCGGGAGGTGCTTCCATGCCGTACAGCCGGATCGCCCCATCCGCGA
>Ga0134126_10012502_pt1 | contig 10723 bp, 7 predicted proteins | sample KB31752_FD_96881 | JGI IMG/M metagenome (GOLD analysis project Ga0134126, IMG submission 96881) | Terrestrial soil microbial communities with excess Nitrogen fertilizer from Kellogg Biological Station, Michigan, USA - KB3-175-2 | ecosystem: Environmental > Terrestrial > Soil > Unclassified ...
CCCTCTGGCCCTGTTTATTCTCCCCTCAATTATTTTCGTGACGTTGGGACCGGCATTTATCCAACTGCTCCACACATTCAAGGGGCAGTGACTTTGGGTACTTGTAAGGGCAATCTTCAGGAGTAGTAATGGTCTTACCGGTTCCGCAGGGATACGCATTCAATCGCACCCGGCAGTGTTATCTGGCGACGGACTTGCGCCTGGCGGCCACGCACTGGTCGCGTTTTCGCGGCCTGATGGGCCGGGAGGCGGGAGACTTTCGTGCGGGAAAAGCGCTCTGGATCGTTCCCTGCCATGGGGTGCATACTTTTGCCATGCGCTTCGCCATTGACGTTCTTTATTTGGATCGCAACAAAGTTGTGATCCACTTGGAGCAGACGTTGAAACCGTGGCGGGTGGCTCCGGTGCGCATGGCGGCGGCCTCGGTTCTGGAATTACCGGAGGGCACATTGCGCTCCACGGGGACTGTGCTGGGCGATCAGTTGGATATTGCAACGGAAGAGGCGATTAAGGCAGCGGTGTGAGCTACTACGAACCTAAATTTTTAATTGAGTGGTCGTCACCCTGGCACGAGTTCAGGACGGCGATAGGTCCTGCCCTGGCGCGCTCTCCCCGACCGCTCGCGGGGGAAGCCCAGACCCGGCTAATTCCCTACCGGAACCTGGCTGTGGCGTGGGGGATTGAAGCACTATTGGTACTGGCGGCGATTGTTCTGCCGGCGCAGTTAGAGACTTTGCATCCCACGCCGAAGAAGGCGCCGAATTACGACGTTATTTATTTTTCCGGGGACGAATTGCCGCAAACCGAAGACGCGGGTGGCGCCCCTTCGGGTCGTGCGGGACGAGTCGGCGGTCGGGAGGCATTTCACCGTACGCAAAGGATCCGCGTGGCGCGCGGTTCGGCCGTCCGGGAGCAGGTGGTGGATGCTCCAGATGTGAAGCTGCCGCGCTCCAATATGGCAGTTGAGAATTTGCTTGCCTATCACGCGGCCCCGGGGCCGCCTCCCGCTGAAGGCTTGCGGGATTCCCGCTCAGCCCCACAACTGAACCAGATGGCGGCGGTCGCGCCAGCGCCGGAATTAAACCAGCAAAGAACTTTGCGGGCGCCCACTCTGCCGATGAATGTCGTGGCGCCTGCCCCTAGCGTTCCGGTGCAGCGTAGGTCATCGTTCCAGTTGCCGGGATCAAATCCTTTGCAGGCGGTGCCGCCGCCGGTTTCGGCACCGGAAGAGCTAAGCGCTCACGCGCGGCTCACTTTGCCTTCTGAAAGGCCGGTTGCGCCGGCTCCGACGTTAACGCAGGACCTCGCTCCTCGCGGCCCAGGGTTCGGACCAGTGATGCAACGGCAGGTGGTACCGCCGCAGGCGCAGACAGGCAATCTATCTTCCCTGCGGCAGACGGTGACTGGGCTTACAGGAAGTACATCGGTGGTGCCGCCCCAGGTCCAGGTCGGGATTTCGTCATCTTCCCGAAAAGACGCGGCTTTGGGGGCGAACTTTAAGGTGGTTCCGCCATCGCCCAACCTTCGCGCAGCCGGTTCCGTTACGCGCGGGCAAGGTAGCCAGGGAGTGGGACTGGGCAATCCGATGGATCGGGGGTCGTTTGCGGCGCCTCCAGCGGTCCCCAGCAGCCGTAGTGGGGCAGGAGTGGTGGTTTCGAGCCATCCAGGGCCTACGGTGGGCGTACCGGGACACGGGAGCCCCGGAGCACTATCTATGTCACCAGCAGGGCAGGCAAAGCCAGGAATCGGCAAAGGAGCGGACGGCGACGCCGGAATCAGTCGGGGTACAGGTGCCGCGAGCAGCATTGCTGGAGAGGGCAGCGGAGCCGGTCATAACGGCGCGGGCCCAAGCACGGAATTGGCAGCACGTAACGGCAACTCGCCTTACCCGGGAACGGGTGGGGCTGGCACCGGGGCCGCGGGGAATCCGCCCATACCCGGGGTCGCCGTGGAGGGGGGCGGCAGCATCGTGACCTTGCCAAGTTTTGGAGACGATGGCAGCGCGCCAAGCTTACCGAATCATTCGTCTACCGCGCCTTCCGACCGGGGCGCAGGAATCACGATTGTGGCCACCTCGCGTTCGGGCGGCGCGTTTAACTTTTATGGAGCGCTCAAGGGAGACAAGGTCTACACGATTTACATAGACACGAAGCTAGGAACCGCGGTCATGCAGTTTGCCGACCCGACATCTGTTGCGCATCCTTACGCACAAGATTTGACCGCGCCGCAACCCATGCGTGCGGACTTGCCTACTGGGCTTCCGCGAGCACGGATGGTCGTCGCCTGCGTCCTTGACCGCACGGGAATGATTAAAAACCCCCACGTGCTCGAAACGGGCACCGCAACAATGACCGCCCGGGTGCTGGCGGCGCTAGGTAATTGGAAGTTCCGTCCCGCATTGCGCTCCGGCCAGCCGATCGAGGTCAATGCGATCCTCGGCTTCAATATTGATACCAGCGACCGGAACTAGAATCCAAACTGAAAAACGAAATGATCTCCTGACTTAGCAAGCTACGGCTTCGGCTCGGGAGATGGCGCAGACATCTTAGGCAGTAACGCATCCTCATCGGATTTCTCATGGAGCTCGCGAACCCTGTCAAATTCCTTTCTGGCTTCCCCGGCATTTCCCGCAGCCTGATAGACCCGTCCCAGGCGATAGTGGGCGTCAGGGAGCGTGGGGTCTAATTCAATCGCACGGCGAAACGCAGCGATCGCTCCTGTGTATTTCTTCTGCTCGTTCAACAACGTGCCCAAATCCATATACGCCAGCCGGATGTTATCGCTAATCTGGACCGCCTTCTGCAGAAATGCGATCGCAGCATCCGGGTTATTGTTTTTCATTTCTATGTCGCCGAGGTAGGTAAGGGACTGAGCGCTCTTCGGGTCAATTGTCAGTTCATTTTTAAATTCGCGCCGGGCATCGTCGTACTGACGGGATTTCCAATAAAGATAGCCTAGTCCGAAATGAATGTTTGGTTCTTTGGGTGAAACTTTTAATGCAGCTTGAAACTCGTTGATGGCCTGCTGAGGCTCGTGCAAACCATCAAGGGCCTCTCCCATAAGAATGTGGGCCGAGGCGGAGTTTGGATTTTGCTTCAGAATTTTCTCGAACTCCTGGGAGGCGCACGCATAATCCCGCGACCAGAGGCAGCTTTCGGCGAGGCTCTGGTGAAGTTCCGCATTGCCAGCGTCAGCCGCTGCGACAGGTTGCAGGTATTTCACCGCTTCGGGAAACTGTTTGGCGCCGTAGTAGCTGAATCCCAAAAGAGTTGCGACCTGAGAACTCTGCGGATTTTCCTTCAAAGCAGTTTTCAGAGGATCGATAGCCGCGCCGAACTTTCCCTGCTTGAATTCCGCTAATCCAAGATTAAGAGAGATTCCGGGCAGGCTCGGATCGAGCGCCAGAGCCTTGCGATAAGCCGTTGCCGCCGCAGAATACTTCTGCTGCCTTGACAACAAAACTCCGAGGCTGGCGAATGCCCCTGCATCCTTCGGATTCTGGCGTATGACAGCCCGCCACGCGGATTCCGCCTCCCCTAACTTGCCTTGCTGTTCCAAAACTATTGCCTGGTCAGGAGTCGCCGATTGGGCAGCGCTTTGCGATGAGGCTGAAGCAGATTGAAGAAGCAGCGCCCAGCAGAAGAGAGCTGCCGCGAATTTTGATGTTGTGTTCATCTTCGTCAAGACACGGAAAGGAGGTGAAATCTTCTCCAGTTTATACCGGCTGGTAGTGCTTTGTGCGCCCTGCAAGGGCCGCACTTTGTAGCGTAACGCCGGCGATCAGGCACAAAAAAACTGCCCGCGGGTTTAGCCGCGGGCGGTGAAGAGAACAACGGGAAACCGATCTAGAAGATCAGCTTCGCGCCGAGTTGGAATTCACGAGGATCGAACGCAGAGGTGACTTGACCAAAGCGTCCATCACCGACGTTGGTGTCAATGCCACCACCGGCGTAATCCCCACGGAATTGGGTGTGGTTCCAGGTGTTGAAGCTCTCAGCGCGGAACTCGAAGCGGCTTCCACGCGCTTCGCTGATCACGAAGCTCTTGAAGAGTGAGAGGTTCCAATCGTCGCGGCCAGGACCGCGCACGATGTTCGCCGGGAGGTTACCCCAGGTTCCCGCTGACGGAATCGCGAACGCTGCCGGGTTAAACCACTGCGCGGCCGTCTTCGGATAGCTGATCTTTCCGACGAGGTCCGGGCGGTTCCCAGCATTCGATACGACGTTGGTGACGTTGGATGGATCGTTCACGCCCATATTGAGAGGCGCGCCAGATTCCATAGTTACGATTCCAGAAAATTCCCATCCGCCTGCAACGGTCTTGAGCAAGTGGCTGTCGCTGTTCCGGAAGAGAGGAATCTGATAAACGAAGTTCACGAACGCAACCTGAGTGCGATCAAACACAGATGGACCTTCATCGTATCTCCACCCGACGTAAGGATTTCTTACGTTGTTAAGATCGGCGCCGCTGCCATTACTGGTAGTCGCGTCGGTCGCTTTCGCATAGGTGTAGCCGAATTGCAGCTGCAGGTCGTTCCGTAGGTTGCCACGGAGGTCAGCCTGGAAGGAGTTATAAGCACCGTTGGCTTCATTCTGAGCAAGGCGGATAGCCCCGTATCCTGCAAAGTTATACAGCTGGTTTTTACCCGCACCGTTAGCAGCCACCAAGGCTGGCAAGCCAGCGAATGGAGTCAAATTCACTTCTTGGTAGTCATTCTGATGACGGTTCTGGCTTCCAACATAAGACAGCGATAGGACAGATTTGGCTCCCAGCTGTTGCTGAACGCCAAGGCTGTACTGATAGCTTACAGGGTTCTTGTAGTTGTCAGCATTGATGCCTGTGACTCCAAGAGGAAGCACGGGCAACGCCGCAGCGGTAATCGTGCTACCCGTTGTGATGTTGACTCCTGGATTCGACAGCGAAACGCTGTTGAGTGTAGGGTTCAGGTCTCCCGGAGGATTCACAGCACCGTTGTACATATCGTTGCCTTGAATGCGCTCGTACATGGCACCGAAGCCACCACGAACGATGGTCTTGCCCTGGCCAGTAAGGTCATAAGCAAAGCCAATGCGGGGACCGAAGTTAGTCCACTGCGCCGGAACGAGTCCAGCTGGATTCCCATTCTTTCCACCAATGCCGATACCGTTGGTGTAGAACTGCACGCCAGCAAGGATCGGATTCGGGCTGGAGCTCAAACCCGGGCTCGGACCACCCGCGCAAGCAGGAACGGAGTTAACGCTGCAGATGTTACCGTTCGCATCGAAGGTGGCTGCGTTAGCAGGATTGTATTGATTTGGGTAGAAGTTCGAAGACTGCTGGCCCGCCTCATAAGTATGGGGCGCACCGTCCCAACGCAGACCTAGGTTCAAGGTCAAACGATGCGTTGCGCGCCAGTTGTCCTGAATGTAAGCCGCGTAGGAGTTGTTGTTCCATTGGCCAGTGATCTTAACGGCATCTTCGCTGTAGCTCTGCGCGTAACCAAGCAGATAGTCAGCAAAGGGGTTGCCCGTGAACTGTCCGTTGAAGGTAAAGTTACCTTGCGTGTTAGCGAAAGCATCCTGGGTTTTCTTGTAGATTGCCCAACTGGCGCCCATTTTGATCTGGTGCGCACCCTTGGTCCAGGAGATGTCATCGCGCAACTGATAGTCATCCGCTTTATTGTTCCACGGAGTCCAGTTGGAAGTGTAATTCGCGATACCGCTGAGGTTAATCGAAGGAATGCGGCTAGCCACGTTGGGACCGGAGAACAGACGATTAAAGGTAAAGCCCGAGGGTGCAGTGAAGATACCCTGAGGGATGATGTGAATGCGGTTGCCATTGTAGTTGAAAGCGGTTTCGTTCAGCAGCGTCGGGCTCACCACGTAGGTGGTGTGCACAACCGCGCTGTACGAAGGATTACCGAAAACATCGCTAACCGTTGGGACGTTATCGCCGCTCCACTGAGTGGTTCCATAGGTCTGCGAAGTTTGCTCGGAGATCCAGTGTCCGAAAACCGAGAACTTATCGTTGAAGGTATGGTCAACACGAGCAATTTCTTCCCTGACGGTCGTCGGAGAATTGTTGCCGCCCTGGAACACATTGGCACCGTTGGTCGGAGCCGGGAAGATCCCAGCGCCGAGAAGAGTCTGGGCGTTGGCGTTCAGCAATGCTGTAGGAATTGCATTGCCCGAGTAACCCTGGAATACAGGATCGGCAACAGCACTAGAACTAGGAATGCTGCACCCGCCACTACCATTGGGCGTACTGAAAGTTGTAATACCAGCAGCGTTAAACGCACTCTGCTCCGCTGCGGAAAGCTGGTTGGCGCACGGAACGTGGAGTCCCGAGTGCAAAACAACGTTTCCTGCCGCGTCTTTACCATCCGCCGGCACGTTGCCGACGAAACTGCCGCCGTAGGTGCTAGTCACAGGAACGGTCTGATTCAGCAAGCCGCCCTGAACCAAGCTGCGCCATTCCATGTTGTAAAAGAAGAACGTCTTCGGGTTGTCGCTGTGGTGGAATTCCACTGGACCGCCGACGTTGAAGCCGTAGGTATTGAAGCGGAACTCGGCAACTTTCTGAGGAGCAGGGTTGAAGTAGTTGCGAGCATCAAAAGCATCGTTGCGGTTGAATTCCCAAAGGGAAGCGTGGAACTGCTTGCTGCCGGACTTGATAACTTCAGTGATGGTAGCGGCGGAAGAAAGGCCGTACTCAGCGCTGTAGTTTGAAGTCATGTTACGGAATTCAGCGATAGCATCGAGCGAAGGCATAACGCTGCCGCCGCTGCCACCACGATCGAGGTTTTCGCCGCCGTCAATCAACTGCAGGTTGTGACCGGCGCGCTGACCGTTGATGCTGACGCCGTTATCGCCGCTGACCGCGGTCGGGGTAATGAAGTCGCCTTGCAGGCTGGAGGCGCCGGGCGTCAACGCGAACAGAGAGTACACGCTGCGTCCGTTGGTGGAGAGCTGCGTGACTTGTTGTCCGGTGATGACGCTGCTGACTTCGCTGGAATCCGACTGAACTGCAATGGGATTCGCTTCGACGGTGACTTTTTCAGAGATCGCACCGACGGTGAGAGCGAAATCGAGACGGTCGCGATCGCCTACGTTCAGGACGACGCCATCTTTTGAAGCAGACTTAAAGCCGGAAGCTTCCGCCTTGACGGTGTAATGACCGATCGGAAGACCGGCGGCCACATATTGGCCAGCGTCATTGGTTGTAAAAGTGTGAACCTGCCCCGTGTCGGAGCTGGTAATCGTTACGGCTACGTTGGGGAGCACAGATCCTGACGGATCGGTAATCGTACCAACGATGGTCGCCTCTTGGGCGAACGCAAACGAAGCAACAAACAACAACACGCAAAGAACCGCTAAACCGCGGGCCTTTGCAGGGAAACTACTGTACCAATGTTTCATTTACCAGCCTCCAAACGAAGTTTCCTGCCCTTAGCTAATCGAAATACACTAGTTGTGGAAAAGATATACGCGTGCGTAGCTTTTATCGTGGGTTGTAAATATTTGTCAAGACAAAACGACTCTCGATCGACTTTCTGAATCGACCCACAGGCAAGCGCCAAGCCAAATATTGAAAACAAAGCACTTAATTCATTGTTGGGATATCTAATCTTGTTCCGGCCGCAAGTTATTTTTTGCAGCTCTCCCCTGTAGAGATCAAATAGATGAGCGATCATACCTTAATTCCTTAAAAACGCCACATAAAACGAATAAATATATTGGTATTAGTGACTTAGCTGATTCAGGAAGTCCGCACCGACCCGAGTGCGTTGCCCGATATTGGTCGAGTAGAGCTAGTATTTTTTCAGCCAGTCTAGTCGCGCTCGAATAATAGAGAGGTGTGATCTCTGTAAACAACCTTCCACGGAGAGGTCTCTACCATAACATTGGCCAGGGATGAACCTGCGGGCACGAGGACCCAACGCAAGCCATCCCGATCCAAAATTGTTTTCCACTCCGGCGAGACGCTTACCACCTTTACGTAGTCTTGAAGAAAATTCTCGCCATACAGATCATGGCGGTCATCAAGAAAAACTTTGGTGTCCGGCGCCAAGCGGTAAATCAAATATCCGCCCCAAGCGTCGGGGGCGAAAACCGGCCCGGCGATTTTCCGGGTCAAGATGAAGTCTGAGGCCTTCACGGGAAAGCGCGCGGAGTCGAAATGAGCGTCCATGAGCTGCGCAGAAGCGAACCGGCCTCCCTGAGAGCAAAGCAGGGCGCCAGATATAACCGCGATTACCGGCCACAAATGCCATTGCAAACGGAACTCGACTGCGCCCATGCGCTCGGCAAAGGCGCGTGAGGTGTTCAGCAGTGCCGATATCTTCGCGGCAAACTTCGCCGCCGACTTCGCCCCAGACGACGAACCCAGCAACCGATTGGCTGTCAACGCGTGAGAAAGCGGAGGCGCAAGGATCAGCGTTAGAAGCATGCTGGAGGTCGGCAGGTTTCGGGCCGCATAGAAACCGCTATGCACCGCGAAAAGTACTATCAATAACCTTGGAAGGCTTATTTTTTTAGGTGCAACAGCAAGTGTGATGATCCCCAATAAGACCAACAGCACGAAAGCCTGCTGCGCCCATCCGTGGAAATCAGGCGATTGGAATTCTTCAATGTGGTCTATGAGCCAGCGGTTCGAGAGGTAACGGTAAATATGGAGGTGAAGGCGATATCCGTACGGGTTGATAAAGGTTACGAGAAAACAGAGGCCTGTGACAATCGCGAGACGTTGAAACCAACTTGATATTTCTCTCCGCTCACTGTCCGGCGCCCGGACCGTGAGAAAAACCCGGGCGAGGCCGCTAATCAGATAAATCCCCAGCAACACGAAGCCAAGCAAAAATTCTCCGTGAACATTTACCCAGAAAAGCATAAGCAGCGGAAGCAAAAACAAACGCTTGTGGTTGTAAGCAATCGCTTCTGGGCGAGCCAGAACCAATGGAAGGTGCGGTTGTGCGGAGTCCAGTATCTGGAACCAAATCAGCAGTAGCAGCCAGCTCAAGATGTGAGGGCGGGCAAATAAATGGATGGCAGTGGCAGCGAAAGTAAAAACAAGAAAAACTAGTGTAATGACGACATTTGCCCCTCGCGCAAGCGACAGGCGAAAGAGCAGCGCGAGAGTAAAGGCAATAATAATGGCGGAGATGAGGACGACGCCATTCAGGCCCGCCCATTCGTGGGCCGCCGCAGCCCCCACGTCGTAAAGCCACTCCCATGAATACCAAGGCTTGCCTTGCATAGAAGAAGAAAACGGATCGGCGCGGGTTATGGCGTGGGTGCGCAAGATCAATTCACCATTGCGGATGTGCCAGCCGATATCGGCATCGCCGAGGAGGCGCGGAGCGAGCGCACCGCAGGTCATTGCAAAAAGCAGAAGAATAAAGATGGTATCAGTGACCGAAGGCATGAGGAGGTCAAGCCAGGCGTGAATGCGCGGGCCGGTCTTTGGAGAATCTGCGGAACCGGTCTGTTGGCGCGAATTGGGGTCAGGCGACAATCGTTCGTTCCGGGAATGCCAGCATGAATGCAGGGCGAATCATGGCCCGTCAAAGCAAGAGCAATCATAGCGCACGCAGCGATTGTTCTTTCGCGAGCGTGAACAAGGTAAAGATGATCTTGCCAGTAGCGTTTAGGAGTCGTACCATTGCAGGTTTGTTGCGACATTCCACGCGTGTGTGTGCTTGTGGAGTCGAAAAGTCATCCATCAAACGACAATAGAGATCAATTCCCGGGGAGAATAATAATGCGTCGCGTCGTCATGATTCTGCTTCTTGCTGGAGCCGTGGCTTTTCCATCCGCTGTCTTTGCCCAGAATTCGCCTTCCTCATCCGCGGTTTGTACCTTCACGGACGGAAATCAGATCAGCCTACGGTACAACCGGGCGAAGTATTCTAAAGATCAGCCGCCTATGGGACAGCCATGGTCGCCTGACGGCGTGCGCATGGACTTGTTTACGCAAACGGCACTGAATATTTCAAATACCATCATCCCCGCCGGAGCATATTCGTTCTATTTCATCCCCGAAAAGGATGCATGGACGTTCGTCATCAATAAGAACGTAACAGCGGGGGCCCCGTATAACCAGCAAGGTGACCTTGCGCGAAAAAAGATGTCGATGGAAAAGCTGGAAGACGCCGCACCGCGTCTGAATATTTATTTTGGACATCTGGCTCCCAAGCAATGCACCATGCGTGTGGATTACGGCAAGGTGAGGGCTGTGGGAGATATCAACGAACAGTAAATAAGGTGGGTGCAGGACGCCGGGCGGGGAACCCTCGTCTGAATTTATGGATCGATCTGATCAATGCAGGTCAGCGGGGCGACGAAGGTTCCTCAAAAGCGGCGCACTAGGAGCATCAGCCGCGGCGCTGTTCCCTGCACTTGCTACGGGCATGGAAGTTCCACCCGGAGACGGCGGCCAGGCTTCTGCTCCTGAAATCAAACCCTTCGAACTCGATGAAGTCACCATTGCAGAACTGCAAAATGGGATGGCTTCAGGAAAATTCTCCTCCCACGTACTGGCTCAGAAGTATCTTGCGCGCATAGACGAAGTAGACAAGCATGGCCCGGCCGTCAACAGTTTGATTGAGCTGAATCCCGACGCTTTATCCATTGCCGACGCTTTAGATACAGAGCGCAAGGATAGAGGGCCTCGCGGGCCGCTTCACGGTATTCCCGTTGTCATCAAAGACAATATTGATACGGGCGACCGCATGCAAACGACTGCG
>Ga0134126_10012503_pt1 | contig 10722 bp, 11 predicted proteins | sample KB31752_FD_96881 | JGI IMG/M metagenome (GOLD analysis project Ga0134126, IMG submission 96881) | Terrestrial soil microbial communities with excess Nitrogen fertilizer from Kellogg Biological Station, Michigan, USA - KB3-175-2 | ecosystem: Environmental > Terrestrial > Soil > Unclassified ...
CGAGGCGCGCGAAAAGCTGGACGAGTTGGATCTTGCGCGACAGAACCTCAAGCGCGTGCAGCGGTCTTATTCGACGGCTTACCTGGCGGTGTGGAATTCTTTTTCCTGACGTAGGACAGGCATCCTGCCTGTCTCCATTTTTGAACCCTGGCGCGGAGAAATTAGAGACAGGCAAGATGCCTGTCCTACGGCTTCAACACGACTTTGATGCACTTATCGTGCTTGTCGCGGAAGGCGCGATAACCTTCCGGCGCATCATTCAAATTCAGCCGATGCGTAATCACAAAGGAGGGATCGATGTCCCCGTCCTCAATGCGCTTCAGCAATGGTCGCATGTAATTCTGCACGTGCGTCTGGCCCATGCGGATGTTAAGGCCTTTGCCGAAGGCCGTGCCGAACGGAAATTTGTCCAGAGCGCCCATATAGACGCCGGGCACTGAAACGGTCCCGCCTTTTCGACAGGCGTGAATGGCCTGGCGGAGGACATGCGGGCGATCCGTGGTGAGTTTGACGGAAGCTTTTGCCTTGTCCATTTTTGCATCCGCAGTGCTGCCGTGGGCTTCAAGGCCGACGGCGTCGATGCATGAATCGGGTCCCATGCCGCCCGTGGCTTCCTTGATGTCTTCGAATGTGTGCCCGTTGGCCGTGATGGTTTGCGCGCCGGATTGACGGGCCATTTCGAGGCGTTCGGGGACGTCGTCAATGGCCAGCACACGCTCGGCGCCGAGCAGAAACGCGCTCTTGATGGCGAATTGTCCAACCGGCCCGCAGCCCCACACCGCCACGGTATCGCCCGGTTGAATGTTGCAATTCTCGGCCGCCTGATAGCCGGTGGGAAAAATGTCCGAGAGAAAAATCACCTGGTCATCGGGGATGCCATCCGGAATTTTCAGCGGTCCGACATCGGCAAACGGCACGCGCACGTATTCCGCCTGGCCGCCGGCGTAGCCGCCATTTGTGTGGGAATACCCGTACAATCCCGACGACGGATAACCCGTCTCCATTTCGCTCTCGTGAGGGTTTGGGTTTGTATTATCGCAGAGCGCCCATAATTTTTTCTGACAGAAAAAACATTGGCCGCAGGAAATGGTGAAAGGGACCACGACGCGGTCGCCTTTTTTCAAGTTTTTGACGGCGCTGCCAATCTCAACCACCTCGCCCATGAATTCGTGGCCGAGAATATCGCCCTTCTCCATTCCCGGCACAAAGCCGCCGTAGAGGTGCAGATTGGAGCCGCAGATGGCGGTTGTCGTGATGCGAACAATGGCGTCGTGGGGATTAAGAATTTTTGGATCGGGAACTTTTTCGACCCGGACGTCCTCCCTGCCGTGCCAGCAAAGTGCTCTCATAAGATGTGAATTTTATTTGTTGCTGCCTTGGGGCTGGCCTTCAGTGGTTGGAGCTTCGCCGGTTTCGAGGAGGCTTTTCAGATGGAACAAGTCCTCGGACATTTCTTTTTCCGCGCTGTCACCGAAAAGTTTGGAAAGCATGGTTCCGAATTTCCCCCCTGGCGGTGAATACTTCATGGAGACCTTGACGACTGTGCCGCGGCCGCCCGTGGCCGGGGTGAACCAGACCGAGCCGGCGTTGTCGACATCCGCGTCTTCCAGCGATTGCCAGGAAAGCATCTGGCCCGGCTTGTCTTCGATGAGCCGGGCGTCCCACTCCAGCGTGCGGTCGTGGGAGGTCTTGACCACCCAATGCGAGATGCCCTCGCCGGTTTGGGTGACGGATTGGACGTGCTGCATGAAGCGGGGCAAATTCTCAAGCTGGCGCCAGAAGGAATAAATTTCCTCAGGTGAACGATTGATCGTGATCGCTTTTTCGATTTTCGAGCCTTCCCCGCTTTTCAGGCTCGGTTGGACCGTCGTGGCGCGTCCTCGTGAATAGCTTCTTTCGACTAGGCGTGTTTTCATTTTAAATGGTCGGTGGAGAACACGTTCTAACGAATAAGGCCGGGACTCCACGGGGAGTTAACCCCAAAAAAAGGCGCCTTGAATGTCCGGCCGGCGCCGCGCGTCTACCTATCATGCCGGCCCCTATGCACGCTGGCACGGTACGGACCCGAAAAAGATGGCGGCTGTTTTAGGCCCTCGCTACCATACGTCCGCTGATTTGACGGCAGGGACCAAGGCTATGAATGCGGAAGGAATGGCGGATATTTTGAGCAGCTTTTCTGTCGCCGAGACGGCAGACCGGCTGGAATCCCTGCTGCGCGCGCGGGGCGTTAAAATTTTTGCGCGCATCGACCAGGCGGCCGAGGCGCAGGCGGTGGGATTGTCCATGCCGAAGACGGAATTGCTGATTTTTGGCAATCCCAAGTCCGGCACTCCGTTGATGGTGCAATTTCCTTCAATCGCCATGGACCTGCCGCTCAAGGCGCTGATTTGGGAATCCGCCGATGGGAAGGTTTGGCTCAGCTACAATACGCCGGAATACCTGAAGGCGCGGCATCGTCTGGACTCAGCGCCTTTTCGCGCCGTGACGGCGTTGTTCCAGGCTGCGGCGAGTCAGTGAATGACGAATTACCAATGGACGGTTCGAGCGCCATTCGTCATTCGTCATTTTCAGACCGACAACACAACAAAGGAAAACCATGAAACTCGCACTGGCCGTTATCGTCCTCACCGGAAGCCTTTTCTGCCGCGCGATGGCGGCGGACACCTCGGGAGTCGTTCAAATCGACAATCAAGCCATGGCGGCAGCCTTTGCCAAAGGCGGAATGCTGCTGCAGACGAACAATTACAAAGTGATGGCCGGCCGCCGTGTCGCGCCCGGTGAGGTGGAAATCCACGAAAAGGACACCGATGTCATTTACGTGACGGAAGGTTCCGCGACATTTGTGACCGGCGGAACGGCGGCGGCTCAGCACACCATCGCGCCGGGAGAGATTCGCGCGCCGAAAATCGCTGGCGGCGAAGAGCATCACCTGAAAAAAGGCGATGTGATTGTAATTCCGAACGGCGTACCGCATCAATTTACCGAGGTGGACGGGACGTTCCTCTATTTTGTGGTCAAGGTAAGTAAGTGAGAGTCGATTGGTTTCAAAATTTCGTTGGTGACACTGTCACCAACGGACAACAGGGCGGCGCGGCAGCGCCGCCCTACCATCATAGGCAGGGCTGAGCTGCCGCTCAGCCCCATTATCGGACACGCGCAGAGCGCGGGACCAAAGACATTATCTTTGCCTCATTTTAGTTCAGCCGTCCCTTCGGAACTTGTAATGTTTTGACGCCGCTCCCGGCATGAACTGCCGGGCTATTTTCAAAAGTCTCCTCGAGACTGAGGAATCCGTGCAATTTTCACGGTTTTTCCACGGCTTCGGCCCATTCTTCGCGCCCATCAGGCATTTTTCCTGCTGATATCGAGGCGTGTATCTTGACTATTATGGGCTGACCGAGCCGCCGTTTGACATCACGCCTAACCCGCGGTTCCTGTTTTACAGCGCGCAACATCGCGAAGCGTTCAACCACGTGCTTTACGGCATTCGCGAGCGCAAAGGCTTCGTGCAACTCACCGGCGAAGTCGGCGCGGGCAAAACCACCCTTTGCCGCGCGATGCTGGAGCAGCTCACCGGGAATTACTCCACGGCATTGATTTTGAATCCAGCGCTGAACCCCGACCAGTTGATGAAAGCCATCACGACCGAATTCGGCCTGCCGATCCATCAACTCGGACTCGACCGGATCGATTCGCTGGCGATGTTCAATGAATTTCTGCTGCGCCAGGTGGAGCAGGGTAAGGAGACCGTGCTGATCATCGACGAAGCGCAGGACCTTCCGGACGAAATGCTCGAACAGGTGCGCTTGCTTTCAAATCTCGAAACGGACAATCGCAAACTGCTGCAAATTGTTTTGATGGGCCAGACCGAGTTGCGCGACCGGTTGAATCAGCATTCCATGCGGCAGCTTCGCCAGCGCATCACCGTGCGTTATCACCTGAACCCATTGAGCCGCCATGAAGTGAATCATTATGTGCAGCATCGGCTGGAAGTTTCCGGCGCGAAAGATGCGCCGTATTTCACGCGGCCGGCATTGTGGCGCGTTTACAATTACAGCCGAGGCATTCCTCGCCTCGTGAACGCGATTTGCGACAAGGCGCTGCTGGCGGGCTATGTGCACCAGAACCGGAGGATTGATTATTGGACCGTCGGAACGGCGATTCGCGAATTGGAGGGAGGCATACACTCATGAGCATGATCAATGATGCCCTGAAGCGCGCGCAGACGAAGAGTCCGTCAAACGCGGCCGGACCGCAACTGCGTCCCGCGGAACCTTCACAGTTCGCAAACCGCAGCCTGCTCCTGGTTGTGCCGGCGCTGTTGGTTTTTGCGGTGCTGATTGGCGTATTTTTTTTGTGGCAGGCATTTCAGAGTCCGGCCCGAAATCCGGAACCGGTGAGAGCCAAAACGATTGCTCCGGAAAATCCGGAACCAGCCGGACCCGAACGGGTCCAAGCCAAAACGGTTGTTGTGGAAAATCCGCAGCCGAAAGTGGTGCAACCGCCCGTGCAGAAAATCGTGCGGCAACAGCCGGTGAAGAGGGTCCAGATCGCGGCGGTTTCTGTTCCCAAACCAAAAGTGGCGGCTCCGAAGCCCGCGTTCGCGTCTGCACCCGCGTCAACGCCGCAAAAAACATCCGCGCCTGCGACACCATCAGCCGAGCCGGCACCGATGGCGGTTGCTCCGCCTCCCACGCCAGTCAAATTGCAGGCGATTTTCTATTCGCCGGGACGTTCCACGGCGATGATTAATGGGAAAACGGTCGCGGTCGGCGACGCGCTGAGGGAATATCGCATTACCACCATCACCCCGACCAGCGTCAGGCTCATCAGCTTCACGCAGACGAACGTGCTGACGTTGACGGAACAGTGATTTTTGGCGGAGTGCGGCTCGCTCGATGCGCATTTCAATTCTTGTCCAAAGTGTGAGGTTGAAGTTACTCCAGTCCCGAAGGGACTTCTGACCATAGCCCGGCAGTTCACTGCCGGGTCGAGAGCGGGAGAGCCAAGTCCCGAAGGGACGACTGAAAAACTTCCCGATTCAGCCGTCCCTTTCGGGACTCGTGAGTCGATGGATCGGTTCCCGGCAGTGAACTGCCGGGCTATTTTCTGCAGTTCCTTCGGAACCAAACGCCCGTTGTTCCGTTGCTAAAAATTGAGATATTCGCGGATGCTCTTTCTTCCAAAACAACTCCCCGAACTTTTTGCTTGGGCGTTCACGGCGAGTCAGGGATGATTTGCGCCGATGAATTTGTTCCGCGAGAAATGCCAGGCGTCTCCCATCTACGCGCGTGTCGCTCCCTTCGTCATTTTTGTCGGGTTGATGCTTTTCAACGGGCTCTTTGGCAAGAGCGGGACTTATTGGATGTATTTGGTCAGGACGGTCGTGGGCCTGTGGATGCTTTGGGAAATTCGCCCATTCGTTCAGGAAATGCGCTGGAAGGTGAGCACCGAAGCGATCGCGGTGGGAATCGCGATGTTCGGCCTGTGGGTGGGGCTGGACCCGTTTCTGCCGAAGAACCACATCCTGTTCACGCCCACTCCCGGCGACGAGTGGAATCCTTTCGCGCTCTATGGCGCGGGCTCGGGCATGGCATGGTTTTTCGTCGTGGTGCGTTTATTCGGATCAAGCATCGTGGTGCCGCCGCTCGAAGAGGTTTTTTGGCGTTCATTTCTCTACCGCTATTCGATCCGGACAAACTTTCTATCGGTTCCGCTGAACCTGTTTCATCCCACGGCCTTCATCGTCATCTCACTTTGCTTCGGCCTGGAACATTATGAATGGGCCGCGGGATTCCTGTGTGGCATGGCGTTCCAAGGGATGGTCATCAGCAAAAACCGGCTGGGCGACGCCATCGCGGCGCACGCGATCACAAATTTCCTGCTGGGCCTCTGGGTAATCGGCAGAGGCGCCTGGCATTTCTGGTGAGAGCGTAGCGCAGGTTTTCCAATCCCGCCGCGGCGGGATTCACGGGACTTTCCAGTCCCGTGTCCGAGGAAACTGGCGGCTGGAAAGCCGCCCGAACCCGCAGACAGGAATGTCTGCGCTACATTCGAATGCGCAAGCACTGACTTTTTAACGCCATTTAACTCATTTATCCATTTTAGCGAATTGTCCCGTGCCCCCGTGCGTTATTTTCGAAGACGAACACCTGCTGGTGATCAACAAACCGGCCGGGATGAACACGCACGCGCCGAGCCCGTTTGCGGGCGAGGGCATTTACGATTGGCTGCGGCATCGCGAACCACGCTGGGCGCGGCACGCCATTATTCATCGGCTCGACAAGGAGACCAGCGGAGTGATGGCCTTCGGCAAATCACCTCTGGCCAATCGCTCGCTCACGGAACAATTCGCGAATCGCAGCATTCGGAAAAAATATTTATTGTGGACGGATCGTGCCCCAAAAAAGGCGGAGCTGGTCGTGAAATCAAAAATTGCACGCGCGGGTGAGAAATACGCAAGCGGGGCGCACGGCGAAATAGCCGAGACGAGGTTCAAGATTGTTGCTGGAAATGCCGGCCCGAAGCTTTCCTACAACACGATCGAGGCAGAGCCATTGACGGGGCGCACACACCAAATCCGTGTTCACGCAGCGGACAATGGATTTCCAATTCTCGGCGACACGCTTTACGGCGGCACAGCATTTCAACGTGTTTGTCTGCACGCGGCGGAAATCACGTTCCGGCATCCTGCGACGGCAGAGGAAATGACTTTCCGCACACCGGTGGACTTTGCGGGCGATGCGCGAGGGGAACTGCGGCCTGCGACAATCGATGAAAAAGAGACGGACGCAATTCATTTGATTCATGGCGCGAGCGATGGCTGGCCGGGTTGGTATGTGGAACGGCTCGGCGACTTTGTGTTGTCGCAAAGCGAAGCGCCGCTGGCGAGGCAACAGCAGGAGCGGTTGGCGCAGTTGGCCTCAGCCGTTCGGGGCGTCTATCACAAAACCCTTTCGCGCCACGTGCGCGGGGCCAGCGCAGCGGAAGCATCGCCGCAATTGATATCGGGTGAAGCCGCCCCGGAACGATTCACGATCCGCGAAAACGGCGTTCAATTCGAACTGAGTTTCAACGAAGGTTATTCGGTCGGTTTGTTTTTGGATCAACGCGACAACCGTCGACGGTTCCTGACGCGTCATATTGCCGCACAGTTTTCCTTGTACGGTGCGGAACACGGGACACGACTCGCCGCGCCGAAGCGCGGCGGAGGCGGGAACACGCCCCCGGAAGTCCTGAACGTCTTTGCCTATACGTGCGGTTTTTCCGTCTGTGCAGCAAAAGGCGGCGCGAAAACGACGAGCCTGGATCTTTCCAAAAAATATCTCGAATGGGGCCGGCGCAATTTCGCGCTGAACGGGCTCGATCCGGCCGGACACGATTTTATCTACGGCGATGCTTTTGATTGGATGCGGCGCCTGGCGAAGAAAGGGCGCGCATTCGACGTAATTGTGCTCGACCCGCCCACGTTTTCGCAATCCAAGGAGCGCGGGGTGTTTCGCGTGGAAAAAAATTACGGTGAACTGGTTTCGGCGGCGCTGCCGTTGTTGAAGAAACAAGGCGTTTTGCTGGCATCCACCAACGCCGCCGATTGGCCGCCGGAAACATTTCTCGCCGTCGTGGAAAAAAGCGTCCGCGCGGCGAAGCGAAAAATCCTGCAACAGCAGTACATCCCGCAGCCGCCGGATTTCCCGGTTTCGCGAGCGGAACCGGCCTATCTCAAAACCATTTGGCTGCGAGTAGCGTAGGACAGGCGTCCCGCCTGTCTCTGACTGTTTCGGTGCAAAAACAAAAACTGGAGACAGGCAAGATGCCCATCCTACTTTTGCTCGCGATCAAGCGAACGCGTGATGAGGCTTGCGCGATTGGCCCGGCGCGCACCGCGGGCCACAAGGACCAGCAGCACACACATGAGCACCGAAAACGCCGTCGACACGATCGCGATATTACGCGCGCTGAAAATACTCGTGGTTGGAGCAGTTGATGCGGCTTCAGCCGCGGGCGCAATCGGATTCCCGGATGTGCTCGCCCAACTCGCCGGAGCAGTTTCGCGTGCGAGAACCGGCGTGGTGTCAGTCGCGTCCGGAGTCGAAGGACTGGGAGCCGCCTCAACAGGCTTCGGCGCCTCCGCGACAGGCGCTTCAGTTGAATGCGCTGGGGCGGCAGATGTCGGGGTTGCTTCAACAGTTGCCACAGGAGATGCCGGCGCAGGTTTTGGAGATTCAGTAGCGACAACTGCAGTTGGCGCGGGTGCGGCGGACGCTACGGGTTGAGGCGCCGGTGCCGCCTGAGGAACGGCTGCGACCGGAGCCGCGGGTGTCGTCGTGTCGTCGTCCCCTTGAGTGATGTCAGGCAAGTTGGACGGGTTTGTGACTCTCTCCACTTTCTTACCGATGACGACCAAAGACGGCACGACGGGCTTCGGCGGCGCTGGCGCAGCTTTTTGGACGGCGACTTTTGGAGCCGGGGACGGCGGCGGGACCCGCGGTATCTCCACCCACGGCGTAAGGCTCAAAGTGTGGGTCGTGAGTTTTCCATGTTCGCCACGAAAAACCGTCACGATGGGCAAGTCTGCCTTCCGTTGCTGATTGAAATTCGTTTTGTAAAACGCGTTGATGCTCGCATCGAATGGCGTGCCGATGACGGGATCCGAGCCATCCGAAATCAGGATGACGGTAATGGTATCGGACAATTTGACGACGCGCAGCATGTTCTCGAGGACGTCCCCGAATGCCGCGCTTTTCTCATAACGATGACGGCTCAGAAAATCGACCGTGTGCCGCGCGATGCCTTCCGCCGCCGCCGGTGACCAGGTCAGGAGCGGCGCTTCATCCGCGCGGAGCTGGCGATCGTAGGTCCAGAGGCCGATGGTATCTCCGGCTCGCATGTTGCCGTGCATGCCGGTCGTGAGCAAATCTTGTGTGACACCCTCGATAGCTTTGGCGCGGTCGCGCATATCGGCGGAAGTGTTGAAAACAAAAAGCCAGCGATTGGAGGATTGAGCCGAAGCTTTTGCCGAAAGGAACAGGCAAAGAATGCCCAGGGCAATGCCGATTGCCCATTGCCCATTGCCGAATTGCAGGGCAGCTCGATGCGCGATTGTCTTAATTTTACGCAGGAAATTATTCATTCAATGGCTTATGAGCGGCGTTTGAACTTGTTTTGCTCGCGCCGATTGTGATGTTTGATGTCATTTTGCAGTTCTGCCAGCGTATTTTGTACCGTTTGAATGAAATTCCAGCAACTCGAAGCCAGGCCGCCCATGTTGATCACCGTTTCGCGTTCGGCGTTGTCGTCGGTCACGGCCAGGACTTCGCCATAAGGTTGGAACCGGACGGCGGCGCGTTCGATCATTTGGTCGGCGGTCTGGCCGGCGCGCGAAAAAAGAATTTCCACTTCCGGCGTGGAGGCCGTCTCAGACGAACCGGAAATTTTCGGGCCGGAACCGTCGAAGAAAATCGTGATAGGCGTCTGGGCGGCGTCGCGGTAAAGCGTGAGAACGTGGACAAGTTCATCGCGCGCGGCGGCGGAATGGCGGGCCTTGCCGGGCGCCAGTTCGGGCCAGCTATGCAACAGGCTGTAGCCATCCACCAAAATCCGCACAAGGCTCATACGCATTCAATGTCCCAGAGTGGCAGGCATGGGCCAACTACAAACGCACATGGGAATTCGCGATTGCCGAGTTTCCGCAAAAGATGAGGGCGTCCGCCGGTATCGCCGCAAATGGGTGTGGTCGCGGACGTGGGCCCGCGCTGAACTTTCCTGCGCGAACGCAGGACAGGCATCTTGCTGTCTCCATTTTTCCTTATCGCCGAAACATTGAGAGACAGGCGGGACGCCCGACCTACATCATTGCGCGATCGCGCGGACAAATTCCTGGTGAAGATTCGTGCGGCCCAATTCCGTTTGCTTGAGTTGCTTCCCTTGGCCTGTAAGCAGCTTGGAAACGAATTGGCCCGCAAAGCAGCTCTTGCAATGGACAAGTTGCACGCTGATGCGACCGGGCAATTTGGCGGCATTCTTCTTTCCGGGTCCGAGGTTCGCAATCTTCTTTTGAAAATCCGCCGCGCTGTTGGCAGCGGCGAGTTGTTGGATCGCCTCCACAGTTTGTCTGCCGCCGGCATAGGCTTGTTGCTGCTCGGTCGTGTAAGCCGCCTGTCCCATGGGGTCCGTTTTTTTAACTTTTCTGGCGGGCACACTGGCCGGGACGAGTGCAAGCTGGCGCGTTTTCATGTAACGCTGGCAATCCGCGCAGTAAGGCGCTTTGCGCAGAAGCACCGGAACGATCATTCCGCCGGCGACGAAACCGGCCACTTCAAGACCGCGGAAAAAATATCCCCACACGCCCAGCGGTTCGCCGAGGGAGCCGTTGTCCTGCTTCCAGGCGAAAGAGCGCGCCACAAGATCGTAATATTCAAAAAATCCGACCGGCGTACCGCTGGCCCGATGAACCAGGTGCAGGTTGGCAAACTCGATATATTGCGCCGCGATGTAAGCGCCGAGTTGCAGGCCCAAAACAACCCAAAGCAGCGAACGCGTGATTTTGACGCCACTGAACCATGAGGACAGTCCATAGCCGCTCGAAGCGACCACGCCCACAATGACCGCACCGACCGGCAACACATAATCGGCATACCAGCCCATGATATGAAAATCGCTGGCGCGAACATCCAAAACGTAAACGCCAACGAGCGCCAGCGCACTGGTCGCTAATCCAGAAAG
>Ga0134126_10012504_pt1 | contig 10721 bp, 10 predicted proteins | sample KB31752_FD_96881 | JGI IMG/M metagenome (GOLD analysis project Ga0134126, IMG submission 96881) | Terrestrial soil microbial communities with excess Nitrogen fertilizer from Kellogg Biological Station, Michigan, USA - KB3-175-2 | ecosystem: Environmental > Terrestrial > Soil > Unclassified ...
GCTCCGGCCAACAACAACGCGATCGATATCATTCGTTTCATAATTCTCTCCGTCCAATTGACTTGACACTCAAGATTACCGGCGAACTCTCCGATTTGGAAATGTTCAACCTATGGCGCTTCAAAACGGCGCCCATGCAGGTTCCTGCAATTCACCCTCGCTCGACACCAGCCGCTCCTGGACGCGGCCGTCGGCGCTGACCAGCGCCAGCACGCCCCGCCCGCGGTCGCGGCTGGCGTAGATGATTTCCGCGCCGTTCGGCGCATAGCTCGGCGATACGTCGAAGCGGCCCTTGGTGAGCACTTGGACATCGCCGCGGCCGCGAAGGTCCATGGTGGCGATGCGATAGGCGCCGTCTTCCTGCGTGACGAAGGCCAGCTGCGACTCGTCGGGAGAAACCCGGGGCCGGGCGTTGTAGCTGCCCTGAAAGGTCAGACGGCGCGGCTTGTCGCCGTTTTGAATGCCGATGCGGTAGATCTGCGGGCCGCCGGCGCGATCCGAGGTGAAATACAGGCTTTGGCCGTCTTTGGACCACTGCGGCTCGGTGTCGATGCCGGGATCGTCGGTGATGCGGGTCAGCGCGGAGGTCGCGATGTCCATCACGTAAATGTCCAGATTGCCGTCGCGGGTGGATAGGGTGAGGGCCAGCTTCTTGCCGTCCGGCGACCACGCCGGCGCCTGATTCACGCCCGCGCGAGCCGACACGCGCCGCCTTTCACCGCTCTTCAGCACTTGCACGTACACCGACGGCAGACGATTCTCGAAGGACACATAGGCCAGGCTCTGGCCGTCCGGCGACCACGCCGGCGACATCAACGGCTCCCTCGATTGCATGACCACGTGAGGATTCTCCCCATCCGCGTCCGCCACGATCAGCCGGTAATCCCGGTTCGGCACGGACCCGAGCACCGAAATATAGGCGATGCGGGTGGCGAAGGCGCCGCGGATGCCCAGAATCTTCTGGAACACCATGTCCGCCACTTGGTGGCTCGCGAGGCGCAATCCCGGTTTATTCGCGCTGATCTGGTAGCCCAGCAGCCGTTGCCGGGTGAGCACATTGTAGAGCTCGAAGGTGATGTTGTAGCGGTCCGGACCCAGGGGCTGAACCTGCCCGACCACCATGTAATCGTTGTTGAGCCGGCGCCAGTCGTCGAAGGAGACGGCGGCGCCCGTGTGCGGCATCTCGATCATGTCCTTGCGATCCGTGGTCCGGAAGCGCCCACTGCGCGCCAGATCGTCGTTGACCAATTGCGCCACGTCGAACGGGGCGGGAGCCGCGTCCGGGGAGCCAAAGGGTACAATGGCGATGGGAATGGCTTCCGCCTGCCCCTTGGTGATTTCCACCACCAATTCCGCCCAGGTCCTGGTGCAGAACAATAGACAGCCTAAGGCCAGCAAGCAGGAAAATCGTTTATTCATCGGGCTTGAACCTAATTACGAAGTTTCTTTCGAACAGTGCCGGGTCCGGCGGATCCGGCAGCGGCGATGCACGATACACCGCATTTTCGATGGATTGGCGGGCAACGGCATCGCCGTTGCACTGAGTGACCCGCGCGCCCGTCACCTCGCCGCCCGGAACCTGGGTGACTTCGACCAGGCAGTCCAGGCCCACGCTCGCCGACGGCGGCTTGATCCAGGCATGCTGAATTCTATTGCGCAATTTGGCGATGTAGCTGTCGCGAAGCGGGCCCGATTCGACGGCCTGGCGGTGTTCCTCGTCGGCCATTTGCCGGCGCAACTCCGCTTCCCGGTCCTGCCGGGCGCGCTCGTCGGCCGCCCGCTTGGCGTCCGCTGCCTTGGCGTCGGCGGCCTGTTTCGCCTCGGAGGCTTGTTTGGCCTCGGCCGCCTTGGCCGCCGCAGCCTTGGCCTCGGCGGCGCGTTTGGCCTGCGCCGCGAGATCGGCCTCCGCCGCGTGCCGCGCCGCCTTGGCCGCTTCAGAGGCCTGCGCGGCTGCCGCTCTTTGGGCGTCGGCCACCTGCTGTTGTTCGGCCTTTGCGGCATCCGCCGCCGCCTTCTGCGCCGCTGCGGCTTTGGCCGCCTGAGCGTCATCGGCCGCCTTGGCCTCTTCGGTTGCCTTGGCCTCCTGCGCGGCCTTGGCCTGCAGGGCGGCCGCCTCGGCATCGCGCTGCTCTTGCGCCGCCGCCGCGGCCTTCGCGGCCTCGGCGGCGCGCGCGCGGGCGGCCTGCTCATCCTGCGCGCGTTGCGCGGCGTGCACGATTTTCGAGTCGACGACCACGGCATCGATGGGCAATGGCTGCAAGCTGGGCGGCTTCCGGTGCGTGGAAATGACGGCCGTGAGTATCAGAGCGGCCACCAATAATCCGTGCAGCACCACGGACACGACCACCGACCCGGAATGTTCACGTAGAAACTCCCGCATTCAACCCGCACCGCTGCCGGCCCCCGTGGATTGCCGCCGTGGCGGCGGCAGAGGGTCCGTCAGAAATCCCACCTTCGCGGCGCCAGCGTGTTGCAGCAGCACCATGGCGCGCACCACCGTGCCATAGGGCACGGTGGTATCGGCCTTGACCAGGATCGGAGTCTGCGGATCGCGGCGCAGGAGCGCGGCGGTACGGGCGCTCACCGTCGCCTCGGAGACCGGGCGGTCCTGGTTCGGCCCAAAGTTGACGTACAGACTGCCGCGGGCGTCGATGGTCACGACCAGCGGCGTGTGCTTGGTCAGGAATTCGGGGTCGATGGGCTTGGCTCCGGCGTCCGGCAAGTCCACTTTGACGCCCTCCTTGAGCAGCGGCGCGGTGATCATGAATATCACCAGGAGCACCAGCATGACGTCGATGTACGGCACCACGTTGATCTCGCCCATGAGCTTGCGGCGGCGAACCGGACGAGGCATGGGCTACACTTGCGCCGCGCGCGCCGGGCCGTGGCGCTGCAGAATGGTGGAGAATTCTTCCACGAAGGTGTCGAAGCGCAGCTCCAGCCGGCTTACCTGGTCCGCGAAGCGGTTGTACGCCACCACCGCGGGAATAGCGGCGAACAGGCCGATGGCCGTGGCGATCAGCGCCTCGGCGATGCCCGGCGCCACCGCGGCCAAGGTGGCCTGCTGCACATTGCCGAGATTGTGGAAGGCGCTCATGATGCCCCACACCGTGCCGAACAGCCCGACGTAGGGGCTGGTCGAGCCGACCGTGGCGAGCATGGCCAGATTGCGCTCCAGCCGATCCATTTCCCGCATCTGCGCCACCCGCATGGCGCGGCGCGCTCCCTCGAGCAGCTGATCCGTGGGCGCCGCCAATTGCCGCAGGCGGCTGAATTCGCCGAATCCCGACTCGAAAATGCTCTGCTCGCCGGTCCCCGCCCGTCCCTTGATTTCGATGTTGCGATAGAGCGTCGACAGATCGCCGCCGGACCAGAACGCCGTCTCGAATTGATCCGCCTGGCGCCGCGAATGCGAGATGACGCGCCCCTTCTTGAAAATGACGGCCCACGATGCCACGGACGCGCTCATGAGCAGCACCATGACCGCCTGCACGATGACGCTCGCGTCGAGCACCAGGGTCCAGATCGATAAATCATTGCCCATTACGCCACTCCGTGAACAAATCCTTTGGGATGGGGCGCGGTTTCAGCGTCCCTGAATCGAGACAGGCGACCCGGGTGGTCGCATCGATGAGCTGCACGTCGCCGCGCAGGATGGTTTGCTTGAAGGATATGGTCGCACCGCTCAAGCGCTCGAGCTGCGCGGTGACGAGAATTTCATCATTGAGCACGGCCGGGCGCAGAAAATTCACCGTGACATTCACCACCGCGAACTGCAATCGGCGCTGCGCCCGCAGCAGCACCTGGTCGACGTGCAGCGCCCGCAGCCAGTCGGTCCGGCAACGCTCCATGAATTTCAGATAATTCGCGTAATACACCACGCCGCCTGCATCGGTATCCTCCCAATAGACGCGGCATCGCATCGAAAAGTTCGGCGCGGCATGCATTTCTGGCGGCTCCATCAGAACAAGGGCATGTTCAAGTCGCGCTCCACCTCGGGCGCCGCGAGGCCGAAATGAGCATAGGCGCTGCGCGTCGCGACCCGGCCGCGCGCGGTGCGCATCAAAAATCCCTGCTGGATGAGGAACGGCTCGATGACGTCCTCGATGGTGCCGCGCTCCTCGCTCATGGCCGCGGCCAGGCTGTCGACGCCCACCGGCCCGCCGTCGAATTTCTCGATCACCGTGAGCAATAGCTTTCGGTCCAGCATGTCGAACCCCTCGGGGTCCACCGCCAGCATGTCGAGCGCCGCGATCGCGACCTCGGCGCTGATGAGTCCCGCCGCCTTGACCTCCGCGAAGTCGCGCACCCGGCGCAGCAGCCGGTTGGCGATGCGCGGCGTGCCGCGCGAGCGCTCGGCGATGCGCTGCGCGCCGTCCGCCTGCAACTGCAAATTCAATATCGAGGCGCTGCGCGTGACGATTTGGGTCAAATCCTCCGTGGAATAGAACTCCAGTCTCTGCACGATCCCGAAGCGGTCCCGCAGCGGCGAGGTCAGCAGACCGGCACGGGTGGTGGCGCCCACCAGCGTGAACGGCGGCAGGTCGAGCTTGATGGATCGGGCGCCCGGCCCCTCGCCGATCATCAAATCCAGCTGTGAGTCCTCCATCGCCGGATACAGAACTTCCTCGACCACGGGACTGAGGCGATGGATCTCATCCACGAACAGCACGTCGCGCGGTTCGAGATTGGTCAAGAGGGCCGCGAGATCGCCGGGACGCTCGAGCACCGGCCCCGACGTCTGCCGCAGATTGACCTTCAGTTCGTTGGCGATGATGTTCGCCAGGGTGGTCTTGCCGAGGCCGGGCGGCCCGAATATCAGCACATGATCCAAGGCCTCGCCGCGGTTGCGCGCGGCCTGGATGAAAATCTCCATCTGGATTTTCACCGAGGACTGGCCGACATAGTCGGCGAGCGACTTCGGCCGCACCGCGCGGTCGACCACTTCGTCTTCCCGCTTGGCCGGCCCGGCCACGATTCGGTCCTCTTCAATGCCCATGCGGGTACTTCATGCCTTGGCCGCCGACTTGAGCGCACGGCGTATGATCTCGGTGGTCGACAGATCCGCGCCATCGACCGACTTCAGCAGCCGGACCACCTCCGGAGGCTTGTAGCCCAGGGCGATCAGCGCGCTGAAGGCCTCGCTTTGCGGGGTCACGGTCCCCATGGCGCCCGCGGCCTCGCCGCCCGCCGGCATGGACAGTTTCTTGACGTTGTCGCGCATTTCGATGATGACGCGCTCGGCGGTCTTGCGGCCGATGCCGGGAATCCGGGTCAGCATGGCGATGTCCTCCGCCTCGATGATGCGCAGAAAATCATCGACGCTGGCGCCGGACAGGATGCCGAGCGCAATCTTGGGTCCGACGCCGGATACCTTGAGCAGTCCGCGAAACAAGCGCCGTTCGCCGTCCGTGCCGAAGGCATACAAAATATGCGCGTCCTCGCGGATCGCGAGATGCGTGAACAGCGCCACCGGCTCGCCCGCGGCGGGCAGCCCGTAGAAGGTTGACATGGGCGCTTCCATTTCATAGCCCACGCCGTTCACATCCACCATGAGCATGGGCGGCTGCTTGATCGCCAGACGGCCTTTGAGGAAGCCGATCACCCGCGGCTCGCGGCCCGCAGCACCGAGACCCGCACGCGGCCGCGCAGCGCATGGCAGACGGCGGCGGCCAGCGCATCGGCGGCGTCAGGCGACAGCGGCCCGTCGAGCTTGAGAATGCTCTTCATCATGAGCTGCACCTGGGCTTTCTCGGCGCTGCCCGAGCCGACCACGGCCTGCTTGATCTGGCGCGTCGCATATTCGAAGACTTCGGCATGCGCATCCACGGTGCCGCAAATGGCGGCGCCCCGCGCCTGCCCGAGCTTCAAGGCGCTGTCGGGATTGCGATTGACGAACACCCGTTCGATGGCGATTTCCTGAGGCTGATACCGGACGACCAGGGTCTGCACGCACCTGAATATCTCGCACAGACGGGCGGCAAACTCACCCTTCTGGGTGCGGATCACACCGCTGGCCACGTAGGTCAGGCGGGCACCCACGGCGTCCAGTACGCCGAATCCCGTGCGCTGCGAGCCCGGGTCGATGCCCAGCACCCGCACCGAATCAGCGCCGCGCAAGGGCGTGACTCCCGCCGGCGGGGCCGCCGCCGCTGCTTTCAAACCGCATTCTTCGGATCCATGATGGGCGGGTATGATACCGGCAATAGGCGCTTAAACCCACCGCAGCGCGGGTGCAATTCACGTGGAGACGACGGCTTCAACCCGGATCGCGGCGAGCGAGCGGCTGCACGCAGCCTTCGCGGCGGCGCGCGCCCTCGATCTGCCCGACGCAGGCATGCGGGTGCTGCACGCGGGCTTGGAGGTGGCCGAGATCGTGCGCTCCCTCGACGCCGACGACGATGTGGTGATCGCCTCCCTATTGCAGCCCCTGCTCGACGCCAAGCTCGTGGATCGGGACGCCGCCGAGAAGCACTTCGGCGCCGATGCGACCCGCCTGGCGCGAGCCTTGAGCCAACTGGGCGATTTCGGCCTGAGTGTCGATTGGACGCCGGACCAGGGCCTGGAATCCGGCCAAGCCGAGGCGCTGCGCAAGATGTTGCTGGCCGTCATCGGCGACGTGCGCTTGGTGGTGGCGCGCCTCGCCGGGCAATTGCAAAAAATGCGCGCCGCCAAATCCCTGGAACCGATCCAGCAGCGCCGTCTCGCCATGGAGACCCGGGAGGTGTACGCACCCCTCGCCAACCGGCTGGGCGTGTGGCAATTGAAGTGGGAACTCGAAGACCTCGCGTTCCGCTACCTGCAGCCCGCCGACTACCGGCACGTCGCCGCCGCGCTGAACGCGCGCCGCTCCGAGCGCGAACGCTACATCGACGAGTTGAAGACGGTGCTGCGCGCGGAGCTGCATCGGGCCGGCATCGAGGCCGTGATCGACGGGCGCCCCAAACATATCTACAGCATCTGGCGCAAAATGCAGGTCAAGCAGCTCGCGTTCGAGCAGCTCATGGACATCCGCGCCGCGCGCGTCCTGGTCGACACCGTCGCCGAGTGCTATGCGGCTCTAGGCGTGGTGCACTCGCTGTGGCAGTTCATTCCCGGAGAATTCGACGATTACATCGCCACCCCGAAGGACAATCTGTACCGCTCGATTCACACGGCGGTGCTGGGGCCGGACTCGCAGGCGGTGGAAATCCAGATCCGCACCCACGAAATGCACGCCAGCTCCGAACGCGGCGTGGCGTCCCACTGGCGCTACAAGGAGGGAGGCCGGGGCGATCAGGCCTACGAGCGCAAGATCAATCAATTGCGTGCGCTGCTGTCCCCCACCGAGGGCGGCGCGGCGTCGCGCGACTTCCTCGACCGCATGCGCGTCGATTTGTTTCAGGACCGGATTTACGCCGTGTCGCCCAAGGGCGAAATCGTCGATGTGCCGGTGGGCGGCACGCCGTTGGATTTTGCCTACCAGGTGCACACGGATTTGGGCCACCGCACCCGCGGCGCCAAGGTCAATGGGCGCATGGTGGCGCTCGACTACCGGCTGAAGAACGGCGAAACGGTGGAGATCATCACCGCCAAGGCGGTGCATCCGTCGCGCGATTGGCTGTCCCCCCAGTCGGGATTTCTGGCAAGCCCGAGGCATCGCAACAAGGTGCGCGCCTGGTTCCGCAAGCAGAACCAGACCCAGAACAAGGCGGAGGGCCGGGCGATTTTCGAGCGCGAGATGCAGCGCCTGGGGGTGGGCAACCCGCCCATCGCCGAATTGCTCGGCGAGCTCAAACTGGCCGGCAGCGAAGCGCTGCACGAAGCCTTGGGGGTGGGCGATGTCAGCTCCGCCCAGCTGGCCGGCGCCATCCAGCGCATTCTGCACGCCCGCGACGCCCGCCAGGAACCGCCCCTTCGCGCGAAGGGAGCGGCGGCGATCCGCGAACCGGACATCGAGATACAGGGGATCGGCGACTTGTTATCGACTTATGCGCGCTGCTGCAAACCCGTGCCGCCCGAAGCCATCGTCGGCTACATCACGGTGGGCAGAGGCGTGAGTATTCATGCGCAATCCTGCGCGAATCTCGGCCGGCTGCGCATCAAGTCGCCGGCGCGGGTGCTGGCGATCGGCTGGGGCAGGACCGGCACCAACGAATTCCCCGTGGACATCGAAGTGCAGGCCTTCGACCGGCACGGGCTGGTGCGCGATGTCAGCGCCGCATTGGCGGACGCCAAGATCGGCATTCAGGGCATGAACACGGTCACCGACAAACGCGACAACGTGGCTCACATGCTGATCAAGATCACCATCACGGGCCTGCCGCAGCTCTCGCAGGTGCTGAGCCGCATCGCGCAATTGCCCAACATCATCGGCGCCCGGCGCAAAAAATAGTCCTGACTAGCGGTTGATCCCGTCGATCGCCCTCTTGTCCACCGCCAGCGCGGCCTCGTGGATGGCCTCCGACAGCGTCGGATGAGCGTGAATGGTGCGTTGAATGTCTTCGGTGCTGGCCGAATATTCCATCGCGAGCACGGCCTCGGCGATCAATTCGCCGGCCATCGGCCCGATCACGTGAATGCCCAGCACTTCGTCATCGTCCTTGGCGGACACTATTTTCGCAAACCCTTGCGCGGCTTCCATGGCGCGCGCCCGGCCGCTCGCGGAGAACGGGAAAGTGCCCACTTTATAGGGGCGGCCGCTCGCCTTGACCTGCTCCTCGGTCTGGCCGACCCAGGCGATCTCCGGCGCCGTGTAGATCACCGACGGAATCACCTTGTAATTCATCTCGGCGAAATTGCCGGCGATGAGATCGGCGACCATGACGCCCTCTTCCTTGCCCTTGTGCGCGAGCATGGGTCCGCGCACCACATCGCCGATCGCCCAGACATTCGCCACCCCGGTACGGCAGTGTTCATCGACTTGAATGAAGCCCCGCTCATCGAGCTTCACGCCGGTGCCCGCCGCGAGCAAATCCTGCGTGAACGGCCGGCGCCCGACGGCGACCACCAGTTTGTCCACCTGCAAGGTGTGTTGCCCCTGGGCGTCCGTATACACCACGTCGACCGCCGGGCCGCTGACCGCGGCGCTCGAGACCTTGGCTCCGAGCTTGATGTCCAGCCGCTGCTTCTTGAAGTGGCGCTGAGCCTCCTTCGCGACCGCCTGATCCACCATGGGCAGGAATTGCTCCAGCGCTTCGAGCACCGTGACTTCGCTGCCCAGCCGGCGCCAGACGCTGCCGAGTTCCAGACCGATGACGCCGGCGCCGATGACGCCGAGGCGCCCGGGCACCGCATCGAATTCCAGGGCATTCCACGAATCGACGATGGCCTTGCCGTCATGGGGCACGCTCTTCAGGCGCACCGGCGCCGAGCCGGTGGCCAGCACCACGTGCTTGGCCTCCAGGGTTTTTTCCGCACCGTCCGCCCCGGTCACGAGCACCTTGTTTCCCGGCAGCAGCCGCCCATGTCCCTGGTAGCCCACGACGCCGTTGGCCTTGAACAGCGCCGCGATGCCGCCCGTCATGGTTTTGACGATGGATGCGCGGCGCTTCTGCAGGGTGGCCAGATCGAGCGTGAGGTCGCCGATCTTGATGCCGTGGGCGGAGAATTCATCCTTCGCCCGCTGATACAGCTCGGAGGATTCGAGCAGCGCCTTGGAGGGAATGCATCCGGCGTTCAAGCACGTTCCTCCGAATGCATAGCTGCCGTCGGTGTTCTTCCACTCGTCGACGCAGGCGACCTTGAGCTTGTTCTGGGCGGCGCGAATCGCGGCCGGATAGCCCGCGGGGCCTGCGCCGATGACCACCACATCGTAGATGTCGCTCATAGCCCGAGCACCATGCGCGCCGGATCCTCGAGGCATTGTTTGACGGTCACCAGGAACAGCACGGCTTCCCGGCCGTCGATGAGACGATGATCATAGGTCAGCGCAATGTACATCATGGGGCGTACCACCACCTGGCCGTCGATCACCACGGCGCGGTCCTGAATCTTGTGCATGCCGAGTATGGCGCTCTGCGGGGAATTGACGATGGGCGTCGATAGCAGCGAACCGAACACCCCACCGTTGGTGATGGTGAAGGTGCCGCCCGTGAGCTCCTCCATGGTGATGGTGCCGGCACGGGCGCGGGCCGCGAAATTGCCGATGGATTTTTCGATGTCCGCGAAACTCAGCGCATCCGCGTCGCGCAGTATGGGCACGATCAAGCCGCGGTCGGTGGACACGGCCACGCCGATGTCGAAGTATTCGTGATACACGATGTCGGCGCCGTCGACCGAGGCGTTCACCGCCGGAAATTTCTTCAGCGCTTCGACGCAGGCCTTGGCGAAGAAGGACATGAAGCCCAATTTCACGCCATGCTGTTTCTCGAAGGCGTCCTTGTAGCGCGCGCGCAATTCGTTGACCGCCTTCAAATCCACCTCGTTGAACGAGGTGAGCAGGGCCTGCGTGGTCTGTGCCTGCACCATGCGCTCGGCAATGCGGGCGCGCAGTCGCGTCATGGGCACGCGCTGATCGGCGCGGCCGGTACGCGCAGCCACGGGGGCCGGCATGGGCGCAATCTTGGCCGCGGGCGCGGGCGCGGGTGCGGGTGCGGGTGCGGGTGCGGGTGCGGGGGGCGCGTCTTTCACCGACAAATAGTTCACCACATCCGACTTCGACACACGGCCGTCGCGGCCGGAGCCGGTGACTGCCTTCGGATCGACTTTGTTTTCCTCCACCACCCGCTTCGCGGCGGGAC
>Ga0134126_10012505_pt1 | contig 10721 bp, 10 predicted proteins | sample KB31752_FD_96881 | JGI IMG/M metagenome (GOLD analysis project Ga0134126, IMG submission 96881) | Terrestrial soil microbial communities with excess Nitrogen fertilizer from Kellogg Biological Station, Michigan, USA - KB3-175-2 | ecosystem: Environmental > Terrestrial > Soil > Unclassified ...
CCCACGCGGTTTAACATCTCATCCACGGCAAAGAGCAGCCCTACTCACAGACGTAGCATCAAAAATATGTCGTGTCCCGATCAACTCGATATAATGATTCCAACCAGCCGTTCCTTCAGATTTGGTTGCATCCATGCCACGGAATGCGGAAAATGATGTGCAGGGGGGAATAAAAATGCGCAGAACGAGAACCGCTCTACTCCTTTCGCTGGCCACGTTCACCGCTCTCGCCCTCGGTTGCGCGACAAAACCCAACGACGCGCAGTTGGCCACCACCATCAAAGCGCAAATGTTTTCTGACCCGCAAACCGAAGACTCCGGCTTGCAGGTCGCTGTCAAAGATGGCGTCGTCACGCTCTCTGGCACAGTGCCCAGCGACGCCGCACGCTACGAAGCGTACAAACTCGCCACGACCACTCCCGGCGTCACGAAGGTGAATGACCAAACGGTCGTGCAAGCTCCCGCGCCGCCCACGCAAACCGCCGAAGCAACGCCTCCTGCCGCTGCCCCTGAAGAAACGCCCGCTCCCGCAGCCGTCGCCACACCAGCGCATCGCAGTTCGAGTAACACTCGCCGTGATCGCGCCGAACGCGCTCGCGAGGCGAACGCCCGTTGGCATCGCGACGCTGAGGCACGCAACGCAGACTCACGCAGCGCAGACGCGCGCGACGCCGACCGCCGCGACCAGGACCAGAATCAAGCTCAATCTTCGGCCGATCCTCAGAGAGACTCGCAACAAGCCGCCCAGCCTCCTGTCCAAGCCGCGCCGCCCGTCGCCGCTCCTGTTCCGGCCCCGCCGCCTCCGCCGCAACCTCTCACTGCCACTTTCCCTCCGGGCACCACGGTTGAAGTTCAAACCGTCGATCCCGTCGACACGACCACCAATCACGTCGGCGACGAATTCCAAGCCACTCTCGCCCAGCCGCTCACTTCGGCTGGCATAGTTGTGGTTCCCGCGGGCACGAACATCTATATGCGCCTCACCGAGGCGCAGACGTCCGGTCAATACAAAGGCCGTAATGAATTGCAGCTACACCTCGTGCGCCTGGAATTCGACGGCCGGCAGTACACTGTCGACTCGGATCCATACACGGAAGCCGGAAAGTCGCGCGGCAAAAATACCGCCGAAAAAGTCGGAGGCGGCGCGGTGCTCGGTGCCATTATCGGCGCGGTTGCCGGAGGCGGAAAAGGCGCGGCCATCGGCGCGGGTGTCGGCGGAGCAGGCGGCGGCGTCTATCAAGGTGTGTCAAAGGTCAAACCGCTGCGCATCGCGCCCGAAACGAAGCTCGATTTTCGTCTCGCTCAACCTCTAAGCGTAACGTATATGCCCCGCCATCACCGCGACGCGCAGTAAGCTCAAGTAGCGCAGAGTTTGCCTTCCCGAACTCTGCGCATTCTCTCTTAGCCCGCCACGTCGCTTGGTACAGTTATTGTTTGGCCCATCCTGTACCATCGGACACTACCTTCGTTCTCTCGAGATGTTACTCTTACCGTAAACTCATTAAATGTGTAATGAGTGGAGGCTTCTGTGACAAAGCGCGTCTTTATCTCGACCCTCGTCTTTCTATTCGTGGGCAGCGTGGCTTTCAGCGCCCCCCAGCAAACTCCTGTGAAGGACATTCCGCAGCCACTAACCAGAAGCACGCTTCTGGCACTGGTCTCCGGCACCGCCCTTCCCGAAAATACTGTCTCCGAAATTCAAAGAACTGGTCTGGCTTTTCAGCCTGACAATGCCTATCGCGCGCTCTTGAAGACAGCTGGCGCTGATCCGTCGATTTTCAGCGCATTGAATTCGGCAAAGGTCACGGGAAGCGAGCCCCGGCAGCAAACCGAGGATTCACAGCGTTTGAAACAGCTCGCCGATGCCGGTCAGCTTTTGAAACAGAAGCGCTACAAGGAGGCCACGGACGAATTGACCGCCGAACTCAAATCGAGCTTCAAGAACGCCACGGGCGAATTTGTCATGGGCGAGATCCTCACCGAACAATCCAACTGGCCAGAGGCAGCGGCGGCCTATGCCGCGGTGCTGCAGGAAAATCCTCGTTTCCCGGAAGCGCATACCAAGGCCAGTTTCGTTCTCTATAAGCTCGAAGACGGCGAGGATGCGCTCAATGAAGCGAATTTCGCTCTTGCTTTGACGCCTGACAATCCGGAGGCTCACAAAAATGCCGGCTTGGCTCTTGATCAACTCGGCAAATTCGATGCGTCTCTCGTACAGTATAAAGAGGCGCTCCGCTTAAAACCGGACTATCAGAATGTGCACATGGATCTCGGGAACTTGCTGACTGAGAAAAAAGATTTCGACGGCGCGATTGCCGAATACAGAAAGGCTGTCTACCTCAACCCCAATGACGCCCTCACGCACTATAATCTCGGTTACATGCTCGATGAGAAGAGTGACATCGATGGTGCTATCCGCGAATACCGCGAAGCGAAGCGTTTGGATCCGACGCGTTTCGACGTGCGGCAAAATCTCTCTCACGACCTGATGAGCAAGGGCCTTTACCCCGAGGCAGTCGTGGAACTTCGTGGAATGGAAGCTATCTTCCCGACTTCCGATGTCTGTCACCGGTGCACGGGAAATGCTCTCTTCGACGCGGGGCAGTATCAAGATGCGAAGACCGAATATCGCACGGCCCTTCGATTGGACCCTTCGGATCCGGACAACCATATTGCTCTGGCCGACCTATTGGAGTATCAGAAGGACCTCGACGGCGCGCTGAGTGAATACCTCTCGGCTCAACGGTTGGGTACGAACTCGGATTTTGCGTATGCAGCTGCCGGCAGGATTTATCTGGCTAAGAAGGATTACGAGAACGCTACAAGAAACCTGAAGCAGGCAGAGATGCTCGCCCCGGATGACAGTCTTGCGCACGACCTTTACGGACAAGTTCTGCAGGCGACCGGCCAGATCGCGCAGGCCAACGCCGAATTTCGAGAGTCGTTGCTGCTCAATCCGAAGCAGCCCGCCGTCCGTTTACGCTACGCCGCAACGCTCGAAAAGAGCGGCGATTTCAGCGGTGCGCTCGATCAATATCGCCAGGCCGCGCAGGCTGACCCAGCCGATAGCACCCAGCAGGCATACAAGTCGGCTCAGCACCGGCTTGCCGAGCAACTCAAAACACTGAAAGCTGAGGGCAAGGCTTCTGAAGCATCTCAACTCAAGTCAAGCATTCGCGCTACGCAGCAGGCGCCCGGTATTTCCGATAAACTCGATTCGGCCATCGCGTCTGGCAATAAAGAGATGATGGTCGACCATAATCTCGATGACGCTCTGCGCGACTTCCAAAGTGCCCTCGAACTTGCTCAAAAGCTTCAGCCCCATGATGGCCGTCTTCCCGACGTGCTCAGTAAGCTCGGTTTGATCTATCTTCACCGCTCTGAATTCGCTAAAGCGGACGACGCATTCCGCCAGGAGCTTGCAGCTATCCAAGAGGTGCACGGCCCGCGCTCTCCGGACATCGCCGATCCCTTGTATTGGATGGGCATGTGCTCCGTCGCGCAGAAGGATTTTCCCACGGGCGAGAAATTGTTCCTGCAGGCAATCCAGGAAACCGAAAACGTCTACGGTGAAAATAGTTCCAAAAACATTCTTTACATGACTGGGTTGGCAAACTTATACAGGGGCGAGGGGCAGGACGCGAAAGCGATCTCCTATTTCGAGCGAACTATCAAAATTGGCGAAAAGTTCCCCGGCTCGCCCCAGTATCAAGTGATGGCCAATTTGTACAGCTTGGCCGGAGTCTATGACAGCACAGGAAAACTCGACCAGGCCGAATCCTGCCTCGAGCGCCTTTTTACCGACATGCAGAACCAGTATGGTGCGAACAGCCCTCAACTGCTGGTTATATTGGACAAGGAAGAAAGCCTGCTTCATCGATTGGGACGAACTGCCGACGCCGCCAACGTCGAAAAACAAATGGCCTCGATTAAAGCCGCCTCGGCCTCGTCGAATCCTAATTAGCAGTCGGACAGTCTCGTCACCGGAGTCTACGGCTCCCCGCAGGGCATATACTGACCATCAAAGTCAGAAAATATGTGAGCTGGACGCACCTGCTACGTACCTCCGCACATGTGAAGAATGTTGCGCAAACCCAGTCACCGTCTTCGCATTCCTGCTCGCATTCTCAGCCTGCCTCTACGTAACACCTAGACGCATATGAGCATTTTAGTTTGGCATCAGAGGTGCTCCAATCATACTGAAATCCGGTTCCTGCAGCTAAATCTGCGAAAATTGACCTTTTGAGGACGTGGCCATGTGATTTCGCTCCTTGACGCTGATCACCAGCCGGGGAAAGAACATTTATGATCAGATTGCTCAGCCGTTGTTTTTGCGTTTTGGTTCTCCCTCTTCTCGTACTTACCGCCTATGCTGGCCCCGTTGGAGAAAATAGCATCCCGGCCCTTGGAAATTTTGCCGTCCTCGGTAGTTCCACGGTGACCAATACCGGTTCAACCACCGTCAACGGGAATCTCGGCGTCTGTTCCACTCCTGTTGGTACTACTTGTACTGGAGCTAACGCTATCACCGGTTTTCCTCCCGGCTTGGCCAGCGGAGTCACCGACGCGGGCAATGCCACCGCGTTTCAGGCTCTGCTTAGCGCCAACAGCACGTTCAATTTTCTCTCGGGCCTGTCAGGCGGAACCTTGTCTGGCACAATCGGTAACCTAACCCTCAACCCGGGCATTTATGTTTTTTCGTCCACCGCTGATTTGACGGGAACGCTTACTCTCAACGGTGGCAGCGACGCTCCGTTCATCTTTCTGGTGGGCAGCTCGCTCACCACGGCTAGCAGTTCGTCCATCGTCCTCACCGGCGGCGCTGAAGCAGGCGACATCTTTTGGGCCGTGGGCACCGGCGGTTCCGGCTCCGCGACTCTCGGTTCAAGCAGCACGTTTATCGGTAATCTGATCGCGCAAGCAAGCGTCACCATGGGCAACAGCGCCACGTTGTGCGGCAGCGTTACGGCACTTACGGGCGCAGTCACCATGGACACCAACACCATCAATGGTACCAATTGCGGCGCCCTTGACGAGGGCGGCGAATCAGGCGGCGGCACTTCCCCCACTCCAGAGCCTTCCACGTTCCTTTTGCTCGCAACGGGCTTGCTGGGAACGCCGGGTTTCTTCTGGTTCCGCAAGCCAAAACCAGTCAGCTAGCTTCCCCGTCCCCGGCGTGCCCTGCGCGCCTTTTTGCACAGGGCACGCCGCTTTTGCTTCGTTTCCGCGTCCTTGTCTTTCGCGGCACGGGCCTGCCTGCCGCAGGCGGGCTTCAGCCGTGCGTCTTGCCTTTTCGGGTGCCCCATCCTCCGCATTTTGTGCGGAGGGTGGGGTTTTTCACTTTTGCCTCGTGGGTAAATTATTGTCTTTGCAGCCTCCCCGTAGCAGACTAGCGACCCCTCGGCGTTTATCCTGACGCTGCATGTTGATCCGCCACAAAATCCATCAGGAGGCAATGCATGCTCGCTTCAGGCAAGTTGGTCGGCTTTGTTCCCACGCGCGATTACGACAAGGCTCGCGCTTTTTACGAAGGCAAGCTGGGATTCAGTTTCGTCAGCTTTGATTAATACGCGTTGGTGATGACCGTTGGCGGCCACAGAATTCGCATTGCAAAAATTGCAAACTTCACTCCTCTGCAAGGCACCATCCTCGGCTGGGAAGTCGAAGACATCAAAGCCGTCGCCAACTGGCTCAACGGCCGAAGCGTCACTCTCGAAAAATTCCCTTTCGCTCAAGATCAAGAACTTGGCATTTGGACCACGCCTAACGGCGACAAAGTAGCCTGGTTCAAGGATCCGGACGGCAACATCCTTTCCATCTCCAGCACCGTTAAAGCCGTCAGGCGTTGACGCCTTCACAGAGACTTCAAAAACGCGATGATCTCCTCCTGCTCGGAGCGTTTCAGCTTGTCGAATTTCTGTGTGACCTTACTCGCCTCGCCACGATGTCGCCCGATCGCGTCAAGAAACGTCAGCGAAGCTCCGTCGTGCATCAATCGCGGACGCAATCGCACTCCCCACAGCGGAGCCGTGCGAACCTTGTTCCGGCTGCTCTCGAAATCCTGCTTCGACATGTAGTCGGCCATCCTCTGAAAAACTCGACGGCCATAATGTTCCGGGATCGCCTGCAGGATTCCGTCGCCGGTGCCCACGTCGTGCATCAGGAAATCGCCGTACGGATGCAACGCGACGGAGCCAAGCGCCGCGGGAATCGTAAACGTCCCACCATTGATTTTCGTTCCCGCTGGAGCAGTCGTCAGCGTCGCGACGTGGCACATCGCGCATCCAATTTTGTCGAATAGCGATTCGCCTCTATTCGCCGCCGCTCTTTTGGCCAGTTCCGCATCGCGCGCAGGCGCTTTCGTGGCACGAATAAAGCGGGCAAAGTGATCAATGTCGGAAAGGCCGTCCGGACCCGGTGTGTCATTCGGTTCGGAAACGGTGTTGCACAGCTTTGTCACTTCATCGGGCTGCAGGCGATTGGTTATGCCCATTTCATTCAGATACGCGTCGCCGGCAAACGACAGGAGACTCGCGTGCTGATCCTTCCAGCCAAAGCGCCCCACCCCCATCTGTCCGGGCGCTTCCACGATGGGAACATACAGAACCTGCCCGCAGATTCTCCCATGTGATGACTTGCACTGTTGCTTGGAAAGCTCGATCAGCGTTTGATCGGAAACCGCCTCGACGAAGCCGTCGCCCAAAGATTCACGGAAATGCGAAACGCGCGAATCGTCTCCGTCTCTGGGACGCGTTCCTGAATTTGCTCTTTAGGAAAAGCCGCATTGGGACAGATGGCACGGTCATTGACGAGCGAACGGCCGCTGATAACTTCCGCTCCGTCCGCGATCTGAATGTCCGGAGTGCGGAAATGCCCGTCCGGTCCCAGATGGCCCACGCGCAATTCAGTCACCTGAGACGCGGCGCCTGACATAGGATTCTGGTGGCATTCTCGGCAAGACTGCGCGTTGTACAGCGGCCCGAGCCCGTCGCTTAACTGCTCGGTCTCGTCAAATTTCGTTTGGTCGGCTTGGTGCGTTGCATCATCCACCATGCCGTTCGTTTTGTTGTCGAGACCTGTAGGTGCGTCTGAAAGCTGCGCCGCAGTAAATGCGAAAGTAAAGCTCAGGGCAACCGCTGCGATGAAAATCCTCATGGATTCTCCCTCCTCGAGCGGATTGGGAGCGGGGTGCCCTATGGATACCACCTTCGCCGCTTACCTTAAAGTCAAGAATAACGCAGAGTCTCTTCTAAATAACGCCGCCGTTTATGCATTCACCGCGACCTTTTGTTCGGAATTGTTGACCACTGCTCCGATTCGATTCGGCCCTTCTCCCCACCGTTCTCTCAACGAGCGATTCATCGGTTCCGAGAAGAATCGCGCCACAACCTCCCCCAGAATTCCCGCGAGAATCACGGTCACAATGAAGAGCGCCGGTATTCCTCGCGACGGCTTCCCGTACGCCACGAAAATCTCGAACAGACCGTACACCACAAACATATGCGTCAGATAAACTTCATAGCTCCTCTGCCCCAGCCACAGAATCGGGCGAACCATCGTCAATCCCTTCCGCTTTGCTTGCGCGACGGCGACAATTACCATGCACGTCCCCAATGCCAGGACACTCATGTCCAGACCCGTGCGTCCCAGGAAGCGGTTCGCAAAGCCCAGCACCCAAATCATGAGCATCGCGCCGCTCACTTGCATGAAAAGCAGCCCGCGGCGTCCGAATCGCAGCTTCGGAAGCAGAATCGACGTCAAGCAGCCGAGTGCAATCGCGTCCATGCCGCCCAGATACGAAACCTCCGACCACGTCGCACTTCCCTGCGCGAATATCGTGCGCGCAAACGGCCCCATCACAATGAACGTGCTCAGCAGCGCAATCATCAATTTCCCACGCCCGAGCCATCGGCAAACCAAAGGAAAGAAAAAATAAAAAGTCTCCTCCACAGAGAGCGATCACAACACATACCAGTTCCCTGGAAAACTCCCGTGGTGCGCTCGAAGCAATAAATTCATCCGGAACGTGATTGCGGCAAATAGCGCGGAGCCCAAACCGCCGGGCACGATGAAGTTCTTGATTTGCGCGAAATCGAAAATGCTCAACACGGCAAGCAGCAGTAACAGCAACGGCGCGATGCGCGCAAACCGCAGCAAATAAAAGTCGCGCACGCGCACACTCGACAAAGTCCCCCATCGCCGCAGCGTGGTGGAGGTAATCAGAAACCCCGACACCGCAAAAAATATCTGCACGCCGCGCTGCCCATTCCAAACAGAATCATTGAGCAGCCGGTGCGGCAGCGCATGGCCGTAAGGAATCCCCGCAATCACTAGCCGCATGTTGACGTGGTTCAGCAACACGAAAAGAATCGCCATGCCTCGCAGCACGTCAATCCCGTCGACCCTGTTCCAGCTATGCGTTCGCTCGCCGCCAGAATTCCCGCTCATCCCCACATCATCGCAGCATTCAAAATATTTCCACGAGGATTTCTCGCGCCCCTTCTCGCAAACGTCAAGCCCCAAAACGACAAGCTCCTGCGCGTGTCTGCCCGCGCGTGGCACAGACCTGCCGCAGACGAGCTTTAACCTGTGTGCCCTGCGTGGCACAGGCTTCAGCCTGTCGCTCTTGATCTTAAGGGTGCCCCATCCGAGGTTTACTCCGACGATGTTGTCGGCCGTCTTGTGCCGAGCGCCGGACTTTTGTCTTCGGCTTTTGTTTTTGCGGGTGCCCCATGCTCGTTTTTCGAGCGCGGGGCTTTTGCTTTTGTCGCTTGTTTTTATTTTCCTACGGCGACAGCTCACCTCTCCCGTTTTCCGACTGCGATTCTCTCCCTTCGAAACTCCATAGCCATCTCTCAAACTCCCCCGCGCATCGAATTTGAATGCCCCTCCCCACGCGAGATCTTATCGGCTAGGAGTGCATTCGAAATCACATCCGTTGAGTCGGAGAGGCCATCATTCTCATGCTAACTTCCCAAATTATTCAGGCCTGGGGTAAAATTCTCCGAGGCCAACGCCCCTCTCTCTCTTTGGAAATCACGCGCGAATGCCCTTTGAGATGCCCCGGCTGTTACGCTTACGACCCTGCGCATCTGGGTGGCGGACAAACGTTGCGCGACCTGAACGATCGCCGCGGGCAAGCTCTCGTCGACGGCGTTCTCGAAGTCGTTGATCGCCTCAAACCTTTGCATTTATCTCTCGTCGGAGGCGATCCGCTGGTTCGTTATCGCGAACTCGAGTCGCTCATTCCTCAGTTGTTCGCTCGTGGAATCCACGTGCAGATCGTCACCAGCGCTTTTCGGCCCTTGAACGCCGGATGGGCAGACATACCGCGCCTCCACATCACCGTTTCCATTGACGGCTTGCAACCGGAACACGACGCTCGTCGCGCCCCTGCAACTTACGCTCGCATTCTGAAAAACATCGCCGGACAAAACATCACCGTCCACTGCACGGTGACAGCCCAAATGATGAAACGCCCCGGCTACTTAGGCGAGTTCCTGGAATTCTGGACGCCTCGTCCCGAAATCAAAAAAGTGTGGTTCAGTATGTTCACTGCCCAAATCGGCGACGACCTTCCCGAAATCCTCTCGGCCACCGAGCGCGCGCAGGCCATCACCGATATGTTGCAATTGCGAAAGCAGTATCCCAAGCTGGACATGCCCGAGGTCGTCATCCGACAATTCTCCTCGCCGCCCAGTCGTCCCGAGGACTGCATCTTTGCGCTCACAACCACAACCTTGTCGGCCGACTTGCAAACGCGGATCACTCCCTGCCAATTCGGCGGCCATCCCGACTGCTCGCGTTGCGGATGCTTCGCCTCCTTGGGCCTCGCCTCGGTAGGCGCCCACAAACTCGCGGGCATAATCCCCGTTTCAGCGATTTTCAAAGTCTCCATGAAAATTGGCCAACGCCGCGCGAGCCCCCCAAAACCCACGACAAATCGCGCACCAAACGAAACACTCCCCGTCATGCAGCCTGACCCGTGCGTCCACCACGAAGTAAGCAGAAACTAATTTGTGCGCGGTCGCTTCGGCTGTCTCGGGGGTTTACGGATGCCCCACGCTTTCTTGTAAGCGTGGCGCCTTTGCTTTTTTCCTTTGTCTTCGCGGGTGCCTCGTCCTGCCTGCACTGAACGCCTTCACTGAAGTGAACGAGTTTTGTGAAGGGTGGGGCTTTTGTTTGGTTGTGGTCTTTACGGGTGCCCCATGCTCGTCTTGTGAGCGTGGGGCTCTCCCTTTTGGAGTGCGGCGGCTCGACGCCGCTTTGCTGGCTACCCGGGCCGGGTCCCGCCGCTTACTCTTGCCTTCGCGCAATCGCTTAACTTACGATAGCTCCCTGAATTCGCACCCATAATTCACGGCGCACAATAAAATGCTCGGCCAAACCATCTCTCATTATCGCATCATCGAAAAACTCGGCTCCGGCGGCATGGGCGACGTCTATCGCGCCGAAGACACGCGTCTCGGCCGCATGGTCGCCCTCAAATTTCTTTCCGACGATCTGCGCCGCGACCCTCTTTCGCTCGAACGCTTCGAACGCGAAGCTCGCGCCGTCTCCGCGCTCAATCATCCCGGCGTCTGCGTCCTCTACGACATTGGCGAATATGAAGGCCATCGCTTCCTCGTAATGGAATTGCTCGACGGGCAAACGCTTCGCGAGCGCATCGCCGGCAAGCCGCTGCCGAACGACGTTCTGCTCGATCTCGCCATTCAAATTGC
>Ga0134126_10012506_pt1 | contig 10721 bp, 9 predicted proteins | sample KB31752_FD_96881 | JGI IMG/M metagenome (GOLD analysis project Ga0134126, IMG submission 96881) | Terrestrial soil microbial communities with excess Nitrogen fertilizer from Kellogg Biological Station, Michigan, USA - KB3-175-2 | ecosystem: Environmental > Terrestrial > Soil > Unclassified ...
GGCACGCGCTGCGGGGGGAACAGCCACGCGTGCCAGATCGGTTGCAGGCCGAGCAGGGCGGCCCAGGCGAGCAGCCCCAGCTTTTGCTCGCCGGGCAAGCTGGCGTAACGGCTCACGGGTTGCTCGCCAGTCGCAGGGCGATGCCCGCCAGACGGCGGCCGAGTGCACGGGCCAATTCGCGTTCGTGCTCGCTGATGGGTTTCGCGCCGTCGGCGCCGGTGACATGACTGGCGCCGTAAGGCGTGCCGCCGGTGCTCGTGGCGTGCAGGGCCGGTTCGGTGAACGGCAAGCCCACCAGCACCATGCCGTGGTGCAGCAGCGGCAGTGCCATGCTGAGCAAGGTGGACTCCTGGCCGCCATGCATCGTGCTGGTGCTGGTGAACACCGCGGCGGGCTTGCCGACCATCACGCCGCTCGCCCACTCGCTGCCGGTGCTGTCGAGGAAGTATTTGAGCGGTGCGGCCATATTGCCGAAGCGCGTGGGGCTGCCCAGGGCCAGGCCCACGCAGGCGAGCAGGTCCTGCCGCGTGACGTAGGGTGCGCCGTCCTCGGGTTCGGGCGACTGCGTCACCTGGGTGACTGGCGCGACCGGCGGCACCTGGCGGATGCGCGCCTGCATGCCGGGCACTTCGCCGACGCCGCGCGCCACCAGGCGCGCGAGCTGGGCGGTGTGTCCGCTGCGGCTGTAGTACAGGACGAGAATGTCGCGTTTCATGGATAGGTTTGGGCGAATGGCGTTCACGCGGCTGGGACATGAACAGGCGTTGGGTTAGTGTACCGGTCGAAACCTGCCCTTGGCCGGGCCGGCGCCGCGCACCACCAGGAGCCTGGGCCGCTCATGACCCGACGTTTCAATCGCGATCGCACCCGCAGTTTCGGCCTCTTTTTGTGGGGCCGCTTCGTCGACGACAAATGCTTCGAGACCGCCGGTGCGCTGGCCTATACGACCCTGGTGTCGCTGGTGCCCCTGACCGTGGCGGTGTTTGCCATGTTTGCGGCGTTCCCGGTGTTCCAGCCGGCGCGCGACACCTTGATCGACTTCGTGTTCGCCAATTTCGTCCCGGCGGCCGGGGAGGCGGTGCAGCGCGCCATGCTCGGTTTTGCCGACAACGCCAGCAAGCTCACCGGCATCAGCATCGTGGTGATGCTGTTCAGTGCCCTGGCAATGATGATCAGCATCGAGGACCGGCTCAACCGCATCTGGCGGGTGCCGGCGCCGCGCACCTGGGGTTCGCGCATCATGCTGTATTGGGCGGCGTTGACCCTGGGGCCGATCCTGGTGGTGGGCGGCATCGCCATCACCTCCTACGTCACCGCCATGCCCCTGCTGCATGGCGCGATCGGGCAGGTCGGCGCGCTTGCGCAGAGCCTGCTCAGCGTGCTGCCGTTCCTGGTGACGTTCTTCACCTTGTGGCTGATGTACACCGGCATCCCCAGTTGCGCGGTGCCGCGCCGCGATGCGGCGGTCGGCGCGCTGCTGGGCGCCATCCTGTTCGAGGTGGCGCGCTGGGGCTTCTCCGTGTTCGTGCAGCATGCGCAGACTTACCAGCAGATCTACGGCGTGCTTGCCGCGATCCCCATTTTCCTGCTGTGGATCTACCTGTCCTGGGTCATCGTGATCCTGAGCGCGTCGATTGCCGCCTCGCTCTCGGCCTTCGACTATGCCGGGCCGCCGCGCGAGCTGCCGGCGGGTGCCGGGTTCCTTGGCCTGCTGGTGGTCCTGGGGCATTTTGTCGACGCCCAGCGTCGCGGCGGGCGCGTCACGGCCGAGGACATCCGTGCGGCCGAACCCTACCTGCCGGGCACGCTGATCGACGATTGCCTCGACGACCTGCGCCAGGCCGGCCTGGTCGAGGCAAACGAGGATGGCGGGTGGCTGCTGGTGCACAGCCTGGACAGCGCCGACCTGCTGCGCGTCTACCAGTATTCCAGCCACCACCTGCCGCTGCGACCCCTGGAGGCGGCAGCCGCACTCGGCATCGAGTTGCCGGCGCCGTTGTTGGACCTGCTCGCTGGGCTGGCCGGGATCCTGGAGGCGCGCTTGGGAGCCCGCCTGGAAGAGGTCTATCCTCTACCTGCAGCACCGGCCGCCACCGATAGCACGGAGATGAACGCGTGAGCCCATTGCGCCTGTTGTGCACCCCCGTCGCGCTGTTGTGCATGTTGCTGCCCGTGGCGGTGACGGCGGCAACGGCGGCGAAGCCCACGCATCCGCAATTGCGCGTGACCACGCTGGATGGACAGAACTTCGACCTGGCGGCGCAGCGCGGGCACTGGGTGATCGTCAATTACTGGGCGACCTGGTGTGCGCCGTGCATCAAGGAAATGCCGGACATCTCGCACTTCGTCGCGAGTCACAAGAACGTGCGTGCGATTGGCCTGGCCTACCAGGACAACGATGTGGCCGAAATCAAGGCCTTCCTGCTCAAGCACCCGGTGGATTATCCGATCGCCCAGATTGGCCTGGACCACCCGCCGGCGGATTTCGAGGAACCGCGGGGCCTGCCGACCACCTGGATAATCGATCCGGCCGGCAAGGTGGCCGCGCACATCGTGGGCCCGCTGACGCCAGCCAAGCTGGACGCGGTGATCGGCGGCAAGTGATGGCCACCGCGAGGTTCGTGGTGGCCGGGCGGGTGCAGGGCGTGTTCTACCGCGCCAGCACGCGCGAGCAGGCCGCCCGCCTCGGCCTCGACGGCCACGCGCGGAACCTGGCCGACGGCACCGTCGAGGTTCTGGCCAGCGGCACCGATGCAGGCCTCGATGCGCTGGCGCAGTGGCTGCAACGCGGGCCGCCGGCGGCCAAGGTCGAGAGCGTGCGACGCGAGGATGTCGATCTTGCCGTGCCGCCCGGCTTCCGCTGCGCCTGAGCCGCCGCCCACCCTCACTCGTCATTCCCGCGAAAGCGCACTGCTGTCCGGAACGTTTTCTGGAACTCCGCGCCAAGACCGCGCCGCGGCCTTTGTTGTCATCCGCGGAACCACCTCTCGAGGGGAAGAGTTTGGACGGCGCCAGGGGTTGCAGGCGGCACGAGAAGATTTTTGAGTCGGGTTCGCGCTCGGCAGCCATCCAGCTTTGCGCCCCAACGCCTCCGACGCCAAGCGCGGATTTATTCCGGACAGCAGTGCGCTTTCGCGGGAATGACGAGAGGGGGGGGAGTTGCGCAGGGATGACGAAAACAGGGGGCCTGGCACTTGGGTAAGGCCGTCCAGGCGCAGCGCGCTGTTTCAGTCGGTGCCGAGGGCCTGCAGCTGGTCGGCCTGGTATTCGCGGTTGAGCGCGTCGACCAGCTCGCCCAAGTCGCCTTGCATGATGTCCGTCAGGCGGTACAGGGTGAGGTTGATGCGATGGTCGGTGACCCGGCCCTGCGGGAAGTTGTAGGTGCGGATGCGCTGGCTGCGGTCGCCCGACCCGACCTGCAGGCGGCGCGATTCGGAGCGCTCGGTATGCTGGCGATCGCGTTCGCTGTCCAGCAGGCGCGCCTGCAACAGGCTCATGGCGCGTGCGCGGTTCTTGTGCTGGCTGCGCTCTTCCTGGCACTCGACCACCGTGCCGGTGGGCACGTGGGTGATGCGGATGGCCGATTCGGTCTTGTTGACGTGCTGGCCGCCGGCGCCGGAGGAGCGGAAGGTGTCGACCTTGAGGTCGGCCGGGTTGATCTCGATGGCGTCGATCTCGGTCGGCACCGGCATGATCGCCACGGTCGCGGCGGAGGTGTGGATGCGGCCCTGGGCTTCGGTTTCCGGCACCCGCTGGACGCGGTGCGTGCCGGACTCGAACTTGAGCTGCGAGTAGGCGCCCTTGCCCTCGATGCGCGTGACCACCTCCTTGTAGCCGCCATGCTCGCCGGCATGCTCGCTCAGGATCTCCATCTGCCAGCGACGGCTCTCGGCAAAGCGCAGGTACATGCGCAGCAGGTCGCCGGCAAACAGCGCCGCCTCGTCGCCGCCGGTGCCGGCGCGGATTTCCAGGTAGAGGTCGGCGTCGTCGCGCGGGTCCGTCGGCAGCAGCAGGCGCTGCAGGTCGCGCTCGAGCTCGGGCACACACTGCTGCAGGCGCTGGACGTCGTCGGCGGCCAGCTCGCGGAATTCCGCGTCGTCCAGCATGGCCTGCGCCTCGGCCAGCTCGCGCTCCGCCTGATCGTAGGCGTGCAGCGCCTGGGCCACGGCGTCGAGCTGGGCGTACTCCTGGGCCAGGGCGCGGTAGCGGGCGTTGTCATCGTGGACATCCGGCTGCGCCAACAGGCGGCCGAGTTCCTCATGGCGTTCAACCAGGGCTTCGAGCTTGCGGCGGATGGATGGGGTCATGGGGGCAGCAGGCTGATGGTGGGGTGGAAGCGGTGGGATAGATGCCGCACCGCGTCGTCCGTGCGTCGAAGGAAACTCTGGTTTTGATCGTCATCCCAGCATCGCATAGCGATATCCGGGATCCAGTGCCTTTGTATTCAGGCACTGGATGACCAACTTCGCTGTTGTGAAGCGCCTCCCGCTTGCGCGGGAATGACGGTTTGAGTGTTGGTCAGAGGTTCCCTAGTGCAATTCCCGGTCGTCCGCTTCGTAGAGGCGTTCGGCGGCATGCAACAGTTCGGTGTCGCCGTTCAACGCCGCCTCGCGCAAGCGCGCGCTGGGATGGTGCAGCAGCTTGTTGGTCAGGGTATGGGCCAGGAACTGCAGTGCCTCGTCGGCCGGCTTGCCGTGGGCAAGCATGTGCTGGGCCTTGGCCAGCACCTCGTCGCGGTAGACCTCCGCGTGGTGGCGCATCTCCAGGGCCGGATTCTTGATCGACAAGGCCTGGCGCCAGGACATGTAGCGCTGCACCTGCAGGTCGATGATGGCTTCGGCCTCGCGCGCCGCGGTGACGCGCGAAAAGCGGTTGTCGTCGATGACCTGGCGCAGGTCGTCGATGTCGTACAGGTACACGTCGGACAAGCCGCCCACGCCGGGCTCGATGTCGCGCGGCATGGCCAGGTCGACCATGAACATGGGCTTGCGCCGGCGCGCCACCAGGGCCTGCTCGACCATCTCGCGGCTGACGAGGGGCTGCCGCGAGGCGGTGGAGGAAATTACGATGTCGGCTTCGGCCAGATGCTGCGGGAGGTCGGCCAGGGTGGTGGCGTAGCCGCCGTACTGGCTGGCGAGTTCGCGAGCGGTTTCCGCCGTGCGGTTGACCACGATGAGCCGAGCCACGTGCTGTTCGACCAAGTGGCGGGCCACCAGCTCGATGGTGTCGCCGGCGCCGATCAGCAGCACGCAGGCTTGTTTCAGGTCGGTGAAAACCTGCTCGGCCAGGCGCACCGCGGTAAACGCCACCGAGACGGTGTTGGCCCCGATGCGGGTGTCCGTGCGCACCTGCTTGGCCACCGCGAAGGTGTGCTGCAGCAGCCGGTCCAGCGGCGCGCGCAGGGTTTGCGCCGCGTGCGCCTGGCGATAGGCGTCCTTCACCTGGCCGAGGATCTGCGGCTCGCCCAGGACCATGGAGTCCAGCCCGGTGGCGACGCGGAACACATGGCGCACGGCATCCTGGTCCTGGTAGCGGTACAGGAACTCATCCAACCTGCCGGCGGTCAGATGCTGGTGTCGTTCCAGCCATGATTGCGGGACGTTCTCGGCCCCTTCTGCCACTCCGGCGTAGATTTCGGTGCGGTTGCAGGTGGACAGGATCAACGCTTCCTCGACGCCCTGCTGCTGGCCAAGCTCGGCCAGGGCCACCGCCGCGGCATCGGCGTCCAGCGCCACCTGCTCGCGCAGGCTGACCGGTGCGGTGCGGTGGTTGAGCCCGAGGGCGATCAGCGGCATGGCGTGGCGGGCGACATGGCAAAGACGAGTGCTCGACAAAGCCCGCCGGCTGCGTAGGCTAAGCTTTGACGCAAGCCCGCCGCACGGCGACTCCAAACGGCCGGATCGTGGAAGCAAATGAACATTAGTCTGCGGAACCGTTCTGGCAAGTTCAGGCGATTGCGCCATTTTACGGCACTGCTGCCTTTGGCGCTGGGCCTGGGTGCTTGTGCCGCAGTGCCCACCCACGAGCCGGTGGCGCCGCGCGCGGTCACCGCCCAGCCGCTGGCCCGCGCGCAGCTTCCCATCCCGGATGCGCAGCACGACCTGCTGGCGCAGCTTTTGGCCGGCGAATTGGCCTTGACGCGGACCGACCTGGCCACGGCCTCGGGGTTTTACGCCCGCGCCATGCTGCTCAGCGATGACCCCAAGGTCGCGGCCCGTGCCGCGGAATTGGCGCTGGCGGTGCATGACGATGGTGCCGCCACGCGGGCCCTAGACCGCTGGCAGGCACTGGGTGCAAAGCCGGCGGTGCTGGCCCAGGCGCGCGCCCAACTTGCCCTGGACCAGGGTGATGCCGGCGCCGCCCGGCGCGAGCTGGAGACCGTGCTCGCGGCTGGCGACCAGGATGCGTGGCGCCGCTTCGGCCGGGTCCTGCTGGGCGCGCGCGACCAGGCCCAGGCGGCGCGCCTGCTGCAGGCCCTGGCCATGCCGGAGCAGTTGCCGGCCAAGGACGTCAAGGCCTGGTTGGCGATGAGCGAGCTGGGTGCGAAGTTTGGCAACACGGCCTATGCCATGCGCGTGGCCCAGGCGGCCGTACGGCGCTTCGGTAGCGCCGACGCCTATGCCTGGGAAGCCCGGCTGAAGTTCGACCAGGGCGATGCCGCCGGTTCCCGTGCCCTGCTGGCCAAGGCGGTGGCCAAGGCGCCGCGGGACATCCCGCTGCGCCTGACCTATGCGCGGGTGCTGGCCCAGGGCGGCAAGCATGCCGAGGCGGCCAAGGTGCTCGAGCGTGGTCCGCAGGACCCGGATACCTATACCTTGCGCGCGGCGCTGGCCAGCTCGGCCAAGGACAACCAGGCGCTTGCCGCGCTCTACCGGCAGTTGAAGGGTGCCTCCGACGAGGTACGCACGCAAAACGCCTTCCTGCTCGGCCAACTGGCGGAGACGCAGCATCGCCAGGGCGAGGCCCTGGACTGGTATGCGCGGGTCGATGACGACAGTCCGCATGCCTTCGCCGCCGACCTGCGCACCGCCGCCATCCTGCACCAGCAGGGGCACGTGGCCCAGGCGCACCAGTTGTTGGAGGGCCTGCAATTGACCCATCTCGAGGAACCCAAGGAGTTGCGCCAGGCGTTCCAGCTCGATGCGGAGCTGTACCTGGGCGAGCAGAAGTATGCCGACGCCGAGGCGGCGTTTGGCCGTGCGTTGCAGGTGGTGCCGGACGATCCTTCGTTGCTGTACGGGCGGGGCCTGGCCTACGCGCAGGCGGGAAACATCGATCGCGCCATCGCCGACTTCCGGCGACTGCTCGAGCTCAAGCCCGGTGACGTCGATGCCAGCAACGCGCTCGGCTACACGCTGGCCGATGCCAACCGCGACCTGCCGGAGGCCGAACGTTTGATCGAGGTCGCGCGCAAGGCGCGGCCGGACGACCCAAGCATTGCCGACTCCTGGGGCTGGCTGCAGTACCGCCTCGGGCACCTGGAAAAGGCGGAACAGACTTTGCGCGACGCCTGGGGCCGGCAGAAGGATCCGGACATTGGCGTGCACCTGGGCGAGGTGCTGGCCAGCCAGGGCGACCTCCAGGCCGCGCGGCAGGTGTTTGACGCGGTGCGCCGCATTGATCCCAACAATGCGGCCTTGCGGGCGGCGTTGCGGCGTCTGCGCCTGTGAGGCTGATCGCGCGCTGTCTGCTGGTACTCGTGCCGCTGCTGCTGGTCGCCTGTACGCCGGCCGTGCGCATCAAGGGCAATGCAGCCATGTACGCCGCCCAGGCGACACGCGAGGCGGCGCTGGCGCATACCGATCACTGGACTTTGACCGGACGCCTGGGCCTGAGCTCGGCCACCGCCGGAGGCAGCGGCAGTTTCACCTGGGTGCAGGACGGGGAGCATTACGTCTTCGATTTGCGCGGTCCGCTGGCCAGCAAGAGTTTCCGCCTGAGCGGCGGCCCCGAGGGCGCGCTGCTCGAAGGTCTCGAACAGGGGCCGGTGCGCGGCGCCGATGCCGAACAGTTGATGCGCAAGGCACTGGGCTGGGTCGTGCCGCTGCGCGACTTGCGCGCCTGGGTGCTCGGCCTGCGTGCCGACGGCGGCCCGGCCGAACTCAGTTTCGGGGCGGACGGCTTGCCCTCGTTGCTGCGCCAGGATGGCTGGTCGGTCGACTACAGGCAGTGGGACCTGCAGCGCCAGCCGCCGATGCCGGAGAAGATCTTCGCGCGCAAGGATGCCTACCAGGTCAAGCTGGTGGTCGAGTCGTGGCAATTTCCGTGAGGCGGGCGGCGCCAGCCGGCGCGGTACGGCTCGCGGCTGCGTTGTCAGCAGCGTCGCGTGGCATGCGCCGGTGCCCCGATGGTGGCGACGCACGCTGATGGATTTCGGCATCGCGCGCGCGCGCAGCGACGAAGTCGACGCCTTGTGTGCAATCGAGCGGGCGGCGCTGCAAAGTTTCCGCGGCCACCGCGCGTGGCCGTACTACGCCGACATGGCGATACCGCCGGCCGTGTTGCAGCACGCCGTGGCGCGCGGCCTGGTGTGGGCGGCGCACGATGACGCCGGCGTCGCGATTGGTTTCGTGTGGCTGGAAGCCGAGGCGGCGCCGGACTCCATCGCCATTGCCGAGATCGACGTGCTGCCTGCGCACGGGCGCCGCGGTATCGGGGCGGCACTCCTGGAGCACGCTTGCGACTGGGCCCGCGCCGCCGGCTATCGGCAGGTGCAGTTGGCGACCTTGGCCGACGTGGCGTGGAATGCGCCGTTTTATGCCCGCCACGGCTTCGTGCGGGTGGCCAAGGGCGATCCCGGTTTCGCGGCCGACCGCGAGCGCGACCGGGACAACGGCCTGCCGGACGACCTGCGCGTGTTCATGCGCCGGACCTTGCCGCCCTTGCGCCCGGGCGACTGGACCGCGTGGCCGGCGCCAGCCAAGCTCAACTTGTTCCTGCGCGTGCTGGGGCGTCGTGCCGATGGTTACCACGAGCTGCAGACGGTCTTTCGCCTGCTCGATTGGGGCGATGAGATCCGTATCCGCGTCGTCCCTGGCGGCGCGATCACGCGCAACTGCGCGGTGCCTGGCGTGGCGCCCGACGCCGACCTGACCCTGCGCGCCGCCCAGTTGCTGCAAGCCCATGCCGGCACCGACCTGGGCGCGGAGATTGCCGTTGAGAAGCGCATCCCGCTTGGTGGCGGCCTGGGCGGCGGCAGCTCGGACGCGGCGACCGTGCTGGTGGCGCTGAACCAGTTATGGGCACTGCGCCTGCCGGAAGATGCCTTGCTGGGCCTGGCGCGCCAGCTTGGCGCCGACGTCGCGGTCTTCGTCGCCGGCCGCTCGGCCTGGGCCGAAGGCGTGGGTGAGCGCCTGACCCCGGTGGCGCTCCCGCGACGCCATTACGTGGTGCTCGACCCCGGAGTCCAGGTTTCCACGGCGCAACTGTTCCGGGCGCCGGAATTGACACGAAATGGTCCAGCAACGACAATTTCATCCTTTGTTTCCGGCGAAATCCCGGAGAATGCCTTCACCCCGCTGGTACGCGACAGGTACCCGCAGGTGGCGGCAGCCTTGGACTGGCTGGGACAATTTGGACCCGCGAGGCTCTCCGGCACCGGCGGCTGCGTGTTCCTGGAGACCCGATCGTTTGCCCGGGCGTACGCCGTGGCGCGGCGCTGCCCGCCCCGGTTTGTCGCGCAGGCGGTTTCCGGGGTTACGCTGTCGGCGCTGCAGCAGGCCCTGGCGCGACACGGCGCACCGGCGTGAGGACGCGGTCGCAGCGGCAAAGGTTTGCAACAACGTGAGTGGAGCACCTATCACGCCACAAATGCATTACTGGGGCGTCGCCAAGCTGGTTAAGGCACGGGATTTTGATTCCCGCATACGCAGGTTCGAATCCTGCCGCCCCAGCCAATCATGATGGTTTTGGTTTCGAGGTAGCAGCCGTGGATACGTCCACTTCCATGATGTTGTTTTCGGGCAATGCCCACCATGCGTTGGCCGAGGATGTCGCCCACCGGCTCGGCGTGCCCCTGGGCAAGGCCTTGGTCGGCACCTTCAGCGATGGCGAGGTGCAGATCGAGATCGAAGAAAACGTGCGTCGCCAGGAAGTGTTCGTCATCCAGCCGACCGGGGCGCCGAGCGCGGTGAACCTGTTCGAGTTGCTGGCGATCACCGACGCGCTCAAGCGCGCCTCGGCGGCCAGCGTCACCGCGGTCATCCCGTATTTCGGCTATGCCCGGCAGGATCGCCGGCCGCGCTCGGCACGGGTGCCGATCACAGCCAAGCTCGCGGCGCGCATGATTGGCGCGGCGGGTGTCGACAAGGTGCTGACCGTCGACCTGCACGCCGACCAGATCCAGGGATTTTTCGATGTGCCGGTGGACAACGTCTATGCCTCGCCGGTGCTGCTGGCCGACATCTGGCGCCACCACAACACCAGTGACCTGATCGTGGTCAGCCCGGATGTCGGCGGCGTGGTGCGGGCGCGCGCCATCGCCAAGCGCCTGGACGACGCGGACCTGGCCATCATCGACAAGCGCCGCCCGAAACCAAACGTGTCCACGGTGATGAACATCATCGGTGACGTCGAAGGCAAGAGCTGCGTCATGGTCGATGACATCGTCGATACCGCTGGCACACTGTGCGCAGCCGCCGCGGCGCTGAAGGAGCGCGGTGCACGGCAGGTCTCGGCGTATTGCGTACACCCGGTGCTGTCGGGCCAGGCCATCAGCAACA
>Ga0134126_10012507_pt1 | contig 10721 bp, 9 predicted proteins | sample KB31752_FD_96881 | JGI IMG/M metagenome (GOLD analysis project Ga0134126, IMG submission 96881) | Terrestrial soil microbial communities with excess Nitrogen fertilizer from Kellogg Biological Station, Michigan, USA - KB3-175-2 | ecosystem: Environmental > Terrestrial > Soil > Unclassified ...
CGTACAACGGATTCAAGGTGAGCTTCGCGATCGAGTTCAGCCATCCGGTGTTCGACCCGGCGCGCTCGCAGGTGGACATCGATTTCGCCGAGGTCTCGTTCGTGCGCGAGGTGTCGCGCGCGCGCACCTTCGGCTTCACGCAGGAAGTGGAGATGATGCGCGCCCGGGGACTCGCCCGCGGCGGCTCGCTCGACAACGCGATCGTGGTGGACGATTTCCGCGTGCTGAACGCGGAGGGCCTGCGCATGGAGGACGAGTTCGTGATGCACAAGGCGCTCGACGCCGTGGGCGACCTCTACCTCCTCGGCCATCCGCTCATCGGCGCGTTCGCGGGCCGCAAGTCCGGCCACGCGCTCAACAACCAGCTCCTGCGCAAGCTCCTCGCCACGAGGAGCGCGTGGGAAGAGGTCACGTTCGACCGCCTCGAGTCGCTTCCCCGCGCCTTCGCGAACCTGGTGCTGCAGCCGCAGTAGCGAAGCGAATTGCGCCGCCTGGGTGTTGAGCGGCCGCCGCATTGCCGCAAGAGTTGGATCGCGGGTTCGGTCCGCTCCAAACACCGTTCCCGCTAACGTTTCCCGGTGATGCGCTCCAGGGCACTTCGGAGCGGCGATTCGGAAAGGTCCCGCGCCACCGCCTCCAGCTTTTCACGGGGCAGGGGCTCGCGGGCCTTGATCGGGCGCCGGGATGTGACCTGCTTCACTTGTACTTCGACCCGGATTCCGTTAAATTCCTGATCCGTCGAGTGTTTCGAGGATTTTCGCGCGGCTTCGCGCAATCCCTCGAGCACCCGCGGCGCGAGCTGGCGGAGGATCGCCGCGACAGGTCCGCTGGCCGCGCAAATCACAATAGTCGTTCCGTCAATGGCGCACACCCGGCTCGCTTCGGCGAGCGTCTCGGGGACAAGAGTCCGGTAGCGCCGCTGCAGGCGCTTGATGTACGCGAGTCGGGCCGCGATGTCGTGCAGCTCGGCGCTCGCAAGGTGCTTGGAGATGGGTTCGGAAGCCATGATGGGGAACGGAGGCGTGACTTGAACATTATTCTCGTTTCGGACAGCCTCGCGAAGAGCCGGTCCGTGACGCTCTCGCAGGCGCAGGTGCTGCTCATCGCGTTCGGCATCCTGCTCGCGGGATTCATGCTCGCCACCGGCACCTACTTCGTGACGATGCGCCTCGCGGCCGATACGAGCAATCCGTATTTCCGTTCGCTGGTCGCCTCCCTGCACCGCGACGACGTGGCGCGAAGCGAGGCGCTCACCAAGCAGAACCTCGACGCGCTCGCGGCCAAGGTGGGCGAGCTGCAGGCGCGCATCCTGCGGCTCGACGCCTTCGGCGAGCGTCTCGCGAAGGCGGCGGGCATCAAGCGCGACGAGTTCCACTTCGACGAGAAGCCGGGCCAGGGCGGCCCCGAGGTGCTCCTCGGCCACGACCTCACCGTGCCCGAGTTCCGGAAGATGCTCGACGACATGTCGCACGTGGTCGACGACCGCAGCGAGAAGCTGGGCGTGCTCGATTCCTTCTTCATGGACGACCGCCTGGCGCGCAAGACCGTCCCCACCACCATGCCGGTCTCGGGCGGCTACTACTCGTCCAACTTCGGCTACCGCATCGACCCGATCAACGGCCATTCGGAGTTCCACACCGGCGTCGACATCGTCGCCTCCATCGGCACCAAGGTGATGGCCGCGGCGGGCGGCGTCGTCTCGTATTCGGGCACGATGCCCGAATACGGCAACGTGATCGACGTGGACCACGACAACGGCCTCACCTCGCGCTACGCGCACCTCTCGAAGCGCATCGCGAAGGTGGGAGACGTGGTGATGAAGGGCCAGGTCATCGGGCTCGTCGGCAACACCGGGCGCACCACCGGGCCGCACCTGCACTTCGAGGTGCGCGAGAAGGGAATCCCGCTCAACCCCGGCAAGTTCCTCGCCATGGGCAAGAACGACGTGCTCCTCAAGGCTTCCCTGAAGGGCGGGGCCGCGCCCCAGGACTAGCCGGCGGGGCCCTCCCGGTCCTTGCCCGGGCGCGAGGCGCCCCCATCTCCCCGGTATAATCGAAGATCGCCGGCCCCCACGCGGGCCGGTTTCCGCGTTTTCCACGTCCCCTTTCCCGTGCTCAACACCGCTCTCAAGGCCATCTTCGGCAGCCGCAACGACCGCCTCCTCAAGCAGTACCGGAAGATCGTCGAGCAGATCAACGCGCTCGAGCCCGCGATCCAGCAGCTTTCGGACGAGGCGCTCGCGGCGAAGACGCCGGAGCTCAAGCAGAAGGTCGCGGGCGGTGCCTCGCTCGACTCGATCCTGCCGGAGGCCTTCGCCGTGGTGCGGGAAGCCGGCAAGCGCGTGCTGGGCATGCGCCATTTCGACGTGCAGATGGTGGGCGGCATCGCGCTGCACCAGGGGAAGATCGCCGAGATGCGCACCGGCGAGGGCAAGACGCTCGTCGCGACGCTGCCCTCGTACCTCAACGCGCTCGAAGGCAAGGGCGTGCACGTAGTGACGGTGAACGACTACCTCGCGCGCCGCGACGCGGAGTGGATGGGCCGCATCCATCGCTTCCTGGGCTTGAGCGTCGGCGTGGTGGTGCCGCAGATGGACCCGCTCGAGAAGCAGGAATCGTATCGAGCGGACATCACCTACGGCACGAACAACGAGTTCGGCTTCGACTACCTGCGCGACAACATGGCGGGCACGGTCGCCGACCGCTTCCAGCGTCCGCTGCACTACGCGATCGTGGACGAGGTGGACTCGATCCTCATCGACGAGGCGCGCACGCCGCTCATCATCTCCGGCCAGGCCGAGGATTCCACCGAGCTCTACCGCCGCATCAACGAGCTCGTGCCGCGGCTCAGCAAGCAGGAGGACGAGAAGGGACCGGGCGACTACTTCGTCGACCTCAAGATGCACACGGTGACCTTGTCGGAGGAAGGCCACGAGCATGCCGAGCAGCTCATGGGCGCCGCGAATCTGCTTCCGCAAGGGGCGAGCCTCTACGATCCGGCGAACATCGTGCTCATGCACCACCTCTACGCGGGCATCCGCGCGCACGCGCTCTACCACCGCGACCAGCACTACGTGGTGCAGAACGACGAGGTGGTCATCGTCGACGAGTTCACCGGCCGCATGATGCAGGGCCGGCGCTGGTCCGAGGGCCTGCACCAGGCGGTCGAGGCGAAGGAAGGCGTGACGATCAAGAGCGAGAGCCAGACGCTCGCCTCGATCACGTTCCAGAACTACTTCCGCCTCTACAAGAAGCTCGCCGGCATGACCGGCACCGCCGACACCGAGGCGTTCGAGTTCTCGACCATCTACAACCTCGAGACCGTGTTGATCCCGACGCACCGGCCGATGGTGCGCAAGGACCTGAACGACCAGGTGTTCATCACCGCCAAGGAGAAGTACCAGGCGATCATCGACGACGTGAAGGAGCGCACCGCCAAGGGCCAGCCGATCCTCGTCGGCACCACGTCGGTGGAGAACTCCGAGCTCCTCTCGGGCATGCTGCAGAAGGACAAGGTCCCGCACAACGTGCTGAACGCGAAGCAGCACGCGCGCGAGGCGGAGATCGTCGCGCAGGCCGGACGCCCGGCGCAGGTGACCATCGCGACCAACATGGCGGGCCGCGGCACCGACATCGTGCTCGGCGGCAACCCCGAGCCCGGCATCCAGGCGCTCCAGGCCGACGAGACGCTCGACGCGGCGACGCGGGAAGCGCGCATCGCCGAGCTCAAGGCCGAGTGGCAGAAGCTGCACAACGACGTCGTCGCGGCGGGCGGCCTGCACATCATCGGCTCCGAGCGCCACGAGTCGCGCCGCATCGACAACCAGTTGCGCGGCCGTTCCGGCCGCCAGGGCGACCCCGGCAGCTCGCGCTTCTTCCTCTCGTTCGAGGACCCGCTCCTCAAGATCTTCGCCGGCGAGCGGCTGCAGGGCATCATGCGCTCGCTCAAGATCCCCGAGGGCGAGCCGATCGAGGCGCGCATGGTCACGCGCTCGATCGAGAACGCGCAGCGCAAGGTCGAGGCGCGCAACTTCGACATCCGCAAGCAGCTCCTCGAGTACGACGACGTCGCGAACGACCAGCGCAAGGTGATCTACGCGCAGAGGAACGAGCTGCTCGAGTCGGGCGACATCTACGACACCATCACCTCGATCCGCGCGGACGTCGTCGTCGCGACGGTGCGGGAGTTCATGCCGCCGGGAAGCGTCGAGGAGCAGTGGGACCTCGAGGGGCTCGAGCGCAAGCTCGAGGCCGATTTCTTCTTCAAGGCGCCGGTGCGCGAATGGGCGCAGGCCGACGAGACGCTCGACGAGGAGAAGATGGCCGAGCGCGTGGTGGAGCACGCCGGCAAGCTCTACGAGGCCAAGTTCGAGGTGATCGAGGACAAGGAGGAGATCCGGCGCTTCGAGCGCATGGTGATGCTCCAGTCGATCGACGTGCACTGGCGCGAGCACCTCGCCGCGCTCGACTACCTGCGCCAGGGCATCCACCTGCGCGGCTACGCGCAGAAGCAGCCGAAGCAGGAATACAAGCGCGAGGCGTTCGAGCTGTTCGGCGCGATGCTCGACTCGATCAAGCGCGAGGTGACGCGCACGCTCATGGGCATCCGCGTGCAGACGCGCGAGCAGGTGGAGGAGGCCGAGCGGCGTGCCGCGGCCGCCGCCGCCGCGCTCAAGAACGTGCAGTACCACCATTCGGAGTTCGGCCAGGCGATGGCCGCCGACGACGCTGACCCGGGAGCGGCGGCGGTCGCGATCGCCAACGCGAGCGCCGCGGCGGCCGCGGCGCCGCCGCAACCGCAGATCCGCTCCACGCAGAAGGTCGGCCGCAACGACCCGTGCCCGTGCGGGTCGGGCAAGAAATACAAGCACTGCCACGGCAAGCTCGCCTGAGCTTCCTTCCCGCGCGGCGCCTTCGCGGCAATGGCGCGCTGCGCCCTCGCGGATACGAGCGGTCAGCGCGTCGGCAGCCTGCGGTGCACGAGCTTCGCCGCCGCGATGGCCGGCGCCATCATCTCGTCCACGATCGCCCCCGCCTCGCCGAGGATGAAGTCGCGGAACGCGGCCGCCGCCGGCGAGAGCCTTTTCTCGGCGCGATGGACGAGGTACCAGCGGCGCACGATCGGCAGGTCCTCCACGTCGAGCACGCGCATGGTTTTCCCGGCGACCTCGCGGCCGACGGTGTGCAGCGAGAGGAAGCTGATCGCCATCCCCGCCATGACCGCCTGCTTGATCGCCTCGTTGCTGCTCATGACGAGCGCGGGCGCGAACGGCACGCGATGCTTCGCGAAGAGACCGTCGGCGAGGATGCGCGTCCCCGAGCCCGGCTCGCGCGCGATGAAGGGCTCCTCGAGCAGCTCGCGCAGCGCGATCCTGCGGCGCGTGGCGAGCCGGTGCCCCGGCGCGGCGACCACGACGTGCGGATTGGGCGCGAAGGGCTCGGCGCGCGCCTCGATCTCCTCGGGCGGCCGGCCCATGATGGCGATGTCGATGTCGTCCTCCTCGAGGTGGCGCAGCATCGCCGCCCGGTTGCAGACGTCGAGCCGCAGCTTCACGTCGGGGTGGCGCCGGCAGAACTCGCTGAGCAGGCGCGGCGCGAAGTACTGCGCGGTGCTGATCACCGCCACGGTAAGCAGCCCGCCGCGCAATCCCTTGAGCGCGGAGAGCGCGTCCTCCGCGCCGCGCAGCTCGCGCTCGACGGCCTGCGCCGCGCGCAGCAGCTCGCGTCCGGCCTCGGTCGGCCGGATGCGGCGCCCGGAACGCTCGAGGAGCGCCAGGCCGCACGAGCGTTCGAGCTCCTTCACCTGCAGCGAGATCGCGGGCTGCGTGAGGTGCAGCACCTTCGCGGCACCCGAGAAGCCCTGCTGGGCGACCACGGCGGCGAAGGCGCGCAGCTGGCGGCGGGTGATGTGCTTCACGGTTCCAGCATATAAGAAAAACTGATCCGCGAGCCAAGAAAGATAAACTTCCCTTTGCGCCCCGACTGAGGGACCCTGTAGGTGCGGGGCATGAGCCCCGCGCATCGGAGAGCCGCATGCGGGTGTGCATCGTGGGCGCGGGGGCGATCGGTTGCTTCGTCGGGGCGCGCCTCGCGAAGGCGGGCGTCGCGGTGACGCTCGTCGCGCGCGGCGCACAGCTGCGCGCGTTGCAGGGGGCGGGCCTGCGGCTGGTCGAACGCGACGCGAGCGAGTCCGTGCTGCGGCTGCGTGCCGTGGAGCGCATCGCCGAGGCCGGCCCGCAGGAGCTCGTGATCCTCGCGGTGAAGGCGCACCAGGTGGCGCCGATCGCGGCGCAGGTCGCGCAAGTCCTCGGTGCGGGCTTCCGCGTGCCGCTCGAAAAGCGCATCGAGGGAGCCTCGCGCGTGGGCCATCACCGCACCTCGATGCTGCAGGACGTGGAGTCGGGCCGCGCCACGGAGCTCGATGCGCTGCTCGGCTCGGTGATCGAGCTCGCACGGTTCACGGGCACGCCGGTGCCGCATCTCGAGGCGGTGTACGCGTGCGCGGCGCTGCTCGAGCGCACGGTCTGCCGCCCGCGTACGGCGCAGCCGGCACCCGTCGCGCAGAAGGCGGCGTGAGCGCCGTGCGCATCGACGGCGCGGCTTGCGCGCGCGAGCTGCTCGCCGAAACGGCCGAGCGCGGCGCGGCATTGGCCGCGCGCGGCATCCGTCCCGCCCTTGCCGTGCTGGTGGTGGGCGACCAAGCCGCCTCGCAGATCTATGTGCGCAACAAGGAGCTCGCCTGCGCGGCCTGCGGCATCGCTTCGCGCCGCGTGTCGCTGCCGGCCGAGGCGCCGCGCGAGAGCGTGCTCGCCGCGCTCGCGCAGCTCAACGCCGACCCGGCCGTGCACGGCATCCTCGTGCAGCTGCCGCTTCCCGCGCATCTCGACGTGCGCGAGGTGATCGCCGCGATCGCGGCCGCCAAGGACGTGGACGGCTTTCGTGCCGATCACCTCGGCGCGCTGCTGGTCGGGGCGCCGGGGTTCGCGCCGTGCACGCCGAGCGCGGTGCTGCGGCTCCTCGAGGCCTATTCGATCCCGGTCGCGGGCCGCCATGCGGTCGTGGTGGGGCGCAGCAACATCGTCGGCAAGCCCCTCGCGCTGATGCTCATGGAGCGCGGCGCGACGGTCACGGTCTGCAACTCCCGCACGGCGGTGCTCGAGCGCTTCACGCGCGAGGCCGACGTGCTGGTGGTCGCCGCCGGCCGCCCGGGCCTCGTCACCGGCTCCATGGTGAAGCCCGACGCCGCGGTGATCGACGTCGGCATCCACCGATCGGCCGATGGCCGCATCACCGGCGACGTGGACTTCGAGAGCGTGGATCGGGTCGCGCGCCATCTCACGCCCGTCCCCGGCGGCGTCGGGCCGATGACGGTCGCCTGCCTCGTCGCGAACGCCGTGTCGGCCGCCGAAGCGTCGGCATGCGCGCCGCTCGCGGCGCATTCCGTGTACCGGGCGCACTGAGGCGCTCGCCCGCGTCCCATTCATTCCCAGCTTGGAGGAGAACGTCATGGCCGGCCGCAATTTCCTGTTCGTTCCGGGTCCCACCAACGTGCCCGACCGCATCCAGCGCTCGATGATGGTGGCGATGGAGGACCATCGCTCGAGCGCATTCCCGGAGCTCTCGCGCGCGCTCTTCCCGCAGCTCAAGCAGCTCTTCCGCTGCGCCGAGGGCGAGGTGTTCGTGTTCCCGGCGACCGGCACCGGCGCCTGGGAAGCGTCGCTCGCGAACACCCTCTCGCCGGGCGACCGCGTGCTCGCGCCGCGCTTCGGCCAGTTCAGCCATCTCTGGATCGACATGATGCGCAGGCTCGGCCTCGACGTGGAGGTGATCGACGTCGAATGGGGCGAGGGCGCGCCCGAGGACCTCATCGCCGCGGCGCTGCGCGCCGATCGCGAGCACCGCATCAAGGGCGTGATGGTGGTGCACAACGAGACCGCCACCGGCGTGACGAGCGACATCGCGGCGGTGCGCCGTGCGATGGACGAGGCGCGCCATCCGGCGCTCCTGTACGTCGACGCCGTGAGCTCCCTTGCGAGCATCGACTTCCGCTTCAGCGAATGGCGCGTGGACCTCGCGGTGACCGGCTCGCAGAAGGGCCTCATGATGCCGGCGGGCCTGGGCATCGTGTGCGCGAGCCCGCGCGTGCTCGAGGCCGAGAAGACCGCGCGGCTCGCGCGCGTCTTCTTCAGCTTCGCCGACATGCGGCGCAGCAACGTCGACGGCTATTTCCCGTATACGCCTTCGCTCCCGCTGCTCTACGGCCTGCGCGAATCGCTCGCCATGCTGTTCGAGGAGGGCCTGCCGAAGGTCTTCGCGCGTCACGCGCGCCTCGCCTCCGGCGTGCGCGAGGCGGTGAAGGCGTGGGGGCTCGCGCCCTGCTGCCGCGCCGCGCGCTGGCATTCCAACACGGTTACCGCCGTCGCGGTGCCGCCGCATGTAGACGCATCGCGGGTGATCGACACGGCGTTCCGCCGCTACGACCTCGCGCTCGGCGCGGGCCTGTCGAAGCTCGCGGGCAAGGTATTTCGCATCGGCCACCTTGGCGACCTGAACGAGCTCATGCTGCTCGGCGCGCTCGCCGGCGTCGAGATGGCGATGCTCGACAACGGCGTCGACATCGTCGCGGGGAGCGGCGTCGCGGCGGCGCAGTCCACGTGGCGCCGCGCGCGCGGCACGCTCGAGAAGGAGGCGATTTCCCTCGCCGCCTAGCCCGGCTTGACGGCCGCGCTCGCGCGGCCCCATCCTCGGCGCCATGGATATCGCGATCCGCCGCGCCGAGCCCGACGACTACGAAGGCGTGTGGCGCACGTTCCAGGACGAGAGCGTGTATAGCGGCACGCTGCAGACCCCGTTCACGTCGCAGGAACAGTGGCGCAAGCGCCTCTCGGAGCACGGCGACGCCGACTACATGCTGGTCGCCTGCGCGGGCGCGCAGATCGTCGGCCACGCGGGCCTGCATCCGCTGGGGAAGTCGCCGCGCCGGGCGCACGCGATGACGCTCGGCATCGGTGTGACCGGCCCCTGGCAGCGCAAGGGCGTCGGCACCGCGCTCATGGGCGCGCTGGTCGAGCTCGCGGACAACTGGCTCAACGTGTTTCGCCTCGAGCTGACCGTCTATGCCGACAACCAGCCGGCCATCGCGCTGTATCGCAAGTTCGGATTCGAGCAGGAAGGGGTCCTGCGCTGCTACGCGCTGCGCGGTGGGCGCTACGTCGACGCGTACTTCATGGGGCGCCTGAGGCCCAAGTCGATGCCCGTGTAAAATCGCGCGTTCGATGCGGCGCCTTTTCGCGCGCCGCCTTGCCGCGAGGTCCGCAACCCGATGGCCGTCAACCTGGAGCCCCCGCGCCCCGAAGCGCTGCTCACCATTTCCGGCGTGCGGCTCGGCATCGCCCGGGCCGGCGTGCGCAAGCCCGGCCGCAAGGACCTCGCGCTCATCGCGCTCGAAGAGGGCGCGCGCGTCGCGGGCGTCTTCACGAGGAACCGTTTCTGCGCGGCGCCGGTGCTCGTATGCCGCGAGCACCTCGAAGAGGAAGGCCCGATCCGCGCGATCGTGGTGAACACCGGCGTCGCGAACGCGGGCACCGGGCGCGAAGGAATCGAGAATGCGCGCGCGGTCTGCGCGGCCGCGGGGAAGCTCCTCGACGTGCCGGCGACCGCGGTCCTGCCGCTATCCACCGGCGTGATCATGGAGCCGCTGCCGGTGGATCGCATCGAGCGCGGCCTGCCGGATTGCGTCGCGGACCTCGCTCCCGATCACTGGGCCTCGGCCGCCGAAGCGATCATGACGACCGACACCGTGCCGAAGGCGGTGTCGCGCCAGGCGCTGATCGACGGCCGTACCGTGACCGTGACCGGCATCGCCAAGGGCGCGGGCATGATCCAGCCCAACATGGCGACGATGCTCGCGGTGATCGCGACGGATGCGACGGTCGGCCGGAACGCGCTGCAGGATCTCGTGCGCCAGGCGGCCGACACGTCGTTCAACGCGATCACGGTGGACGGCGACACCTCCACCAACGACACGCTGCTCCTCGTCGCGACCGGGCACGCGGCGCACGCGCCCATCGTCGGCGAGGGCACCACCGAGTTCGCGAAGCTCGCCGAGGCGGTGACCGAGGTCGCGCGCCTCCTCGCGCAGGCGATCGTGCGCGACGGCGAGGGCGCGACCAAGTTCATCACCATCACCGTGGACGAAGGCGCGACGCGCGGCGAATGCCTGCGCGTCGCGAAGTCCATCGCGCATTCCCCGCTGGTGAAGACCGCGTTCTTCGCCTCCGACCCGAACCTCGGCCGCATCCTCGCCGCGGTCGGCAACGCCGGCATCGCGGACCTCGATCCCGCGCGCGTCGGCGTCAAGCTCGGCGACGTGGTGGTGGTCGAGGAGGGCGGACGCGCCGCCTCGTACACCGAGGCGCAGGGGCAGCGCGCGATGAAGCCCGCGGAGATCGAGGTGCGCGTCGCGCTCGGCCGCGGCGACGAGAGCGCCACCGTCTGGACCTGCGATTTTTCCTACGACTACGTGAAGATCAACGCCGACTACCGCAGTTGAACGGGCGGTCCGGTGCACGCCACTTCCACGAGAGGTGAGAGCCATGGCTGATCCCCGAACTACCACCCCGCATCTCGAGCAGTACTACGCGAAGCGCGCCGCCGTCTACGAGCAGGTCTACGACAAGCCGGAGCGCCAGCACGAGCTGGAATGGCTGCGGCATCGCGTGC
>Ga0134126_10012510_pt1 | contig 10721 bp, 10 predicted proteins | sample KB31752_FD_96881 | JGI IMG/M metagenome (GOLD analysis project Ga0134126, IMG submission 96881) | Terrestrial soil microbial communities with excess Nitrogen fertilizer from Kellogg Biological Station, Michigan, USA - KB3-175-2 | ecosystem: Environmental > Terrestrial > Soil > Unclassified ...
GTTGGCGCTGATCGCATTGTGAATGGCGTAGCGGCATTCGAGAAATACGGCGGTCCCTGCATCGTGGTCGATTTCGGCACCGCAACGACATTTGATTGCGTAACGGCGAAAGGCGAGTATCAGGGCGGAGTGATTTGTCCCGGAATCGGGATTTCCGCAGATGCACTCTTCAGCCGCACAGCTCGCCTGCAACGTGTCGACATTCGCAAGCCAGCTCGCATTATTGGGACAACAACCGTGGGCAGTTTGCAATCGGGACTCTATTACGGATATCTAGGACTGGTAGATGGCGTTCTAGAACGCCTGCTCTCCGAAATGGGCAAGGATGTAAGAGTGATCGCCACGGGCGGCCTAGCCTCGCTGCTGGGATCGGGATCAAAGTACATCCAGCAAGTGGATGAGTTTTTGACGCTCGAAGGCCTGCGCATCTTGTGGGAACGGAATGCTGTACCCGAAGCGGAGAAGTCCTCCAAACGTGGTGCAGGCAAATCGCGCTGAATGTGATCTCGCGTTTTCAAGAGCCAAGAGCTAAGAGCAAAGGCGCACGACGCCCAACGTGCGACGCACGACGACACTTCCGTGGACAACTACTTCAATTATTTCACCGAAATCGAAGAGCACTTCCAGCGTCGCCGCGGAAGCATCCTGCTGCTTTCGACGCTCGACTGGGCGCTGATCGAAACCTGGAAGGATGCAGGCATTCCGCTTGAGGCAGTGCTTAGAGGCATCGATTCGTCATTCGATCGCTACGATCAGCGTCCCTCGAAAAGCAAGAAGGTGAACAGCCTTGCGTATTGTGCGCAGGAGGTTCTTGCCGCGGCCGAAGACATGAAAGAAGCCACAGTTGGCCTGGCAACAGAGCCTAAGCCGGACACGGGTTTTGAAGGTGCGAAGATTGCTGATTTCCTAGGTCGCTGCGCCTCCGAACTGGCGGTTGTGAAACTTCCTTCCAAGCCAGGCATTTCACCCGAGGCCGTAGCGCACGACGTTGGCGCCAGCCTGCAGAGCATCGCGTCCGAGGTGAAGACGAAAGCTGCGCCTTCGCGCCTGGAAGATCTCGAACGCAGATTGTCAGTCCTGGAGGAGAAGCTATTTGCCGTTTTGCTCGCCGCAGTGCCAGACGATGAAGTCGTGGCGGTGCGCACGCAAGCCGACCGCGAGCTCGCGCCCTATCGCGGAAAGATGTCTGTTGCGCAAATCGAGCAACTGCAGAAACAGTACCTGCACAAAAAGCTGCTGGAGAAATACAAGCTGCCGAGGTTGAGTTTGTTCTACATGTGAGGAGTCGTACGTTCTCGGTCGTACGCAACGCCGCTCAGTCTCATCGCTCGCGGTCGCTTCTTCCTTCTAAACTAGAATTCACTAGTGCAGCTCAAAATCGAGAAGCTGGTGTATGGCGGAGACGGACTGGCACGGCTTGCCGCGGACGAACACGGCCCGGGCAAGAGCGTCTTTGTACCGTTTGTCCTCGAAGGCGAAATCGTAGAAGCTCAACTCACCGAACAGAAGCCGGGATTCTCACGCGCGCGCTTAGAGCGGGTCATTGAGCCTGCTGGCAACCGAGTTCAACCCCGGTGCCCGTACTTTCAGCGCTGTGGCGGATGCCACTACCAGCACGTCGGCTATTCCGATCAACTGACGATTAAATCCACCATTCTTCGCGAGACACTGCGGCGTACGGCGAAGATCGATCTCCCCTGCGAACTGCGGATTCATCCTTCTCCGGAGTGGAATTATCGCAACCGCACGCGCCTGAAGATCCAAACCGCACCTGAGTTTGCGGTCGGCTATTACAAATTCAGATCGCACGATCTGCTGCCGATCGAGCAGTGTCCTATCAGTTCTCCGCTCATCAATCAGGCAATCGCGCAGCTTTGGGCTGCAGGGCGGGGAGCTAAAGTCCCTGCATGTCTGCGCGAGATTGAACTCTTCACAAATGCGTCAGATTCCGCATTGCTCGTTGAACTGTTCTGCGAGCCCAGGACGCCGCGGCGCGAAGCACGAGAGATAGCAGAACGATTCATGCCGATTTTGTCCACCGCCAAGGGAGTTGCTGTCTTTGAACGCCAATCCGAGAATCAGGTTTCTGAGCCTCCGGTACTCGCGCACTTTGGCGACGCGGAACTCTGCTATGAAATCAAAGCTCATAATTACCGGGTCAGCGCTGGGGCATTCTTCCAGGTCAACCGTTTTCTGATTGATGAACTGGTTGATCTTGCCACCAGCGGTGCATCGGGCAAGTTGGCGCTCGATCTCTATGCAGGCGTTGGGCTTTTCTCCGCTGTGCTGGCCCGAAGTTTTGCACAGGTGATTGCTGTCGAGGCGTCACAGACTTCGCTGGCTGACCTGCGCCACAATTGCGGCCAGGAGGTAAAGGCAGTCCGGGCAACTACGGAGAAGTACCTGGCGCAGTCTTCAGGACTTCATCCCGATCTTGTGGTTGCCGATCCCCCACGCGGCGGGTTGGGGGAAAACGTCGTTCGCAGCCTGGCACGGCTCGATGTTCCGCGAATCACCTACGTTTCGTGCGACCCATCGACCCTGGCCAGGGACCTGCGCACCTTTGTGGGACTGGGATATCAGATGGTAGAGGCCCATTTGATCGATCTGTTCCCCCAGACATTCCACATCGAAAGCGTTTTTCACCTGACCCGCTAGTTCGTCGCGCTGCCGTTAAACCTTGGCTTCATCGCAAACCGCGCCTGCGCCACCACTGCGCGAACGCGCGGAGTTGCGCAGCATTCCCGCCCCAAGGCCGCGTACGCTGCCGGAGGAAACTCCTGCGCGCCAGCCATTGTTCTGGGCGGCGCTTGCCTTTGCCGGAGGACTCTGGATCGGAAAGGTGCTTTGGCGACCGCCGCTGTTGTGGGTGCTGGCGGTCGCCGTCCTCGCCGCCGCCGCTCTCTATCTCGTGAATCGCAGACCGGTGTTGGCGCGGACCTTGGCATTGAGTTGCTGTGTGCTCGTTGGAGCTTTCGCCCTCCAAGTCCAGAGATCAAATCCGGCTGTCGTCTGGCTCGGTGACGGGCACGAAGTACTCGTGACAGCACACGTCATCGAAGAAGGAAATCTGGAAGAGGAGTCGCCGGGATCATGGCGCCAACGGATTAAGGTCGAAACCGAGCAGATCTCCTCGCCTGCACGAACCGAGAATGTCCGCGCAGGAATCGGGCTCAGTATCCATTCCAAATCGAGTGCGCGGTATGACCTGGGCACAGACACCGAAATCGCTGAACAGGCGCCTCGCAAGTTCGCCGCTGAAGTCCCGCATACCAAGTTGTTCCGGTACGGCGAACGCCTGCGCTTCACAGCAAAGCTGAACCCTCCCCGCAATTTTGGCAATCCTGGAGCGTTCGATTATGTTGGCTATCTTCGCGAGCAAGGGATCGTGGCGACCGCGTCGGTGAAGCTCGCCAATGTTGAAGTACTCCCCGGAAGAGCCGGGAACTCGTTCGACCGCGCTGTTGCGCAGGCGCACCGCAGCATCCTTATCCATGTTCACAAATTGTGGCAACCACAAGACGCCGCGCTGATCGACGCTCTCCTAATCGGAGAAAAAGCGTTTATCGAGCGGCCAGTCCGAATCGACTTTCAACGTTCCGGCACCTATCACCTGCTGGTGGTTTCCGGCATGTCGGTCGCGATTCTCGCAGGATTTGTCTTGTGGACACTTCGCCGAATCGGATTAGGCGATGTCTCTGCGAGCGTGTGCTCAGTTTTTACAATCTTTGCTTATGCAGCCCTGACTAAACAAGGCGCTCCGGTCTGGCGCGCGGCACTCATGTTCGCCGTGTATCTCGTCACGCGGCTGCTTTATCGCAAAGGAGCGGTGATGAATGCGCTCGGAGCCGCTGCTCTGATCCTGCTCGTGGCGAACCCGTCAGCATTGTTCGGAGCCAGTTTTCAGATGAGCTGTCTGTGCGTCGTGCTGCTGGCCGGGATCGCAGTGCCGATTCTCGCCCGCTCAACGGGCCCTTACTCACGGGGTCTGCGCAGCCTCGATGCGCTGGCTTACGACCGGTCTCTGCCACCAAGGATCGCGCAGTTTCGTATCGACGTGCGAATGATTCTGCGCCGCATTCAGGCCCTCGTTCCCACGAAAGCCGCTTCCGCCATTCTCACAATGGGGCTGCGCTACAGCCTCGGGGCGTTCAACCTCATCTTGCTCTCGGCGGTGATGCAATTCGGGATGGCGCTTCCAATGGCCGCGTACTTCCATCGCGCGACCTCGGTGGGAATTCCGGCGAACCTGCTCTCTGTGCCTCTCCTGGAAGTCTTCATGCCGGCCGCGACGGTGGCCGTCGGCCTCAGCTACCTGTGGAATTTAGCAGCGCAAGCGCCCGCTGCCGTCGCGCGAGTTGCTCTCCATGGAATCGCCGGGGCAGTGTTCTGGGTGAGCAAATGGCAGATCGCCGATGTACGCCTGCCCACGCCCAGTGTCTTCGTCATGCTGTTTGCGGCGTGCGCGATTTTCGCCTGCATGCTTGTGATCCGACGGCGCGTGGTGCTGGCCATCAGCGGCTGCGCGCTCCTGATCGCCAGCACGGTGGCCATCTGGACGATTCATCCGCCGCAACAGATTCGGCCCGGCGTGCTCGAACTGACTGCGATTGATGTCGGAGAAGGTGACTCGCTGCTCGTGGTGACGCCGGACGGACATAAGCTCTTGCTCGACGGCGGCGGCCTTCCATCGTGGCTGCATTCTCAAATGGACATTGGCGAGGACGTGGTCTCGCCGTACTTGTGGGAGCGGGGTATTTCGCGGCTGGATGCAATCGTTCTGACGCATGCCCACGCCGACCACATGGCGGGACTGCTTTCGATCATTCGAAATTTCCGTCCGCGGGAGTTGTGGCTGCCGTCAAATGTGCCCCTCGAAGAGATCAAGCGCTTGCTGCAAGTCGCCAATGCATACGGAGTACAAACCAGCTTTCACAATGCCAGAGAGGTGTTTTCCTATGGCGAAGCCTTGATTCGCGTGCTCGCGCCGGATCCGGCATTTCCGGTACGCTCTGGGCGTCGCAACGACGAGTCTCTGATTCTGAAGATCAGTTACCGAAAGACATCGGTACTGTTGGAGGCGGATCTGGAAAAAGGGACCGAGAAGCTAATCTCGCGAGAACAGCCACAGGCTGACGTGCTGAAAGTCGCGCATCATGGAAGCGCGAGCGCGACCAGCGACGACTTCCTCGACGCCGCAAAGCCTCGGTATGCGGTCATTTCAGTGGGGAGTCGAAATGTCTACCGGCATCCTCGTATGGAGGTGCTGCAACGGCTACAAAGCCACAACGTGCGAACCTATCGCACCGATCTGAACGGCGCCACCAGCTTCTATCTAGATGGCGAGAACGTCAGCGTTCAGGTTCCTCGCCACCGGTAGCTTCCATGGCCGACTGCTCGAACTCGTCCTCTTCGGCGGCTTCCTGCTCGGGCGTGCGGCGGTATTCCTCGATTATCTGGCGGGCCTCCTCGGCGTCTTCTTCGCGAACCAGAAGGCCCATTCCGCCAACCGGCAGAACGTCAGGTGAGTTCTCGTTGTCGCCGAATTGCGAGTCGATCCCAGCAGAATCGAGCAAGCCCTTGACTACCATGGCTTCTGACTCCTGCTCGGTATCGAACACTCGCACCAGCTTCTCGTTGGGCAAAGGCGTTGCGGCTTCTGACATGGCTGCTCCTCGCTTCTAAGACGTTTGATTGTAGCGCCAAGGCTGCTTTCCTACACGACAAACCGCTCGGTCGGACAAAGGCGCAACGTCGGCAAGGGGCTGCTCATCTAACTCAAGAGTGAGTGACCCCGGCCAAGCCAACGAATTGCAACTGGAAGCCCAGAAGATACGCCGGTTGCAGATTATGATCAGCATGGTGATGTCGGTGATCAGCCAGGACCCCAACCTGACCATTGAAGAAGCGTCTGAACTGGTTGCGGGCGCGAAACGCGCCGCCTTGGCGATGTTCCCGGACAAGGAACTTGCCTACGACATCCTCTACAAGCCGCGCCTGCAGCGGCTTATGAACGAGCGGTTTAGGATCCAATAGCGTTTTTGACCTTCCTGCCCTTGCCGGACTAGACTCTGTTTCCGGCGGTGATCCCATGAAAAGCCTGTTCCTTGCCAGTGCCTTGGCGTTCGCTCTGTGTGTCTCTTCCTTATCAATCGCGGATGATGAAGGCGAAGGCCACCATCATCATGAGGAGATGACTGAGGTCCAAGTCGGCACGGTGCACTTCCCCACCTCGTGCTCGCCTGCGGTGCAGAAGTCCATCGAGCGCGGCGTCGCCATGTTGCATTCCTTCTGGTACGAGGAGGCCGAGAAGCAGTTCGTGCAAGTCGAGAAAGACGACCCCAACTGCGCGATTGCACGCTGGGGAGTGGCCATGAGCCACTGGCATCAGTTGTGGAACCGCCCCGATCAGACCGCCATGGTTCAGGCAGACTCTGAGTTGAAGAAAGCCAGGTCCCTGCATTCGACTGCCCGCGAACGCGACTACATCAGCGCCTTGGACGTTTTCTATTCGCATGCCGATCGCCCGTTCCCAAAGCGCGCGCTGGCTTACTCAAATGCCATGGAGAAGGTTTCAAAACGCAATCCGGACGATCACGAAGCGGCAGCCTTCTATGCATTAAGCTTACTGGCCGCCGAACCGGATCATGACAAAACGAATGCTTTTCGGCTGAAGGCAGCCGCAGTGCTCGAGAAATTATTTGCTGAGGAACCGGATCATCCTGGAGTCGCGCATTACCTGATCCACACCTACGACAAGCCTGACATGGCAGAAAAGGGATTGCCGGCGGCGCGCAAGTATGCCAGCCTCGCTCCTGCTGCGCCTCACGCGCTCCACATGCCCGCGCACATTTTCGCCAGGCTGGGCCTCTGGCAAGACGATATTAATTCCAACGTTGCTTCGATAGCTGCGACCCAGAAAGAGGCTGCCATGCACATGGGCGGCGAGGGCCACCAGTTTCATGCGATGGACTTCCTCGTCTATGCGTATCTGCAAACCGGCCGCGAACAGGACGCGCAGAAGATCATTGACGAAGTTCGCGCCATGCCGCCAATGCAAGATATGTACGACATGGGGTTTGATCCACGGTTCTTCGCCTTATCCGCATACCCTGCGTCCTACGTCCTGGAGTTGCATGATTGGAGCGCTGCCGCTCAGCTCACTCCGGTGGAAGGCGCTGGTGATAGTGTGCAGTCGATTACCTACATGACTCGTGCGATCGGAGCCGGCCATTCGGGCAATGCAGAGCAGGTGAAAAAGGAAATTGCCAAGCTGGAAGGAATCCAGAAGAAGCTCGAGGCAAAGAAAAAGAACGACCAGGGCGAGTATGAAGGTGTCAGCGATGAGTTAGTCATAGCCAGAGGATGGCTCGAATTTGCGCAAGGCAATATCGATCAGGCGGTGAAGCTGTTGCACACGATTGCCGACAAGGAACAAGGCGAGGCTGAATCCAGCCAAGGGATTCCCACGCACGAAATGATTGCCGACATGTTGCTGCAGGCCAAGCAGCCCGAGCAGGCGCTCGCGGAATACGAGATCACGCTGAAGACGAACCCCGGACGCTTCAATGCGCTCTACGGTGCGGCAACGGCGGCGGCAGCGCTGGGCAAGAACGACAAAGCACATGATTATTACGCGCAGATCGTGAAGAACTGTGCCGATTCCAAGTCGGACCGGGCGGAATTGAAGCATGCGCGGGAAGAAACGGACAGGGCAGTAGCTACTTCGCAGTAGGTGGCGGATCAATTTTCTGCAGCTGAAATGAAAGGTTCGCGAAGCCTAGCTTGGATTTCATCTGCACCGGCATGTGGCGCGCGTCGTCGGTGAACCAGACCCACAGCGTGGCTTTGCCTTTCATCGGTCCAGACATCGGGTCCACTCTGACGCGTAGCGTCTGAAACTCGCCAACCGGGCTCTTTATGTTTTCCCGAGCTTCCACTTCCACCCGCGCATCAATCGTTTTGCCGTTGTCATTTACTGGGAAAGTGTGCGTGAAGCCAGGCGTGAGGGGCAGCGAAGCAACATAGAAGAAGCCACTGACCAAGTCAGTCGTACAGGGTGGAATATCGAATTCCGTGTGCTTGGTTTCCGACGTCTTCAGATCATGCGCATCCACTCGGCTCTTTCCGTGCGCATAATCGAGCACCACATTGAAGTCGCGGCGATGCGGACCTTCCTCGTTGTGCTTGCTTACATGCAGCGTACAGAACGTGCGCGGATCAACATGAGCATTGAATTGATCGTGAACGCGGAAAATCTTGTCGGGTATCCCCGCGGAATCGGCGGTCGCGCTGACGCGCAAACCGGAACCGTCATGCTGCATGCTGACGGTCGAAGTTCCCGCATTGAACAATTGCCAGCGAACTGAATAAACGTACTTCTGCGCTGGGAATGCATAAGACCGCGCAGGCGCAACAATCCTGGACGGCGGCATCGATGCAAGTGTCGCATTCTGCATCTGTGCATGTGATTCAAGCGAGGGAACAACAGCGCTCAAGCAAGCAACAGCGCCGACCAGGATTCGAAGTGTCGTTATGGAAACCACAAAACTTTGATGACGAGCACCGCAATGATTGCGGCCGCTCCCACGGCGGCGTTGTACTCGCGGTGCTTCCAATACAGATGCGCGGAGAATGACCCTGCGCTGCCCTGAGCGAGCTTAAGACGAGGGAATAGTCTGGGCACGTTACGGCAGTAATCATCAAACTCAGCGAAGTGTGCGCGCAGGAACTCCTCTTCTGCGCGAATCACCGGAATGTAAATAATGACCAGCATGGCCGCGGCGATCGCCGCGATGATCCAGTTGCGGGAAGCCACAGTGAAGCCGAACGCGAGAATGAGCGAGCCTAAGTAGAGAGGATTACGTGTGTAGGCATAGGGCCCAGTCATGGTGAGTTGTTCGTTCTTGCGAACATGTCCCGAGGCGAGAGCACGGACCAGCAGGCCAATGACGGCAATCCCGCTGCCCAGGATGATGGATCTCCAAGTCGGATGCGCCAGCCAGATGAATAGAGCTGCGAAGACGAACCCCAGGGGCACGCGAATCCGGCGCGCGATCTTCTGCCAGCTAGGCATGGTTGCTCTCCAGCAACTTGCGGGCAGCCGCCAAAACTTCGTCAGGCGCGATTTGAAGAAGTCCGGTGTCCGAAGTCCGCGTGTGTGAAAGTGATGTTCGACTGGCAGGATTGCGGAGAACAATGCTTTTCTCGCTGTATGGGCCGTTGCGCGCAGGATCGGTAGGCCCAAAGATGGCAACTACAGGAACCCCCAGCGCGGCCGCGAGGTGTAGTGGGCCGGTGTCACCGCCGATGAAGAGACTGGCCCGGCGGGTGATGGCAATCAGTTCGGCGATTGAGCAGGTAATCGGCTGCGCGGCGTCGCTGGATGCATCCTGAACGGCCTTTGCGAGTTGTTCTTCGCCGGGGCCGTAGTTCAAAAACACATCTGCGTCCTGTTTGGCCAACTCGCGGGAGACTTGGCCGTACCGCTCCGCCGGCCATTCTTTCGCGGCCCAACCCGCGCCGGGGTTGATCAGAATAATTGGGGAGCTGGCGTGATTCAGCCTGCTGGAAATTGCCTCGACGGCAGCCGTATCGCGTGGAAGATAATCGCGTAACTCACCTGGGCTCGCGTAGGGACAGCCGCCCTCGGCTGTCCGGTCGAGCGAAGCTCGACGGTTCAGGCGTGCCAAAGCCGGTTCCGCTAACGAGCAATAATGCTCAATCACGTGCGATCCTTTTGTTGGCACGCGTTGGGAATAGAACAAGCGTGCCGGAGCCTCTCGGGGCTGCTCCATCCCAAGAACGGCTCCCGCACCGGAAAGTCTCGCCAGCAATGCCGACTTGATCGCGCCCTGAAAGTCGATAGCAAGGTCGTACTGCTGTTCGCGAATTTCCCTCAGCGCAGCCGAGAACTGCCGTCGCGTCTCACCGGCCAACGGCGATTTCCGCCACGCCTTCGTGTTCACCACATGCACAAAATCCACGAGCGGACGTTTGGCAGAACGAACACCCGATCGCGGAGTCCCCTTCGCGCACAGCAACTCGGCCCAGCGTTCTTCGATAACCCAGCCAATCTTTGTTTCGGGAAGTGCACTCCGCAGCAACGCAACCGCGTGCATCGTGTGAATCACGTCGCCCATGGCCCCGAGGCGGACGACCAGCAGGCTCTTTGGAGAATTGGCAGGCGCGCCTGCGCTCACGAGCGCTTCTGCTCCATTTGCCGGAGAATTTCCGTCGCGGAGTGATCTTTGGGATCGCCGACGATTTCTACGCGTCCGCCGAATTCCATGACAACCTCGCGCTCGGGTACGCTTTCCGCGGTGTAGTCGGTTCCTTTGGCCTGAACGTCAGGATGGATCTCGCGAATCAATTCACGAACATTCGGCTCCGAAAAAACCACGACCGCATCGACATCGGCGAGTGCGGAGAGAATTTCTGCCCGCTCGTTTTCGGGCATGTGCGGACGGCCATCGCCCTTGAGCGAACGGGTTGACTCGTCTGAGTTCACGGCGACGATCAACTTGCCGCCGAGTTCTTTCGCGGCATGAAGATAGCGCACATGCCCAACGTGCAGCACATCGAAGCAGCCGTTCGCCAGCGTGATTTTCTCGCCCGACCTGCGCCACTTTTCGACGCGGCGCTTCAGTTGTTCGCGAGTGAGAATCTTTTCATTCACGAGAGTGACTCAGTGCGCCCGCACGGCTGGCGGAGATTTCTCA
>Ga0134126_10012514_pt1 | contig 10719 bp, 9 predicted proteins | sample KB31752_FD_96881 | JGI IMG/M metagenome (GOLD analysis project Ga0134126, IMG submission 96881) | Terrestrial soil microbial communities with excess Nitrogen fertilizer from Kellogg Biological Station, Michigan, USA - KB3-175-2 | ecosystem: Environmental > Terrestrial > Soil > Unclassified ...
ACGCAATCGGCGCCGAGCGCGAGCGGGCTCTGATAGAGCGGCGTTGCGAACACGTTGTCGACGGTGAGCTTGGCGCCGGCGTTGTGCGCGATGTCGGCCACCGCCGCGATGTCGTAGACCTCGAGCGTCGGATTGGTCGGCGTTTCCATAAAGAACGCCTTGGTGTTCTTCTGCACCGCCTTCTTCCAGGCATCGAGGTCGGTGCCGTCGACCAGCGTCGAGGTGACGCCGAAGCGCCCGAGCCAATCCTCGATCACCCAGCGGCAGGAGCCGAATAGCGCCTTGGCGGCGACGATGTGATCGCCGGACTTGACCTGCCCCATCAGCGCGGTGGTGACGGCGGCCATGCCGGTGGCGGTGGAGCGCGCGGCTTCGGCGCCTTCGAGCTCGGCCATGCGCTGCTCGAACATCGACATGGTCGGATTCGAATAGCGCGAATAGACGTAGCCGGGCTTCTTGCCGGAGAAGCGCGCCTCGCATTCCTCAGCGCTGGGATAGATATAGCCTTGCGTGAGGAACAGCGCCTCGGACATCTCGCCGAACTGCGAGCGCAATGTGCCGGCGTGAACGAGAAGGGTTTCAGGACGGTATTTTCTGGTTTCGGAGCTGGACATGCGAGGCCTCCTTCGGCCAATAAAAAACCGGCCGGAAAATCTTCGGCCGGGCTCACGCGTCCCCGGCCTTTTAGCGATTTGTTTAACGTGGCTGCAAGCCGGCCGGCTCAAATGACCACGGGATAAATTGTTTCTACCGGGCCGCCCGGCTTCCCGTCAAGCGGTCTGTGGGGTTAGATCACCACTCACCGAAGCGGGACCGGCGTGGCACTGTCATTCGCCATCGAGGACAAGGGCATCCTGCCCGATCACATGATCGAGCGGCTCGCCGCCGGGGGTGGGATTCTGCCCTCGACCGCCTTTGCGCCGGGCCAGATCCAGCCTGCAAGTCTGGACTTGCGCCTGGGCGAAATCGCCTACCGCGTGCGCGCAAGTTTCCTGCCGGGCACGACCACGGTTGCGCGGCGCATCGATGAATTGAAGTTGCACGAATTCGCCATCACCGATGGCGCGGTGCTGGAGACAGGTTGCGTCTATATCGTGCCGCTGCTCGAGAGCCTCGCGTTGCCGGACGACATTGCCGCCGCCGCCAATCCGAAGAGTTCGACGGGACGGCTCGACGTCTTCACCCGGGTCATTGCCGATGAAACGCGCGGCTTCGACCGCGTCGAGGCCGGCTATCACGGGCCGCTCTATGCCGAGATCAGCCCGCGCACGTTCCCGGTGCTGGTGCGCGAGGGTTCGCGGCTCTCGCAAATTCGTTTCCGGCACGGGGGCGCACGGCTCGAGGCCGAGGCGCTGCGCGATCTCCACGCGCGCGAGCGGCTCGTCGATGCTGACGCTGCCGACGTGAGCGAAGGCGTGGCGGTAAGCGTCGATCTGTCGGGGCTTGGTCCCGGTGGGCTCGTCGGCTATCGCGCCAAGCGCCACACCGGGGTGATCGACGTGGAGCGCCGCGGCGGCTATGCGGTCGCCGAATTCTGGGAGCCGATCGCCGCGCGCGCCGACCGCAGCCTGATCCTCGATCCGAACGAGTTTTACATCCTCGCGTCCAAGGAAGCCGTGCAGGTGCCGCCCGATTACGCGGCCGAGATGGTGCCGTTCGATCCCTTGGTCGGCGAATTCCGCGTGCACTATGCCGGGTTTTTCGATCCCGGCTTCGGCTATGCCGGCGCCGGCGGGAAGGGCGCCCGCGCGGTGCTGGAAGTGCGCTCGCGCGAAGTGCCGTTCATTCTGGAGCACGGCCAAATCGTCGGCAGGCTGGTCTATGAAAAAATGCTGGCGCGGCCCACGACACTGTATGGGCAGGGCATCGGCTCCAATTATCAGGCGCAGACACTGAAACTTTCAAAGCATTTCAAGGCGTAAACGCGTTTCTCTTGCGAGGGATGCGGCAGCTTCGATATGCTGAGAAGGCGCGGGCGTAGTTCAATGGTAGAACGGCAGCTTCCCAAGCTGCATACGAGGGTTCGATTCCCTTCGCCCGCTCCAAAGCTTTTGCACCTTTGAGAAACCCGGCCGGCCCCTTCGCGTTCATTCTGGAAGCGACAGGGAGGTTTCAATGGGTGGTGCGTCCGGTGAAAGCGCCAAGCGGCCAAAGCGCGCCAAGCAAGGCGAAGAAAGTCAAAAGCCAACCGACAACGCGAACAAAGACAACGAGCTTGAACCGCTAGACGAGAAAAGTCTCGAGCAGGTGATGCGGGAGAGTCCGCTGTAACTTGCGAGCGTTTCCGGCGTCTCTCGTGGCGGTGGAGAAGTGAATTAAGAGCGGGATCGTCTAGGCCGCCGCCACTTCAATCTCTTTGATCCGCACGTCTTTCAGCAATCGCTTCACATCCTCTTCGTGGCAGAGCTCGGTGCCTGCGCTTGTGACCGCAGCGGAGCCGGCCGCAACCGCCATGCGGAACGCAGCGTCCCATGCATGCCCCTCCGCCAGAGCGGCCACCATGCCGCCTAAAAAGCTGTCGCCGGCGCCGACCGTGCTCGCCACATCGATTTTCATCGGCGCCGCGCGCCAGGCATGATCCATCGTCACCAATAGCGCGCCGTCTTCGCCGAGCGTGACCGCCACCGCTTGTGTGCGGCCGGTAGCGATCAGCGCGCGGCAAGCGGTAACGTGGCTGGCATCGCTGTCGAGAGGGGCGCCGATGAATTCGACGAGTTCGTTTGAATTCGGCTTAATGAGTGTCACGCCTTCTTGCAGCGCGGGACCAAGCGCCGCGCCCGAGGTGTCGAGCAACATGCGTGCGCCAAGTTGCTTCGCATGGCGCGCCACCGCCGCGTAGAAATCGTCCGGCACGCCGGGGGGAATGCTGCCGCTGGCGACGATGAATTTCGGCGGTGGCGACAAGGACGCCAGTTTGTCGAGGCAGGCTTCCCATTCCGCTTGATGGAGCTTCGAGCCTGGCAGAACAAAGCGGTATTGATCTCCGGTGGTCTCCTCGAGCGCGGTAACGTTCTCCCGGGTTTCGACATGCGACGGTGTCACGATGCTGGCGATGCCTTCGCGCTCGACCAACCGCTGGAGCAATTTACCGATGGCGCCGCCGATCGGATAAATCGCCGCTACGTTTGCGCCGAGCCGATGGGCGACACGTGCGACGTTAATGCCGCCGCCGCCCGGATCGCGCTTGGGGGGCGAGCAGCGAAGTTTCCGCGTCTGCTCAACGCGATCCACATTGATGAAAATATCGATGGCCGGGTTAATGGTGAGCGTAACGATGTCAGGCACTTTTTGATCCGCTTCGATGAACCGCCGCGATGTTCAGGTGGAAATTCCAGCCCACGACACGAAATAGGTATCTTTTTGTCGCGGATCACCCCCTCTGCGATACGAAAATTTTGTACAATCGCGGTGCGTCTATTGCTAGGAACCAGGTTCTTTGCGAGGGGCATGACCGCTGTAGCGTGTTGTGCTTAAATGGGCAGCGCGTTGGAGCGCGAGGGAAGTAGCAGACCAGCATGATCGATCCGCTTTTCTCGCTTTCCGGATTTGTCGTAGGCCTGCTGGTCGGCATGACCGGGGTTGGGGGCGGCTCGCTGATGACGCCGCTCTTGATTTTGTTGTTCGGCGTGCATCCGGCAACGGCAGTTGGCACGGATCTTCTCTATGCGGCTGCTACGAAAACCGGTGGTAGCCTTGTCCATGGATTCGCGCGCAGCATCGACTGGCGCGTGGTGCGCCGGCTTGCATGCGGCAGCATCCCGGCGACGCTGGTCACCCTCGGCGCGCTTTCGTTTCTCAATTTCAATGGCGATGCCGCGCGCGGACTGATCACGCTGGTGCTCAGCGTCGCACTATTCATGACCGCAGCCGTGCTGGTGTTCGGCAAGTCAATTATCGAAGCCTATCGTGCCCGCGGGATAGCCGTCGAGCCGGAGCGCACGGTGGCTAGGACGGTCATGGTCGGCGCCTTGCTTGGTGTTCTGGTGTCGATCTCGTCGGTCGGTGCGGGCGCTATCGGCGTTGTCGCGCTGGTGATGCTTTATCCGCAATTGCCGATGGCCAAGATTGTCGGCTCCGATATCGCGCATGCGGTGCCGCTCACGCTCGTTGCCGGTCTCGGCCACTGGACGATGGGCTCGGTCGATTGGCACATCGTCATCTCGCTGCTGGTTGGCTCGCTGCCCGGTATTTTCGTCGGCAGCTATTTCGCCGTCCGTATTCCGGAACGCGCCTTGCGTCTGGTGCTTGCCTGTACGCTTTTCGTGGTGGCAACACGCATCGCCTACGACCACGCCACATCGGCGTCGTCGTTCTTCACGGCGTTTACGCGCCGCGCGGTTCCCTGAGACGCGTCGCCTCGGGCATCGAAGGCGAACCGAATCTACTGCGGACCCAGATAACGCGAGCCCCACAGCACGACCAGCCATATCGCGGCGAGGCAGCCAAAAGCGACGAGCAGGACCTGCATCTCGTCCTCCGAGGACGGTGATGATCGGAACGCAACAAGAATAGCGCGATTCCGTGGCGCCTGTCCGTTCGCATTTCCAAGTCATTGTGCAATGCAAATAAAGCCGGGAACCGGTGCGGGGCCGACCCGTTGATGTGTGCCAAGCTGTTTTTTCGGGAGGTCACGGTGAAGGGCAAACGCATACAATTCGATGACGAGACCTGGGCCGCGCTCGACCTCTTGGCCAGGGACCGGATGATGGAATTCCAGGAATTGGCCGATGAGGCTTTCCGTGATCTTCTAAAAAAGCACGGCCGGCCGATCGATTTACAGGAAGCGCTGCGCAAAAGCGCCCGCGTTTCCGCCGAGATCGTGCCGTTTCCGCGTAAGCCCGTACCGCATAAAGAGGCTGTCAAGAAGCGGAACAAGAAAACAGCCCGCAAACGGACAAAGCACAAAAGCAAGGCCTGAACTGGATCGCGCCTCTCCGCTGCGGCGAACGAAACCGCTTATGTCGTCGCTTGAGCAGGTGAAGGGCAGGCGATTGACCGGCCCTGATCAACGAAAAAGCGAAACTGCTTTAGCGTTCCGCGAGACGGCTCTGCCTCTCCCGAGCCCTCTGCCGATGCCGGTGCCGATGCCGATGGTGGCGTTCCCGGGCGGCCAATTGCACGGCGTCCCTGCGGCGCGCTGACTTTGACTTCGTGCTACTTTTCTTGGCCGCCGTCTTGGTCGTGGCCTTGTCGGTTGCGGCTTTCTCGGCGACCTTGACCGATGCCTGCTTGGTCGGGGCCTTGTCCGCGACCTCGGCCACTGCCCGTGCGGGGGAAGCGATCGGCAGCGGAACGTGCTCGGGTCCATTCCAGGCATAGAGGCCGGCGGCCTTTTGGCACGGCGCGAGACGCGGTAGCCGCTGCTCGCCATGCTCTGCCGCTCCCGCATTTTTCCAGGTGACTGCCGGGCGGCCCGTAATAGTGTGCACGTAGCCTTTCGTTTCTTGCGGAAGCTTTTTCCCCTTGTGCAGCCAGTCTTGGATGCGCTCCGGCCCGGCATTATAGGCGGCGGCAGCGAGGCCAAGATTGCCGAACTGCTCGAACAACTCGCGCAACAATCGGGCCGATGCCGGTATCGCCTGCAGGGGATCGAATGGGTTGTCCACGCCCATGCTGGCGGAGGTCTCCGGCATGAATTGCGCAATGCCGAGAGCGCCGGCTGGGCTTACGGCGCCGGGCTTGAAGCGGCTTTCTTGAAACAGCAAGCGAATGAAGAACGGCGCGGGCAGACGATTTTTCTCTGCCGCATCCGTCACCGACTGGCAGATCTCCTCAGGTGTTCGATGAACCACCGGCCGTGGCGGTGGCCGACGAAGCGGCAACGGTGGGGCCTGCGGAAGCTCCACATCTGCCCTGAGCACGCCGGGCGCCGGATATTCGATTGCGAGTTCGGGAACGTCGGGCGTTGCATCGGCCATTTTGTCGGGAACGTCGGGCGTTGCATCAGATGCGTTCTGAGGAGCGCCCGGCGCGGAAGGTGCTTTGACTTCGGCCGATGGGGAGCCCTCCGTTGCGGGCACGGCGACGGACACCTTCATTGCGGAACCGATGACAGGCTCCTCGGTCGTGGGAATGGTCACAGGCTCCGCCTCGGCTACCTTGACGACTGCCGGGTTGGCGTCGCCGAGCGAAACGATTTCCGCCTTGGCCATCTGCGGGGCCATAAAATGGTCGCGTGGCGCATTTCGGTCGGATGATACCGCTCCCGATATTGTCATCAGGCAAGCGCAGGCAGGCACGAAAAGATGCCGCATTCACGGGCTCCTCTACGCTGGCGTTCGAGCCAGCGCGCAAGGTGTCGATTGGGAAATTCCCCCGGTTCGACGCGCCTTTTCCAATTCAATGTCGCCGGTTTTTTGGAGCCGATAAGGAGCAATTGCGGCGGCGGAACCTGCAGCGGCGTGTAGTAGACGCGTCTGCGATCATCGTGTGAGTCCGATGTCCGACCAAACGCAGCCCGTTACTTTTCGCTCCGAGAGCGAAGAAACTGATTTGATTTCGTCCATCCCGAACGAGAACGTGCTCTTTCGGGGGCTCGACCGCGATAGCCGCTCGTGGCGGCTTATTCTCGACACCGCGCTCGATGCGGTCGTCGTGATGAATGGCACTGGAGACGTCGTCGATTGGAACGACCGAGCGAGTGAGACATTCGGGTTCACGCGAGCGGAAGTGGTCGGCCAAAACATGGCGAGTCTCATTATGCCGCCGCGCTACCGCGATGCGCACCATGGTGGTCTGCGCCGCTACCTTCAGACCGGCATGCAGACGATCATGGAAAGCGCATCGAAATATCGGCGCTTAGGAAAAGCGGAGAGGATTTTCCAATTGAGCTCTCCGTATCGGCGATATCGGACGATGGGGAATTGGTTTTCGTCGGCTTCCTTCGCGATATCAGCGAGCGCAAGCGCAGCGAAGAGCATCAAAAGCTCCTGCTGGCCGAGCTCAATCACCGCGGCAAGAACATGCTGGCCGTGGTCGCCGGCATCGCGTCGCAAACCGCTCGTAACAGCGAGTCGGTAGCAGCCTTCACGAAGAGCTTTGTCCCACGCATCCAGGCGTTCGGCCGCGCCCACTCGCTGCTCGTTGAGGGCAATTGGCGCACGACGCCACTGCATAAATTGATTGCGGAAATTCTGTCGCCCTATTCGTTGCCGGGCAACGCTCAGGTTGATGTGGCTGGACCGGAGGTGGATCTGGCGCCGAAATCGGCGCTCAGCGTCAGCATGATCCTGCATGAACTGGTGACGAACGCCGCGAAATATGGCGCCCTATCGGTGCAAAATGGCAGGCTCGCAGTGCATTGGGAGCTTGAGGCTCCGCCGAGCGTCAGCGTGCGCCTGCACTGGCGGGAGAGTGGCGTCGGCCCGATTTCCCCGCCAATCGAGCCGGGTTTCGGATCGACCATGATCGACGTTAGTGCGCGGCAGGAACTTGGCGGTCAAGTAGAGGTCGTCTACGGCCCTGATGGGATCGAATACGACTTGACGATCCCATTGCGCCGCTAGAGCGCTTTCAAGCGAAGTGGATACCGGTTCGCGTGAAGAAAACACGCCAAGCAAAAACATAGAGCCCCGGCTTTGATTCCATCAAAGCCGGGGCTCTAGCATGAAATCTAATCCGCACTTCGCTAATGCCCCATGCCCGCCATCGGCGTGCCGTTATAAATGTCGGCATTCGGCGGGCCGTCGACCGAAAGGATACCCACAAGGCCGCGTTCGGCGCGCGACAAGGCGTGATCGACCAGCGTGTAGTTGCCCGGCACGTGCAGCTTGAATTCGGTAATGACCGCGCCGCCCGGCGGCACCGTGACGGTCTGGATGCCTTTGAGCGGCGGGCTTTCAAGCCCGCCAAATATATGGACCTTGTCGAAAATCTCTCCGATGACATGGAATGACGAAGTGAAATTCGGCCCCGCGTCGCCGAAGAAAATACGAACGGTATCGCCCACCTTGGCATGTAGCGGATGCAGCTTCGAAATGGCGCCGACCGAGCCGTTGAAAACGAAGTATTCCGGCTTTTCGTCAAGCAGCTTTTCGACACTGAATTCTTGGCTGCCATGCTGCCCGAACGGTTGATCGGTGTAGAGCTCGCCCTGCATCACATAGAATTCGTGATCGACCGGCGGCAGCCCACCTTCGGGTTCGACTAGGATAAGTCCATACATGCCATTGGCGATGTGCTCAGCCACCATTGGCGTCGCACAGTGATAGACATAGAGGCCCGGCACGAGCGCCTTCCACGTCATGGATTTTTCTTTGCCGGGTTCGACCTGGAGCACCGCCGCGCCGCCACCAGGGCCGGTAACGGCGTGGAAGTCCACCGAATGGATCATCGAGCTGTCGGCGGAATTCTTCAGATGGATATCGACCGTGTCGCCGACGCGTACGCGCAGGAAGGGGCCCGGTACTCTGCCATTGAAAGTCCAGTAGCCGAACGTCGTTCCTTCCGCCAACCGTCCCTCAACCTCTACAGCGAGCAGGTCGACGCGCACCGTCTGCGGCTCGCGTTTTCCGATCGGCGGCGGAAGATCGTCTGGCGCGCGCGAAATATCAGCCTCAACGACGGTGGGAGTCGGAGGCTTGGGCGTAACAATGAACTGCCCCTCCATCCCCGCCAGCCGATGGCCGGGCACGTTACAGTAGTAAACAAAATCGCCGGACTTGTGTGCGACAAAAGCCAGCGTGGTACTGGCACCTTTGCCGGTAACGCGTGGCGAACGCGCATTTTGGTCAGGAAAAACGATGTCGTGGGTTGCGCCTTCGCCGTTGACCAGCGTGACCTGTACCACCTGTCCGTCGGCAGCCGTCAGCATAGGATTGACTTTGCTGTCGATCGAACCGCCGACGCCGATATAGACCATACGCCCATCCGCGATACCGGTCCGCAGGGTGTAGCGTGCGTCGGGAAGATAGGTCACCGCAGGCGCGTTTTGCGCAGGCGGCGTGCCGTTCGCGGTCGTGCCTTGCGGCGGTTTCGGTGCCGCGGGTGGCGGCTGTGCCGGGGTTGCCGCGTTCTGTTGCGCCGTCGCCTGCGATTTGGCGGCGCCGCTGATCGAAGTGAGATAGGCGATCACGTCGTCACGGTCGTGAGCGCTCTTCAGCCCCGGAAAGGGCATCTTATTACCGGGAACGACTTTTTGCGGATCGGTCAAATAGACGCCGAGCGTCTTGGCATCCCATACGAGGTTCGCCTGTTTCATGGCCTGCGAATAACTGTAACCGGGCTCCGTGCCGGACTTGCGGCCGACGACGCCGGCGAGCGAGGGCCCCACCATGTTCTTGCCTGGGACCGGCGAATGGCAGGCCCGACATTTTTTGAAAACCTGCATACCGGCCGCAATATCCCCACCGGTAGCTGCGGCCGTTTGCGGCGCAGCCGCAGGCGACGGAGCCGGTTTGGCGGCATGCTGCATCGCCGGCGCAGGAGCGGGCGATTGCTGTGCGGCCTTTGGCGCGGATGCAGGCGCTTGGTTGGGAGCGGCGCCAGGCTGAGGTGCCTGCGTGCTAGGTTGCGCGGGAGGCGACTGCTCGGAGGCGGTGTGGCTTTGGTCCGATTGAGCGGAGTCCGATGCGCTCGTCTCAGCCGAAGGCGATGGATGCTCAAGCGAGGCATAGTAAAACAGAATCGCGATGATAAATGCCGAAACTCCGAGAATGGACCATTCGCGAGCAATCGCTCGGAATTTTTCAAGCATTGCCGGCCTCCGAACAAAAGATAACTAAAGAGTATTACTTTGACTTTAGTCCTTCACGCCGCCGATGCAATCCCCGCGGAATGCGATTGCCGCATAGCACCATGACAAATGCCAGTGGCTGTCGAGTGCCGGGTTCATAACCATTTCAGTGTATAATCGCGATCGACGTTCTCGGCGGCATTCCCAAATTCGGCGCTACAAAACGATGCTGGGATTGCGCAGACTCTGATCGCATTCAAGCAAGTTCACCTGCTTGCATTGGATCAGCCATTTGCCGTCCCGCTCGATAAAGCGGTGCCCGGCCCAGCCGGCAAGGATGCGCGTCTCGCCCCAGAATTCGCTGATGAAAAAATTCGACCGCACCATCATGCTGTCCGGGCTTGCGGTGCGGAAGATTTCGACATTGCCGATCGAGCGCACCGTGCGCGACGGTGGCGCTTGCGACCAGGCGTAACCGGTGCGGAACCGGTAGATGCGGTCCTCGGTGCGCCGGCGGTCATCGAAGGTTACGGCCACTTCGCGGCGGGGATCGCCGCCGTCGGGGCTTGCCGGCACCCAGTAGACGAACTCCGGCGCGTAGAGCGTGAGCCATTCCTCGTACATGAGCTGGTCGAGCAGCCGCGCCTCGCGGTACAAGAATCGCTCGAAGCGCGCCGTGACACGCGGATCCTCGACGATCAGTTCTTCGCGTTGCCAGTCGGCATAGGCCTCGATCAGCTCGGCATAGAGTGCGTCGCCGAGGTAATGCGACGTGCGGGAGGGATCGTGCACGGGTGAGGTCATGGCTTTTATACTTCTCGGCTCGTCACCGCGAATGCGGGGACCCGAAGCTGGATTCCCGCTTGCGCGGGAATGAGCGGACACCGGATCACTGTCATCCACACATCACGCCTCCCGCCGCACCGTCAGATGCGGTTCGGCGGCCATCAGCCGTTTCCACTCCTTCATGTATTCACGCATGAATACCTCGTCTGTGGCGGGACCATAGATCACGCCATCGGAATCGGTGTGGAATCGGTCCGGCA
>Ga0134126_10012515_pt1 | contig 10718 bp, 7 predicted proteins | sample KB31752_FD_96881 | JGI IMG/M metagenome (GOLD analysis project Ga0134126, IMG submission 96881) | Terrestrial soil microbial communities with excess Nitrogen fertilizer from Kellogg Biological Station, Michigan, USA - KB3-175-2 | ecosystem: Environmental > Terrestrial > Soil > Unclassified ...
CGGTGATCGGGTTGTAGGTACGAAGGCTGTCCTCGATGCACTTGCCGGCGGAAACCGAAGGCAACGGGCACTGCCCGGAGAGAATCAGGGGCGCACCAGCCGGGGTGTGGCCGGCGAGGGTGTAGTTGTCGGAGTAGTGATGACGGTCGTCGAGAATGCCGCCTTCGGCGAATCCACTCCACCGCGCCGTGCCGGCCCGACCCTTCTTGGTCGTGATGACGATGACGCCGTTCGCGGCATCGGTGCCGTAGAGTGTGGCCGCGGACGGGCCCTTCACGATCTCGATGTCTTCGATCTGCTCAGGATCGATGTCGCCGAGACGGCTGAAGTCGCTTCCACCGTTGCCGAAGTACGACGAGCCGTTATTGGCACTCATGCGAATGCCGTCGATGATGTAGATCGGATCGTTGGACAGGCTGACGCTGCTCACGCCGCGAATGCGGATGCGCTGGCCGGAGCCGGTCTGACCTCCGCCCTCGACCATCACGCCCGGGACGCGGCCGTTCAGCACGTCCGAGAGGTTCCGGATGGGAGCCGCCTCCGCCAGCTTGCCGACGTCGACGTTCGCGACCGCGTTCCCAACCTCGACGCGCCGCTGTTCACCGGCGGCGGTGGTCACGACCTCCTGGAGTTGGACCACGCTCGGCACCATGACGAAATCGACGGCGAGCGTCTGTCCCTGCACGACGGTAATGGCCTTTTTCTGCTCCTGGTAGCCGACGCGGATGATGCGGACTTCGGCCGCGCCCACCGGCAGGCGGGCGATCTGGTACTTGCCGTCGGGGCCCGTGGTCGTCGATAGACTCGTGCCGACGATGATGACACGGGCATCCTGTAGCGGGGCGCTCGTGCCCTGCACGGTCACGGTGCCGGCGAGCGTCCCCTGGGCCGCGGCCAAGTTCATTGCGGCGCTGCCTACGAGTAGTAGGGCGCCGGCGGCGGCCGTCGCGAGGATTCGGCGGCGTATCACATTCCTCATTCGTGCCTCCCTGAGCGTTGAGACTTCTCTAACAGCGTGCGATCGTGATGCGTCCAAAGTGCGTTCACGGTGAATCCAAACGTACGTCCACGGTACGAGATGCCTAGCGGCGCACGCGTCGCGTCGCCGCAATCGGCCCTGCGCTGTTCTTTTGGTCGCGGTGGTGGTGGTGACGAACGTTCGGCACGCCGGCTGCGGCGCCGGCCGGAAGACTCGACGGCGTGTCTCGCGCGAACGCGAGGCGCGTTGGCTTCCTCAGCCAGATCAACCACTCGAAAATTCCCGCGGGTCACGTCGCGGAGAGGGTTGCCCTGAACCTTTACGTCCGGCGTTCGACTGTCAAGCGAACCGTCGTCGCCGGCGGCGCTCGGGTTACGGGGCGCAGCGTCCGGGTGGCACCGCTCGAGAGCCGCCCGAAAATCTCCGCCGATCGAGGTAGACGATGTGCCAACGCGGGCGGGCGGATCGTCCTCGGGTGACACCTCTCACCCCCGGAGCAGCTGGCAATGACGGCATCGACCGCGAAGGTATGGCCGCGCTACACCCCGACCGTCCAACCGGCCATCGTCGAGCTCTCGGTGGTGATGCCTTGCCTCAACGAAGCGGACACCATCGCGGCCTGTGTCACCAAGGCCGTCGGCGCCCTTCGCGAGCATCGGATCTCGGGCGAGGTGATCGTCGCCGACAATGGCAGCACCGACGGCTCCCAGGAGCTCGCGGCGTCCCTTGGCGCCCGGGTTGTGCCGGTTGCCGAAAAGGGGTACGGCAGCGCGCTAATGGGCGGCATCGCCGCCGCCCGAGGCAAGTACGTCGTCATGGGCGACGCGGACGACAGCTACGACTTTCGCGAGATCCCGGCCTTTCTCGCCAAGCTGCGGGAGGGGTATGACCTGGTCCAGGGCTGCCGCCTGCCGTCTGGCGGCGGCACGGTCATGCCGGGCGCAATGCCCTTTCTCCACCGCTGGTGGGGAAACCCGATGTTCTCCTGGCTCGCTCGCGGCTGGTTTCACGCGCCGATCTCGGACGTCTACTGTGGTCTCCGCGGCTTCACCCGCGCCCACTACGAACGGCTCGGCCAGCGCTGCACGGGGATGGAGTTCGCCACTGAGATGATCATCAAGACGAGCCTGATTGACGCGAAGGTCAGCGAGGTGCCGATCACGCTACACGTCGATGGCCGCAAGGCACACGCGCCGCATCTCCGGACCTTCCGCGACGGCTGGCGCACGCTCCGGTTCTTCATGCTCTATAGCCCCCGGTGGCTGTTCCTCATGCCCGGCGCCCTGCTCATCGCGCTCGGCGCCGTCGGCTATGGCATCGCCCTGCCCGGGCTGCGCATCGGCCGCGTCACCTTCGACGTGCACACGCTCCTCTTCGCCAGCCTGGCGATCATCGCCGGCTTTCAGTCGATCGTGTTCGCGCTCTTCACGAAGGTCTTCGCGATCAGCGAGAATCTGCTGCCGGAGGATTCACGCCTGAACCGGCTCGGCAAAGTCGTCAACCTCGAGCGTGGGTTGATCGCCGGCGCGGCGACGATGTGCGCCGGCCTGGGGCTGCTGATTGGCGCGGTGCGCCAGTGGTGGTCGGTCAACTTCGGCCCCCTCGACTACAGCCACACCATGCGCTGGGTGATCCCAGGCATGATGCTCACCACGCTCGGCTTCCAGACCGTGCTATCGAGCTTTTTCTTGAGCGTGCTGGGGATGAAGCGCCGATGACCATACTCGGCCGCATGCACGGCCGGTACGTCCACACGCGCCGCGTGCGAATCCTGTCCGAACACATCGCCCCGCTGATTCCGCTTCGCGCCAAGGTGCTCGACGTCGGCTGCGGCGACGGCCAGCTGGCAGCCCGGCTGCTCGCGTTGCGCCCGGACATTCGCATCAAGGGTGTCGACGTGCTCGCGCGAGCGGAGACCGCGATCCCGGTCCGGGCGTTCGACGGCGAGCACATTCCGTATGGTGACGCCAGCGTGGACGTCGTGCTGATCGTCGACGTGCTCCACCATACCGACGACCCGGCCGTGCTCCTGTGCGAGGCCGCGCGTGTCGCGCGAGGCGCCGTCGTCATCAAGGACCATCTGCGTGAAGGAGTCGCGGCAGGGCTGACGCTGCGATGCATGGATTGGGTTGGAAACGCACGCCACAACGTCCGACTGCCCTACAATTACTGGTCGCGGCGACAGTGGAGCGTTGCGTTCGAATCGCTCAATCTCGTGGTCCGCCGATGGCAGGCCTCGTTGCGGCTGTATCCGCCGCCGGCAACCTGGCTGTTCGACCGTTCGCTCCACTTTGTCGCGCTGCTCGACGTAGCACGCGCATAGTGCGGCACGCACACGGATTCAGGGTCGTGTCGCCGTGACGTCGTACGGGCTCCTGCAGTTCATCCCGCTCGCCGTCATCGTGCTGCTGATCGGCTGGATCGCGAGTCGCGTTCCGGAGCGGAGGCTCGAGCGACTTCGCGGGCTCCCCGATTCGCCGCTCGCGCCGGCGCTCGCCGCCGCGGTCATGATGGCCGTCATCTGGTACCTCTGGGGATCGCTGCGCCAGGTGCCAGTCATCCACGACGAAGCGTCGTATCTCCTGCAGGCGGAGACGTTCGCCAAGGGCCGCTGGGCCATGCCGCGCCCGCCGATTCCAGCGTTCTTCGAACAGATCCACGTGCTCGTGACGCCGACGTATGCGTCGAAGTACTGGCCGGGGCACGGGATTCTGCTCGTGCCGGGCATTTGGTTGGGTGCGCCCGGCCTCGTCCCGCTGCTTCTCAACGGCGCGGCTGCGGCGCTGCTGTTCGTGCTGGTCCGGAAGGTCGCGAACGGTTGGGTGGCGGCGCTCACGCTCGTGCTGTGGATCCCGCTTCACAGCACGATGTTGTTTCGTCCGAGCTACTTCTCGGAGAATACGTCGAGCGCGCTTTGGCTGCTTGGATGGCTTGCCGTGCTCCAGTGGCGCGAGTCGGGCGGCGAGCGATGGCTCGTTGTCCTCGCCGGCTGCGTCGGCTGGATGGCGATCACGCGACCGCTGACCGCCGTGGCCTTCGCAATCCCGATCGCCGTCGTCGTGCTTCGAGATGTGGCGCGCGGGCGAACATGGCGGTCGCTCGTCCGGCCCGCGCTTCTCGCCCTGGCAATCGTGGCCGTGATTCCAGTTTGGAGCGCAAACACGACCGGGAGTTGGCGCACGACGCCCTACAGCGCGTACACCAACCAGTATCTGCCGTTCGATCGGATGGGGTTCGGCGCGGACCAGTCGCCGCCCGATCACGTGCTGCCCACCGATATGGCGCACCTCGCGCAGTCCTTCAAGACCATGCACGAGGGCTATACCCCGCGGCGGTTGCCTCGCGCCTTTTTCGATCGTTGGCACGTGATGTTCGGCGACGCCTACCACGGTCTGCAGAAAGGGTTGGCGCCTTTCGTCATCGTGGCGCTGATCGTCCTGCCCGCAGCCGGGTGGTTCGCCGTGGCGAGCAGCCTCCTCTTGACGGCGGCGTACCTGTCGTACGCGCACCCGCCCGCCTGGAGCCTCTACTACCTCGAGATCACCCCGCTCCTGCCGTTCTTGACGGCGTTCGGCATTTGGGCGGTGTGGATCAGACTGATCGCCTGGCGAAAGGCGGCGCGACGCATCACGCCGCCGAACCCCGCGGCGCACGCAGCACTCGCCGGCCTTCTGCTGTTTCTCTTTCTGGCCCTGCCCGCGCGCGTCGCGATCCTGCACATGCAGCGCGAGCACATCGTGCGACGGCAGTACCAGTCAGACTTCACGACCGACGTGTCGCACCTCCCCGGACGCAGGACACTCGTCTTCATCCGCTACGGGGAGAACCACTTCTATAACAGAAGTCTGATCGCCAACGAGGCCGATCTGCCGGATGCCCGCACCTGGCTCGTGTACGACCGCGGCGAAGAGAATCGCGCGCTCCTCCAGCTCGCGCCGGATCGCACACCCTACTTGTACGACGACTCGACGTCGACCTTCTATCGCCTCGTCCGCTAGGGCGGCTAACGGCCGGTCTGCGCCGCGTCGCGGGACGCTTCCACCATCCGGCGCTTCTCCAGCACCGTAACGGCGAACGAGCCGCCGACGACGGTGCGCGCGACATGGAGCGTGGAGTCGCCAGCCGCGACCGGCCGGCCGCGCTCGTGCAGAACGAAAATCGGGCCAGGCGGCGTCAGCGATCCGGGACTCAGCTCCGCTCTCAACGTGTCGCCGGCGGGGCGAAACAACACCCAGTCGGGACGGTTTCGCCAGCGCACCAAGAAAATGTCGTTCAAGGTCTCATAATTATTGACGACCGTGATCGCAGGCGACGTCGCGATGGCCTCGGCCAGGTGTCGATAGACCCCGATCCGCGACGGCCAGTCCCGGTATACCGTCAGGCGGCTGACCATCCAGGCGCCATCGGTCGCCCCTGCCTGCACGAGCAACCGCTGAGCGGTGTCCCGATTGGCGTCGACCACCCGGCCTTCGCGAACGAGCCAGCCCGTGCGCAGTACGAAGCCCGCGAGCAGAACTGCAGCAGCCGCACGGCGCACGGTGGGCGAGAGTTTCTGGATCGCGCCCACCATCGCCGGGAAGAGCGCCAACGCGCCGAGGATGCGCATCCGCACCGGGATGTACCCGCCCTCGCCAATGGCGTCCGGCGCCAGCAGGGAGAGGAGCAGCAGCGCGACGCCGAACATCTCCACGGCGGTCAAGCCGCGAGCGGCGTCCGCCGAACGGCGAAGCCGCGATGTCACGGCGACGGTGATCGCCACGACGACGATCACGCCAACCACGCTGTCCAGATCGACGAGCGTCGTGAGGAAATCGCCGGTTCCGGCGTCGGTGATCCGGCCGAGCATCGGCTCGGTCCACGCCATTCCGCCTGAGCCAGCTCCGCCGCCGAGCATTCCAACGGCGATCGCAAGAATGGCAGGCGCGACCACCCAGAGCTCGCGCCAAGAGCCGCGCGAGGCTCGGGCGTCGACACCAATGGTGAACGCGGCGAGACCCGTACCAACGGCGAGCGTGAAGACATGCGTGAAGTACAACAGCCCGAGCGCGACGAGAATGCCGAGCGCTCTGGCCTCGCCCGGCGGGCGGCGAAGCACGAGCAAGAGCAGGATGAAGCAAGGTATCGAGAGCGCGAAATCGTAGAAGCCCATCCACAGGAACCAGCTCGATCCAAACCAAGCCGCCAGCATCACGGCGAAGGCGTCGCACGGGGCCAGGACCAGCACCGTGAGGAAGCTCGCGAGCAGAACCACGCTGACGAACCCCCGCTCCGCCAACGGCCAGCCGAGCCGCGCACCGAGCATGGAAAGGCCAACCTGCGTCGCCACGTTGGGCTGCACGCCGGTCTTCACCGCGAAGGCCGAATCGAACGGCGCTTGGCCGGCCCGGACCCACGTCGCCAGCGCGGCGTTGTAGACGTGGCTCGGTCCATCCTGGGTCGCCGGCCGGGACGCGCTCCACACCGGCACCAAGGCCAAGCAGGCGACGAGCGTGATGCCCGCCGCTCGCGCCCAGAGCGATTTTCCGACAGCTGGCCAGCTCATCTCCCGAAAGACTGGCGCTCTCCGGATCTGTCACACGCCGCGCGGGCCCGCCGGCGGTTGCGAAGGTTGTTCGCCATCAGTCATGGACACGAAACCCCCAAGGTCCGAGGCTTGATGTCCAGTCGCCCCATCGCGGTCATTGCCGGAGCGGGCCCCGCCGGCTTGACCGCCGCGTACGAGCTCCTCGCGCGCACCGACGTGCGCCCGCTCGTATTCGAGCGCACGCATGCCATCGGCGGGATCGCCCAGACCTACAACTACAAGGGCAACCGGATCGACATCGGCGGGCACCGCTTCTTCTCGAAGAGCGAACGGGTTATGTCCTGGTGGTTCAACTTTCTGCCGCGGCAGGGCGCGCCCGCCGCCGACACCGAGGAGCTCGAGCACGAGATCGAATACGTCGCCGAATCGATCGTGCGGCGCTTCGTTCCTCAGTCGGCGCTGGACGACGCGATCGACCTGGGCACGTCGTCGCTGGGTGACGGCGAAGGCTCTGTCGGCCTCGCCGCCGGCGTCCAGACGCGCGCCGAGCGGCGCGCCGCACCGGATCCGGAGCGCGAAGACGAAGTCATGCTCCATCGGCCACGGCTGTCGCGCATCTACTACAAGCGCCACTTCTTTCCCTACCCGATCGGAATCACGTTCGGCGTCGCACGCCGGCTGGGCTTCCTCAACACCGCGCTCATCGCGCTGAGCTACTGCAAGGCGCAACTGCTGCCGCGCCGCGACGAGACCTACCTCGACGCCTTCTTCATCAACCGGTTTGGTCGCCGGTTGTACGAGACCTTTTTCCGCGACTACACCGAGAAAGTGTGGGGCATAAGGTGCAGCCAGATCCGCGCCGACTGGGGCGCTCAGCGGGTCAAGGGCCTGTCGCTCAAACGCGCAGTCGTCCAGGCCGTGAAGGATCTGCTGTCGAGCGGCACCAAGAAGGCGCAGGAGGAACGCGAGACCAGCCTCATCACGCGCTTCTTCTATCCGAAGTACGGTCCGGGGCAGATGTGGGAGACGGTGGCCGCCGAGGTGACGAGCGGGGGCGGAGAGATCCGGTTTGGGCAACGCGTCGTCGGCGTCACGACCGAGGACGGCCGCGTTTGCGAGGTGGAGGTCGAAGAGGAAGCGACGCGCCAGCGGGAGCGGATCCCCTGCGACTACTTCTTTTCGACGATGCCGGTGAAGGAGCTGGTGAAGCAGATGTCGCCGGCGCCGTCAGCCGAAGTGCGCGAGGTGGCCGAGGGCCTCCAGTATCGCGATTTCCTGACGGTCGGCCTCCTGCTGAAGAAGCTCCACGTGCGCGTGAAGGGCCAAGAGCCAGCCGCCACGGTGCGCGACAACTGGATCTACGTGCAGGACGCGGGCGTGCAGGTTGGGCGCATCCAGGTCTTCAACAACTGGAGTCCCTACATGGTGGCGGACCGAAAGAACACTGTGTGGATCGGGCTCGAGTATTTCGTCAACCAAGGCGATGCCCTCTGGCGCACGCGCGACGACGAGCTCGTGAAGCTGGGGACCGCGGAGCTGGAGAAGATCGGCTTCATCCAGAAGGACGACGTGCTCGATGGCTGCGTGCTGCGCATGCCGAAGGCCTACCCGGCGTACGTCGGCACCTACGAACGGCTCGACGTCGTGCAGCAATGGGCGTCGTCGATCCCGAACCTGTTCCTCATCGGCCGCAACGGCATGCATCGATACAACAATCAGGATCACAGCATGCTGACGGCGATGATGGCGGTCGACAACATCCTCGAAGGACGCACCGACCACAGCAACCTGTGGGAGGTGAACGTCGACATGGTGTATCACGAGGAGAAGAGTGCGTAACGCCGGTCGTCGCGATCGGCGCTGACGCCCATGCCCTTCGTTTCGATAGCCCTTCTCGCGGCGTGCATCGTCGCCGTGGCGTTGCGCCGCGCGTCGCCGCGCCGCACGGCCGCGCTCGACGGCAAGTACACACCGGCGGTCGTGGGCGGGCTCTGGAGCATGCTTCCGGCGCTGGCGTGGCGCGGCGCGCAGCCGCTGCCGGTGTACCACGACGAAGCGGCGTACCTGCTCCAGGCACAGATTTTCTCGATGGGCCGATGGTCGTCGCCGTCGCCGCCGGTCCCGCAATTGTTCGGACAGGCGCACGTGCTCGTGACGCCGGTGCTCGCGGCGAAGTATCCGCCTGGCCATTCGCTGCTCCTCGCGCTCGGCGTCCTGATCGGAGCGCCGGCGGTGATCGTGCTCCTGCTCAATGCGCTGCGCATTGGCCTCGTGTTCGCCCTGGCCCGCCGACTGAGCGATTCCTCCACCGCGCTGCTGACGGTCGCGCTCCTCTATTTCGGCGCGCCGGCGCAGGTTGCGGCGAGCTACTTCTCCGAAGTGACATCGGGCGCGATGCTGGTGCTGGCGTGGTACTGCTTGTGGCGGTGGCACGATTCACCGCGGGTCGGCTGGTTGCTCGGCGTTGCGCTCTCGCTCGGGTGGTGCGCCATCACGCGCCCGTGGAGTGCGCTCGCGTTCGCGCTGCCGATCGGATTCGTCGTATTGCGCGACATTCGGCGCACGCACCGTTGGCGCGACCTCGGCGCCGCGGTGCTCGCCGGTGCTTGCGTGGTCGCCATCCTGCCGCTCTGGGCGTGGGGAACGCTCGGCGATTGGCGCCGCACGCCGCAGGTGGAGTACACGCGCGACTACATGCCGTTCGACTATCCGCACTTCGGCGTGGTGGCCGCCAAGCCGAAGCTCGTGCCGCCTCCCGATGTCGCCGCCGTGAACGCCGAGCTGCTCGACGTCGAACGCAAGCACACGCTGGCCAATCTCCCGCACGACGCCGCCGCTCGCGCCGACTACCTCTGGGGCACGACGTTTCCGGAGCTCACCCGGCCGTTGCTCGCGATGGTCGCGTTGGGTCTGGTCGTGCTGTCGCTGGCCGGATGGGTGGCCGTGGCGACGCTCGTGGCGACGTTCGCGGCATACCTCGCGCACCCGACGTGGGCGACCTGGCCGGTGTACTACTTCGAGATCACGCCGATCTTGGTGTTCCTCGGCGCGCTCGGAGTTTCCGGCGTCATGCGCATACTCGCCGGCGAGTGGAAGCAGTGGCGTCTGCCTGAGCCCGCGCAAATGCCGCGGGCCGCGATCGCCCTACTCGTGTTCTGCGCGCTCCTCGCACCGGCGGTGCTGGCAAACGCGGGTGAGTTGCGGCGATGGTTCCTCTCGTCGACGCGCGAGCGGTACGAGTTCGAGACAGCCGTCGCGCATCTGCCGAGCCAGCCGGTGATCGTGTTCGTGCGCTACGGGCCTCGTCACTCACCGCACCTGAGCCTCACGGTGAATCGCGCCGATTGGCAGCACGCGCCGGCTTGGATCGTGTACGAGATGGCGCCTCAGGACAACGAGAAGCTGATCAAGCTCGCGCCCGGCCGGCACCCGTACATATTCGACGAAGCGACGGGGCACTTCCTCGAGGCGCCGCGCTGAACGAGCGGTCCGAGGTCGTTTCCAACACAGCGTGTTAGGTCTCGCGCGCGCTCTGGACGCGGCCTGCAGCGCGGCGATCGGTTTCACGGACCAACGCCTGCCCCACGTGCTGCCCAGATCCAACAATCTGGTACGGATAACAACGGACACGAACGGACGACGAACGGATCAAGGAGACCCTAGCGATCGAAGAGCGATCCGGCGTCGCTCCCACGCATCGCCAATGCGCTCGGCCATCAGTCCCGACCCTCCCAAAAAGCAAACAGCCCGGCGGCGCTTTCGCGCCACCGGGCTGTTTGCGAGAGTCTTACTACTCGTTACTTACAAACCGGCTCGCCTTCGCCAGCCGCGCTGTTGATCGGGTTCGACGTGTTCATCGCGATCGCGCAGCTCTGACCAGCCAGCTGCGTGTGCGAGGTCGTCGCCGACCAGTAGCCCGAACCCGTGGTGATCGACGGCATGCGAACGCCGGTCGACGGCGCGTACTTCATGCCGGAGCTCGTGTCCGGCGCATAGCGCAAGCTGTCGGAGAAGAACGCCTCTTCGGCCGTGACGAGGTTGCGGAGGTCCGACTTCATGGCCGTGATGTACGCCTTGCCCTTCGTGTTCGCGAACTTCGGGATCGCGATCGCGGCAAGAATACCGATGATCACGACGACGATCAGAAGCTCGATCAGCGTGAAGCCCTTGCGGAGTTTAAGCATGTGGCAGTTTCCAGAAAGAGAGTTGGTGAAC
>Ga0134126_10012516_pt1 | contig 10717 bp, 2 predicted proteins | sample KB31752_FD_96881 | JGI IMG/M metagenome (GOLD analysis project Ga0134126, IMG submission 96881) | Terrestrial soil microbial communities with excess Nitrogen fertilizer from Kellogg Biological Station, Michigan, USA - KB3-175-2 | ecosystem: Environmental > Terrestrial > Soil > Unclassified ...
CAGAACACCGATCGGAAATACCGTGACTACTATATGTTCGCCTTCAGTGTGCGGTTGCCGCGCAGAGGGCGCGTCCGCGCCGAAATTGACGAAGCCGCTGACAAGCTGGCGCAATCGCGAGCGACTCTGAATGCACACCTCGAACAGCAGCTTGCGGGAGTGAAACAAGAGTATGTGACCGCTTCCAGCGACTCCGAACTCCTCAAGGAATACCGCGAAGGATTGATTCCGCAGTCGGACGCCGCCTACCGCTCCACGCTCAACGCCTACGCTTCCAACCGCGACGATCTTACGCATGTCCTGCGCGCTATCACGAATGTTCTTGAACTGAAGCTCGATTGCGCACAGACGCTCGCGGATCATGAAACAGCTTTGGCTCATCTGGAAACCCTTACAGGAGCGACGCTGCGATGAACAAATATGTCATCAGAACATCTCTCGTTTGGATTGCCATCCTGGCAATCGCCGGCGCGGCATTCTTTTACCATTCGCGGTTCAGTCAACGTGCGATGAGCTCCGCTGTCCAGCCGCCAGGAAGCGTTGCGCCTGCGGCAATTGGTCGCGCGCCTGCGGCGGAAAATGCCCGGCCCACCCCGCCGCAAAGCGAACAAGCTCCTCTTGCGCCGATCCAACTCACGCCGCAACGAATGCAAAGCATCGGCGTAACAACCGGAACGGTCGAGTTCAAGTCAATCAGCAACGACATTCGCGCCACGGGCAATGTGGATATCGACCAGCGCCTGATTTCCTATGTCCAGGTTCGCTTTCCGGGCTACATACGCCAGGTTTTTGCCAATGCGATCTATCAATATGTCCATAAGGGCGAGCCGCTGTTCACCATCTATAGTCCCGATCTGGTAGCAACGCAGCAGGAGTTTTTGCTGGCGCGGCAGAATCAGAAGGCGCTGAGCGCGAGCACGGTTGATGGAGTGGCTTCCGGAGCGGCTGCGCTCGTCGCCGCCGCCGAAGAGCGCTTGAGGCAATGGGAGGTGCCGCAAAGCGAGATAGGACAATTGAAGGCCACCGGAAAGCCAATCGCCGATCTCACCATCAACTCGCCGGTATCGGGCTTCATCACGGAATACAACGCGCTGCCGAATATGTATGTGCAGCCATCCACGCGTCTCTACACCGTCGCCGACCTTTCGCGCGTCTGGGTTTACGCGCAGATCTTTCAGAACGACGTTGGCCGCCTGAAACCCGGAGACCGCGCGCAGATTATGGTGGATGCTTATCCCGGTGAAGTTTTCACAGGCCGGGTCGATCAAATTCTTCCGCAAGTGGATCTCGCTACTCGTACCGTGCGCGTCCGGATGGCGATTGCGAACCCCGGCCTGAAGCTGAAGCCGGGCATGTTTGTGAACGTGGACCTGAAAGCGCCGCTGGGCCGCGCACTGGTTGTGCCAGCCTCGGCTGTCTTGCAGTCGGGCGCTCGGCAGCTAGTTTTTCTTTATCAGGGAGACGGCAAGATCGAGCCGAAGGAGGTGACGCTTGGCCCCAACACTGCCGAGGGCTTTGTTGTGCTGAAGGGATTGAAAGCGCATCAGCGGATCGTTACCTCTGCCAATTTCCTAATCGACTCGGAAAGCCAGTTGCTGGCTGCGGCGGGATCGTTTGTTCCGCCCGCGCCGGGTTCAGGCGGCGTTGCCGCGACCAATATCGCATCTTCGGCACCGCAGGCCGTGATCGAGTTCACCACCAACCCCAAGCCGCCGCGAAAAGGAGAGAACAACTTTCTGGTGAAGCTGAACGCCCCAAACGGTTCTGCAATCATCGGAGCGCAAGTCACGGTTACGTTCTACATGCCGGCCATGCCCGCGATGGGCATGGGAGCTATGAACGCGACCAGCACGTTAGTCGATAGGGGCAGCGGTTCGTATGAAGGGACGGGCTCGCTTGGCTCTGGCGGCACGTGGCAGGTGACGATCACCGCCCAGAAGAACGGCCAAAACATCGCAACCAAACAATTGCGCGTGAGTGCAACGGGAGGCATGTAAATGATCTCCCGCATCATCGAAACCTGCTCGCATAACCGCTTCCTCGTTTTCACGGCGGTGCTGTTTCTTACGCTTGCCGGAATCTGGTCCGTCGAGCACATCCCAGTGGATGCGCTACCCGATATTTCCGACGTGCAGGTGATTATCCACACTACCTGGAGCGGCGAGCCGCCGGACGTAATTGAAGATCAGGTCACGTATCCAATCGTCACCAGCATGTTGGCCGCGCCGCATGTGAAAGCCGTTCGCGCGCAGAGCATGTTTGGCGATTCCTACATCTATGTTGTCTTTCAAGACGGCACAGACCTCTACTGGGCGCGCTCCCGCGTTCTCGAATACTTGCAGGAGATCAGCGGCGCTCTGCCCGCGCAGGTGCATCCGGTCATCGGACCAGACGCGACCGGAGCGGGCTGGGTTTACGAATACGCCATCGTCGATACAAGCCATCGCCACAGCCTCGCTGACCTCCGCAGCTTGCAGGACTGGCACCTGCGATACGCGCTCGAAACCGTTCCCGGAGTAGCGGAGGTCGCCACGATTGGCGGATATGTGAAGCAATATCAGGTGCAGCTCGATCCCAACAAGCTGCTCGCCTACGGCATTCCGCTCTCAACTGTGATTGACCGCGTGAAGGCCAGCACGAACGAGGTCGGCGGACGCGAGCTGGATATCAACGGAGCGCGGTACATGATCCGCGGGCTCGGTTATCTGCGTTCACTCAACGATCTGGCCGAAGTAGCAGTTGGCAGCAGAAACGGCACGCCCGTGGTGCTGCGCGATCTGGGTACGGTGAGCTTTGGCCCGGACATCCGCGAAGGCGTCGCCGAGTGGGACGGCAAAGGTGAGACCGTCGGCGGCATCGTCATTATGAGGCAAGGCGGAAATGCGCTGAATGTGATCAAAGGCGTCAAGCGGAAGCTGCACGAGATTGCCCCATCGTTGCCGGCAGGCATCGAAATCATGCCGGGGTACGATCGCTCCGGTTTGATTGATGCTTCCATTCACACCTTGCAGCGAGACCTGCTCGAAGAAATCGTTATCGTCAGCCTGGTTGTCATTGTTTTCCTGCTTCACTTTCGTCAGGCGCTCATTGCCATCCTCGCCCTGCCTATTGCGGTGTTGATTTCGTTTATTCCGATTTATTTCCTCGGCGTCTCGTCGAACATCATGTCCCTGGGTGGCCTCGCGCTCGCCATTGGCGTGCTGGTGGACGCTTCCATCGTGATGATCGAGAACGGCTACCGGCATCTATCCGAACGGCAGCAGGATCAATCGAATCCGGTCTCCGGTCCGGAACGCCGGCGCATTTTGATCAACGCGGCAAAACAGGTCGGCCCTGCACTCTTCTTTTCGCTCCTCATTATTGTCGTTTCGTTCCTTCCAGTCTTTTTGTTGCAAAATCAATCGGGACGCATGTTCCGTCCGCTGGCGTGGACAAAGACGCTCGCTGTCGGCTCGTCCTCCATCCTCGCCATTACCCTTGTGCCCGTGCTTATGGTCATGCTGATTCGCGGGCGTCTGCGCCCGGAGAGCGCCAATCCCATCTCGCGCTGCACGCAGGCTGTTTATCTTCCCGTGCTGCGCTTCTGCCTGCATCATCGTTGGCTTACCATCGGCCTGAATGTGGCATTTCTCGTTGTCACGATTCCGCTGGCATTGCATCTGGGCAGCCAGTTCATGCCGCCGCTCTTTGAAGGCTCGGCCCTTTATATGCCGACAGCGCTGCCCGGCATTTCCATTGAACAAGCCAAGGTCCTGCTCCAGGAACAGGACCGCATTCTGCGCAGATTTCCTGAAACGCTGAGTGTCTTCGGAACAGTGGGTCGCTCCGACAGCGCGACAGACAATGCGCCGCTTAATATGTTCGACACCACCATCATGCTGAGGCCACGCAGCCAATGGCCTTCTGGCATGACCTATGACAAGCTCATTCAGGACATGGACGCGAAATTGCAATTTCCCGGATTGTCCAACACCTGGACCATGCCTGTCGAAAACCGCCTCGATATGGAACTGACCGGAATCAAAACCCCTGTCGGGCTGAAGGTGCAGGGCCCAAGCGTGGAAGGCATTCAGCAGTTATCCGCCCGGATACAAAGCATCCTCTCCACCATGCCTCAGGTGCGTTCGATTTTCGCGGAGAAGGCCGCGCAGGGCTTCTATGTGAATGTGCAGCCCAACCGCGCCGAAGCAGCACGCTATGGCCTGACAATCTCCGACATTCAGGATGCAGTTGCATCCGGGATAGGCGGCCAGAACATTGCTGAGAACATCGAAGGCCGCGAACGGTATCCGATCAATGTCCGCTACCAGCGTGCATTTCGCGACAGTGTTGAGCAAATGCAAGGTGTTCTTATCGGAACGCCGTCCGGAGCGCAGATTCCGCTCAGTCAGGTGGCGAAGATCTCTTTCTCGCACGGCCCCGCAATGATTCGCGACGAAGACGGCGCCCTTACGGGATACGTATACGTTGACTTAAAGACTGCGGACTACGGCGGCTTCGTCGAGCAGGCAAACCGCCTACTCCGCCAGAAACTAAAACTGCCAGCGAACTACACCTACCGCTGGTCCGGCGAATATGAATTTGAGATGCGCGCCAAACAGCGATTCAAGCTGATTCTGCCCATCGTCTTCTTCCTGATATTCGTGCTTCTCTACATGATCTTCCATTCCGTGGCGGAGGCGTTCGTCCTCATCTTTCCAACCATTTACGCCATGACCGGCGGCCTGTTGCTGCAATGGATGCTCCATTACAATTTCAGCGTCGCCGTGGCTGTGGGCTACATTGCACTCTTTGGGATTGCGGTGGAAACCGGCGTTGTGATGGTCGTTTATCTTCATGAAGCTTTTCAGCGTCGCATTGAAAGCGGCCAGATGAAAACAAAGCGGGACATTGAAGACGCGGCCATTGAAGGCGCGGTACGGCGGCTTCGTCCAAAATTGATGACCGTCGCCGCCGTGCTGGCCAGTCTCGCGCCTATTTTATGGGAAACCGGCATCGGTTCCGACGTGATGAAACCGATTGCCGCCCCCATTGTCGGCGGCATGATTACTTCCACCATCCATGTACTCATTCTCGTGCCCGTCTTCTTCGTCATCATTAAGGAACGTGCGCTGAAACACGGAGCCCTGATGTCTTCTGGCAGAGAGCGCGGCGATCAATAGTCTGTTGCGAAAGTGCTGCTATCGGTTTTTGCAACGAGAAATAAGGATCTCTAGAGATTCAGGCCAGCGGTCGCCTTGATCATCTCAATATCCTGCTCCTTGATTCCCAGTCGCTCCGCCAGCGCCCGCAAACGCATCCCGGCCTTTTCGCCGTTAGGGGTGAATGATCATCGCTTGTTGAAACTTCTTGCCATTTTGAAATTTCTATGTTTTAATATGCCATTTTGATTTTGATGGATTTGATGGGAAAATTTTCTCATCATAAAGAAGACATTACCGCTTTGGAAACAGCCTTTAGATAGCGGCGGGAGCCGCTATTAGAGCATTCAACCTCCCCTGGTTAACCCTCCCCCGGCAGAAATCTGGCTGGTGGCTTAGCTATTTCTTACTGGATGCCAAGAAAAATATCTTGACACTGCGTAAAACTCGTGAATATAGTGGCTCCAATTTGCTGACTTCCCGCATTTGGGGAGGAAGATTTCGATCGGCACGAGAGGGAAGAGACCATGAACGGGAACCGGGATAAGACGTTGATCTCGAAGGTTGACTTTTCGATGTTCGCAACTTTGGCCGCAATTTTGCTGCTGATAGTTGGCGGCAAGCAAGCGGTGGGGCAGGCCTGTCCGGCTCAGAATTGGGCCGGCTCAACGCCTAACATTTGGGCCGCCACCGTCAGCGATACGGTGATGCTGAACAACGATCCCACAACCAACCGGCCGACGATTCCCATCATGCTCTACGACGGGACCTACAGCCCCTGGGGATATACGCAGCATCCGCAGCCAGTCCCGCAACTGAACACCAATTGGTCCTGCCCGTCTGGCACTCCGGTCATTTCCATCGCCGGCGCAGGACGTGAAACCGTTGCCTTCCAGATCTTCATTACCGCGCCCGCGGCTTCCACGCTGAGTGACGTCTCGGTGGCCATCACTTCTCTGACCGGTCCCGGCACCCTCACCTCGGACAACACAGGAAATTCGAACGTCACCCGATATCTCGAAGGCTATGTTCCCTATTCGTGCACCGGCACAACGGCGATTGGTTGCGTGCAGGCCACCGGGAGCATACCTGACCCGTTAATTCCTTTTTACGATCCTTACGATTCAGGGAATCCGGCTGTTGCGACTCCTTTCAATGTGCAACAGGGAACAACTCAGGGCGTGTGGGTGGATATCTCGATTCCCGCCAACCAGGCCGCGGGAACTTATAACGGAACCGTCACGGTGAGCGGCAACGGAATTGGCACTGAGACCATTCCTCTGCAAGTAACGGTGTGGGGCGGAAATCTTCCGGCGTTTGACGCCGGCTCGACCAACTCAACGTATGCCGACATGCTGAAAGTCTGGCTGCCACTTTACGAAAACAATTTGGATCAGGGCGAGGGTGTAACTGGGACCGATATTCCCATCTTCGAGAAATACCAGGTCATGGCTCACAACTATGACATCGATACGCAATTCGACCCCATAGCCCCCGCCATCGGTGGCGCCTACCCGTCAACCAATCCGACCAGCTTTACAACCAATGGGACGACCAGTTCGATCGATTGGACCGCTTACGATGCATTGTTCGGTCCGTCCATGACGCCGGGCGGCTTGTTCGCGGATGGCACCGCCATGCGGGTCCTAGATTCACCGATAGCGAATGGTGGCGCTGGCGCATGGACGTATCCTCATGGATATAGCTGGTGCATGTATAACTGCGGCAACGCCCCGTTGATGCCCGCGGGTTTAGTGTCACTGACGCAGAACTACGCGACCCAGATCTCGCAGCACTTTTCGGCCAACCACACCAGCAAGGGCTGGGCAATTCCGGACTTGTTGAGTTATACCTTTGACGAGAACTACAACGTCCATAGCTATCAATTGGGCGATCAGCCCTTGATCTATCAGATCATTTCGCAGGTAGACCAGGCCATCAATGCGTCCAATAGCTCGTTGTCCGCGACATGGGCCGCGTCGACGGCGCCGATTCGCACTCTTATGACCGACGAACCGGCCTGCATGGAGGATGGTGACACTACGTACTACACCAATTCCGCATGCGCGGATCACCTGAATCTTTCCTACCCTGGAGGCGCGCAGGCGACCTCGGGTTACACAACCTCCTGGGTGACAGCCTGGTCCCCCAACCCGGGCATATACATGACCGGACAGCCGGGACCCGGATTGTCGTATGGCGTCGACCCGACAATCATTGCCGGCACGGGTTATCAGTACACCCTGGATTTGACGCAAGGCGTTCCCGCGCTCTCGACGGCACCGGCGCCCATCGAGAGATGGAGCTATAACAATGGCGGTGGCGGTTCCGGCGGCGTGAGCCGACGTGCGACTTACTGGACTGCTTACAAGTATGGACAGGATGAGACGGTTCCGAGCGTTGGCGATCCGAGTCCGGCTACGCCAGCTCCAGGCGGACTATGGTCATGGATAGGCAACTTCTGGGGCGGGTACAACGGAACGGCAAATGCAAGCACGTGCAATAGTCTATCCCCGTATACCCAGAATGGTTCGGATCAGGGCGACTCCTATTTTTTCCCCGGGAACGAACTGGGTTGCTATTACACGGCGAACCCGGTGGGCCAGGCGGTTCTGACGGCAAGCCCGGCGGTTAATACGAGCTGTACTTCGAATAACTACAGCGTATGCAATGGTATCAGCGGCCCGGTAGCGACCCGGGAATTGGAGCAATGGCGCCGTGGATACGAAGATTATGAGTATTTGTACCTCTATGGGAAACAGGCCGGCAGAGCAGCAGCCGAGGCTGTTGTCGCATCCATAGCCGCCGAGGGAATGGCGGATTGGGAGGCCTACGACTGGGAAAACATCGATGGAGGTTGGTACGAGTATGGCGTCACCCCGGTTGGAACAGCTTACACAGGCAACTGCACTTACCCCAATCCCATCAGCTCTCCCATCTTCGGCAACCTTCCCAATGGATTGCCCAACGGGCCAACTGGCCAGGGTTCCTCTGGCTCAGCCCTTGGCTACGCCGCCTGCGAAGGGTTATGGTCGCCCGATCCTGCCACATATGAAGCCGCGCGTCTCAAGTTAGCCCAAGCGCTTGGCTTTGCCCCGGCTACAACTCCGTCCGTAACAGGCCTGAGTCCGTCAAGCGGCCTGAATACGGGCGGAACTTCCGTTGGGATCACCGGAACCAACTTTACCGGCGCCACCGCCGTTGAGTTCGGCGGAGTGGCAGCGACCAACTTCACAGTCCACTCCTCGACCAGTATCACGGCGACCTCGCCTGCCGGCAACGGCACAGTGGAAGTGCAGGTATTTGGGTCGGGCGGCAGCAGTGCGCCCAGCAGCAGCGATCTCTATACCTACGTCTCGCCTGTCACTGTAACCGGACTCAGTCCCTCGCAGGGCGTCGCTGTAGGCGGAAACTCGGTCAACATCACTGGAACGGACTTTGCCGCGGGTGCGGTGGTTATGTTCGGCGGCACTTCGGCCACGAATGTGGTGGTCAATTCGGCGACCAGCATCACCGCGACAGCGCCCGCGGGCAGTGGCGTGGTCAACGTTACGGTGACAACCTCGCAGGGAACCAGCGCGGACAATAGCGCCGATCTTTATACGTATGAAGCGCCGCCGGCAGTGACCGGTGTCAGCCCGAGCAGCGGCCCGATTCCCGGGGGCACTTCTGTGGTCCTTAGCGGAACGGGTTTTGTCAGCGGCATGACGGTGAAATTTGGAACCAATACGGCAGGCAGCGTAACGGTCAATTCTTCGACGAGTGCGACGGTCGTTTCGCCGGCGGGTTCATCGCAAAGCGGTGGCGCTGTCGATGTCACGGTGACCACGTCGAATGGAACCAGCGTCATCAACGGCGCCGATCAGTTCACTTACGTCTCACCCGTGACGGTGACGGCCTTGAGCGTGCACAGCGGACCTCCTGGAGGCGGAACTTCGGTTGTCATCACCGGGACGGATTTCAGTACAGCAACAGCGGTCAAATTCGGCGGCATCAATGCAGCCAGCTTCACTGTCAACTCGTCCACGACGATTACGGCCACGTCGCCGGCGGGTGGCGGCACGGTGGATGTGACCGTGAGCATCCCGAGCTACAGCAGTACTCCCACCAGGGCGGACCTATTCTCCTACACCTCTGCGGTGGCGGGCGGCACGTTCGCAACTCTGCCGACAACGTCGGTGGGATCAACCTCTTCCTCACAGAGTGTATCTGTCACCCTGCAGTCGGCCACGCCTATCAGCAGCATCACCGTACCTCTAGCGCAAAACGGCGCGCAGGAATTTACAGTGGGCTCAGTGACGGGCTGCACGGTCGGCGGCGGAAGCAATCCCGCCAACACGGTCTGCACGGTTCATATCACCTTCAGCCCACAATATCCTGGCGTCCGCATGGGTACGTTGAACATTAACAATGGCGGCGCGGTGGTTGGAACAGCGGGTCTGGCCGGTATCGGCCAGGGACCGGAAGTGGCCGTCACGCCGGGAGCGTTGGCCATGGCAGTCGGAGGCGGACCCTCCGGCGTAACCAACGTGCCGCAGTCAATTACGTCGGCGGCGCTGAGTGTCTCGAACAACGGCTCGGCGCTGGCAATGGATGGCGCGGGAAATCTGTACATCGCAGATGACATCAATTGCATGGCGTACAAGGTGACCGCACTGACCAACCAGATTGTTGCGATTGCCGGAGACTATACCTTCTCGGGCACTGCCCCTGGAGTCACCACCACGCCGGAACCGGCACTTGGGTCAAACACATGTCCGCAGGGTATCGCGGTCGATGGAGCCGGGAACGTCTACATCGTGGATGCGCACTACGTGAATGCCAGCGGATATCCGAATGTGGTCGAGGAAGTCTCGGCGGCCACGCAGGAGATCTTTGTCATGGCCGGCGGTGGCGCGGGAACGCCGAGCACAACTCCGCAGGCAGCGACGAGCGTGACGTTAAACGGCGTCAACAGCGTGTCGACGGATACGGCCGGAAATCTTTACATCTCCGATTTCTTCAACAACCTGGTGGAAAAGGTAACTCCCGCCGGACAGCTCGCCATCTTTGCCGGCGGCGGCAGCATCCCGGTCAGCACGACTCCGCAGGCAGCAACCAGTGCGGCGTTGAATGGACCGACAGGCATGGTGATGGATGCATCGGGGAACTTCTACATCTCCGATCAGAACATCAGCGTGATCGAAAAGGTAAACCCCTCGGGACAGATCGTGTCGGTGGCTGGCGGCGGCGGCAACGTGCCAAGCACCACACCGCAGGCAGCGCTGACAGTGGCCCTTAACAATCCGGCTGGTCTGGCAGTGGACGGCGCCGGCGACTTGTATATCGCGGACTTCTCTAACAACATGGTGGAGCAGGTTAACGCGGCCGGTCAGCTTGTCATCGTCGCTGGCGGCGGCGGTAAGGTTCCAACCGCAACGCCTGAATCTTCCCTCAATGCCCAACTGGGTAGTCTCGAAGGCGTGGAAGTGGATGGGGCCGGTAATGTGTACATCGCCGACGGCCAGGATATCGGCAACGGCGACAACATGGTGGAGAAAGTAAGCGCATCCGGACAGCCGTTGAGCTTCCCCTTC
>Ga0134126_10012518_pt1 | contig 10716 bp, 10 predicted proteins | sample KB31752_FD_96881 | JGI IMG/M metagenome (GOLD analysis project Ga0134126, IMG submission 96881) | Terrestrial soil microbial communities with excess Nitrogen fertilizer from Kellogg Biological Station, Michigan, USA - KB3-175-2 | ecosystem: Environmental > Terrestrial > Soil > Unclassified ...
CTGTGTGATCCGTCCTGCGGAGTCCGGGGTATAGGTAACGACTGCTCCGCTGGGATAGTGCAGCTTGGCCAGTGAGCCATCGAGATTGTACTCGTAGCTGAGGGTCTTGGAAATGGAAGCGTTATTGGCCCCGGTAAGCGTCCGTGTCTCGGTCGACATCCGGTCCAAGATGTCATAGATATAAGTCGCTGTTCCTACTTGGTCGATCATCGAGACCAGCTTGCCTATAGCGTTCGTTCCTGAATCATAGGTGTAGCTAACAACCGGCGAGGCGAGCGGACAACTTAGCGCACCGTAGGCGCGGCCGGTGACGCGATGCAGCTCGTCATAGCAGTAGGTGATGGTCTGCGTTACAGCAGGATTCGTCTGATTCGGTGCAGGCGAGGTCTTCTGCAGCAGATCACTGTCATTGTCGTAGCTATACGAAATCGTGCCAGACTCGGGATTGTGTGCTGTGAGGAGTCGTCCCAAAGAATCATAGGTAAAGCGCCGTACACGCCACGGGCTGGTGGCATCATTTGCAAGCGATGAACTGCACCCCGTTCCGGTGACTCCGCCGTGCTGCTCCACGCAGGTCAGGTTGCCCAGCGCGTCATAGGTATAGAGCGTGCGCAGGGCAACACCCGGATCGACAGGCGAAATAGGAGTGTTGGTAGCCCACAGCAAATTGGCAGGCGTGACGCCAAGATCGTAGATCGCCATGTTGCCATTGGTTTGCAGCAGCAGCTCAAAGTGCCCGTTGGGCGAAACAAAGCACTGTCCTGCGCCCAACATGCCGGTGGTTCCGGTGCCTGTGCCTGCATCACAGCCGGGATGAGCAAGTTGCGTCCAGTTGAACTGCCCAGTAGAGGTGCCACTATTCCAGGCCGATTTGTAGATGATGATTCGGCCATCGTCTTCCATATCCAGCCGTTCGGCATTAGTGCCGGCGGTGCCACTGTTCCACAGGGCTACGTTACTCGCGCTATAGACAACAAAGTTGCCGTCAGTCTGCAACGTGGCATAAGCCCCAGGATGGCCGGCCGTGTTGGCACCCCAAGTACCGGTGGCGTGAGCGATGTCATAGATGTAGAAATTTCCGCCTGGGTCCATATAGAGCATGTACTGGCCGTGTGGCGAGACGATGCACTGATTGGCATGAATGCTCTGGCCGATAACCAGATAGGTACCGATGCTGCAGGACTGCGGAGCAAATGGACCGGGGCTAGGCGCAGCATAGGTGCCAGCAGACCACTTGAAAATGTAGAGCACAAGGTTGCCGTCGTCCTGCATCATGACTGAGCCGGCATTGCTGCCACTTGTGCCTGAGGACCACAATGCTTCGTTCACAGGGTTATAAAGGACGAAATTGCCGTCCGTCTGCATAGTGACGTAGTTGCTGACGGTCGGGGTTGCGCCGGGATTTGGTTCATCCACTTCAACCAGTCGGCCTAGGGCATCCGTGCAGGCACCCCGTTGGTTGCCAGCTTCATCTTTGCTGATGGTGCAGTCAGCGGTGACGGCAATACTGGTTGGAACGTCGTATGTGACCCCACTGATGCTGCCATCCTGCTTGGTGGTTTGCGTTACGCGGCCCAAGCCATCATAGTGCGTTTGTGTCACGCCGTAGGTCGGGTCAGAGATGGTGAAGTACGGATTGGTCACGGTACCAACGTGTCCAGTCAGGTCATACGTGGTATCGACCAGAGCTGTGCCGTTCGGCAGAACGTGCTGGGTCTCAATCACCCGCCCTAGGCCGTCATGCAAACTCGTGCTGCTATCACTGAGGGCGCTGGTGATCTTTTTGCTTTGAATTACGGTCGTTGCGTTCGGATAGCTGAAGCTCGTCTGCCCTCCCAATACATCTGTGACGGTGAGCGGACGGTTCAGCAGATCATAAGTGTGGGTAGTTCCTGCCAAGCTATTTTCCAGGTCATTTTCATCCTGGTGCGCCTGTACTTGACCAGTGCAGGGAAAATGTGTGATCTGCAACCGCTGCTGCTTGGCATTGGTGACCAGCGACGGATAAACCTGACTACCCGCAGCCGGTACACAGTTGTTGCCCACGCTGGCAGCCCACAGGTCAGCGTAACTCCATTGCGTCGCGTGCTGGCCTGGGTCAGTAATCGAGGTGATATTGCCGAATTGATCGTAAGTGTAAGTCGTAGCCAGCCAGGCATTATCCGTATTGCGCCACCGTTTTGCACTGGTGACGTCCCCCACAAACGGACCTGTTGCGGTCAGATTGTCGTACTCATACTTGGTGTTGGCTGCGGTGGTTCCAGCTACATTGTCTGTAATGGTCTGCTGGATGATCTTGCTCACGATATTTTGCGCCGCGTATTGCGCGCCGGTTGAGGGATTGTCGGTCAGGTCGGCGAGATACTTATTGGTTGTAGTGCGGAGCAGTGGCCCAGGTGCTCCCTGGCCAAAGCCGTACTCGCGAATAGCGATTACATTGCCACGTGACTCTGGCAATGAAAACAAAGTAGGCCCGTTCTCCTGGCAGCTTGTGGGATCAATGCACTGGTAATGGTTGTAATTGAAAGTATCGTAATCAAATTCTTTTTTACTGACCAAACCATTATCCAGTGTGGTGATCACGCTAGTTGGGAGGATGGGAGAACTGTCGGTATCATCAGTCCGGTAAGCAATTTGATACTCACGCAAAGGCGTTCCTGAGGCAGAGCCAGTGTAGATTTTTACGTCTCCGACAACGGCTTCGGTGTCTCCGCTGGTATAAACGCTCTGATTGTTTGCGGGATCGGTCACGGTTACCACAACATGGCCTGGAATCGTACTGCGGGCAAATAACCATCTGCTGACAACACCGTTCACCGTGACTGTGCGGCTGGAAACATAGCGGATCGTGCCATCGGCTGTTCCGAAGGTGCTCCAGCCGTAGGTGATGACTGCACCCGTGGGGAGTGTGAGCTGGGTCAGGCCTCCGTAATTGTCATACTGGAAAGTGTAGGAAGTCTTATCAGGAAGAACAACAGAAGTGATTGCATTGCGCGTGCCGCTGTACTCAGTAATAGCTCCATCAAACCCAACCGCATTAAAAGCTGTGGCGATTTGGAAAGGCGCATAATTTACCGTGTAGTTGCGCGGATTTCCCGCCGCATCATGGACGGTATAAATGATCTGGTTCGTAGCCGGGGTTTGCGTAACATTGACACGGCCTACGGAATCCGCACCCCCTGGTCCAAACTGGCTCTGATTGCCGTGCACATCAGTAGCGGAAACATAGGAACAAAGATAGCCATCCTCAATGCTCAGAGTGCAGCCAGATGGAGAGAGCGCCGTGCCATCTGCTAGATGAATCGTGGGCGGACCAGAACCTACCGGGCTATTGTCTGCCCAAAGTCCCGCGCCGGTCTGGTCTGGGCCTTTGTCATTGTTCACCACGTAGCTGGGAACGCAGGCCGAGCCATCCTCTTTATTCAGGATCAGCGGATGCTTAGCGCCGCTGGAATCCGAAAAAATAAAGCTGCCGGTGTTATAGACGCGATGAAAAGCAGCTTGCGGGCCTGACTGATTCAAGGTGCAAGGGGCGGCATCGCTATTCACATCGCCCACGTGCGAGATGTAAGTAAGGCTGGGCTGATTGCTCTGCCAGCCAAATCCATTGTCCGGGACATACAACCTCCGCTCTACGTTCCAGAGCTGTGTAGTGTTGGTTGGGCCTCCGCGTGTAGCAACCACCAGCCAGCGCGCGTCATAAAGCAAACTGAAATTGTAATCCAGACCACGACCGGGAACATGGTTGATAGGGATGTTCACCGTCAGACCGCCGCTCATCAGGTCGGTGTGTTCCACGTCTGAGCCTACGGAAGCTGAGAATGGCAGATCGCCAGAACGGTTTTGTACTGTCACCGCTGTCGGCGTTTCGTCTTGGGCGACTAGACAGCAGGCGCAAAAGGCAAACAGGATAAAAAATAGCGCGGTACGTAATTTCATTGTGCGGCTCCTTGCTGGAAGTCGCTAGCGCTGATCGAAGCGTCTTCACGAACAACACTCAACACGATATCCCGAACCTTTTGTCCATTTAGGCGGTTTTCAATGTGGAAGGGCATCAGCACCCCATTCACATCTCGATAGTCGGTGAAAAAAGTCTCCCAACTGGAATGGTTCTGGACTGCTTCTGGCGAAAAAATCCATGTGCGGGTGGCCAATACGCGATGACTTACAATGGAGATGAAAATGTGATATTCGGAAATGAGGTTTTCTAGATCATCTATTTTCTTGTCTTTCCCATTAGGCGCTATGGTGAATCGGATGTGGTCTGCCGTTTCGCCCGCCACCACTTCCTGCCCCAGGTATTCCGCCACCATCCCCGCCCGACCACGGTCAATGGTGCATGACAATGCCGGAATATATTCTGGGCGGAAATAAGCCGTTGTATGTTCCGGCAGGTTGGCTCGAACCGACTTGTGGGTGCGTGATCCATGTCCGTGATTCACTATGCTTATCGTCGTGTTCTCGCCCTGCGTGACATCTTGCCGGAAAAGATCCCGCCCCTTGGTTTTCCAAATGATATGTTGCGACGGTGAACTGTCGCCGGCGAGAGCGATTTCGCCTTCAGCATAGAAGCTACGATCAGCTCCTTTGCCGCCCATCGTCTGCTCACAAGCGAGCAAAATAGAGTTGACCGAAGCAGTTTGCGGCGTAGCCGTGCTGGTCGTCGTTTGACCGAGAGCTGTAGTCCTCCATCCTGCAATCGCGATACAAAACAACAGAAGAGTTCTCACCGATTTCACACAATCCTCCGCGCACAAGGGCAGGGGCTTTACTCCGCTGCAAGCCTGAGCTAATGAATTTTGAATTGCCTGGGGACCCGGTAAGACGGCACTCCCCGGAATGGAGTGGATGGAGTGAAGGATTCTATTCAGCCGCCAGTAGGCGGGTTAATTGAGGTTGCTCTTCTGTAAGACCGTCGTCCAGAAACGGAATTACATTTACGAATACTATTTTTTCGAGGAACGTAGATCATCCTGTCGTCTTGCGAGATTTCTTTTTTGACAAAATAACCCTTAATGTTTAGTGATTTCTCCGACCATAACGTTTCATCAGTAAGATTTGGGCCGCCCGCCCGATGCGGCCCCGCAAAAGTGAGAGGTTTTTAATCTCTAGGGTTATTGTTTAGACACTCAACAAGAGTGGTTGATTTGATATGGGGGTCAGCCGTTCATAGACGGGTTTCTTTGAAGGAGCGCAAATTGCAAATCTTATGTCCGTTCCATCAAGCACAGGTTCGCGAAACGCCCTGTACAATACTCTTTGCTATCCTGAGGTGTCAAGATATATTTTTATCTCTAGGTATCAGATTTATTGAAACGTTCAGGCGGGCGGAGATCACTAGTTACATAGGAGCACGAGGAAATACAGATTGCGGCCCGACCTTACTCCCCTCATTCCCGGATTTTATGCCGATGCGCAGGGCCGCTTGTATCTCAACATAGGCGAATTCCTGAGCGCCTACGGGCTACAGGATAGTCCTGAAGTCAGGATCGTGACTTGGGAGGAAATACGGGAAATCTTCGCGGGAATAGAAATTACCGAGATTACCGATTGACTGTACTACCTACAGATAGCATAATCTGGGTTGCATTGCTTCGCTGGTCGCGAAGGGGGTTCCCGTATGAAAACCGCTGTTTTCCAGATCAACGAAGCGGATGGTTCCGCCTATCTCGTATGTCTCCACATGGCCGGTCTCCAAGAGGCATACAGCCTGGAAGGCTGGCTCAAAATGCACGCTGGGGCAGAAAAGGAAATAAAGTTCCTGGGCCGCTTTGACGCGGTACACGCCGCAATTGGACAGCATGAAGCTGAAGCCCTCATCCTTGGCGTGGCCTCGGAGAGTTGCGCAGGCGCGGTGTTTACGGTCGAAGAGTTGGTCAACCCGCGTTCTGCCATCGCGGGAAATGTAAGAAGCTATTCAATTTTCTTCATTTTGAGCGTTTTTAAGCTGGCGGCAATGGCTTGTCCTGCATCTTCATATTGGGTCTGCGCCAGTTCGTCAATCACGCGGATGGTGCGCGGCGGCAGCTTATAAGTCATGCGCATTAGGGTATCGGGATCGGGCCGGTCAACGGTAGGAGGCCTCCTCATGCGTGTCAGAATTTCTGAACCCACCTGCAAGGCCCGGCCCTGAGAACCGTACTCGCGTGCCAACTGCCGCAGCTCCAGGATCACGTAGTAAGGCAAGGTATAACTCTTGGGCGTGGTAGGCTCAATATCGCCTTGACCACGCCGACGGGGCGTGAGCTTGGGCGGTGGTTCCTTCTTAGCAGATTTTGACGCGCGTCGATTCATATTGGAACCTGCAAAATATTCCAAATGATGATATCTGAAGGTAACTAAGTCAACACAAATCCCTCTAGGTATTGAAATCCGAGAAACATTTTGGATCAAGCGGAACTGGCAAAAACCTCCTATTGTACGCATCCGAACGCCCTAGTCAGAGATTTTCTGAAATGTCGCCCACTTAAACCCTTCATTTCAAAAAAGATAGAGCCAGCTTATGCTTTCTTGAGTTCCACATCGGGACGAAGGAGGAAGTATGCATACAATCAGGATTCTTTTGACCGTCGGTTTACTACTTGGCGGGGCGGGTATGCCCATCCTGGCCGACGGCCTTGGCGAGCCGCCCCTGTTGATTCCGGGCCGGCCGTACTCCACGCAAATTATGGCAACCATACAGCTTAATGGCCCGGGCGATCCGCCATTGTGCTTCCCCGGCGAGCCACGGTGCCCAATTAACTAGAACAATCACTTTCAGCCTACGAAGGGCTGGTTTACTCTAGCCCTTCTTTATGTCATTTAACGCGATCAAGATCTCACTCTCGCTTGGTCTGGAGTTTTGGCTCGTTATTTTGTTATTCAGGCGGGGTGTTCGCCGCCATTTCCCGCTCTTTTTTACATTTTCACTCTACAGCGTTGCTGTTGGGGTTGCTCGCCTTGTTACCGTCAATAGCTATCGAACATATTTTTATGTTTTCTGGTGGACTGATGCTATTCTCCTCGCACTCAGCCTTGTCGCGCTTCATGAAGTCTTTTATTGGGTTTACGAGGATTTTTACCGTCTCCGCTGGTTTCAATTTCTCTACTATGGCGCTATTGCTCTGGTCCTCGCCGTCAGCATTTGGAATGCTATAGTCAGCCCTCCGGTTCAAGCGCATCCCGTAATTGGGCTTATCTTGGACATAGCCATCGCTATCAACTTTATCCAATTAGCTATCGTCGCTGTCTTTGGCGCGTTGCTAAAACCTCTCTTCGTCCCCTTCCGCCGCTATCCCTTCGGCATAGTTGCTGGATTCGGCGCTTCTGTGATGGGACCGCTGATCGGCTACTTCGCAATTTCGGTTTTTGGAACAAAAGTGGAGAGCTTTACCCAAAACCTTTCGGCTGTGGCATACATTTTGGCGTTGGCTGTCTGGATCATAACGTTCTTCCGCCAGGAACCGGAAGAGAAAGCATGGACACCCCCCATGCCGCCGCACGAGATGCTGCGGATGGCCCGCGAGTATCTAGAGGTATTGAAGCCCAGAAACAGAAGGAAAGACAATGGCACATGAATCCGTGGTAGTGGTGCTGCTTACTCTCGGCTCTCTGGTTGCAGTGCGTGTGATCTACCATGCCGTGTGCGGCTTTTCCATGCGCTCACCCCAGGATGTTTTTCCTTTTCTCTTGCACCAGGATATGGAATTGCTGAACGGCGTGTTTCACCCTGAAGCAGAAGATGGTTTCCGCAGCAAGCATTCAGCGGCAGAGTTCAGAAAGGTGCAATGGAAGCGTATTCACCTGGCATTGCACTACTGCAATAACCTTTCCAACAATGCCCACGTTTTTCTGGGCTGGACAAAGTATGAGCGTGCGGTGAACTGGCGTTTGCTGGACGCGGATTTGCGGGAAGAGGTTCTCTCTCTGCGTGACGTATGCGTCCAATGCCTGCATTCTTCGCTGGTGATGCGGTTAACCTTGCGCTGGTGGCTGGTGCGAATGTCCATTCCTTTTACTCAGCCGCCTACGTTCAAGACGCTGATAGACCTGGGCAGCGGAGATATGATCTTTTTCTATGAAAAGGCCCGGTCGCTGGCAGAGAATATCAGCCACGTCTATGGCAAAGACTACCATCGGAAGCTGGTCGAAGCACTATAACAGATAACTGTTAGTTATTCGGGGCGCTCGTTCGGGTGCCAGCAGACCGTTTTCGTCATATTAAGGCTTCCGCAAGACGCTCCCGCGACAATCAAATCAAGTGCCTCACGTACTGTCCAGCCATCGAGTCCGTTGCAATTCTCAGCCTCAATAATTCCTCCAGGGATATGGTTGGTTGCAAGAATAAATGCGATTGCATTCGCCGGTGCAATTGCGTTGTGTAGGGAGGGTGCGTCTTGAATTTTCGCATCGAGTAAATGGTCAATGTTCCGAAGCTGCCCCCAACTCTTGCGCGCACGCGTATTGAAACAGCAGCAAAGACGCAACTATGCCGGTTACCAAATGGATGCTTTTCATGGCTTCACCACTCCTGTTCGCTCAAGATGGGTGATTTCCCGAAGCCCGTTCTTGAACCAGGAATTGTGGTGCTTCCCACTGAGGCGCGGTTGTGCGAGACCTTCTACCGAGACAGCCAATTGAAACGCGAGCCATTTCTTCCTTTGCAGGTGGATTCCTCATAAAGCCACAATAATCGGTGCTCGTGAGTGGCAGTAATGACCATTAGAGCGTTACGAAGCGTCATGTTTTCGACTTTTATCGGCTTCGCAACGGCGGAATGCTCCTTGCCTGTTGAGAAGCCCAACTCGCCTTCCCATTCCTGAAGCTTCAATTCCTGTGCGCGCTTTCTCACCTCAGGCAATGCAAAGAGCTTGCCCTGAATTTGAATCGGATTCTCATCCGGTTGAAACGAAAAACTTGCAATGTTCGTATCGAGTAACGACTGCTTTTCAGGATTACTCTGAATCAATAGAGCACCTTCTATTTCCGCCATAGCATAATGGCTGCCCGTTGGGGGAATCACTGACCGAAGCGCATCACCAACTGATCCGGCAAATGGGGGATATTGGTAATACGTTGTTTGTGGGCAGCGATCAGCTTTTTCTTCAATGCCACCTCGTAGTCCATCGGCCCGTAGAACATTTGCAATATAGTCGTCCGCAGTTGTTTCCTGTCCAGGCAAACTCACTTGCTGGGCAATGATGCTGCCATTTTGATTCTGCTGTTGTGCTGCGACTGACAGGCCCAATATTCCTACTAGAAATAGAGGAAAACATCGCGTATAGCGCATTCCGATTCTCCAGCCCCAAGCAGAACTCCATATCTTGGATTTTCCTATCGAGAAACTGCGGGCCGGCTGTTTAGAGCGCGGGCCAATCCACAAAATATGTTGGGTTGCAGTGTCCATTGTGCTCGGTATAGCGCCAGACTGCATGCCCCTCATAAGCGTCAGCTGCCGCGTTTAGTACCTCTAAGGGTGTTGGTGTGTTACCAACTGAAAGCGGGCGACCTATTGGCTCACTGTTGCTCCCAATAACCGTAATAAGGCGATCTTCAGGCGTGAAGTGGTGCTGCGCAATGAACGTCTTCATGCTCTCCGCGTTAAACAACCTGTCCTCAATGTCCAGATTGGTCGCAATGCCTTTCGTTTCGAAGTGCTCTAACTTTACAGTTAACAATGCGGGAAGGCCGTGCTTGGGTAGTACGTTAACCACGTTGCCCGTGACAACCCACTTATAATCAGATTGCCCTGCGAGGATGAGATCAAGCGCTTGGCGAACTGTCCATCCGGCCACATTGAAAGGCCGCTTTTGCATCCAGATGCTCTCCTGCGTATCACAACTTTCCGCTTCGACAATGCCTCCAGGGATGTGATTGGTAGCAAGAATGAACGCGATCGCATTGCCTGGGGTGATAGCATTGTGCAAAACGTCCGAATCTTGGATTTTGGTATCGAGGAGCCGGTCCATGTTTTGCCTCTCTCCAACTCCCTGAGCAGAAGCGACGACTCCAACCGCAAGTAACAGTCCTATTGCAGCGGCTAATTGATGAATTATCTTCATGGCTTGACAACTCCTGTCTGTTCAAAACGTGTGCCGTTATTATTCTCGCCAAATCTAATTTCAAATTCCGTAGTCAGCGTGAACATTGCCAGGCTTTTGCTTAGATTTATCCGCCGCGTCGTAAGGGTCTATTTCTGCGGGCCCCTTTGTCTTAACGTCCTTGACTGCTCCGGGCTTTGCAGGAGCTACGACTGTTTTGCCGTCCTTGTCTTTGTATGCGACCCCGCCTTCTTCATGTGATTTTCCTTTTTTGTCATCGGCAGTTTTACTGTTGCTTGCGTTTACTGAATCGTTGATTGCCTGCTTTATGGACGAATCAAGCTTGTTCGCATCGTCGCAGTTGCCTGAACCAGCCGGGCAGTGTCCATCGGCATCGATTCGCACAATCGGATTGTTCCGCACATCCCCATACAAATTCAGACTTTGTGGGTCTTTGAAGTCTGCGTACGGCACGCCCTCGACCTTCGCGCTCCAATCCGGCGTGGTGAACCTGCCGAAGGTATTTCCGTAGTAGCGGGCGCCGAAGTAGTCGAGACCGGTCAACGCGCAGAGAGGACGTCGTGTATGAGCGGATTCACGCTGCGTATCCGCGGATAGAGGCGGAACGTCCCCCGGCGACCTAACGTACTAGAATTCTATTCGGGTTCAGTTTGGCTCGGAGAAACAACCCCAGCCA
>Ga0134126_10012520_pt1 | contig 10716 bp, 8 predicted proteins | sample KB31752_FD_96881 | JGI IMG/M metagenome (GOLD analysis project Ga0134126, IMG submission 96881) | Terrestrial soil microbial communities with excess Nitrogen fertilizer from Kellogg Biological Station, Michigan, USA - KB3-175-2 | ecosystem: Environmental > Terrestrial > Soil > Unclassified ...
AATAAAAAAATTAAGGATTTCGCCGACATGATGGTCACTGACCATACCAAAGCGGCGGATACCCTTTCGGCGATAGCAAAAGCTAAAAACATAACCTTACCTGCAAGCTTTGATGCCGATCACCAGAAAAAATACGATGACCTCTCGAAAATGTCGGGGGCCGATTTCGATAAAGGTTACGTAAAAATCATGGTCAGCGATCACCAGGATGCAGTTAATTTATTTCAGGACGAAGCTAAGAACGGTACAGACCCGCAATTGAAGGCATTTGCCGGCAAAGTTGAGCCCATCATACAGATGCATTTGGACGCAATAAATAAGATAAATTCAGGCATGAAATAATTTTCAATTTTTTAACACGCTATAGTGGAGATTTGCGAAGTCTTTTAAACTTCGTAAATCTTGCTTTGCGGCCGTTATGCCGTGAACCATCTTGTATCATCTTGTATCGGATTGTATAACCTGGTGAAAAATTAAAGGATTATTTTTGTGTAAGAACAGTGAATAAATATAAACTGAACTTAACATTTGGTGGGAACACTAGGTAAGCGGGGCACAAAATTACTAGGTGTTTATTGTTTTACCTGCCAGGCAGGGCTTTCTGATAGGAGGCCCTGCTTTTTTTATGCGCTTTTTGCGGCGATGTTTAAGACAGTTATTTTAGAGTAATCAATCTTTTAAATTCCTTAATATTGCCTTGGAATTTTTGGTATTATTCTGATGAAAACGCTCGCAGACCTGCTGTTGTTAGGCGATCCCCGTCTTTATGAAACATGTGAGCCTGTTTTACATTCGGAGTTGCCGCTGGTAAAAGGTTGGATATCGGATATGGATAATGTGATGAAGGAGATCAGGATGAAGTACAATTTTGGCCGCGCTATTGCCGCGCCCCAGTTGGGTATTATGAAAAGGCTGGTTTATATGAATATCGACAAGCCTTTTGTTTTTATAAACCCCGAATTGGAGGAATTGAGCAAAGATCTGTTTGAGCTGTGGGACGATTGTATGAGCTTTCCCAATTTATTGGTGAGAGTAACAAGGCACCGGTCGCTAACCCTGAAATATCTGGATGAAAACTGGCAGCCCCGGGTTTGGAAAATGGAAGGCGCCCTTTCGGAACTGTTACAGCATGAGCACGATCATTTGGACGGGATACTTTGCACCATGCGCGCAATTGACGATAAATCGTTCAAATGGCGGGCTTGAATAAGTCTTAAGTCGAAAATCCGGAGTCAAAAGAATAAAATCTGCGGTATACGCCGGGTTCAAAGATACTGCCGGATTTACGCGATTTGTACTATCTTTAAGCCAAAATCAGGCGCAATACGCCCTATTTAAACCACGCTATGAAATCTTCTAGTTTTATACTAACTCTTCTTTTTTTTACGATGCTTTCATCCTCCGGCATTGCACAGCAAACAAATGTGTATAATGATTACCCGGTTTATACCGGCCGCGACCTTGGCGTTAAATATTCGCCATTAAAAACCACATTTAAGGTTTGGGCGCCAAAGGCATCGGCAGTAACGCTGCGCCTTTATGATGCCGGCGATGGCGGGCAGGCGATTACCACGGTGAGTATGGATAAAAAGGTAAAAGGGGTTTGGTCGGCAGTGATCAATAAAGACCTGAAAAACAAATACTATACTTTCCAGGTGATGCAGGACGGTAAGTGGCTGCTTGAACGGCCCGACATTTACGCCAAAGCAGTGGGCGTTAACGGCATGCGCGGCATGGTGGCCGACCTGGCTTCAACTAATCCTCCAAACTGGAGAAACGACAAAAAACCGCCCCAAAAAAATTTTACCGATATCATCCTTTATGAACTGCATATCCGCGATATTTCTGTCGACCCAAATTCGGGCATTCAGCATAAAGGCAAATTTTTAGGTCTTGCCGAAACGGGCACAAAAAGCCCTAAGGGCGAAGCCACTGGCCTTGATCACATCAAGCAGCTTGGCGTAACGCATGTGCACCTGCTGCCATCTTTTGATTTTAACTCGATTGACGAAACAAAACCGGGGGTCAATCAATACAATTGGGGGTACGATCCGTTAAACTATAACGTGCCCGAAGGCAGTTATTCAACCAACCCTTATGACGGAAACGTGCGGATAAGGGAGTTTAAAAAAATGGTGCAAGCCCTGCATAAAAATGGTCTAAGAGTAATTTTGGATGTGGTTTATAACCATACCAGCGATACGCAGGGCTCCAATTTTAACCAGTTTGCCCCAGGCTATTTTTACCGGCACAATCCCGACGGTTCTTATTCAAATGGGACGGGCTGCGGTAATGAGGTAGCATCGGAAATGCCGATGGCGCGCAAGTTTATAATAGAATCGGTAGTTTATTGGGCAAAAGAATATCATTTGGATGGCTTCAGGTTTGACCTGATGGGTACGCATGATATAGCGACCATGAACAAGATCAGCGATACGCTGCATAAAATTGACCCTACCATATTTATTTATGGCGAGGGCTGGACGGCCGGCAACAGCACCCTGCCTGACGATTTAAGGGCCGTAAAAAAGAATATTGCCAAAGTGCACGAAGTGGCAGCCTTTAGCGATGATATCCGCGATGGCATAAAAGGCGGCTGGAGCGATATAAAGGAAAAGGGGTTTGTAAGCGGCAATGCTGCTATGACGGAAAGCGTAAAATCGGGCATTATTGCCTCGACGCCTAATGCACAAGTTGATTATAAAAAGGTGAATTACTCAAAAGCGCCCTGGGCGGCTGAACCTTACCAAACTATCACCTATGTATCATGCCATGATGATAATACTTTGTTCGACCGGTTGAAAATTTCAAACCCAAAGGCATCAGAAGCCGACTTGATAAAAATGGATAAGCTGGCAAATGCTATCGTACTAACCTCCCAGGGCGTTTCATTTTTACATTCGGGGGCCGAATTGCTGCGGACTAAACAGGGCGTAGCCAATTCATTTAACAAGCCCGATTCCATAAACCAAATTGACTGGAGCCGGAAAACCCAATATAAACCTGTTTTTGAATATTATAAGGGCCTCATCGCCTTACGCAAAAATCACCCGGCCTTCAGGATGCCATCGGCCAAAATGATCCAACACAATTTGAAATTTATTGAAACCGGCGTTCCCGGTCTGATTGCTTACCAAATAAGTAACCATGCCAACGGCGATAGCTGGAAAAATATCCTGGTTATTCTCAACGGAAACGGCGTAGAAAAAAAGGTCAAAATTCCGCCCGGCAGATGGATGCTGGCTGCGGATGGAAATAGTATTAATGAGAAAGGCATAAAAAGTGGCCTGCGGGAAAATGTAGTTATTCCCGCCACCGTGGCTTATATATTATACAGTAAGTAATTTAGGTCCAGGAAGCCAAAGTCTAAAGCCCGGTAATTTTGAGACTTTAGGCTTGGCGCTTCAGACTTAACTCAAGCAGCCAATTGGCCCCTAACCATTTCAATAAGGCCGCTTATATCAAACGGCTTGTGCAGGATATCGTTGGGCGCCCCGTTTTGTTTTAATGCGTCATCGATATTGTCATCGCCCGAACACATTATAACCGGCAGGTTATGAGTGGTTTTGTTCAATTTTATCAGCTGACAAATCTCTCTTCCATCCATCCCGGGCAGTTTTGCATCCAGTATTATTAAATCCGGTCGGCCGGTTTTAATACTCCTGAAAACGTCATTTCCGTTTTTTAATGAAATCACATCGTAGCCGCAGTTCATTAAAATGTATGTCATCACCTCCACCATCAACTCGTTGTCTTCTACAATTAATATTTTCTTCGGCATCACTTTCTCACTTTAACCACCGGTATCGTACAAAGCATATGCCATTTACCCCAAATTTGAAAATATAAGCGCTTATTAATCAGCAATTCATCCTGCGTTGCTATATTTACATAATAATAAGATAGGTTTGAAACCGGAAAGCTGATTTTATTACATTTGGCTTGTCAAACAAACTGTTAGCGCGAACATGGATAATATTAATATTAAGAAACTGGCGAAAGAGTTAAAAATATCAACTTCCACCATTTCAAGGGCGTTTAACGGCAGCCCGGATATTAATAAAGACACCAAAGAAAAGATCCTCGCATTCGCCCGCGCACACAATTTTCTGCCAAATCATTACGCCAGTAATTTACGCGACAAAAAAAGCCGCACCCTTGCTGTTATAGTTCCTGAAATAGCCAATGACTTTTTTGCGCAGGCCATCAACGGGATTGAAGAAATTGCCCGTAAAAAAGGATTTTACATTTTGCTTTATCGTACCGATGACGTATTTGAAAAGGAAGTATCCTTTATAAATTATTTGAATAACGGCAAGGTTGACGGCATCATTATGTCGGTATCCGGCGAAGCAAATGACCACAACTACATGCGCCAGCTTGAGAAAAAAAATGTGCCCGTCGTGTTCTTCGACCGTGTTTATGAAGATATTGAAGCAGCCAAAGTTACCACAAATGACTATGACAGCAGTTTCGCTGCTACCGAGCATTTGGTTGAAACCGGCTGCCGTAAAATAGCTTACCTGGTTGTTAACAAAAGTATATCCATTGGTAAAGTGCGCATGCAGGGCTATGCAGATGCGCTGCAAAAGCACAACATTCCCTTTGATGATGAGCTTATAATTGATTGCAGTAACGACGAAAAGGTGAATTATGGCATCCTGAAAAAGGTGCTGGAGGAAATTAAGCCCGATGGGGTTTTCTGTTCGGTAGAGCGCCTTGCCTTCGCCACCTATTATGTCTGCCACGACCTCGGTATCGACATCCCGAAAGATTTAAAGGTGATCAGCTTCTCAAGCCTGAATATTGCGCCGCTGCTATGCCCGGCACTGTCGACTATTACGCAGCCGGCGTTCGAGATGGGAAGCAAAGCTGCCATGCTGTTGTTCGATGAGCTGGAAAAAAAGGGCCTTAACGTCCAAAAAAAGGAGCATGTGCTCAAATCAAAATTGTATATCAGGAAATCTTCCGGAGGCTGACTCGTTTTCAGTTGGCAGTTACAGTAGGCAGCTTGCAGTTTGCACACTGAAACAACTCAAGCAAATATTCAACTGCATAATTCGGGGATAATAGCGGCGAATACGTTGTTAGGCTAACTGCCTACTGCCTACTGGTTAACGGCGTTCTTCAGCGCCTTTTCCTGGTCCCTTTCCTCGCTCCTTAACCTGCGTTTTTCCTGGCGGATCTCTTTCCTGGTTTTACCGGCGGTATCTATCAGCAACTCCTTTGTTTTTTCATCGGCCCGCATTTTTTCAATATCAGCCTTTAATTTGGCTTTAGGGTCTATCGGCTTTGGCTCCGGTTTTTTGGCCGCAGTGTCTTTCCGTCCGAATAAACGCTGTAAAAAATTTGGTTTTTTTGGTGGTTCAATTATAGTCACCGGCAGGGCGTCATTTTCCTCCTTATCGTGCTTTATCATACTGTCGGCCATGGTAGTGTCAACCGGGGCCTCTTTGCGCAAGCTCTCTTTCAGCCGTACGGTAAAGAAACCGTAATCGCTGCTGTCGCGCTGGGCCTTGCCGTGGCCGGCCATCAAATTCCCGATAAGGTTAAAGTAGCCGATCAGCCCCGGCCTTAGATTCCCGTCGGGCAAAAACGAGTACAACCCGGTTTTGGGGTGAGGGACGATACTGGTAAGATAAATGCTTTCGCCAAGTGTCAGTTCAGACGGCGTCTTGTTAAAATAGTATCGCGATGCCTCCCCGATGCCGTAAACATTCCGGCCCCATTCAATAATATTAAAATAAACCTCCAGCATCCGGTCCTTGGTCATCACCTGGTTGTTTTCGATTATCCACACAATCAACATCTCCTCAATTTTGCGTGCGAGCGTTTTTTCGCGGCTCAAAAACGCGTTTTTTACCAATTGCATCGAGATGGTACTGCCGCCGCGCTTAAACCGGCGTTCTTTATAGTCGGTAGCCAGCGATTTTCGGATCGACTCCTCAACAAAACCGTGATGCCTGTAAAACGAAGGGTCTTCGGCGGTCATCACCGCATAGATGAGGTTGGGTGAGATCTGGTCGAGCGGGGTGAAATATGGGTTTTGCGGCCCGATGACGCGAGACGGCATGGGCTCGCCTTTTTCGTAAGGCGTGTATACAAAAACATTGTTCAACTTGCTGAAATCGGTTTTGCCGAACCTGATGATCCGGAACTCCTCTTTATCAAGGCGCGAATCAAACTGTACGTCATCCGGGTGCGCCGAGTTCAAAAATACATTGAGCTTGTAATTTAATTTCCCGGCAACCTGTATGCCTTCCAGCGAATCAAATATACCGGATGGGAATGAATCGAAGAGGTCTTGTGCATCCAGCCAGCCTGTATTCAGCTTTGTTTCATAAATCTTTACGGGTCGCAGCGTGTATTTGACATAGGGATGCGCCGTTATTTTTTTAAGCCGGATGACCGACGAGCTATCGACCGATACATAATTCTCTCCTACAAAAACGTTCGCATCAATACTCGCATTGGGGATCACAATATCGCGGGATGACAGCCGCGGCTGGTTGATCACCAGGTTGCTTACGCCCCAGTAGCCAAAAATGCGGGTCTCGCCGCCGCCGTGTTCCACCTTGCTCAGGCGCGTGCTGATAGTGTCGAAAGTTATTTTTGCATGGTAGCGCTTTTGAATATAAGGCAACTCCACCTTTTGGCCGTCTGCATAAAGCTTAACATCAATATCCCTGTCAGACGGGTGCATGCGGCCCTCCAAATGCCAGGTAGCCGCGCCATTATTTACATTAATAGTTGAACTAAGCTGGCCGTTTTTAATGAGGGCCGTTTGTGTGAGGAGGCTGAAACTTGAACTATCTGTTTTTAATGATATAAGAAAGTTGTTTAAACGGAGGTTATCGGGTATTTTATACAAAACCTGGTTAATGAGATTGTACGACAGGTCAGACAGATCGACTTTTGTCTTTTCCGTCGTATCCTTTGCTTTTTTAAACAGGAAATCGAAGTTACGTACATGGTTAATGTCGGTTAAGTTTAAGTGGCCGTCATGCAGCAGCACGTCGGCGAGTTTTACCTCGCCGTACAGTAAGGGAAATAGCTTAACGCTTACCTCAAACTTTTTCACACTCAATAGGCTGTCGCGCTGAGCCGGCACAATGGTAATATCGGTAAAGGCAACCGTGCTAAGCCCCGTAAAATGCGCCGAACCTATCTCAATATCCAGGTTATAATCGTGTTTGGCTTTCTCTTTGGCCTTTGTTATTTCATGCTGCAGGAAGGCCTCGCGTTTGGTGTAGGCAATATAGCCGCCTACGATAATTAAAACGATGATAGAAGCAAGGATGGAAGCTACAATACGGGCATGTTTTCGCTTAATACGAATACGCTTTGGGCTTACGAGAAGGTTTTTGACAGAGAGACGCGGCATTCAACAAATTTTATCCAAAACTAAACTAATTCTTATGGGATACAAACGCTAAGAATTGGGAAATGTTTCCCCGGGGACCGGGCGAATTAATGGGGAGTTTTTGACGACTAAAAAAATATAGAGGCGGCGGCATACCTAACGAACACATGAATGTTTAAGGACGGGCCAACGGGTTCAGTCCCGTATCAAACGCATAAGCGTCAACTTAGGGATTTTAATATCCAACACCGACTTTGAATAATGAAGTAAAAAAACGGAATTCGATAGTCAAATTCTTCCTTGTCTCCTTAGGTTCATGGTTATGCGGTCGAATCGGGGGGTACAATAAAGGCCGTTTTTTTCACCGGGACTTTTCTTTTTTTTTGCCCATAAATCGCATCCCGAAGCAGGTGTAGCATGCTACACATGAAATCCCACGCTACACCCGCTACACATTTGACGGTCAACAACTTACGACTGACAAAATTTTGTCACTGACACAATCGTGCCACCATTTAGGCCGCTTTTTGAGGTTGCGTGCTACACCCCTAAAAGCGTATTTTTAACAATTCCTGGCAAAACAGTGCCACGATATTTCTTATTTCCATGCGATAGATTTATCGCCATTATCGTGGGTATCAGCAACGGTAATAAGTAAACAAAAAAGCAATCCAAAATAGTACTAATTGAAACAAAATATGTTAACAAATCAGGTTTACGCCCATACGTTCAAACGGGGCTCAGGGTAAATAAAACAGCCATTCATCCCCCGCATCCGGCACTTCGTCCGCTTTTCACTCCGAAGTTAAATTACCCGGGTTAAATTCATCCCATAAACCAACTGAAATGGAAACTCACCTGGCTGTTTTAATCGTTCACATTGCCTGCGGTTTTACTGCGCTTACCGTTGGCATAGCACCTATGGTTGCGCAAAAAGGCGGCCGGCTGCACCGTGGCGCCGGCAAAATATACGTATGGGCCATGTACGGCGTTTCGGCCACTACCGTCGCGCTGTTTTTGCTCCACCCCCAAAGGCCTTTTCTGCAATTTTTACTGGGTATCGCCGTGCTCGCTTTTTATTTCACCTTTACCGGGGTAAGGGCTATTGCGCTCAAACGCAGGCAGCTGAAATCACTTTTCGCCGACAGGCTCATTGCCTGGCTCACGCTTTGCGTATCGGCATCCATGTTTGTTTACGGCGCATACGCAGTTGTTTTTGCCCTGCAGCACCATACAGGTACATTCCTGGGCATTCTGTATCTTATCTTCGGGCCCACATTGGGCAGCGCCGCTTTTGCGGATGTAAAATATTTTTCATTAAAAAAACCTGCGGTAAAAAGGCATTGGTTTTTTCAGCACTTTATCAGGATGCTGAGCGCCTATATCGCAACCTTTACTGCCTTTTGCGTTGTGAACGTTCATTTTTTACCGCCCTTGCTGGTGTGGACACTTCCCGGCATCATCGGCGTCACCCTGATCAGCCGGGTGGTTAAAAAGTACCGGGGGGAAGTCCGAAAGTCCGAAAAGTCCGAAAGCAGAAGAAACCGGATCGGCTTGAGATTTCCCGCTTTATCGGGATGTTACAATAACTGCAGCTTCTTTCCGGACTTTCCTGCTTTCGCCGGTTGGTTAAAAAGTACAGGGGGGAAGTCCGAAAGTCCGAAAGCAGAAGAAACCGGATTGCCTTGAGGTTCCCACTGTGTCAGCATGTTACTATTTGCAGCTTCTTTCGGACTTTACTGACTTTCCCGACTTTCGGACCCCCCCAAACCTTTTATCATTCAAATGACACAACATGCCTGCCTTTTGAGTATTTTTGTGTGAATTAGTGAATGGCTGAATTAAACACGTTGTAATCCAACACCAATCAACCATAACGACTGATCGAGGCAATACAAAATGGCAATCACGAAAGAACAAGTTTTACAAGCCCTGGGCAATGTAGAAGAACCCGACCTGAAAAAGGACCTGGTTACCCTTAATATGATACAAAATGTGCGTATCGACGGCAACCATGTTAGTTTTTCGGTGATACTCACAACGCCGGCCTGCCCGCTTAAAGCCATGATAGAAAATGCCTGCCGCAATGCCATTATGTATTTTGTAAGCAAGGAAGCCATTGTGCACATCGATATGACCTCGAAGGTTACCACGCAAAAGAATACAGGCGTACCCGGGGTTAAAAATATTATTGCCGTGGCCTCCGGTAAAGGCGGTGTAGGAAAATCTACCGTTGCGGTAAACCTGGCGCTGGGTTTAGCCAAAACCGGGGCTAATGTGGGGTTGATAGACGCTGATATTTACGGGCCAAGCATCCCAATAATGTTCGGCCTGGAAGGTTCGAGGCCAAAAGCTCGGGATGTAGATGGTAAAACCCGAATCGAGCCCATTGAGAAATATGGAATAAAACTATTGTCTATAGGCTTTTTCACCGACCCCAGCCAGCCAGTGCCATGGCGCGGGCCAATGGTATCAACGGCCGTAAAACAGCTGTTCAATGACGCCGACTGGGGCGAGTTGGATTATATGGTAGTGGACCTGCCGCCTGGAACCGGCGATATCCACATCACCGTGACGCAAACATTCCCGGTAACGGGCGCGGTAATTGTCACTACGCCGCAAAATGTTGCCCTGGCTGATGCTAAAAAAGGCATTGGTATGTTTATGATGAATGCCATTAATGTGCCCATTTTGGGCATCGTGGAAAATATGTCGTACTTCACCCCTGCCGAACTGCCGGATAACAAATATTATATTTTTGGCCGGGAAGGCGGAAAAAAACTTGCCGGGCAGTTAGGCGTCCCTTTTCTGGGCGAGATCCCGCTGGTAAAAAGCATCAGCGACTCGGGCGATGCCGGCAGGCCGGTTGTGCTGGAGGAAGACGGCATCATGGCGGCAGCCTTTATTGATATGGCTAAAAAAGTTGCCCAGCAGGTAGCCATTTGTAACGCTAATGCTATAAATGATGCAACTATTGTAAATAATTAATAACTTTACTTATAAATTGGTACAGATGAGTTTATTAGAGCAGGTGGAAGCGGCGCTGGATACGATAAGGCCGTATTTGCTGACAGACGGGGGGAATGTTTCGGTGGAGGAGATCACCCCGGAACATGTGGTAAGGCTGAAGCTGCTTGGCTCCTGCGGTTCGTGCCCTATGAGTATCATGACACTGAAGGCAGGCATTGAGGAAGCAATTAAAAAAGCCGTTCCCGAAATAACAGGCGTCGAAGCCATAAACTTAACCGACATTGATGACCCGAATGCAGTATTGCCGGAGAATTTGAGGTAATGTTAAGTTTTGTTAAATTGCCCGGTAGCTTAATGCAATAAGCTATTTTTGTATAGATAAA
>Ga0134126_10012521_pt1 | contig 10716 bp, 12 predicted proteins | sample KB31752_FD_96881 | JGI IMG/M metagenome (GOLD analysis project Ga0134126, IMG submission 96881) | Terrestrial soil microbial communities with excess Nitrogen fertilizer from Kellogg Biological Station, Michigan, USA - KB3-175-2 | ecosystem: Environmental > Terrestrial > Soil > Unclassified ...
AGCTGAGAGCGATGGAGGTAGTGATGAAGAGCGACTTCTTCGCTCTTCCCCAAAACTAAGAAGAGAAGAACCAAAATATCTTCATAAATCAAAACATTCAAGCAGATCTTTCGGTTCTGGATTAACTCGACCAAGTAGTTCTCATCATCATTCTTCATCTCGACATCCGGAAAAATCCAAAAGGTATGATTATCGAGACAGTCAGTATAGTAATAAAAATCAGCATTTAGACGAGGTTATTAAATCATATTCCGGATCAAGTAAAGATATTAGTTTGGAAGAAGAAAATGAGGAAGAAATAAAATTGGTTCTTTTGGAAGATATTGATGAATTAAGATCGGAGCTGGAACAAGATAATGCTGATTTGAGTAAAATTAAGGAAGTTAATCGAGATTCACATTTGGAAGATATCAAAAAAACACATAAATTATTAAGAAGAAAATATGATCGCAAAAGATGCAATTCTTTTGGAACAGAATTTATTTTAGCTTCAGCACAAGGCTTAGAATGGCTTTTTAACGGTCGCAGAAAATTCGGTCCTTATTCTCCAGATTTAACAGGCTGGCCCAATACTATTCGCCCAAAATTGCGAAGAATGAAATATGAAACCTCCACTATCGTCGCTGAAATTATGCAACATTACAATATTGGACCAATGTCTCGTGTATTTTTAGAACTTTTCCCCAGTGCCATTTTATATTCCCGCATGAAAAAAAATCAACATGGTAAATCCAACTACACTCCTGATCAAATGGGTGAAGCCTTCGATGATTTGCGAGGATTTGATTAATCGCGTTAATCAATATTTCTGACTAAATCAATCAAATATCTATGATATACATGTCCGCGAGTCGAAACAACACCTTTATATTTTTTGGGTTCAAAATCTGGATATAAATCGATAATATATAATTTTTTATCATTGGATTGACCCCTCATATCTCCGATTTGAGTAATAGTTCGTTCCGGATAATTTCCTTTATATGAGCGAAATTTAATTTTATTTTTTTCACTATATTCCACATTTCCCACAGTATAAAGTCCCTCTTCGTTAGTATCAAAAATACATTTCATCACCCATGTTTCATATTTCGCAGTAGTTTCCTCAAGATGAAATACTGAATATTGAATCCTAAAATCAAAACTCGCTGAGGATTCCCCAGCAAATTCTTTCTCAAATAGCTCCCTCAATTTCCCAACATTTTTAGGAAAAGTCAAAACTGTTTTATCTTCTTCGCAATTTTTATATTCCCCATCTTCCATCTTTGAATTTTTAATAAAAATTTTATCGAAAGATTTTATCGAAAGATTTTATCGAAAGATTATGAATGAAAAAATATTGTTTCAATTTTTATATTTTAATACGTCAAAATCTAATATCATAAGAATCGTAGTGAATATTATCACCTTCTTCTGTTTCAGAAGTTAAGTCAGACATTATGTAATTATTCAGCTCTTGATCATCAACAACTTTGTTAGATTCCTGCCCACACCCTTCACTGGGATGATAATTATGATGGGTAAATGAATCAAAAGTTTGAATTGGTGGGTTAAAGAAAGTGTCATCTTTTATGAGAGTTTGAAGATAATTGATAATTTCTGGTTGAAATTCTCTTTTAGCGATGTCTAAAACTTTCAATAAATCTTTAGTTTCCAGCCAATTTCCTACAGATCTAGTAGGTGTTCGAAAATATTTTATTCTATCTCTTTCCAAATTGCATATTAATTGAACATTTTGAAGATTGCCTGAAATACAAGCTTCGATCATACCTTCATGTAAATTTTTGATTTCAAAATCATGGATTAAAAATTTTATAAAGTGGTCTTGATCACCCTTTTGACAAGCAATCACTAATAAATTATTCTTAATTATTTCAAAATTAATTTCTAATTCGTTTAATTCTTTAGGTTTATTCGTTGCGCGGTATAGTAAAATATCTAAACTAGATTGAATGATTTTATCTAATTCTTCAGTAAAATGTTTTGTCATTTTATAATGTCGACAAAAGACACTAATATAAATTCCGAAGATTAAATCATCTGTTGATAACTTCATATTACGACCGGTGAAATAAAATAAATCACCCTCAGAACATTTCTTAATAAATTCTAATTTATTCTTAATTTTAATATTGCTTCCAGATTTTATTTTTGTGATTTTGGATAATAATAACCGAAATAGATGTTGAGATCTATTAGTGAAAGACTCTTTAAAAAGATTAATCAACCTATCAACATGCATATTAAACGAGTACATGGATAACTCGACGAAACGTAAATTTTGTGTTAGGAATTGAATGTCATATTTCTTGATGTTTTCTTCAGCATTTTTATAAATTATTTTTCGGAAAAGTTTAGAAACTCTCGCTAACTTAACTTTGTCTAATTCACTAAAGTAACTAAAAATATCTTCAAGATTATGATAACTAAGAAATTCCATGATTTGTAAGTATAATTTATCGATCAATTTTATAAATGGAAAAAAATGCAAAGTGATACGAATATTATGATTATTTCCACCCCAAACTTTCAATCAATTTAATATTTTCTGATTTATTGGCTTGAATGGCTGAATCTAAAGAAATTTCCCAATAATATTTTTTCATGATATGTGCACAATCACGATATTTTAAGAAAGATTCAGCATTATTTCGCGAGGCAAATTCCATAACATAGCGTACTATTTCAAATAAATTGGTTGCTAGATTTGGATCAATTATTTTATTTTCAAAAACATGTTTATCAATTTTTTGAATAAAGTAATTAGTCATTAGGTAATTTTCGTAAATAGCACTAATATAAACATATCTACCGATCTGATGATCATCGAACTTTCGTTTAATAAATATTTCGGGAATTTCTTTAGATCTGATACACATTCCGATAAATATTTTTTCCTTTTCAAAAGTTTGATTTAATTCGGGATCTATATGAATTATTCTAATTTTAGACCAAGTTGATTTAAATATAATTGCTTTTCGAGTAAGCATAGCTTGATTGAGTAAAATTGCAAGCCAAGATCGTTCAACTAATTCAAAAGGAAATAATAATAATTCAATATATTTTGAATCACTCATTAATTTGGAAACGTAGCTGTAATTATCACAGACTGGCCAATATTTATCAAATCGATTTGAGGAATCCATTTTTCTAAATATCTCAAATTCTTCTAGCATTTTAAATGCTGGTTTGTAGACTAACTTGTAAAATCTTTTATCAACTTGAGCACATCGCAACTTATCTTCAAAATCTAAAAAAATTATTATAACTATAATAATTTCATCAGGAATCATAAGGAAATAACTCATCGCAATATTATGTATAAATTTATTTAAAAATTTTTAAATATTATATTTCAATTTTATTTTGAGTTATATGAAAAGTTAATTCTGGCAGATTTCCCGAGGTTTTTAATTACAAAATCATTTTAACATCATTCAACTAACTTTAATAAACTTCCTTAAAGGACAATCAGAAAAATTTTCAGTGTGATTTTTCATAAAATCAATTTTGAGTGAATAAATTTTTTTGTAACATTGAATTTATTTTTTCCCGAAATTTTTTGGGATATCTTTCATTACCGGAGATCTGAGTTAATTCATGTTTACTTTCGATATATTCTCTGATAATAATTAAAGTGATATTATTAATAGCTTTCGCATATTGTTGAAAAACGATATTTAAGTAAATACTCCGCATTTTCATATTAAAATCGTAATTTTTATTGAAATAGAAGACACCATCTCGACATTCTTCAATCATTTTAATTAATTCAGCCGTTTTTGTGGTTTCTCCAGCGGTTTCTTTAGAAACATGTTTAATTCTAGATAAAATTAATAAAATCATTGGTCGGTGATTGAAATGACAAGCTAAATCAATAGCAAAGACCAATTCGTTATAATCTAAATCAGCTATTGGAAATAAAGACATTTCCAAATATTTTCCGCGGGCAATCATGCTTCGTAAAGAAATTCTAAAAATATCTATTTTATCATAAATTATCGATCGATATTTTTTAGAAATCGAAGCAAATTTGATCAATTGAAATTCATTTAAATATTTTAAGATTTCTCGAAAAACATCACCTCCGAGCAAACTCAAATAATTCATTTGATAAATATTAAAAAAATAAAATCAAAATTATAAATCTTGCAAATTTATTTCCGCAAAGTTTAATAAAATTGTATGTTTATTAGAGAACTTAACATGAAATGTAATTCGGGGTTTTTAGTTTCAGCCATATCAGCATAAGTTTTAAGAGACATTTTTAGACCCGGGCTGCAACCCTCTTCTATATCAATAACTCTGGAAATAAATGTTTTAGCAACTTCGTTAGCTTTTTTATCCGAACAAATAATAGTCATGATTCCATCTAACGCAACATCAAAATCAGTATTAATGCCAGCAAAATAATTAGCTAATTTATAATTTCTAAAAAGAACACTAATGAATAATCCCCAAAAGATCTCATCTTTATTTAAATGTTCAAAACCTTTTTCGTTAGGAGCGTGCATAAATGAATGAAGTAATTTGTAAAGTGCTGAGTGTCCTGCGCAAAATTCCAATCCTTCGATCACAATTCTTAAAGAGCGAACATCTTTAACGATACAAGCATCTGTTAAAAATTGTGCTAATTCTTCATAAGAAACTACATCCAAAGGTGTTTTCTCCAACTCGCTATAATTATTATCCGCCATTAATTCTGAAAGCGAAACTCTCTTTTCCATCTCCATTTAATCTCTTTGTTTGAATTTATATTTAATTTTGTATCTGTGTTTATGTTATATTTTCAAAAAAGAAAATCATTTTTTCTTTAGTTTGTTTCTATTTCCTTTTCGGATTTATTCTCAGATTTTTTTATTTTATTTCTTTTTAATCTATCTTTATTTAATTCTGTTTTCTTTTGTTTTCTTTTCAAAAATTCAGCCATATATAAAATAATATGTTGATTGAACATATGATCTTCATCACCATTAAAAAGATTTATTTTCAATAATTCAATACTTTTTTCAATAAGCTTAACAAAATTTTCCATGTCTGCAACATAAACTTTATTTTTTCCCATTACATCGATCAACTGGATTAATGCATATAATTTACATAAATGTTCAGCGATATCTAATATTCTACTGTTTTCAAACTTATTGATGCGATATTCACATTCTGATATATTTTTTGAATCAATAATATGTTTAAGTAAATATTTAGAAATTCTGAATATTTCAGCATAAAAACTATCACGACCAATTACATCAAGATTATTTTAATTTCTTTTTTTACTGATTGTAACCGCATCACCAATTCACCAAAATCAACGTCTTTATTCATTATCCACTTTAATTTTATAATTATATTTTTCAAAAAAGAAAATCATTTTTCGTTGCAATAATTTATTTACATTATTGTGATTCACTTTTATTTCTATTTTCAATATTTTCTCGAAATTTATTTTTTATTTTTGATCTATATTCTTTTAATTGTTTGTCATTTCCTATCAAAAAATCTACTTCATATATACCAATAAATTCATTAAATAATTCATATTCCTTCTCATCATTAAAAAAATTCATCTTCAATACTTTGATATTATCATCAATAACTGATATAAAGTTTTTCATATCCGTAATATAAACTTTATCCACATTATTAATATCAATTAATCTAATTAAAGCACGTATTTTGCCCAAATATAAAGCTGTTTTCGCTACATTATTATTTTTGAAATTTCCTGTGTGAGATTTCATTAGTGTATGTCTTTGTTTCGATTTAACTTGATACACATTTTCAACACTATAGATATGATCGAGTAAATTGCTGGATAATTTATCTATTTTATCATAAAATATATTATATCCATTTTCATTGCCATGGCGGTCTATTTCCTTCATTACTAACCATAATTTCTCTTCTAATTCACCAAAATTAATATTTTCCCCATCCATTTGTCGTGTATTATAATAACATTGTTTATTAAAATGAAAATTGATTTATAAATATGTAATTACATGTCATAATTAGCAAAATGGAATATAACAAAAACGCTTTACATTGCAAAATTAAAATAGAAAGATATCACAGCAAATTGTTATTAGCATTTTCGGAAATTAAAACCAAACATTTACATGATGGAAAAAGTCATAATTACAAAAATACTCGATCACTTGAAGAAAATCAGGAATATATAATTATTAGCTTAAAATATAAAATTATTATGCTGATCATAAAATATATTAGAGAATGTCAGAAATTATTTGAAATAATCTCAGAAATATTTTATGAAATTTCAGAGCCCTATACTGAAAATTATAATCGAAAGCCGAATTATAAAAAGGGTAAATGGAAATGTCAAAACATCTTTAAATTCTTTAAAAATATGAAAAAACAATATAGTGATGTATATGATTTAGTAGTCAATAGCGTTGAAAGAAATGCTGATTCTCATACCGGGTCATTTTATCAAGGTCATGTGTTGATTGATAAAAAGTCGTATGGCATAAAATATTATCAAATATATCTAATTCATGAAAGTAAGCAAAATTTCGAAATCATTAATAAATTATCTGAAATGACTAATTATCTTTTTGAAAATTATATGACTGTTGAAGCTGAAATAACTCACTATAAAAATTATTTTATGCCAGGATATTTAGTGAAAAATAACAAAATAAAATTCGCCTATGCTAAGATGGAAAGTAATTTTGAAGAAAGTAAAATCTTGGAAATAAAAACTCTTGATAAAATTACTTTGGGTTATGAAATCATCGTTTACTTGGACAATATTTACGATGAAAATATCAAAGCCGTCAATGATCCGATATTTGTTCCGATAATTAAATCACAAGATCAAATCAGTGTTTGTTTATTTCATTTTCACGACTTCGTTAATCGGCGAAAAATATTTAATGGTATTCCCTACCAAGATAAATCCAAAATAGTAAATAGTACACAGGAATGTTATAAATTAAATTTTAACATAAACAAACATTCAAAAGTCGGTCTAATTATCGGGAAAAAAGAATCCAAAGAAAAAGAACATAAAGAAAAAGATCTTGAAGATGAAATATCAATCAAAAAATATATAAGTGAAAGTCTAGAAAATAAAGATAATCTTAAAATAATTAAAATGGTTGCTGACAACATAACTACTATTGAATATATTTATAATATCACTGCTGTTGATAATAATCTGATCAAACCTGTTATGAATACTGATGAATTTAATTCTTTTCAAGATTTAAAAATGATAGTCATTAATCACATAGTTAATAACAAAAAACAAATTACGGAAAAGGAAATTATGAATGTGGTCGAGCAAATTAAATTTGACGACGAACTCAGACAGACAATTTTTCTTAAAAACTGTTTACAAATGATAAAGGATTAAGACTTGTACATTTATTTTTTTGAGCAAAATCAAGAAGTCATAAAATTAATAATCACGGGTTTAAAACTCATGGCTGTTCCACCATAAAAAACAATTGGTCGATTGTTTAGGATGTGTCGCAAAGAAAATTTAAGTCGATCTCGAGGTTTGGGATTTATGTAAATATATTTAATAAGATAAGCTAAAACAATAGTGGCACTTCTTTGAATTCCAGCGTGGCAATGCACTAAAATATTATTTCCGCGAGAAAGATTTAAATTAATATATTCCAAAACAAAAGGCAATTCTCTTATCATGACTTGATTATCCTCTTGATCTAACTCAGCTCCAGGACCAGGATCATTTACGGGAATTTGATAATATCCGATATTGCTTCGACTCCATTTGCATGGGATGTGTTTTGTAACATTGACGATTACGGAAATCTTAGCTTTTTTTATGAAATTTTCATTTTGTGAAGATTCTTCATTTCCCAACCATAAGCCCGGGATGATTTCATTGGCGGAAATTTCTTGATTTTTTTTAATAGGATTAGACATTTTCTCACCGTTAGTTTGTAAAATAAATATTCCACCAGTCGACATTTTCAGAAGTTTAGAAGAAAAATTGAAAATACTTTATTTTATATTTAAAGAATAGAATTTTCTTATTTAATATAAAATTATCAAAATTAAAATTAGAGTTTTGAAAATAATTATGGACATCTTTGCCGGGGACAAAGAGAATAGGCTTAAAGAATATAAGTCTATACCGCAATTATTTTCACCCATGGAAAATAGTACTTGTACAGTTGAGGGATCTTTATCTAATGTTCAGCATAATGAAGAAGAATTAACTGGACTTTTAGAATGTAGCGGAGAAATAGTTGGAATAGATAGTAATTATGGTCATATAAAATCTAAAGATTATAAACCAGAAGTCAAAGAAAGAAAATCCAATCGCGGAAGAAAGAAAAAACCTAAACCGGTTAAAACTAGAAAATATCAAGGTGATGGCTCAGGATTTAATTCGCAAATTAGTTTTACAATTTTGGGAAATGTTGTCCGACCTAAGCCTTTAACTCCTGACAAACATTCCAAAAATTCCGTTATTGTAGAATTACTGGGAAAAGAGGGAAAATATGAGAAATTTGTTAAAGAATATAAGATAAAACTTTTTCGCAATGGTAAATTTACTATTCCAGGGGTTTTAACTGAAAATTTGGAAGATGTTATTAATCCATTAGACAAATTATGTGAATATCTTGAGAGCTATTTTTTAGAAAAAATAGAAATCAAAAGTTTATTTTCTGTGATGAGGAATTATAAATTTCATTTAAAGGACGATAAAAAGATTGACATTAAAAAACTGCAAAAATATTGTGTAGAACATTTTCAAAATTTGCTAAATACCAGATTTGAAGATATTGAAGGATTCATTATTGATCCCATTTTTGAAGGAATCGAAAATAGTCCCAATTCTGTGGGATGGATGGAATTTTTAGATGCCACGGAAGTTCGCAATCAAGATTTGTGTATTTCTGCAGTGGAATATAAAAACCATCTAAAAGATTCCAAAAATGTCAAAAATCTTTTCGTAGATTTCAGAAAATTGCTTAATCAAATTAAGAAAATCCCAACTAATGAAATATATCAAAGGATTATCAATTTTGCTAATATTGTCAGAGATAATCATATGATTAATTTAAGCAATAATATTATTAAAAAAATTATTAGATTTTCTTTAAAGGAATATTTAGAAGATTTAGAAAAATTCTTTGTTCGTTCTAAAGACAATTTACTTTCGCATATTAAATATGATCCGGAAAAATATCCAGGATTTTTGATTAAAGTTAAAACTCCCAACAACGCTAAGAAAGATAAAAGAACTACTATTAAAATATTTCCCAGTGGTAAAATTAATATTGATGGAGCTAACAACCGTATTGAATCTGAATTTATTTATTATTGGTTAAATAATTTATTTCATGAAAATAATAATTTTACATACAACATTTCCGATCAACTTAACGATGGTTCTGATAGTGAATTCTCTTCCGAATCTGAAGAAGATTAAACGTGTAAATCTAATGATTTACGATTTCTGTGAAATTTACAAATCTAATGATTTACAATTTCGAAATTATTTTTTATGATTATATTGAATGGAAGTGTCGGACATCAATAACATTTATCTAGAAATTGAAAGTGTACATAATAGCGGAATTCCCAGATGTTATATTTTTTGTCACAAATGTCAGAAACAAACTCGATTTAAATGTGAAATGGCCGAGCTTAAGTTTGATAAAGAAACTTTAAGTTGTCCAAAATGCGGAGAATATCGAGTTTATAATCATAAAACTAATATTTTGATTAAATTTGTCGATAAATCTATTGATAAATCCATTAAGAAAAAGGAATTGATGGATTTGGTTTTGATTTTTAATAAATTTTGTGGAAATTGTCAAACTTATACTACTTGGAAAAAATTTGGAAAAAAATATGATTGTATTTCTTGTCCAAAGTATTTACTGTAACTTTATATTTATTACCGTAAAATTTGTACAAATTTTACACTTTAGATAAATCCAAGCTTGATCACTAAATCTAAAATCATGTAGAAAAAGGCCAGGAAAAATCCTTGAATAAATGTTCCTTTACCTGTCGGTTCACGATGTTGAGTGGCCCCATCAATTCGACCTAAAATTTTATTTACGAAAATATCACTGGTAATAAAAATGAATAATAAGAAAATGAATAGTAATAATTTAAGATTTAAAGTGGAGAAAAATCCCATGATAGCTGAGGAGAGATCATCCGGTTTCTTTTTTTCCAATTCCGGTTCATCATCTTCATCAAAATCAATTACCTCAAATGTTCCTTCGGTTTCTGTCATTATTCAAACTTAACATATATTTCTTCATCTTTTCTTTTTTCAAACTGAAAATAATTTTGAATATTATTTATTAAAATAGAATTTAATAAATAATCTCTTTTAATGGGATTGACTAAATCATCGATAAATATTTCGATAAGTTCGTTCAATTTATCTTCCTCAATTAATAATTTTTTCTTATGACAATATTCACGCTCTTTTTTACCTCTTTCAACAGCACATGTAATAAATAAATTATCTAAATCTGATTCTTCGGTAAATTTGGGAGCTTCGGCATAAGTGATTTGTCGAGAAATTTTCTGAAGATAATTTTTCATATTAGTTTTTTGTGTTTTTCTTTCTTCGGAAGAATTTTTATAATAATTTTCGGAAAGATTTCGTAATTTTAATAAAGTAGTTTGATCAAACTGATAAACTAGAGAACTTAGCTCTTGATGTAATAATTTTTTATCAAAATG
>Ga0134126_10012523_pt1 | contig 10714 bp, 12 predicted proteins | sample KB31752_FD_96881 | JGI IMG/M metagenome (GOLD analysis project Ga0134126, IMG submission 96881) | Terrestrial soil microbial communities with excess Nitrogen fertilizer from Kellogg Biological Station, Michigan, USA - KB3-175-2 | ecosystem: Environmental > Terrestrial > Soil > Unclassified ...
AGGCCGGGCAGGCATTCAACATCACGCACTTGCCTGATGGCACGTACTACATCGAGATCATCGCCAACCCCGAGCACCTGCTGCACGAGGTGACCGCGGCCAATGATGTCTCGCTGCGCAAGGTCATCATCACCGGCCCGGCCGGGGACCGGCACGTCCGCGTGCCGGCCTGGCACGGCATCGACGCCGAGAAATAATCAGCGAATGCCTTAGCGGGCGCCCGCCCCGTCGATGGGGGCGGGCAGGGCGAGGCCGTCCGGCGATCCCGGCAGGAAGACCCCGAAGTTGTAGACGTCGCCGTTGGCGCAGACCACGTAGTAGCCGGTCGGCTGCTGCCCGGCCCCGGCCGCCTGCTCGGTGGCGATGCCGACCACCGGCGAGGAGACATTGACCACCGAGGACGCGGGCGAGCCGTACCACGGCGCGCGGCCGAAGTTGTAAACGTTGCCCTTGGCCGTGACCAGCAAGTAGCCGTCGCCGTCCGGCTCGGCAGCGATGCCCACCACCGGCGCCGGGTGTGACTTGCCCGCCAGGGAGCCGAACGAGGGCGCGCCGAAGCCCAGCACTTCGCCATCCTGCGTGGCCAGCCAGTAGCCCCCGCTCGGGTCGACGGCGATGCCGACCACCGCAGACGCCGGGGGCGTGCCGGAGGTGACCGGCGACCCGTCGAAGGGCGCCTTCCCGTAGTTGAAGACGTCACCGCCTGAGGTAGCGAGGTAGTAGCCCGAGTTCCGGTAGGTCCCCAGCCCGACGACCGGAGTGGACGGAGCGTGACCGGAGGCGGCCAGCGAGCCGTAGAAGGGAACTCCGAAGTTGTAAACGTTGCCGGCCGAGCTGGGCAGGTAGTAGCCGCTGCCGCTGGCCGGGACGGCGATGCCGACCAGCGCAGCAGGCAGCGTGCGCCCGGAGGCGGCCGGGGAGCCGTCGAATGGAGCGCCAAAGGCGTCGACGTCGCCCGCCGGGCTGCCCAGGTAATAGCCGCGTCCGGGCGGGGTGTAGCTGGCCGGCACGGCCGGAGAGGCGGCCAGCGGCTTGCCCGAGGCATCCTCGGCCCGGACCGAGACCAGGCTCGCCGTCGTGTCCACGGTGATCTTGGTCTCGAACCCCAGCTTGGGCTTGGGCCTGCCCACCGGGCGCAGGGACGACGGGCTGGAGCCGGCCAGGACCTGCCAGGACGCCACCTGGGTGTCGCCGTTCCAGCTCGCGTAGACCGTGACCGCGTTCCCCGCGCCCCTGGCCGAGGCCACCCCCGGCGGGTAGTCGGGGATACCCGTCCAGGGTGCGCGGAAGGCCCGGTAGGTGTCCGCCGACAGGTCCATCTCGAAGTTGGGCCGGCCGGCCGCGCTGAACTCGGTTACCTTGGCCAGCTCGCCCCAGCTGACCAGGGCGTCGGAGTTGGGGAGCGTCTGGTTGCTGCCGAGGAAGCCGGCGTGCAGCGCGGGACTGTGCTCCAGGGCGCGGGTGACGGTGGCCGTATGGCTGGCCAGGTTGAGGGTCAGGGTCAGCGCCCGCGACTCGTGGTTGGGGCAGGCGGCGGGGCCCAGCCCGCCGTCATCGAAGACCGTGACTACGTTCGCCTCGGGCTGGCGCGCGAAGTGCTGATAGCAGAACCATTGCTGGCCGGAGGGGTCCAGGGTGAAGCTGGACTGCTTCCCGCCCAGTTCCCACAGGACCGCGCCGGTGGTGCGGTCGACGCTGTACACGGCCGAGACGTTGCGGCCCGAGATCAGCAGGTTGCCGTCCGAGCCGACCGCGATCGAATTGCCGTGGAAGTAGTCGAAGGAACTCCCGTCGGTCGGCACCGGGAAGTCCGAGTCGGTGACCGGCACGTGGTCCAGGGAGTCCCAGCTGAACAGCACGTTGCCGGTGGCCACGTCGATTTCCTGGACCACGTAGTTATAGACGATCTGGGTGGCCGTGCCGCCCTCGGCGGTCAGGTCCATCTCCACTGGCACGTAGCTGCCGACCAGCGCCGTGTTCTGCGGGGTAATGGTGAGTTCGTGCAGGTCGGCCTCGACGCCGTCGCCGGCCCGGATGTAGGACACGACCTGGTAGTGCTCGTTCATCAGGACGAACTCGCCCTGGCCGTGTCCCCCCTGCTGGGTGCCCTGGTAGAACGCCAGCATGGGCTGGCCGTCGTAGGTGACGGGCTCGAGGCTGTCGACCATCGGGGCGTTCACCGGGTCGTACCAGATGAGGTGGCCGTGGTTGTCCACGATGGCGGCCCCGTTGCCCCGACTCCCGGTACCGGAGGGCGTGACGAACAGGTCACCGGGGGCGGTCCCGGTGGCGGGCCGGCTGACGCAGTCTCCCGGCGGCCGGAGGTCCGGCTCGCTGCGGAACGAGTCCAGCCCCGGATTGCAGGCGGTCGCGTGCGGCGCGCGGGACGAGGGGCGGATGACCGCGTGGACCTCGGCCCTGGGCCCGGTGCCGCTGGCCGGCGGCAGGACCTCCGGGGCGTGCGGCGCGACGTCGGCCACGGTGAAGGAGAAGCTGTCGCCGCCCGCGCCGACGATCAGGACCGTGGTGTGCACGGTGACTCGCTCGCCGGCGTCGAAGGCGGTCCGGGGCTTCCAGATGGTGGCCCCGTCCGGATCGGCCACCTCGTTTCCCGGATGTACTCCGCTGCGAGATCCGGTAACGCGCACGGGACCAAGAGCGGCCGGGGTAACTCCCCGGAAGCTGATCGTGGTCTGCAGTGTCGCGAAATGGTCGCCCGGTGCGGGCGAGACGGCCACCATCGGAATGCGCGCGTCCGCGGCCGGGGCCGTCGCCGTCAGAGCGGCCGACGGTATCACCCCCAGCGCGAGAACACCGGTCATGCCGGCCAGCAGCGGCCTGGGCCGCATCTTGATCCCGCGCCAGCTCATAGCGATTTCTCCCGCCTCGGATCTCCCAGACAAGCTGCTCAATTCTGCCAGCGGAAGAGTGACAAAGGTAGTAAACCCCGGCCCGGCTACTAGGACGTGAAGCCTGGGTTATCGCCAGCCTTAGATCAAGTGGCCGGTAAACAGCCTTCCAGCCAGATTTCGGCGCCAAGGAATGGCCGATGATTTGGCCGAAACCAGGGTGGCTACTCCGGAGGGAGCGCGGCCAGGAATGGCTCGACGCCGCCCAGGTCGCGGATGGCTCGCGCGGCGGCCGCGCGATCCGTGGTGAGCTCGGAGATCAGCATCTCGGGCACGGCCACCTCCGGGTCGTGCGCGGCGCTCCAGAGCATCACCTCCAGCAGCAGCGGAATCAGGTCCTTGCCCTTCTCGGTGGCGTGGTAGGCCTGCTTGCCGCTGCGCGGATCCTCGCCGGTGCGCTCGAGTAGGCCCGCGGCCTCAAGCCGGGTGAGCCGGTCGGCCAGGATGTTGGTGGCGATGCCTTCCCCGGAGGCCAGGAACTCGCGGTAGTGGGACTTGCCGCGCAGCAGCACGTCGCGCATGACCAGCAGCGACCATTTGTCGCCCAGCAGGTCGAGCGCCGAGCTGATGGGACAGTCCGAGCGGCGGCGGGGCAGTCTCATGCCGCGGGGGCCGCCAACTGGTCAGCCTTCGGCATGCTGCCTGAGCCCGTTCAGGATGGCCCGCTGGGTCTGGTGGAACTTGCGCCTGATGGCCGGCATCATGACGCGGACGACCGGCCCCCGCGGGCGGAACTGGCTGATCGCCCGGACCCGCGTGGCGCCGGGCCCCTCAGCGGTGAGGCTGAAGCCGGTCTGCCAGTCCGCCACCATCCGTGAGAACCCCGAACTGTCGTGCTCCATGGTCCACATGATCGTGCTCTCCTCGGCATAGGCCGTGCAGCGCTCGCTGGTCGTTCCCGGCTTGCGCCCGACCTGGACCGCGCAGGTGCGCACGGCGCCCAGCGCGTGCTCCCCGTCAATCCGGCTGGCGAACGGGTGCCAGGCGACATGCTCGCCGGGGTCCTGGATCGCCTTCCACACCAGGGCGAGCGGGGCGTTCACGGTCACCTCGTCGACGATGTCCGGCATCGCGTCAGCCTCCTCCGGTCGGCTGCGTCGAGCCTATCGTCACGTACTTGTGTTTTACAAGCAGAAGACGCGGACCCGGCTGGCGAGGATTTCGTCATCGGTCATGTCATCGCTCCAGGCTGGTGGGCAGGCCGAACGCGGGGAACAGTGCCGGATCGGCGAAGCCGGTGATCTCGCTAATACGGTCGCCGTCGGCCGTCAGCACCATGATCCCGTAGGCGCTGCTCCCGCCCGGGCCCCGGACGTAGGCCGCGACCGCGGGCTGGAGGTTCGCGCTGACCGGAATCAGGGTGATCTGGTCGAGTCGGCCGCCGGCCGGGACGGTGCGCAGGAACTGGCCGATCGCGTCGCGGCCGCGGTAGGCGGCCGGGAACGGCGGCATGGTGAGCAACGCGTCCTCGCGCAGCAGGTCCAGCAGCGCGGGCACATCGTTTGCGTGCCAGGCGGTGAGGTAACGGTCCAGCAGCCTGCGCTCGGCCTGGTCATGCGCGGCTGGTGCCCGGCTGGGAATGCGGCCGGAGGCGCGGTGCGGGCTCAGCGCGGCCCTGGCCCGCTGGAGCGCGGAGTTGGCCGCCGCGACGGTCATGTCCAGCAGCGCGGCGGTCTCGGCGGCGGTGAAGCCGAGCACGTCCCGCAGGAGCAGGACGGCGCGCTGGCGGGGCGGCAGCAGCTGGATCACGGTAAGGAACGCCAGGCCGACGCTCTCGCGCAGGTCGTAGATGGCGTCCGGCGCTGGTGCGGTCAGCTGGCCGAGCCGCGCGTCGGGAAACGGCTGCAGTTCGGCGACCTCGACATCCGGGGCGTTGGGCGGGGGCGGCGCGAAGGCCGCCCCCGCAGGCGCCTCCGGGGCCGGGCGGGCGCGACGAGTCAGGCACCGGTTGGTGGCGATCCGGTACAGCCAGGTACGCACCGACGCGCGGCCCTCGAACGCCGGCAGGTGCCGCCAGGCCCGTACCAGCACCTCCTGGGTCACGTCCTCGGCGTCATGGAAGGACCCGAGCATCCGGTAGCAGTGCAGCCTCAGCTCGGCCTCGTACCGGGCCACCAGGCCGCCGAAGGCGGCCTGGTCACCGGCCCTGGCCCGGTCCAGCAGCGCGGGCTCGTCGCCCGGTTCGCCCGGCGGATGCCGGGCCAGGTAGCCGCCGTCCCCCGCTGCCGCCGGTGTCACGTCGCTCCCGGATCTCGGTTCGGGGCGGCTCAGCGGCCCGCTGACATGGCCGCCCGCAGTTCCTGCGCATCGTAGATCAGCTCGCCCCGCACGATCTGGCCGTTCTCCACCTCCAGGATCTCCGCGCTGGTCATCGGGGCGACCGGCAGGGCCATCTCCCAGTCGATGATCGAGCAGACCTGGCTGCCGTGGCTGAACTGCTGCCGCACGGTGAACGAGGTGACCATCGCCCCCGCTTCCCGTGCCATGGCCCGGTAGCTCTCGGCGTCGTCGAAGTTCGCGACCGGGCCGCGGAACCGGAAGTCCGGCGCCAGCGGCACCTCGCTCATGTCCCCGCGCTTGCTGATCCAGGCCTCGTAGTACCGGGCCACCGCATCCTCCGGGCTCATCGAGCCTCCACTCCCAGGCCAGGGGCGGGCCGATCCCGCTCCTCGCCCGTACTGACCCCCGCACCCCGCCGTGACTAATCGCCTCGCCGCCGGATCACGCGTGCGTCGTTGCCTGGCCCAGGCCTGATACTTCCATCAGAGATAGTATCTTTGGTGGAAGTATCTGAGGAGAGAGTATGGAGGCGACCGGGGATTCGGGGGTGACCGTGACGCACTTCGTGGGGCGGCGGCGGGAGCTGTCCCTGCTGGACGGGCTCCTAGCCGAGGTCCGGGGCGGGGCCGACGCGGCCCGGCCGGGCCGGTGCGTGCTGGTCCGGGGTCGTCGCAGGATCGGCAAGTCCGCGCTCGTTGAAGAGTTCATCGAGCGGCAGCAGGTGCCGAGCGTGTTCTACACCGCTGAGATCGGGTTCGGCGGTGAGCCGCTGCGGGAGTTCAGCGAGGCGGTGCGGGTCTCAGGGCTGCCGGAGGCTCAGGTGTTCGGGGACGCGATGCCGGGCAACTGGGCCGCGGCACTCCGCCAGCTGGCGGGAGTGCTTCCCGCCGACGGTCCGAGCATCATCGTCCTGGACGAGCTGCCGTACCTGATGGATCCGGATGGCGCATTCGAGAGCATCCTGCAGCGCTCATGGGACCGTGAGCTGTCCCGCAAGCCGGTGCTGCTCATCCTGGTCGGGTCCGACCTGTCGATGATGGAGGCGCTCACCTCCTATGGCCGTCCGTTTCACCAGCGCGGCACGGAGCTGAAGGTAGGACCGCTGAACCCAGCCGACGTCGCGGCCATGGCCGGGCTGTCCGCCGCCGAGGCGTTCGACGCCACTCTGGTCACCGGCGGCCTGCCGATTACCTGCGCCCGGTGGCGGCACGGCGAGGACACGCGGTCGTTTCTCGCCCACGAGCTGGCCAATCCGGTGAGTCCGCTGGTGGTGTCCGCGCAGCTTTCGCTCGGGGCCGAGTTCCCGGATCAGGCCCAGGCCCGGATGGTCCTGGCCGCGATTGGCAGCGGGGAGCGGACCTTCACCAACATCGCCCGTGCCGCCGGGGGCATCGCCCACTCCACGCTGACCCGCGCGGCGGACCTGCTGATCAGCAAGGGCGTAGTGGCCGGAGAGCTGCCGGTCAGCCTGTCCGCCTCGAAGGAGCGCCGCTACCGCATCACCGATTCCTACCTGCGGTTCTGGCTCGCGTTCCTCGGCCCGCATCTGACCGAGGTGGACCGGATGCGCTCCGACCTGACGCTGGCCAGGATCGAGCGGAGCTGGACCGACTGGCGCGGCCGCGCCGTCGAGCCGCTCGTCCGCGAGGCCGTGGCCCGTCTGCTGCCCGCACAGCGCATCCCGGCCGCGCCGGCCATTGGCGGCTACTGGACGCGCAGCAACGACGTCGAGATCGACATCGTCGGGGCCGACAGGCAGCCGATAGCCCGGCAACTGCTGTTCCTCGGCTCGGTTAAGTGGCTGGAGACCGGCCAGTTCGACGACCATGACCTGGTCGCCCTCCAGCGCCACCGGAACCGGGTAACCCCCGATCCGCTCCCGCTCATCGCCGTCTCCCGCTCCGGAGTATCCACCACCCGCGTGGACGCCGCCTTCACACCAGCCGACCTTATTGAAGCCTGGTAGCCCGCCTCCGGGGCCGGCCGGCCTGCTCGCAAAATGGCCCGTCAGGAGTTCACGGGCGGGGGGACGTCCTGGCTGTGGGGGGCAGGCCGCTGGCCGCGCCGGGTGCTGCTGCCGTCCAGGCGCCAGCCCCGCAGGCTGGCCAGGACCAGCAGGACGACGCCGATGGTGATGCAGGAGTCGGCGATGTTGAACGACTCGGCGAAGTAGGGCAGCTTGATCCAGTCGACCACCGAGCCGCGCAGGACGCCGGGGGAGCGCAGCAGCCGGTCCAGCAGGTTGCCGGCCGCGCCGCCGAGGAGCAGGCCGAGGGCGATGGCCCAGGGCCAGCTATGCAGCCGCCGCGACACGCGCAGGATCGCCACCAGCGCGCCGACCGCGACCAGCGCGTAGATCGCGGTGTAGGACCGGCCCAGGCCGAAGGCGGCGCCGGGATTGCGGTACAGGTCCAGGGTGATCAGGCCGCCGAGCAGGTGCACCGGCCGCTGCGGCGACAGGTTGGCCACGACCAGGGCCTTGGACGCCGCGTCGGTGGCGCACACCGCGAGCCCGATCAGGGCTGCGGCGGCCGCGTACCGGCTGGGCCTGGGCATCCGCAACCTCCCGATGGACTGACTCGGCCGCGGGCGGTCTTAGGGCAGCTCGGTCCGCCACCCGCTGCACCCGCCGGACCAGCATGTCACGGACGGCTCACGGGCATGGGCGCGGCCGGCCCGGGTAGTCCAGACAATGGCGGGCAAATGGCTCACCAGATCGAGGTGATCAGGATGTGGTGGGAGTACATCATCATCGCTGGCTTGCTGGTCTTCTCCGGCTACGCGTTCGTCGCGCTGGTCCGGGTCCAGGGGCGGATGATGACCCGCAAGACCGACCGCCGCGCCGAGGACCTGTACGACAGCTACGCCGACGGCCCCCGCTCGGGCCACCGGCTCCGGCGGGCAGCCCGCCGGCACGGCGGCTGAGCGCCGGAGACCGGCGAGGGCCCCGAGACCGCGTCAGTGGGTTGGCGGCCAGCCGGCCAGCGGGCGGCCGATCTCCCAGTGATGGCCGAACGGGTCCTCGATGCGCCCGAGCAGCCAGCCGTGAGCCTCGGCCGCCGGGTAAACCTCCCTGGCGCCCGCGGCAACGGCCCGTCCGATGAGGGCCTGCGGGTCGGTGGCGATGAGCAGCATCCGCACGGTGCCGCCGCCCAGCGACGGCGGGCTGAAGTTGGCGTGCTCCGGGGATTCGTCGGCGACCCAGAACCAGGAGTCGCCGACCGAGAGCTGGCTCACGACGGCCTCGTGGGTGTCGGTGCCGCCGACCCGGTACCGCTCGATCGCGCCGAACGCGGCCTGGTAGAACTCCACGGCGGCACGCCCGTTGCGGACCGAGAGCTGAGCCTGGATACGAGCCTGGGGCCCGCCGCGGTCATCGACAGGGTCCACTGCGACTGGGTCCATGGCGACAGGCTAGCGGGGGCCGGGGGTATTTCCCTCTTGCCAGACCGGCTCGGCTGGTTTCCACTGAGGGTGGGCACGATTCCGCGCCGCTTGCCCCCGGTGTCGCGAATCGGATCGTCCCCGACGCTCAGCGCCGACCGCCGGGCACGGCCCAAGCCGGGCTTGCCCGAGGCGTGCCCCGCGCTCCGGGAAGCCAGTCCTGCGTTCCCAGGGTGGTCACAAGATGTGCAAGACCAAGGCCTCCACCGACGTTTCGACCCCCGCCACCGTCGCCGCCGTCGTACTGGCCGGCGCCGCCATCAGCTCGGCCGCTGCCGTCATCACCAGCGTGCTGCTCGCCGTCCTGGTGACCATGCTGGTGCTGTCGGCGGCTGGCATCGCCGGCCTCATAGTCCTGCTGCGTCGCGAGCGGGTCGGGCTGTGGCGCCCGGTGCCCGCCCGCCCGGCCGCCGCCCGGCCGGCCCGGAGCAGGGCCGCGCTGACGGCCCAGCCGGTCATCGCCCTGCCGGTGCCGTCGATGCTGGCCATCGAGGGCCCGAGCGTGATCAGCGGCGCGGTGCTGGCCGACATGGTCTCGGCCCAGGACGTGCGGGATGCGCGCGCGCGGGATGCCCGGGACGCCCGGGATGCGCGGGGCGCCCGGGAGATAAGCCCGGAGCGGGAGATGGCGGCCGCGCGGACTTAGCGCACCTGACCGGGACGGCCGTCCGGCGGCTCATCCGCCGAGCCCGAAGTCGGGCAGGCATGGCTCGAGCCCGACCAGTTCCACCGGCACGGTCCTGGCCGCCTGCCAGGCGGCCCGGTCCAGCCGCAGCCGGCGGGACACCGCGGGCCGGCCCCGGCTGGTGAACAGCTCGACGCCGTCGTCGGCGTAGCCGAGCTTGCGGGATACGCCCAGCGAGGCGGCGTTGTCCTCGAAGGCGCCCGAGCGCGCGTACCTGGCATCCAGGTCCTCGAAGGCCAGGGCCAGGACCGCGGCCCGCATCTGCGTGCCGATGCCCTGGCCCTGGAACGCGCGGCCGAGCCAGGACCCGGTGGCGACCTCCCGCCTGATGGCGAAGTCGGTCCCCGACAGGCCCTGGGTCCCGACCACGAGGCCATCCCGCACGACGGCCAGTTCCAGCCGCCAGTCGGCCGGTGTCCAGGCCGCCCAGCGGCCCCAGTGGTACTGGAGCACGCTGCGGGCCCGCTCGGCCGGGCCGACGTCGGTCCACGCGACCCAGAACGGCTGGACCGCGGGGTCGTGCACCCCGTCCGCGGCCAGCGCGGCCAGCGCATCCAAGTCGGCCTGGCTGGGCCACCGTAGCTCTAGCAGCGGTGTCCGCAGTCGCAGGCCGACCAGGGGCCAGAACTCAGAAGCCATAGGGCATTGTGCTGCCCGCCGGCCCGTCCCGGCATCTGAATAACGCCGGGCTGCTACGCCTCCTTGGCGCGCTTGCGGCGCTGCTGCTCACGGGCTTCCGACGCACGCACCAGCGTGCACCGGTCGCAGCGGCAGCCCCAGTTGCGGTAGCCCGAAGGCGTGCCGTGCGGCACGTCGGCGAACTTCCGGTTCTGCAGTGACCGTACCCAGCTCTGCCGGGCCGCTGAGGCGGCGGCGCGACAGGCGTCGCACCGACAGCCGAGATTGTTGTAGCTCGAAGCCGTGCCGTGATTGCGGATTTCTTCAGTACTGCTCGTCATGCCAGCCTCCGGTGCCGCCCTTACTAGCTATCCGCAGGGTCATGCCGCTGACCCCCCCAAACCCCTGCGCGGCCGTCGCCGCGGCTTGCTATTTCACGCTGGGCCCACACAAGAGACGCTTTAACGCCTCATCGGGTGCACAAGCTGACGGCCACGATGCGGTATACGCGGGCCGGCGGGCTAATCTGTGAGGGCCGCACTGGCCCCGGGCGACGGTCTCCCGGGTGGCCGCGGAGCGCTGCGAGCAGGAGGCTGAGTGCAGTACCGGGCGTCGAGGCTGATCGCTGGACCGGCCCTCCGAGCGCTGGCCAGGCCCCAGGTCACCGGCATGGAGAACATCCCGAAGGCGGGGGCGGCCATCCTGGCCTCGAACCACCTGTCGATCGTCGATTCGATCTTCCTGCCGCTGATGGTGCCCCGGCCGGTGATCTTCGCCG
>Ga0134126_10012524_pt1 | contig 10712 bp, 9 predicted proteins | sample KB31752_FD_96881 | JGI IMG/M metagenome (GOLD analysis project Ga0134126, IMG submission 96881) | Terrestrial soil microbial communities with excess Nitrogen fertilizer from Kellogg Biological Station, Michigan, USA - KB3-175-2 | ecosystem: Environmental > Terrestrial > Soil > Unclassified ...
CCGTCGGCGACCTTGGTCGCGACCAGGTGCAGATCGGGATACTTCGCGGCGATCTCTTCGGTGAAGCCCTTGTCGCGAGCGGTGAGCGAGCCCACGCCCGGCAGCGAGTTGATCAGCGCGACATCGCCCTTGATGGCGCCGGTCTTCTCCTTGATCGCCGCAGCCAGACCATCGGCAGCCACCTTGCCGCCGGTCTCGTTGTTGGTGGTCAGGAACGAGCTGAAGGCCTGCGAGTCGGCCGACGAGTCGATGCCGATGATCGGAACCGATTTCGCAGCGGCGTCGATCGGGGCGCCGAGCGCCTTGAACTCGGTCGGCGAGATGACGATGGCGGCGGGCTTGCCGGCAACCGCGTTCTCGAGGATCGAAATCTGACCGTTGATGTCGGATTCCGACTGCGCGCCGAGTTGCGGAACGTTGACGTTGAGATCCTTGCCGGCCTGGCAGGCGCCGGCGAGCACGATCTGCCAATAGGGCGAGGTCGTGTCCTTGACGATCACCGGAATAGTCGGATTGTCGGCGCGGGCCGGCCCGAGCGCGATCAGGCCCGCGGCCACCGCCAGAGCGGAAATCTGCACGGCCCTGAGGCCGAGGCGTTTAATTGACATGTCCTTCTCCCTTGAGAGCGCCGTTTGAACCATTTGTGCCTGGCGCCGGCTGGAAACTATGCACAAAAAACCGCTATCGCCAAACGTTTTTTATGCATATGAAGCAGCACAGACGGAAAACTGGAGTTGCTGCGGATGCGGGCCCTTTGCTGTGTCGAACCCGGTCGCCTCGAACTGATTGAGATCGCTCCGCCGGTCCCGCCCAGAGGGTGGGCGCGGGTGGCCATTGCGCATGTCGGCATCTGCGGCACCGACTATCACATCTTTGAAGGCACCCACCCGTTCCTCGCTTATCCGCGGGTGATCGGGCACGAGCTCTCCGGCCGCGTCGTCGAGCCGGGCGACAGCGGGCTCGCGGCCGGCGACCCGGTGGTGATCAACCCCTATCTCAATTGCGGACACTGCGAGGCGTGCCTGCACGGCACGCCCAATTGCTGCGAGAGTCTCAAGGTACTCGGCGTGCATACCGAGGGCGGCATGACCGAAGAGATCGTGGTGCCCCCCGGCAACCTCTACCGTGCCGACGGGCTGGACCTGACCGATGCGGCGATGGTGGAATTCCTCGCGATCGGCGCGCACGCGGTGCGGCGCTCGCAGATCGAGCCGGGCCAGCGCGTACTGGTGATCGGCGGCGGGCCGATCGGCCTCGGCACGGCGATCTTCGCACGCATTGCCGGCGGCGATGTCACAGTGCTCGACGCCGCGGACGACAAGGTGGACGCCTCGCGCGGCTTCGGTTTCCGCGCCGCGGGGCTGAGCGAGGTCGAGGGCGACGCGTTCAAGGCAGCGCGCCGCACCGGCTTCGACGTGGTGCTCGATGCCACCGGCTCGCTGCGCTCGATGGCGGCGGCGATCAATTATGTCCGCAACGGCGGCAGCCTGACGCTGGTCGGCGTCACCAGCGGCGACCTGGTATGGCCCGACGGCGAGGTCCATCGCCGCGAGCTCACCATCCGCTCCTCGCGCAACGCCACCGATGTGGACTTCCGGCACGTGATGGACTCGATCCGCAACGGTTCCGTTCCGGCCAAGAAGCTTGCCACGCACGCGACCGACCTCGACCACGTGGCCGACAGGCTCCCCGGCTGGGCCAAGGATCGCAGCGGCTTGATCAAGGCCATCGTCACCATCTGACTTGGCCGCACCGGGTGTGCGCGCTAGACAAGCGCGCATGCACACCACCGAATCCGCCGCGGCGCGCTACGCCGACATCGAGACCTGGTCGACCGCGCAACTCGTTGCAGGGATGATCGACAGCCAGCGCGAGGGGCTCGACGCCGTCGCCGCTGCCGCGCCGGCACTCGCCAGAGCCGTCGACGCCATCGCCGACCGGCTCGGCAGCAGCGGGCGGCTGATCTATCTTGGTGCCGGCACCTCGGGCCGCATCGGCGCCCAGGACGGCGCCGAGCTGCCGCCGACCTTCAACTGGCCCTACGAGCGGGCGATCGCACTGATGGCCGGGGGCCCCGGCGCGCTGCTCAAGGCCGTGGAAAATGCCGAGGACAGCCTGACGGCTGCGGCCGAGAGCCTCGACGCACTCGGCGTGAACCGGGCGGACGCGGTGATCGGCATCGCCGCCAGCGGCAACACGCCCTACGTCACCGCCGGTCTCGAGCATGCGCGGCGGAAGGGCGCGCTGACCGTGGGTATCATCAACAATCCGGGCGGCACCGTCGGCAAGGCCGCCGAGATCGAGGTGCTGCTCGCCACCGGCGCCGAGTTCCTCGCCGGCTCGACGCGGATGAAAGCGGGCACCGCGCAGAAGGTCGCGCTCAACGTGATCTCGACCGGTGTGATGATTCGGCTCGGCTATGTGTATCGCGGCCTGATGGTCGAGATGCGGCCGACCAACGCCAAGCTGCGCGAGCGCTCGGTGCGCATGGTGATGGAACTCACCGGCGCCGACGACGCCGCGGTGCGCGCGACGCTGGAGCAGGCGAGCGGCGTGATCAAGCTGGCGACGGTCATGCTGCTCCTGAAGCTCGACCGCGCCGGGGCGCAGGCGGCGCTCGACCGGGCCGGCGGCAATCTGCGCAAGGCGCTGGCGTGAACATATCGGTCAGCGCGGCGCCGACGGCGGCCGAGCTCGAGCGCATCGGCGGCGGGCTTGCGAGCTTCAACGAGGCCGATGTGGGCCCGGCCGGCCGTGTGGCCCTGGCGGTGCTGGTGCGCGACGAGGCCGGGCGCCTGTGCGGCGGCATTTCCGGCTACACGGCATGGGGCTGGCTCTACGTGCAGTGGCTGTGGCTCGACGCCGGCCATCGCGGGCAGGGGCTGGCGGCGCAGATGCTGGCGGCGGCGGAGGTGGAGGCGAAGGCCCGCGGCTGCCATGGCGCGTATATCGATACGTTCAATCCGGTGGCGCTGAAGGTGTACCGGCGCGCGGGCTATGTGCCCTTCGGCGAGCTTGAGGATTTCCCGAAGGGGCGGACCAGAACGTTCCTACAGAAATCGCTGTAGCGCGCTAACCCGCGAGCCGGCCGCCGGTCAGCGGCTGCGGGGCGCCGGTGGTGGTGGGGAAGCTGATCGGCAGGCCGCGGATCACCCGCACTGCGAGGAACGCGAAGCATTCGGCCTCGATGGCATCGCCGCGCCAGCCGACGGCTTCGGCCGGGACCGCCTCGACCTGGGCACGGGTCGCGAGCATCTGCATGATCGCCGGATTGTGCCGGCCGCCGCCGCACACCACGAGCCTGGTCGGGCGCTGCGGCAACAGGTCGAGCGCCTTGCCGACGGCGCTGGCGGTGAAGGCGGTGAGCGTCGCCGCACCGTCTTCGGCATTGAGCCCGTCGGCCATGCTGGCGAGGAAATCGAAGCGGTCGAGCGACTTCGGGTAGGGCGCACTGAGATAGGGGTGCTGGAGCAGCTTGGCGAGGCGTGCCTCGTCGACCGTGCCGGCAAGCGCATAGGCGCCGTTGCGGTCCATGTCGCCGAGCCCGAGCCCCTTGATGAAGTCGTTGATCGGCGCGTTGGCCGGGCCGGCGTCGAACGCGACCAGCCGGTCGGCGCCGTCCCACCAGGTGACATTGGCGACGCCGCCGAGATTGAGCACGGCGACGTCGCCCTTGGCGCCGAGGCGCCTGAGCAGCGCCTGGTGGTAGATGGCGGCGAGCGGCGCGCCCTGGCCGCCGGCGCGCACGTCGGCGCTGCGGAAATCGTAGGCGACCCTGACGCCGAGAAGTTTGTGCATCAGTTCGCCGTCGCCGAGCTGGCGGGTGGCGCCGAGCCGGCCCGGCTGCGGCGCGCGATGCAGCACCGACTGGCCGTGGAAGCCGACGACGCCGATCTCGCCGAGACTCATGCCGGAGGACTCGACGAGTTGCTGGACCGCGGCCGACTGCGCGCGCGTCAGCGCCGCCTCGGCCTCGTGGAAGATTGCCGGATCGGGGCCTTGGAAGTTCCACTTGCGCGCGGCGGCGAGCGTCTCTTCCAGCGTGTCGCGGATCGATTGCGGATAGGGCGCGAGGGTGTAGGGGCCGAAGCGTTCGACGCTCTCGCCATCGGTCCTCAGCAGCGCGACGTCGATGTTGCCGTCGAGCACGGTGCCCGTCATCAGCCCCACGGCCCAGATCGGTTGCATGTCAGCCCTCGTTGATGATGTCGCCGACGGCGCGGCGCAGCGCCACGATGCCGCTGTCGAAATGCCGGGTGGGGTGCACCCGGTTGGTGAGCAGTGCCCAGGCGCGGCCGCGCGCGAAATCGAGCCAGAGGCCGGTGCCGGTAAAGCCGGTATGGCCGATGGTCTCGCGTGAGCAGTGATCGCCGCCGGACCAGCCGGTATAGGGCCGCTCCCAGCCATGCGTGCGCTTGTCGCCGAGCGGCTTGCGGATCAGCGGGTCGCCTTTGCCGCTCAACAGCCCGTGCGCGAAATCGAGCAGCGACGCGGCGGTGCCGAACAGGCCGGCATGGCCCGATCCCTGCAGCGCGTAGCAATTCTCGTCGTGCACCTCGCCACAGATCACCCGGCCGCGCCACGGGTCCTGCTCGGTCGCGGCGGTGTGCGCCGGATCGGCCGACCAGGCGAAGCCGGGACCGGCATCCATCTGCCGGATGGAGCGCCGGTCCAGCCGCTCGAGCGCGATGCCGAGCAGGATGAAGTTGAGGTCTGAATAGACCGCCGGGCCGGCCGGCCAGTCATGCTGCAGCAGGAAGGCCCGCAGCAGGTTCGGATCGCTCCCATAGGTGTAGAGCGGGAAGACGCCTGGGAACGGCGTCTGATGCCCGAGGCACTGGCGGAAGGTGACCTTCCGCTGCCAGTTGTCGACATTGTACTGCACGAAATCGGGGATCACCGTCACCAGCGGCGCGTCGAGGTCGATGCGGCCGGCCGCGGCATGCGCAAGGATGCGCGTGGTGGTGAAGATCACCTTGGTCAGCGAGGCGAGGTCGAACCAGGTGTCGTCGGTCATCGGTCGCCGGTCGGGGACGATCTGCGCCGCGCCGATCGAGCGTACCGCGCGCTCGCCGCCGGCATCGACGATGCCGAGCACGCCGCCGGGGATGCGCTTGGCAGCGATGCTGGCCTCGAGCGGCGCGAAGGCGCGCTCGAGCAGGGTGGTGGGACTGGTCATGCGGCTTCCTCCCGGACCCGGTGATCGGGGCCGATCTCGCGCCAGCGCGCCGGCGGCGGTTCGTAGCCCACGGGCTTTACCAGCGACGGCACCTGCGTCATGTCGACGGTGAAGCGCTGCCGTCGCCGCTCGATGGCGGGCACGGCGGCGATCAGCCGCCTGGTGTAGCTATGCTGCGGCGACGACAGCACGGACGCGGCGTCGCCGATCTCGACGATCTGGCCGGCATACATCACTGCGATGCGGTGGGCGATGCGCTCGATCACCGCCATGTCGTGCGATATGAAGAGATAGCTGAGGCCCACCTGGCGCTGCAGATCGATCAAGAGGTCGAGCACCTGCGCCTGCACCGAGACGTCGAGCGCCGAGACCGCCTCGTCGAGGACGACAACTTCGGGGTTCAGCATCAGGGCGCGGGCGATGCAGAGGCGCTGGCGCTGGCCGCCGGAGAACTGGTGCGGATAACGGCCCAGCGCGTCCTCCGGCAGGCCGACGCGCGCGATCAGTGCCTTCATGCGGTCGCGCAGGGCGGCGTCGACACGCTGGCCGTTGGCGATGGCCGGCTCGGCGAGCAATGCGTCGACCTTGAGCCGCGGGTTGAGCGAGCCGAACGGGTCCTGGAACACCATCTGCACCGGCCGCTTGCCACGCCCCGCAGCGATCGCGATCTCGCCGCGGGTGATCTTCACCAGATCGAGGATGGCGCGCGCCGTGGTGGATTTGCCCGAGCCGCTCTCGCCGACGATGCCGAGGGTTTCGCCCGGCTTCAGGGTGAAGTCGACGCCATCGACCGCATGCACCTCGCCCGAGCCGCCGAAGATGCCGCGGGCCGCGGGAAAGCGGACGACGAGGTTCTCCACGGCAACGACCGGCGCGGCCGCATCGCCTCGTCCATCCTTGCGGGCCGCCTGGCCGGCGCGGAAGTGCGGCACCGCATTGAGCAAATGCTTGGTGTAGTCGTGCTGCGGCGCGTCGAGCACGCGGTCGATCGGGCCCTGCTCGACGGCGATGCCCGCCTGCATTACCAGCACGTCGTCGGCGATGCCGGCCACGAGGCCGATATCGTGGGTGATGAAGATCATCCCCATGCCCAGCTCGTCGCGCAGTTCGGCGAGGAGCCCCATGATCTGTGCCTGCACGGTGACGTCGAGGGCGGTGGTCGGCTCGTCGGCGATGAGCAGGCGCGGATTGCTGGCGAGCGCCATGGCGATCATCACGCGCTGCCGCATGCCGCCGGAGAGCTGGTTGGGGTAGTAGCCGAGGCGGGATCCGGCGTCGGGGATACGCACGCGTTCGAGGGCCTCACGGGCGGCGCTTCGGGCGGCGTGGCGATCGAGGCCACGATTGAGCTCGAAGGCCTCGGCGATCTGCGCGCCGATGGTCATCACCGGATTGAGCGAGGTCATCGGCTCCTGGAAGATCATGCCGATGTCGCGGCCGCGGACGGTGGTGAGCGTGCGTTCATCGGCTTTGGTGACGTCGAGCACGCTGCCGTCGCCGCGGGTCAGCGCGATGCTGCCCGCGGTGATCCGCCCCCCGCCGAAATCGACGAGGCGGTTGACGCTGAGCGCGGTCACCGATTTGCCCGAGCCGCTCTCCCCGACGATGGCGAGCGTCTTGCCGGCCTCGAGCGTGAAGCTCACGCCCGTGACCACCTCGTCGGCGGCGGGGGTGCGGCCGAAGCCGACATGCAGGTCGCTGACCGACAGCAGCGCGCTCATGCCGACCTCGGGGCGCTGCGGGGATCGAGAATGTCGCGCAGGGCATCGCCGGTGAGGTTGAAGCCGAGGATGCCCACCATGATGGTGAGGCCGGGCGCCAGCATCAGCCAGGGGGCATGCGTCATCAGGCTCTTGCTGTCCGACAGCATGACTCCCAGCGATGGCGCCGGCGGCTGCGTGCCGAGCCCGAGGAAGCTGAGGCCGGCTTCGGTGAGCAGCGCCCAGGCGAGGGCGAGGGTGATCTGTACCGTCAGCGGCGCCACGAGGTTGAGCAGCAGGTGCCGCGTCAGGATATAGCCCGCCGAGCTGCCGAAGGTACGGGCCGCCTCGACGAATTCGCGCGCCTTGAGCGACAGGGCGGGGGCCCGCACGACGCGCGCGAAGATGGGGGTATAGACGATGGCGATGGCGGTGATGCTGGTGATTGTGCCGGGGCCCTCGATGGCGACGACCAGCAGCGCGAGCAGGATCGCCGGAAAGGCGAGGAACACGTCCATGATCCGCATGAGAACGCCGTCCCAGAGCTTGCCGAGCCAGGCGGCGAAGAGGCCGATCAAGGTGCCGGCAACCGTCGCGATGGCGACGGAAGAGAAGGCGACGACGAACGACTGGCCGATGCCGAGCATCAGCCGGCTGAAGGTGTCGCGGCCAAGCAGATCCGTGCCGAACCAGTAGGTGCCGTTCGGCGGTTTCAGCCGGTCGATGATCACCTGCTTGAGCGCATTGTGCGGCGTGAGGCCGAGCGCGCCAAGCGCCGCGACCACGAGGTAGAGCACGACGATCGTCGCGCCGATGCGGCCGCTCGGATGGCGGAAGATGGCGGCGAGGAAGCGCATCATTTGCCTCCGAGCCGGATGCGCGGGTCGAGCGCCGCGTAGGTCAAATCGACCAGGAGATTCACGATCAGGAAGTTGAAGGCGATGAACAGCACCGCGCCCTCGACCAGCGCGTAATCGCGCTGCGAGATGGCGTCGAGCGTCAGCCGGCCGAGCCCGGGCAGGGCATAGATCTGCTCGACGATCACGGCGCCGCCGAGCAGATAGCCGAACTCGACGCCACTCAACGTCACCACCGGGATCAATGCGTTGGGCAGCGCATGCCGCCACACCACGCGGCGCTGCGGCACGCCCTTGCTGCGGGCGGTGCGCACGTAGTCGTCGCTCAGCACGTCGAGCATCGCCGAACGCGCGATCCGGGTGACCGAGGCGGCGAAGGCAAAGCCCAGTGTGATCGCCGGCAGGATCATCTGCGCGAGGTTGCCCAGCGGATCGGCGAACAGCGAGGTGAACGAGCCCATCGCGGGGAGAACGTGGAAATAGACCGACAGGATGTAGATGACGACGAGGCCGATGACGAAGCTCGGCGTCGACTGCCCGAGCATGGCGATCAGCCGCACGACAAGGTCGCTCGGTCGCTCGTTGCGGGTCGCCGCATAGACGCCGGCGGGAATGCCCGTCACCAGCGCGATGACCATCGACAGCAGCGCCAGCTCCAGCGTCAGCGGAAAGCGGGCGAGGATCACCGGCAGCACCGGCTGGCCGTAGGTGGTCGAGATGCCGAAATCGCCGTGCAGCAACCCGACGAGCCAGCGGCCATATTGCACGAGGATCGGTTGGTCGATGCCGAAATAGTTGGCGAGCGAGGCGCGCTGCGCCGGCGTCAGCATGCCGCCCTCGGTGCCGAGCATGGCCGTGATCGCATCGCCCGGCACCAGGCGGATGGCGAAGAACACCAGGATCGACACGCCCAGAAGGATCAGCGGGAAGGTCAGCAGCCGCCGGGTGAGGTAGTTCATCGCGGTCTATACGAGTTCGAGCGTGGGGCCGCCCCCACCTTCGGTCCCTCCGCTCATCAGCGGTTGGCGTGCGCCAGAGCGCAAGGCCAATGGTGAGGGAGGTGCTGGAGCCGAAGGTCCCCCTCTCCCTTGAGGAGAGGGGCTAGGGGTGGGGGTGGCCATGTCCACCGTGGCGTTACTGCCCGATCGTGACCTTGCTCAGGTTGAACAGCATTTCACTCGGGTTGATCTCGTAGCCTTTGACGGTGTTGAGATTGGCCATGTAGGTGTAGGTCGTGCTGAGCCAGATCCAGGGCGACTCCTGGGCGAGGCGCTGCTCGAACTGCTGGAAGATCGGCTTGCGCTTGGCCGGGTCGGTCTCGACGCGGCCCTGCTGCAGCAGGCTGTTGAGCGTATCGTCGCTGAAATTGGCGACGTTCTTGAGGTTACCGTCCTTGGTGAAGTAGCGGTTGTACATCGGATACGGGTCGGCACGGCCGCCGTTCTGCGCCACGGCCATGTCGAAATTGCCCTTGAGCCAGGCGTCGACATACGGCTTCAAGTCCATCATCTGGATGTTGAGCTTGACGTTGATGGCGGCGAGCTGGCTCTGCAGCACCTGCGCCTCGTTGCCGGCGTAGGGCGGCTCGCCCGTCGCCGCGATCACGGTGGCGGTGAAGCCCGCTTCCTGGCCGGCTTCCTTCATCAGCTCCTTGGCCTTGGCGACGTCCTGCTTGTAGCAGAACAGCGTCGAGGGATCGTCGGCATAGGCCTGCATGGTGAGCGGGCCGGTGACCTGGCCTTCGCCGACCAGTGCCGTGTCGATCACGTCCTGCCGGTTGACGGCACACGAGATCGCCTGCCGCACCTTCTCGTTGTCCATCGGCGGTTTCGACGGGTTGAGCTGCAGCACGTTGTACGACAGCCCGGGAATGCGGTTGAGCGTGATGTTGCCGCCGGTCGGGATAGTGGTCGCAACGGTCGGGTCGTTGAGCAGCGCGAAATCGGTCTGCCCGGCATTGAGCGAGTCGACGATGGCGCTCTCGGATGGCAGCACCGAGATGGTGATGCCGTCGACGCCGGTTTTGCCGCCGGCCCAGTCCGGGTTGGCGCTCAGCACGTCCTTCACGTTCGGATCCCACTCGTCGAGCTTGAACGGGCCGGAGCCGATCGGCTTGGTGCCGATGGTGCCGGCGGTGATCTCGCTTGCCGGGACGATCGCGGCGTTCGTGCCCGACATGGCGATCAGGATCGGCGCGTCGGGCTGCGACAGGTTGAACACCACGGTCTCGGGGTCGGGCGTGTCGATCGACTTGATCGACAGGAAATTGGCGCGTGCCGCAGCCGCAGTGGCCTCATCGAGGATGCGGGTGAACGAAGCTTTCACGTCGGCCGACGTGACCTGCGCGCCGTTCGAGAATTTCGCTTTGGGGTCGAGCTTGAAGGTCAGCGTCAGCCCGTCGGAGGAGAACGACCAGCTCGTCGCGATGGCGGGGACGACGTCGTACTTCGCATCGAGCCGGACCAGCGGCTCGTAAATGAGCTCGAGCAGGCGGAGCGAGGAGAACGCGGTCTGCTTGTGCGGGTCGAGCCCGGTGGCGTCCTGCGACCACGCCATGCGCAGGGTTGCGGCGGTGGCGGGCAGCGCGAAACTTCCGGTGCCGAGCAGGGTGGCGAGCGCCACGCCGGCCAGCAGAGTCTTCGGATTCGTCCAATGCATGATTGTCTCCCAGGTGCGGTCTGGGCGCTCGATGGTGACGATGTCATGGCGCCCTTGACCCGAACCTTACGAGCGCCCGGCTGAAACTGCACGCGAAATTCGGTATGTGGCGCCCGTTACGAACTGGCGAGATCGTCGTAACGGTTGGCGCGGTAGATCAGCGTCGAGACCAGCCAGCTCAGCAGGAACACGCCGACCACGGCATAGCCGAAATTGGTGAGGTTGCCGTTGAGGTTGCCGATGACGTCCCAGAACCCGCCGGAAAGCGACAGCTTGTCCGACAGCAGGCCGAGCGCCTCGACGCCGCCGATAAAGAGC
>Ga0134126_10012525_pt1 | contig 10712 bp, 21 predicted proteins | sample KB31752_FD_96881 | JGI IMG/M metagenome (GOLD analysis project Ga0134126, IMG submission 96881) | Terrestrial soil microbial communities with excess Nitrogen fertilizer from Kellogg Biological Station, Michigan, USA - KB3-175-2 | ecosystem: Environmental > Terrestrial > Soil > Unclassified ...
ACAACGTCGCCCTCACCGTCGAGCTCATCACCCCGGTGGCGATGGAGAAGGGCCTGCGCTTCGCCATCCGCGAAGGCGGCCGCACCGTCGGCGCCGGCACCATCACCGAGATTGTGCAGTAGGGAAGGGAACCATGGTCCGAGAGAGAATCCGCATCCGCTTGAAAGCCTACGACGCGCGCGTCCTCGACGCCTCCACCCAGGAGATCGTCGATACCGCCCGCCGCGCCGGCGCCGAAATCGCCGGCCCCATCCCCTTGCCCACCGCCATCAACCGCTTCACCGTGCTCCGCTCCCCGCACGTGGACAAGAAGAGCCGCGAGCAGTTCGAGATGCGCACCCACAAGCGCCTCCTCGATCTGCTCGAACCCACCCCGCAGACCATGGACGCGCTCATGAAGCTCGACCTCCCCGCCGGCGTGGACGTCGAAATCAAAGCCTTCGGCAAGGAGCACAAGTAGGCCCCCATGGTGAACGGCATCCTCGGCAAGAAAATCGGCATGAGCGAGGCCTACTCCGCCTCCGGCGAGCGCATCCCGGTCACGCTCATCCAGGCCGGCCCCTGCGTGGTGGTGCAGCGCAAGACCCAGGCCCGCGACGGCTACGACGCCGCCCAGCTCGGCCTCATCGAGTTCACCAAGCCCGGCCGCCTCTCCAAGCCCGAGCGCCAGCGCTTCGAGGCCGCCAACCTCCCGCCCTGCCGCCTGCTGCGCGAGGTCCCGCTCGCCAAGCACGCCGAAGGCGACGGCGCCAAGGTCGGCGACCAGGTGCTGGCCGAAATGTTCAAGGAGCGCGACTTCCTCGACATCGAAGGCGTCAGCAAAGGCCGCGGCTTCGCCGGCTTCGTCAAGCGCCACCACTTCGGCGGCGGCGCCGCCACCCACGGCTCCATGTTCCACCGCGCCCCCGGCTCCATCGGCGCCAGCGCCTTCCCCTCGCGCGTGCTCAAGGGCATGCGCGCCGCCGGCCACATGGGCGATGCCCAGGTCACCGTGCGCAACCTCCAGGTCGTCGCGGTGGATGCCGACGAGAACCTGCTCGCCGTCCGCGGCGCCGTCCCCGGCCCCAACGGCGGCTACCTCCTCATCCGCCGCGCCAAGCAGCCGCCCCGCGCCCGCCGCGGCTTCGCCGGCGTCGCCAACACCAACCCGCTCAAGGCCTCCAAGCGCGGCGGCAAAGCCTAGGACCCAGCCATGCCTTCGATCGCCGTCAAGAACCTCAACAACGACACCGTCGGCAGCTTCGAGCTGCTCGACGAGGTCTTCGCCGCCCCCGTCAATGAGGAGCTGCTCTGGGAGGCGGTGCGCCATTGGGGCGCCGCCCAGCGCCGCGGCACCCACAAGACCAAGGGCCGCGCCGAGGTCTCCGGCGCCGGCCGCAAGCTCTGGAAGCAGAAGGGCACCGGCCGCGCCCGCGTCGGCTCCATCCGCACCCCGCTGTGGCGCCACGGCGGCACCGTCCACGGCCCCCAGCCCCGCAGCTACGCCTGGGCCATGCCGCGCAAGAAGCTGCTCGGCGCCCTGCGCTCGGCCCTGGCCGCCAAGTACCGCGATGCGGAGCTGGTCGTGGTCGAGAACTTCGATCTTTCCGCCCCCAAGTCGAAGCTGCTGCGCCAAGGCTTGGACAAGCTGGCGGTGAAGAAGTCCGCCCTGCTGGTGGATGCCGAGCCCCCGACCCCGCTCGAGCGCAGCGCCCGCAACCTGGCCGAGGTCGAGCTGCTCGCCGCCCGCAACGTCCACCCCTACCACCTGCTCCGCTATCAGCAGATCATCCTCTCCCGCCCCGCGCTCGAGAAGCTGCAGAAGGCCGCCCAGCCCGCGCCTCGACCCGGCAGCCGGGGCACAGCCCCCACGGACCTGCCGGGCGCGAAGCGGGTCGCGCGCCAAAGCCGCGCGGGAGCCCGCGCCGGTCAATCGCCGAAGAAAGCCAAGAAGGCCACCGCATGAGATCGCGTTACGAAGTCATCAAGCGCCCCATCATCACCGAGAAAGGCCTGGCGGCGAAGGAGTCGCTCCGCACCCTGGTGTTCGAGGTCAACCCCCGCGCCAGCAAGGTCGAGATCCGCGAAGCCGTGCAGGCCATCTTCAAGGTCAAGGTCGAGAGCGTCCGCACCGGCATCCTGCACGGCAAGGAGCGCCGCCGCGGCCGCCTCGTGGGCCAGCGCCCGGATTGGAAGAAGGCCTACGTCAAGCTCCAAGCCGGCGAGAAAATGCCCGAATACGCGGAGAACGTCTAGCCATCATGCCGATCAAGACCTACCGCCCGACCACCCCCACCCGCCGCTACCAGTCCGTGGTGACGAGCGACGAGCTCAGCGGCCACGCTCCGCACAAGCCCCTGCTCGAGCCCCGCCCCCGCACCGGCGGCCGCCGCAACGCCGGCGACATCACCATTTGGCACCGCGGCGGCGGCCACAAGAAGATGTACCGCCTGATCGATTTCAAGCGCGACAAGTCGGGCGTCCCCGCCGTGGTCGAGTCGGTCGAGTACGATCCCAACCGCAGCGCCCACATCGCCCTGCTCAAGTACCTCGACGGCGAGCGCCGCTACATCCTCCAGCCCAGCGGCCTGCGCGTCGGCATGAAGGTCGCCAGCGGTCCCGAGGCCGACATCCTCTTGGGCAACGCCCTGCCGCTGGCCAACATCCCCCCCGGCACCAACGTCCACAACATCGAGCTGCGGCCCGGCAAGGGCGGCCAGATCGTCCGCGCCGCCGGCGGCGCCGCCACCTTGATCTCCAAGGACGGCGACTACGCCCTGCTCAAGCTCCCCAGCGGCGAGACCCGCAAGGTGCTCGCCGGCTGCATGGCCACCATCGGCACCGTGGGCAACGTGGAGCACGAGGGCCGCACCCTGGGCAAGGCGGGCCGCACCCGCTGGCTCGGTCGCCGCCCCACCAACCGCGGCGTCACCATGAATCCGGTTGATCACCCCCATGGCGGCGGCGAAGGCAAGACCTCCGGCGGCCGCCATCCCGTCACCCCTTGGGGCCAGCCCACCCGCGGCTACAAGACCCGCAACAACAAGCGCACCGACCGGCTCATCGTCAGCCGCCGCCAGAAACGGAAAAAGTAAAGGACCCCCATGGCACGCTCTGTCAAAAAAGGCCCCTTCGTCGATTCCCATCTCGAGCGCCGCGTCGCCGACCTCAACCGCGTCAACCAGAAGAAGGTGCTCAAGACCTGGTCGCGCCGCTCGACCGTGCTGCCGGAGTGGGTGGGCCACACCGTCGCCGTCCACAACGGCAAGAAGTTCATCCCCGTCTACCTCACCGAGAACATGGTCGGCCACAAGCTGGGCGAGTTCTCCCCCACCCGCACCTTCAAGGGCCACTCCGTCAAGGTGGCCGAGAAGACCGCCACGCCCGCGAGCTAACGCGCCATGCCTGAAACCCACATTCCCGAAGCCAAGGCGATCGCGCGCTACGTGCGCGTCTCGCCCCAGAAGGCGCGCCTGGTGGTGGACTTGATCCGCGGCCTCAAGGCCGAAGACGCCCTCCACCGCCTGCGCTTCACCCAGAAGCGCATCGCCAAGCTGGTCGGCAAGCTGCTGCAGTCGGCCATCGCCAACGCCACCGACCGCGGCGAGCTCGACGTGGACGCGCTCTACGTCACCCGCGCCTTCGTCAACGACGGCCCCCGCCAGAAGCGCGTCCGCCCCGCTCCCATGGGCCGCGCCTACCGCATCCAGCGCCGCACCGCCCATATCGAGCTCCACGTCGGCGAACGTCCCGGCGCGGCTGCCTTCACCCGCACCGTCGCCGCCCCGCCCGCGGCGCCGGCCGCGGCCGCTCCCAAAAAGCGCGCTCCGCTCGCCAAGAAGAAGGCCGCCGCCCCCAAGAAGAAGGCCCCGGCCGCCAAGAGCCCGGCCGCCCAGAAGAAGCCGGCGGCAGCCAAGAAGAAGGCCCCGGCCAAGAAAAAGGAATCGAAATAATGGGTCAAAAAGTCCATCCCTACGGCTTCCGCCTCGGCTTCGTCAAGCCGTGGAAATCCCAGTGGTTCGCCACCAAGGGCTACTCCAAGCTGCTGCTCGAGGACGTCCAATTGCGCGACACGCTCAAGAGCCGCCTGCGCGCCGCCGGCGTCAGCTCGCTCGAGATCACCCGCCCCGGCAACAAGATCCGCATCATCATCCACACATCGCGCCCGGGCATCATCATCGGCCGCAAGGGGGCCGAGATCGAGAAGCTCAAGGCCGAGATCCAAAAGAAGACCTCGCGCGAAGTCCATATTGACATCCAAGAGGTCCACAAGCCCGAGCTCGACGCCCAACTGGTGGCCGAGAGCATCGCCCTCCAGCTCGAAAAGCGGGTCGCCTTCCGCCGCGCCATGCGCAAGGCGGTGGACTCGGCGGTGCGCTTCGGCTGCAAGGGCATCAAGGTGCGCGTCTCCGGCCGCCTCAACGGGGCCGAGATCGCCCGCACCGAGTGGTACCTGCAGGGGCGCCTGCCGCTGCACACCATGCGCGCCGACATTGATTACGGCTTCGCCGAGGCCCGCACCACCTACGGCGTCATCGGCGTCAAGGCCTGGACCTACAAGGGCGAAATCCTTCCCCAGCGCCGCCGCGCCTAGACCATGCCACGGACCACCTGTCACTGAGAACTGATCACCATGCTGATGCCCAAAAAAGTCAAGTTCCGCAAGCAGCACCGCGGACGCATGGCCGGCAAGGCCTGGACCGGCGGCGAGCTCTCCTTCGGCGACTTCGGCCTCAAGGTGCTCGAGCCCGGCTGGGTCACCGACCGCCAGATCGAAGCCTCGCGCGTGGCCATGACCCGCTTCGTCAAGCGCGGGGGCAAGGTCTGGGTGCGCGTGTTCCCCGACAAGCCGGTGACCAAGAAGCCGGCCGAAACCCGCATGGGCAAGGGCAAGGGCGCCCCCGACCACTGGGTGGCGGTGGTCAAGCCCGGCCGCATCCTGTTCGAGATGGAGGGCGTGCCCGTGGAGCAGGCGCAGGAAGCCATGCGCCTCGCCTCCCACAAGCTCGCCCTCAAAACCCGCTTCGTCAGCCGGAGCGCCTGATCATGAAGAACTCTTCCATCGAACGCTTCCGCCAGATGGGCGACCAGGAGCTCGACTCGCGCGAGGCCGACCTGCGCGACCAGCTCTTCCGCCTGCGCTTCCAGATGTCCATGGGCCAGAGCGAGAGCATCAAGAAGCTGCGCCAGTTGCGCAAGGACATCGCCCGCGTCAAGACGCTCGCCAAGGAGCGCGCGCTTGCAGGAGTCAAACAGCCATGACCGCCCCAGAGAATCTCCGCTCCTCGAGCCGCAACGAGAAAGTCGGCGAAGTGGTCTCGAACAAGATGGCCAAGACCATCGTGGTCGAGGTCCTGCTGCGCTCGGCCCACAAGCTCTACCGCCGCGGCATCACCCGCCATCACCGCTTCTACGCCCACGACGAGCAGGGCGCCGCCCGCCCCGGCGACGTGGTGCGCATCGAAGAGACCCGCCCGCTCAGCAAGCTCAAGCGCTGGCGCCTGGTCGAGGTCGTCCGCCGCGCCTCCGCCGCCCCCACCGCCGCCGAGATCGCCGCCGCCGTCGGCCAGGGCGAACTCGAGCGCGACACCCGAAAGAAGGAGGCTGCCGGGGCCTAGCCTCCAGGAGCCCAGGACCTATTCCCATGGTGCAAATGAGAACCATCCTCGCGGTCGCCGACAACAGCGGCGCCCGCAAGCTGCAGGTGATCCTGCCCATCGGCGGGCACACCGGCCTCCGCGCCGGCCTGGGCGATGTCGTCACCGCCGCGGTCAAAGAGGCCGCCCCCGACGGCCAGGCCAAGAAAGGCACGGTGGTGCGGGTGGTGATCGTGCGCACCCGCAAGGAGACCCGCCGCAAGGACGGCACCTACATCCGCTTCGACCAGAACGCCGGCGTGCTCATCAATGCCGACGGCGAGCCCGTCGGCACCCGCGTCTTCGGCCCCGTCGCCCGCGAGCTCCGCGACAAGCGCTTCCTGAAGATCATCTCCCTTGCCCCCGAGGTTCTGTAAGCGAGGCTCCCTCATGCCCATGAACGTTCCCCGCCGCATCCTGATCCGCAAAGACGACCTGGTCAAGGTCATCGCCGGCCGCGACAAAGGCAAGCAGGGCAAGGTGCTGCACCTTCCCCAAGGAGGGCCGCGTGCTGGTCGAGCGCGTGATGATGGTCAAGCGCCACACACGCCCCAACCCCGGCCGCCAGATCAAGGGCGGCATCGCCGAGCACGAGGCCCCGATTCCGGTCGCCAACGTGATGGTGGTCTGCCCCGAGTGCGGCCCGGTCAAGCTCAAGAAGCTCCCCGTCAACCCCGATGGCAAGCACGGCCATCAGCGCGCCTGCAAGAAGTGCGGCCGCGTCCTCGACAAGTAACGGTAAACGGTAAACGGAAATGGCTACCCGACTCCACGCACGCTATCTGAGCGAAATCGCCCCCGCCCTGCAGAAGGAATTCGCCCTTCCCAACCGCATGGCCGTTCCCCACCTGCACAAGGTGGTGGTGAACATGGGCGTGGGCGAGGCCACCCAGAACTCCAAGCTCATGGACACCGCCGTGGTCGAGCTCGGCGCCATCTGCGGCCAGAAGCCGGTCATCACCAAGGCCAAGAAATCCATCGCCGCCTTCAAGCTGCGCGAGAACATGCCCATCGGCTGCTGCGTCACCCTGCGCGGCGAGCGCATGTACGAGTTCGTGGACCGGCTGGTCAACGTGGTGCTGCCGCGCGTGCGCGACTTCCGCGGCGTCAGCCCCAAGTCCTTCGACGGCCGCGGCAACTTCACCCTCGGCCTGCTCGATCAACTGATCTTCCCTGAAATTGACTACGCCAAGGTGGACAAGCCCAAAGGCATGAACATCACCCTGGTCACCACCGCCGCCAACGACGAGCAGGCCCGCAGCCTGCTCCGCCATCTCGGCATGCCCTTCCGCGCCGCCTAGGAGCTCACCATGGCCACCACCGCCAAGATCGCCAAGTCCAGCAAGAAGCTGAAGTACGCCATCCGCCAGCGCAACCGCTGCCAGCTCTGCGGCCGCCCCCGCGGCTTCCTGCGCAAGTTCGGCCTCTGCCGCTTGTGCTTCCGCGGCTACGCCCTGCGGGGCGAGATCGCCGGCGTCACCAAAGCCAGTTGGTAAAGGAATTTTTAGGAGTCCTCATTTCATGAGTCTCACCGATCCCGTCGCCGATCTGCTGACCCGCATCCGCAACGCCGTGCGCAGCCACCACGCCAAGTTCGACGTGCCCAGCTCGAAGCTCAAGATCGAGATCATCAAGATCCTCGAAAGCGAAGGCTTCGTCGGCCCCTACAAGCTCAACCAGGAGCAGGGCCGCCCCACGCTGCGCGTGCAGCTCAAGTACGGCCCCAACGACCAGCCGGTCATCAGCAACCTGCGCCGCGTCTCCCAGCCCGGCTGCCGCGTCTACATCGGCCACCAGCAGATCCGCCCCGTGCTCGGCGGCATGGGCATCTCGATCCTTTCCACCCCGCGCGGCCTGATGACCGGCCGCGACGCCCGCAAGCACAAAGTCGGCGGCGAACTCCTCTGCGAGGTCTGGTAACCATGTCGCGAGTCGGACGCAAACCTATTCCAGTGCCCAGCGCGGTGAAGGTCGCCGTCACGGGCGATCAGGTCGAGGTCAAGGGTCCCAAGGGCACGCTCGCCCTCAGCCTGCCCGCCGGCATCACGCTCAAGCTGATGCCCAACGAGATCCTGGCCGAGCGCGCCGACGACAGCCGCGCCGCGGTGCATGGCCTGGCGCGCAGCCTGGTCGCCAACGCCGTCCACGGCGTCGCCCAGGGCTTCACCAAGGAGCTCGATGTCATCGGCGTCGGCTACCGCGCCGAGATGAAGGGCAAGACCATCCTGGTGCTCACGCTCGGCTTCAGCCACCTGATCGAGTACCGGCTGCCGCCCGGCATCGAGATCGCGGTGGATGCCAAGCTCACCCACATCACGATCAGCGGGACGGATCGCCAGAAAGTCGGACAGGTGGCCGCCGAGCTGCGCGCCCTGCGCCCGCCCGACCCCTACAAGCAGAAGGGCGTCCGCTACACCGGCGAGCGCCTGAAGAAGAAGGAAGGCAAGACCGGGGCGAAATAGCCCGGAGCCAAGTCGCCATGATTGACCAAACCTCGAAGAACACGCGCCGCCAGCGCCGCCAGCACCGCACCCGCCGCCGGCTCGCCGGCACCGCCTCGGCCCCGCGCCTCAACGTCTTCCGCTCGCTCAACCACATCTACGCCCAGTTGATCGACGACGACGCCGGCGTGACCCTGGCCGCCGCCTCCAGCCAAACCAAGAAAACCGAAAAAGGCGGCAACCTCGCCGCCGCCAAGGCCGTCGGCCAAGCCATCGCCGAGGCGGCCAAAGCCAAGGGCCTGACGACGGTGGTCTTCGACCGCGCCGGCTACCCCTACCACGGCCGCGTCAAGGCCCTGGCCGAAGCCGCCCGCGAATCCGGCCTCAAATTCTAAGGACTTTGACTCTATGCCTGCGATCAAGACCCGCCTCAACCCCGATCAATACCAGCTCAAGGACCAGGTCGTTTCCATCAACCGTGTGACCAAAGTGGTCAAGGGAGGCAAGAACCTCTCCTTTGCCGCATTGGTTGTGGTCGGCGATCCCGGAGCCGGGGTCGTGGGCTACGGCAGCGGCAAGAGCAAAGAGGTTCCGAGCGCCATCCGCAAGGGCATCGAGTCGGCCAAGAAGAACCTGGTGCAGGTCCACCGCCACCAGGCCACCATCCCGCACGCCGTGCTCGGCACCTACGGCAGCGGCCGGGTGCTGCTGAAGCCCGCCACCGCCGGCACCGGCGTCATTGCCGGGGGCGCGGTGCGCGCGGTGATGGAGTCGGTCGGGATCGCCAACGTGCTCACCAAGAGCATCGGCACCACCAACCCCCATAACGTCATCAAGGCCACCTTCGCCGCGCTGACGCAGTTGCGCGACAGGCAGCAGGTCGCCAGCCTGCGCGGCAAGACCGTCGAGGAACTCTAATGCCCGCAGCCGCAAAGACCATCCGCATCCAGTACTACCGCAGCGCCATCGGACGCTCCTGGCGCCAGAAGCTCATCATCAAGGGCCTCGGACTGACCAAGCTCAACCAAGTGGTCGAGCGCCCCGACAACCCCGGCTTCCGCGGCATGGTGGCGAAGGTGCCCCACCTGCTCCGCATCGTTCCCAAGGATTAGCGCATGAACCTCAGCCAGATCAAGAAACCCAAGGGCGCGACCCACGCCAAGAAGCGGGTCGGACGCGGCATGGGCTCGGGCCACGGCAAGACCTCGACCCGCGGCCACAAGGGCCAGCGCTCGCGCTCCGGCCACCGCCTGCTGCGCGGTTTCGAGGGCGGCCAGATGCCGCTCCACCGCCGCATGCCCAAGCGCGGCTTCCACAACCTGTTCCGCAAGAAGTTCGCCATCGTCAACCTCGACCAGTTGGCGGGGCTGGGAGTGCCCGCGGTCTCCCCCGAGCTGCTGCTCGAACGCAAGCTCATCAAGCACGTATATGATGGGGTGAAGGTGCTCGGGCGCGGCGAGCTGAAATCGCCGCTCAAGGTCACCGCCCACGCCTTCACCGAATCGGCCAAAGCCAAGATCACCGCCGCCGGCGGCACGGCCGAGGTGCTGGCGTAGCTCGAAACTTGAAACTCGAAACCTGAAACTGCTTTATGCGTCTGTTCGATTCCCTCGCAAACATCGGCAAGGTCACGGACCTGAGGAAGCGCGTGCTGTTCACGTTCTTCATCATGTTCGTCTACCGCCTGGGCGGGCACATCCCCACGCCCGGCATCAACACCGACGCGCTGGCCCAGTTCTTCCAGCAGAACGCCGGCACCTTGCTCGGCTACTTGAACATGTTCAGCGGGGGCAACTTCAGCCGCCTGACCATCTTCGCCCTGGGCATCATGCCCTACATCACCGCCGCCATCATCCTCGAGCTGATGACGGTGGTGTGGCCGTACTTGGAGAAGCTGCAGAAGGAGGGCGACCTGGGGCGGCGCAAGATCACCCAGTACACCCGCTACCTGACCATCATCCTTTCGATCTTCCAGAGCCTGGGCATCGCCTACACGCTCGAGCGCAACACCTCCTCGGGCGGGGCGGCCTTCGTGCTCAACCCCGGCCTCGCCTTCACCCTGATGACGGTGCTGACGCTGACCACCGGCTCGGCCTTCGTGATGTGGCTGGGCGAGCAGATCACCGACCGCGGCGTGGGCAACGGCATGTCGCTGATCATCTTCGCCGGCATCGTGGTGGGATTGCCCTCGGCGGTGAGCAACCTGTGGACGCTGGTCCAGACCTCTTCCTGGGGCGCGCTGACGGTGCCTGGCATGCTGCTGCTGCTGATCTTCATGCTGGCGGTGGTGGCCTTCATCGTCTACGTCGAGCGCAGCGAGCGCCGGATCCCGGTGCAGTACGCCAAACGCGTGGTGGGGCGCAAGCTGATGGGCGGGCAGAGCACGCACCTGCCCATCCGCGTCAACAGCGGCGGCGTGATGCCGGTCATCTTCGCGGCCTCGATTCTGACCTTCCCGCAGACGCTGTCCATGCTGCCGGCCATCAAGAACAGCAGCGTCTTCGGCCCCATGTTCGACGCCATGGGCTACGGACGCCCGCTGTACAGCCTGATCTACTGCGTCAGCATCATCTTCTTCGCCTACTTCTACGTCTCGATCATCTTCAACCCGGTCGAGGTCGCCGACAACATGCGCAAGTACGGCGGCTTCATCCCC
>Ga0134126_10012526_pt1 | contig 10712 bp, 8 predicted proteins | sample KB31752_FD_96881 | JGI IMG/M metagenome (GOLD analysis project Ga0134126, IMG submission 96881) | Terrestrial soil microbial communities with excess Nitrogen fertilizer from Kellogg Biological Station, Michigan, USA - KB3-175-2 | ecosystem: Environmental > Terrestrial > Soil > Unclassified ...
AGCGGCCAGCCGCTTTCCCGCGGGTGTCCCCAGACCTGCCAGCCCGCGGACTCGCCCGCGTACAGCGGCCGGCCGTGCCGGTGCCGCAGCAAGGTGAGCCGGACGCGGGCGATCCACGGCGTCCAGCGGAACGCGAGCAGCGAGCCGATCTCGCCGATGCCCGGCGCGGCGAGCAGCCAGTCCAGGCTGGTGAGGCAGTCCGGCCCGACGCTGGCGAGCAGGACGACCGCCTGCACCCGGTCCGGTGCCAGGCTTGCCGCCCGCAGCGCAACGCCGCCGCCCCATGAGTGGCCCACGAGGACCGCGTTCCGGACGCCGCGCGCGTCCAGGTCATCGAGGACGGCCTGCGCGTTGGCCGTGAACCCGCTGGCCGGGTGCAGGCTCGCGCCGTAGCCCGGCCGGTCGGCCGCGACGGCGTGCAGGTGCGGGGGCAGCCGCGCGATGACCGTCTGCCAGTCCGCGGGCGAGCCAGGCTGCCCGTGCAGCAAGACGAGTTCCAGGGCGCCCGCGGGTGCGGGGATCTCGGCTGGGGGCTCGGCGGCGACCGCCTTGAGCGGAACTGTCTTGCGCGCCCGCAGCATGAGCAGGGTCAACCAGCCTCCGACGGCCACCAGCCAGAAGCTCACGAGACGGTAGAGCACCGCGACGGCTAGAGCCTGGCTGGCACGCAGCCCCGAAGCGACCAGCGACACGCTAATTGCCCCTTCCGTAATGGCCAACCCGCCAGGGGTAACGGCCAGGCTCTTGGCGGTGATTCCCGCCGCGTAGACGAGCAGCAAATCGTGCCAGGGGATGGCGGCACCGACAGCGAGGACGCTGACGGCGAGCACGCCCACGTCGGCCAGCCAGTTGACGAGCGCGGCACCCGATGCCAGGGCCCAGCCCGACGCGGAGAGGCGCAGCGCGCCCAGCCGTTGCGTCCACGCCCTGACGGTCGCCGCCGGGTTCGCGGCCGGCCGCCGCAGCAGCCGGGTGACGTGCCACAGGAGCCAGGCGCCGCGCCTTTCCAGGCCGTCGCGCAACCGCGGCTGCCGGGCGGCGACAGCCGCCGTGGCCACGACGGCCACGGCGAGCAGGGCACCGGGGATCGTGATCGCGGTGGCCACCGACTGGCCGGACGCCAGCCCTCCGGCGGCCAGGATGAGCACCCACGCGGCGGTCGTGATCACCCCGCCGGCCAGCAGCACCCAGCCGGCCAGCACGCCATCGGCGCCGTGCTTGGTGAACCGCCGGAACAAGATGGCGGTGCCCAGTTCAGGACCTGCGATGGGGACCGTCACCGACACCGCGTTCGCCGCGTACACGGTGGCCAGCATCGACTTGCGGTCATGCCGGAGCCGGCCGGCGGTGAGCAGCCGGCGGAACATCCAGGCGAAGGCAGCCATGGACAGCCATTCGAGCGCGAGGGCGGCAGGCAGCCACGACCAGCGCAGGTGACCGAGGACCGCGAACGACTCCGCGACCCGGGAACGCTCGGTCAGCGCCGTTCCCGCCAGGATCGCCACAGCGACGACAGCGATACCGGCCGTGCTCTTCCTTACCCGGGGGCGGGGCAGGCCGCTGTCAGTCACCGGTGCTGTCCTTTCTCGGGTCAGCCGCCGTTGAAGATCACGCCTTCAGTCTGCGCGGGGCCCAGCTTCTCGCCTAGTGCCAAATGTCGCCGTTTTCACGTGACGTTCATTACGGAGCGCATGTGGCCTTTTCTGGGTAAAGGTTATTAGGCGCGCTGAGCATTCCTTCATTCGGGATATCGGAACTGGACTGTCACCCGGACGTAGAACGTCCGGGATCGCGCGTAGCGTGCCGCCATGGCTATCGCACGATTCCCAAGCATCGTCCTCGACTGCCCCGACGCCGGGGCGCTCGCCGCCTTCTACAGCACGCTGCTCGACTGGAAGGCAGAGGTTTCACCTGACTGGGCCGACATCCGTGCCGACAACGGCATGTGCATCTCCTTTCAGCAGGTCGCGGACTACACGCCGCCGAAATGGCCGGGCCAGGAGATTCCGCAGCAGATGCACCTCGACGTCATTGTCGATGACCTGGACGCCGCCGAGACGGCTGTCGTCGCCATCGGCGCGACTAAGCACGAGCACCAGCCGGGCACGACCTTCCGGGTGTTCCTCGACCCGGCGGGCCACCCGTTCTGTCTGTGCGTCAACTGACAGCGATGGGTGCGGGTCAGCTCAGCGGGCGGGCGAGCACCAGGTAGGCGAGGCCGAGCACGCCCCGGTACACGCCGAAGTACTCCCGCTCCCGCATTTCGAGCCAGTCCCGGACCCCGGCCGCCTGGGGATGGGCGGCGTTGGCGAGGAGCCACTCCTGCCGTCCCGCCCGGTGGGTTGACTCGAAGTCGTCCCATTCCCGCAGGTTGGCCGTGCTGCAGTGCATGACGCCCCAGCCCGCGGCGCGGCTCGCGGCGACGAGTTCCGGCAGGTCGTACAGGACCTCGGGGAAGATCTCCTGGGCGGCCGCATCGGGCTGCTGCGCCCAGAAACCGTCGCCGAACAGCAGCCGACCGCCCGGCTCGACCACGTCGGCGAGGGCGCGGAGCGCGCCGTTCGTGTCGCCGAAGGCATGCGATGCCCCGATGCACAGGACCCGCTGCGCGGTCTCGCGCCAGGCGGCCGCGTCCGCCTCCGTGAAGGTGACGGCCAGGCCGCGGCGCGCGGCCTCCTGCCGTCCGCGTTCCAGCAGCGGCCCGTCGCTGTCCACGCCGGTCCCCGTCGCGCCTTCCCCGGCCTTGGCGACGGCGTTGAGCAGGAGCTCGCCCCAGCCGCACCCGAGGTCCGTGACGCGCATCCCCGGGCTGAGGTCCAGCCGGTCGAGCAGCAGCGCGGCATGGTCCACCGACAACGGCGTATTCCAGTGCATGCGCGCGTAGCGCGCGATCCCTAGTTCCTCGGTGTCAGTCACCCGGCTAGCGTGACCGCTCCTAGGCGCGCGTGTCGAGTGGATTTCCGCTGGTGCCCGGCGAGTCAGCGGGCGGTAATGCCGTAGCGGGCCAGCAGGGTGTGCAAGGCGTCGTGGCCGTCGTCGAGGCACCACCTTTCGGCGGTGAGCCCCGCCTCCCGGGCGGCGTCAACGTTCGGGGTGCTGTCGTCGATGAAGAGGATGGCCGACGGCTCCGCGCCGATACGGCGGACGGCCTCGGCGAAGAACGCCGCGTCGGGCTTCGCCGCGCCCAGTTCGCAGGAGTAACAGCTCACGTCGAACAGGGCGTCGTAGCCGAACACCTCGCGCATGTGGGCTGTCCGGTACCGTTCCTGGTTGGTGCCCAGGTGCACGCGGTACCCGCCGTCGCGCAGCGCCCGCACCAGGGCGAGGGACGCTGGGGCGGGCACGGCGGCCAGCCAGATGGCACGGTAGATATCTTCGAGCGACGCGGCCACGCCGAAATCGGCGAGGATCGTCGCGAGGATCGCCAGGTGATCGCCCTGCCCGGCGAGCGTCGGCAGCTGAGCCGCGTACGACCGCTGCAGGAACTCCATCGTCCGCTCGCCGAAGTAGGGTTCGGCGGCCGCCACCCAGCCTCCGGGCAGTTCCTGGAGCACCCCGTCCGCGTCGAACATGACATCCCGGATGGCCGCGACGCCGTCCTCTCGCTGCTTCTCACTCACGCTAACGATGATCACCGGCCGCTGCGCCCCGCGTCCACCCGAATTGCGTCAAGGCCGGTGCCGTCCGGGCGGAGCACGCCTCCGTTCTGAATACGAAGTGGTCATCGGAAACTCTCGATGATTGGCTATTTACGCCAGTCCACTTGCTTGCTTAGGTTACGGTGAGCGCTGCCGACACGAGGAGGACCTCCCGCATGCCTGCCCCTGACGAGCTGCGATTCCGGGCGGCCGAGGAAAGCGACGTGAAGGCCATCGCCGCGCTGCACACCGACAGCTGGCAGCGGCACTACCGGATCGCCTACACCGATCATTTCCTCGACGACGAAGCCCCGGGCTTCCTCCTGGACCTGTGGACCGGGCGCTTCGCCGGCCCGGATCCCGGCCGGTGCACGATCCTGGCCACCGGCGATGGCGGCACCCTCGTGGGACTGGCGCACATGGCGTTCGACGACCACCCGACCTGGGGCGCGCTCCTCGACAACCTGCACGTGGTCTACGGCCGCAAGCGCCAGGGCATCGGCACGCGCCTGCTGTCCCTGACCGCCGAGGCGGTGCTGGCCGAGCGGCCGGGCTCTGGCCTGTACCTGTGGGTGCTTGAGAAGAACGTCAACGCCCGCGCTTTCTACGACGCGAGCGGCGGCACCTGCGTGGAAAGCCGCAAGGTGCTGCCACCGGGTGGCGACCCCGCACGCCTCAACGGCACCCCCGTTGGCCTGCGCTACTACTGGCCAGACCCGGCCCGCCTGCTTACCGCCCGCCCTTAACGCCACCTGGTCTTCAGGCACTTTCTCAGCCTGCGGGCGTGCGCGCGGTGAATCTCGCTCCGCGGCGCTGTCAGTAGCAGTGACAGCGATTCGTGGAAGGAAACACGTGAGTACGCAGGAACGAACGAGCCCGCAGCAGCGCTGGGTGCTCGCCTTGACCTCGCTCGGCGCCTTGATGGTGGCCCTGGACGCGCTGGTGGTCGCCGCCGCCCTGCAGACGATCCGCCAGGATCTCGGCGCGTCGGTCGACCAGTTGCAGTGGACGGTGAACGCCTACACCCTGAGCTTCGCGATGCTGCTGATGGTCGCGGCGGCTCTCGGCGACCGGTGGGGACGCCGGCGCATGTTCGCGACCGGGCTCGGCTTGTTTACGGTGGCCTCGGCCGCGTGTGCGCTCGCGCCGTCGGTCGGCTGGCTGATCACCGCCCGCGCCGTCCAGGGCATCGGGGCGGCCCTCATTATGCCGCTGGCGATGGGGCTGCTCGGCGTGGCCTTCCCGCCGCAGCGCCGCGGCTGGGCGATCGGGATCTTCTCGGGGCTCACCGGGCTCGGGGTGCTGGGCGGGCCGGTGCTCGGCGGCGCGGTGACCCAGGGCTTCGCGTGGGAGTGGATCTTCTGGATCAACGTCCCCGTCGGGGTGATCGCCGTGCTCCTTGTCCTGCTGCGCATCGAGGAGAGCAAGGGGGCGGTCCGGCCGCTCGACCCGGTCGGGACAGCGCTGATCACGCTCGCGGTGCTCGGCGTCATCTGGGGAGTTGTCCGTGGTGCGCCGGCGGGCTGGGGGAGCGCCGAGGTCGTCACCGCGCTCGTCGTCGGCGGACTGCTACTCGCGGCGTTCACCGGGTGGGAGATGCGAACAGCGCACCCGATGCTTCCGCTGCGGTACTTCCGGATCCGCTCCTTCTCGGCTGGGAACGCCGCTGGCTTCTTCCTGACCGCGGCGTTGTTCGGCGCGGTGTTCTTCATGGCCCAGTTCATGCAGGCCGCGTTCGGGTCAGGGCCGCTCGCGGCGGGCGTCCGGCTGCTCCCGTGGACCGGCACCCTCTTCGTCGTCGCACCACTGGCCGGCCGCCTGGTCGACCGGGTCGGGGAACGGTCCCTCGTCACTGTCGGGCTCGTGCTGCAGGCCGGCGGCATGTTCTGGATCAGCGCGGTGAGCAGCGGCGCCCACTACGGCACGCTGGTCATCCCGATGATCCTCGCCGGCTGCGGCATCTCGATGGCGCTCCCGGCCGCCCAGAGCGCCAGCACCGGCGCGCTGCCCCGCGAGGCCATCGGGCTTGCCTCCGGCATCTACAGCATGATGCGGCAGACGGGGGGAGCGGTCGGCGTCGCGGTGCTGTCGGCGGTTTTCGCCGCGGCGGGCGGGTATCAGGCGTTTGGCGACGGCTTCAAGCGAGCGCTCCTCGTGTGTGCCGTGATCTCCCTGCTGGGGGCCGGGTCGGGGCTCTTCATCCAGGCCCGCCGGTCCAGCCCGGACGCCAGCGCGGCACCGGCGGCCGCGCAGCCGGCGAAGCCCGTGAAGGAGCTGCGGTGAACCTGGAGGACGAGTTCGAGCAGCACCGCGGCGGGCTCATCGCGCACTGCTACCGGATGCTCGGGTCTTTTCACGACGCGGAGGACATCGTGCAGGAAACGTTCCTGCGCGCCTGGAACGCGTACGACGAGTTCGAGCACCGGTCGTCGGTGCGGACGTGGCTCCACCGAATCGCCACGCACCTGTGCCTGAACGCGCTGGAGCACAGCAGCCGGCGACTCGTTCCTTCAGCCCTGGGCGCCCCGGGTACCGACCCGGGGCGCCTGGAGGCGCCGCGGCTCGCGGCGAACTGGCTGGAGCCGCTGCCTGGCACCTACTTCACCGCCGACCCCGCGTCCGTGGTGGGGGAGCGGCAGAGCCTGCGGCTGGCGATGGTGGCCGCGCTGCAGCACCTTCCGCCGCGGCAGCGCGCGGTGCTCATCCTCCGCGATGTCCTTCGCTGGCCGGCCGCCGAGGTGGCGGGTGCGCTTGAGACGACTCCGGTGGCGGTGAATAGCGCGCTGCTGCGGGCACGGGCTGAGCTGGCGCGCCGCGCCCCGGTGGAAGACGACCTCAGCGAGCCGGACGAGCCCGCCCGCCGCGCGCTGCTCGACGACTACGCTGCGGCTTTTGAGAAGCTCGATTTCGCTGCGCTTGAGCAACTGCTGACGCAGGACGTCAGGTGGGAGATGCCGCCAGTTCCGACGTGGTTCAGCGGCCGTGACGACGTGCTCAGGCTGCTGCGGGTCAAGCTCCTGCCCGGCGCGCGCATGCGGATCATGGTGCCGACCACGGCCAACGGGCAGCCGGCGTTCGCCCTGTACACCAGGGGCGCCGACGAGCTGTACCACGCCCGCTACCTGCAGGTCCTGACGCTGACGGGGGGCGGGATCGGCTCGGTCCTCGCGTTCCACCGTCCGGACCTGTTCCCGAGCTTCGGCTTGCCGGCCACGCGCAGCATGTGACGCAGTCGGGTGTCACGGTGGGCGTGGTGCAACGTCAGCGGTGCCGGCTTACTCGGCGTCGCCGACAGCGCTCATCGCGACTTCCGCGAAGTCCTTATCCGCGAGGTCCGGGGTGGCGCCGTACCTGCCCGCCAGGTACCTGCGGCCGATCGCCTCATCGATGCGCGGGCTCAGGTCAGAAAGCGCGTACAGCCGGCTTGCGCCATCGTGACTTTTCTCGGTGAACCAGACCTGGTCACGGCCGAGAACGCGCTCCTCGGCGGAGTCGCCGAGGAGCGATGCCTCGTGTGAGTTGAAGATGAGCTGCGCTCCTCTGGGGTTGGTTTCCAATTCCTGGAACAGCCGCACTAGCTGCCTGACAAGAGCAGGGTGCAGGCCGGCCTCGATCTCATCGACCAACAGGACGCTGCCGCTGGTGAGCGCGCGGACCACCGGGCCGGCGAGCCCGAACCACACCATCGTGCCGTGCGATTCCTCGTCAGCGTCGAACTCGACGGTTCCGGCCGGCCCGCGATGGCTCAGTACAACTCCCGGCTCGAGGACGCTGGCCTCGGAGTCCTTGTCCTCAAGCTCGTCCTCTCGTCCCTGGGTGATCCTCGTGGCCCGCTTGACGCGCTCGAGAAGCTCAGCGTCGGCTTCGCGGATTCGCGCGTCGGTGATTCCGAGGTTCGCGGCCTGCAGCAGGCCGAGAACCTGATCGTGGTGTTGCTCGTGCAGGAGCATGCCCGCGGTGTACGCCCAGCGGCGTCCCCGGCTTGAGGCCTCAGCCAGCAGCAGATTGTCCGCGAACCAGCGCCGCAGGGGCGCCAGGTCTGGATGGTTCGCGGCGGCCGCCGCGGAAAGCAGCAGGGAATTCGGCCGCAGGATTTCGAGGACCGCCCGCCCCTTGGCGCGGTTGCGCTGCCCAAGCGTGACGTCGGGCCCCTCGCGGCGGAACAGAAGCGCGGCCTTGCCGCGTGGATAGCGGTATGCCCATTCCTCAAGAACCTGGACGTCATCGATGACGAAGCCGTACTGGTGCCAGACTCCATGAAGGACCAGGTCGACCTCAAAACGCGACGAACCCTTCTCCTTGCCAGGATCCAGGCGGAACGCGCTCCGAGGCATCCCGCGCTCCGAGTCACCGTGGCTGAACGAGTACAGCACATGCCGGCGCATGTCGCTCATGGCGCGGAGCACGTTGCTCTTCCCCGAGGCATTCGCCCCGAAGATGCCAGCGGCGGGAAGCACCTGGACCGGACGGCCACCCTCGTGCCACGGCACCGAGCGCGGCACGCCCTCATCGGCCAGGGCCATCGCGAGCATCGGCAGTTCCAGCCCGTCCCGGAACGAGCGCACGTTCTCAGCCCGGAACGCCAGCAGCCTGGAAGAACTCACGGATGCCTGATCATCGGCCATGGAGCTGTTCATTACGGAAGATCCCCAATTAACAACCAGCACTGTCGTTCGGTCAAGCTCAGCCGGGCTGCTCGCTCGGCTGTGCCCATGCAACGTCGCGATAGCTGCCCGGGCCGGCGGTAGTTAATCCGTCCGACCGCGCTTCGGGTGCCGGCCGCGGCCCGGTTGCCATCGTGCTGGTTCCCTTCGTGCCTTGCCGTCAGCTGGCTGCTTCTGCGAAACTTTCGGCGCGCACGGCCGCGCCGGAACGCCGTGCACGCCTGACCTGCGGCTCATCGCGCCATCAGCGCGGAAAACTGTCGGCTGCTAACTGTTGACAGTTGACGAAGCGGAATGATGTCATGTCCCGCATGACAGACAACCGTCGTGTGAGCAGCGAACTGAGTGCTCAGTTGGGCGAGGCGCATCGTGCCCGCTCGGTGATGATCACTCCCGGGGCCTATGACGCTCTGTCGGCGCGGCTGATCGCCGCCTTGGGGTTCCCGGCCGTGTACATCACCGGAGCCGGCTTCGCCAATTCACACCTCGGCGTTCCCGATATCGGCCTGACCGGACTAGCCGAACTGTGCGACCAGGTCTCCGCGATCGCCGACGTGGTCGAGCTCCCGCTGATCGTCGACGCGGACACCGGCTTCGGCAACGCGGTCACCCTGACGCGCACCGTGCGCCGGCTTGAGCGCGCGGGCGCGTCCGCCATCCAGATCGAAGACCAGGTGTCACCCAAGCGGTGCGGTCATTTCTCCGGCAAGGAAGTGGTCGCCGCCGAGGAGATGGTGAGCAAGGTGCACGCGGCGGTCGACAGCCGGTCAAGCGAGGACACGATCATCATCGCGCGGACGGACGCGCGGGCGACCGAGGGACTCAGCGGGGCGCTCGACCGGGCGGCGGCCTACCGCGCCGCAGGCGCGGACGTCCTGTTCGTCGAGGCACCGACCTCGGTCGAGGAACTTCGCACGATCGGGGCGTACTTCGACTGCCCGCTCGTGGCCAACATGGTCGAAGGCGGCGTGACCCCGATCCTGCCCCGGGATGAACTAGCCGAACTCGGCTACACGCTGGTTCTTTACGCGAACTCGGCGCTGCGCGCCGCCCAGCACAATGTCCTTTCCGTGCTTGAGCACCTCATGCGCAACGGCACGACCGAGGGCGTGACGCACCGGATGGCGAGCTGGCAGGAGCGGCAGAGCGCCGTCGGCAAGCCCTACTTCGACGAACTCGAGGAGCGGTACAAGTCATGAGCGACAACAGATACGACCTGCGCCTGGCCGGCGGGACCGCGGTCCTGCCCGGGTCCGGCCGCGCCGCGGTCGACATCCTGGTCCGCGACGGGCGGATCGCCGCGCTGGTGGCGCCCGACGACCCGGCGAGCGCGCGGTCGACGCTCGACTGCCGCGGCAAGGTGGTCCTGCCCGGCGCGATCGACGCGCACGTCCACCTGGGCCCCAACATCACCTACCCGCAGAGCGAGGCCGACGCGCTCCCCGAGAGCCGCGCCGCCGCGGCGGGCGGCGTGACGAGCATGCTCGCCTACCTCATGTCCCCGCAGCCCTACGAGGAGATCTTCCCGACGGCGAAGGCCACGATGGCCGAGCACTCGCTGATCGACTTCGGATTCCACTTCTGCGTCGTCAGCCAGCAGCAACTGGACACGCTGCCCTCCTACATCAGGGAGCTCGGGGTCAGCTCCTTTAAGTTCTTCATGAACTTCCGCGGCGACGAGGGCGCCTACCTCGGCCTGCCGGGCAATGACGACGGCTTCCTGTTCGACCTCATGCACGCGGTCGCGGAGCACGGCGCCATGGTCGACCCGCACGCGGAGAACGTCGAGCTGGTCTGGCGGCTCCGCCGGCTTGGCGTCACGCCCGGCGCGACCGACCTCGAGACCTGGTGCAACGCGCGCCCGGACTACGTCGAGACCGAGGCGCTGCAGCGGGTGGCCTACCTGGCGCAGGTCGCCGGGGCCAGCGCTTACGCCGTGCACACCACGGCGGGCTCGGCCCTCGACGTGCTCCGCCAGGCGCGCTCCCGCTACGGCAACATGTTCGTCGAGACCTGCCCGCACTACCTGACCCTGGACGTCAACTCGCCGTGCGGCACCTACGGCAAGGTCAACCCGCCGCTGCGCTACGAAGCCGACCGCGAGGCCCTGTGGGCTGGTGTCGCCGACGGGGCGGTCGACGTCATCGGGTCCGACCACGTGCCGCGGCACAAGTCGTTCAAGGAGAAGGACATCCAGACCGCCTCGGCGGGCTTCCCCGGCCTGCAGAACCTGCTGTCGCTGGCGATCTCGGAAGGGCACCAGGCCCGCGGCATCCCGCTTGAGCGGATCGTCGAGGTCACCTCGACCAGGCCCGCGCAGCTGTTCGGCCTGTACCCGCGCAAGGGCGCGATCAGGATCGGGTCAGACGCCGACTTCGCGGTGGTCGACCTGGACGTGCAGGACCGCATC
>Ga0134126_10012527_pt1 | contig 10711 bp, 8 predicted proteins | sample KB31752_FD_96881 | JGI IMG/M metagenome (GOLD analysis project Ga0134126, IMG submission 96881) | Terrestrial soil microbial communities with excess Nitrogen fertilizer from Kellogg Biological Station, Michigan, USA - KB3-175-2 | ecosystem: Environmental > Terrestrial > Soil > Unclassified ...
TCCAATCCTCATCGTTTCGAGGAAATCATCTCAATAGTCCATTTGTACCTCTCACAGAGATGTTCGTTCTGTAAGCGCAGAACTTTAATAACAATTCGCAGACCGATTTTACGATTCGTGATTTATGCGAACTGTTCACTCTTGACCAGTTTCAGTCCGGACACATGGTCGATCATCGTTGTAGGGGACACAGGAACATTTTCGGACGGCTGGACACAATCCGGCCTAAATACTTCATCGGGGTCTTTGGTTCAGAAATGCTGTAAGGCCCGCAACGATCGTCTTGGCTCCAAAGACAAGCGTTGTGCGCTCCCATTGTTTTCCGAGAATGAAGGAGATGAGTATGCAACTTGGAATGATTGGCCTGGGAAGAATGGGCGCCAATATGGTTGAACGTCTTCTGCATGACAGCCATGAATGCGTTGTCTTCGATATGAAGGCCGCGAATGTCAGCAAGTTGACCGAGCAGGGTGCGATCGGAGCCAAGTCGCTCGACGATTTGGTTTCGAAGTTAAAGACACCACGCATCGTCTGGCTGATGGTGCCGGCGGCTGCCGTGGATAAGACCCTGCACGATCTTGCAGCTCGTATGCAGCAAGGCGACATCATCATCGACGGAGGTAACTCTCACTACATTGATGACATCCGGCGCGCCGATGAACTTAAGGCGAAAGGGATTCACTATGTCGATGCTGGAACGAGCGGAGGAGTTTGGGGATCTGATCGCGGTTACTGTCTCATGATCGGCGGCGAACAGAATATCATTCAGCATCTCGATCCGGTTTTCGCCACTCTCGCCCCCGGAATTCGAGCGGCAGCCCGCACGCCGGGTCGCGATAAGACCGCCGGCACAGCCGAAAGAGGTTATCTGCATTGCGGAGCCAGCGGAGCTGGCCACTTCGTCAAGATGGTCCATAACGGAATCGAGTACGGCATTATGGCGGCCTATGCAGAGGGTTTGAACATCCTTCAACACGCCAATGCCGGCCGCAAAAAGCTTGCGAGCGATGCCGAGACCACGCCATTGCGGCAACCCGAACTTTATCAATATGAATTCTCTCTTCCCGACGTCGCAGAGGTCTGGCGGCGTGGCAGCGTGATTTCTTCGTGGCTGCTGGATCTCACGGCGACTGAGTTACTGAAAGAGCCGAGCCTGAGGAGCTATGCCGGACGTGTCTCAGATTCTGGCGAGGGACGCTGGACAATCACGGCCGCGATTGATGAAGCGGTTCCTGCTCCAGTTTTGAGTGCCGCACTCTATGAACGATTTAGCTCACGCGGGAATGGGGATTTTGCCGATCGAGTTCTGTCCGCGATGCGGCACGAGTTCGGCGGGCATGTAGAAAAAGCGGCGTGACGATGAAAACGGCCAACATTGACTCAGATGCATTTGTCTTCTTTGGCGCTACCGGAGATTTGGCGTACAAGCAGATTTTCCCTGCGCTTCAGGAGATGATCCGGCGTGACCGTTTCGATCTGCCCATTATTGGAGTGGCAAGATCTGCAAAAGGCCTTGACTCCCTCCGTGCCCGCGCTCACGAGAGTCTTGAGAAACATGGCGGAGTGGACCATCGGGCATTCGCGATACTTTCCGAGAAACTACAGTACGTCAACGGAGATTACAACTCTCAACAGACTTTTCGCGACCTACGAAAGGCGCTCGGCGGCGCGTCTCACCCTCTTTATTACCTTGCTATCCCGCCTAACATGTTTGCGACTGTCGTCAAAGGCTTGGCAGATGCAGGCTGTGACAAAGGCGCCCGTGTAGTCGTCGAAAAGCCTTTTGGCCGTGACCTTGCCTCGGCGCGAGAGCTCAACCGAATCCTCCATCAGTCGTTTCAAGAATCGGAAATTTTCCGGATCGATCATTACCTCGGCAAGGAGCCAGTCCAGAATCTGCTCTACTTCCGCTTTGCTAATTCGTTTCTGGAGCCAATATGGAATAGCAACTATGTTCAGAGCGTCCAGATCACGATGGCCGAAACCCTCGGTGTAGAGGACCGGGGAGTCTTCTATGAAGAGGTAGGCGCGGTCCGCGATGTTGTGCAAAACCACATGTTGGAAGTCATCGCGCTGCTCACGATGGAAGCCCCAACCGGCCGCGATCCAGATTCCTTGCGCGACGAGAAGCACCGTGCCTTTAACGCTATACGGCCGCTTACTCCGGCTGATGTCGTTCGTGGGCAATTTCGTGGTTACCGCAATGAAAAGGGGGTCGCTTCGGATTCGCAGGTCGAAACATTCGCCGCAGTCAAGCTGCACATCGACACTTGGCGCTGGGCAGGTGTTCCGTTCTACGTTCGAGCGGGTAAGCGAATGCCTGTTACTGCAACCGAGGTATTGGTTGAACTCAAGCCTCCGCCACTAGCAGTGTTCGACACAATTATCCAGAGTCGGGCGAATTGCTTTCGTTTTCGTCTCAGCCCGAATGTATCGATCTCTCTGGGCGCGCGTGCCAAGATGCCGGGCGAAGCGATGGCCGGTGAGGATGTGGAACTCGTCCTGCAACCACCCTCAGATGATGAAATGATGCCCTACGAGCGACTTCTCGGCGATGCCATACGGGGCGATTCTCTGTTGTTCGTTCGGGAGGATGGGGTGGAGGCCGCTTGGGGCGTTGTCGATCCCATTCTGGGAACCGTGGCGCCGGTCCATGAGTACGAACCCGATACTTGGGGACCTGTCCAGGCTGAGCAGATCATTGCTGGAGATGGCGGCTGGCACAATCCCGAGCCGATTCAAAGAAAGAACCCTGCTAAAAAAACAATGAGAATGCCGCGCGAGGTCGCATTCACCGGGATCAACCCATGAAAAAGGATTTTAAAGTTGGAGATCATGTGGGATGGAACTCGGAAGCCGGCCCAGTCCGGGGAACCATCAAGAAAAAGATCACTTCGAGCAGGAGGTTCAAGAGCTACACGGTCCACGCCTCGAAAGAGGATCCGCAGTACTTGATTAAAAGCGACACGACCGACCATCTGGCCATGCACAAGGGATCGGCACTCAAGAAACTCAAAAAGAAATAATGAGCGTGCCGAGAATAACAACAATCTGATTTGTTGACCCTCCGTTAGGAGGCGTAGTAAGGAGAAAAAATGAGTACAGCAGTTGCCAACTGGCCGAAGTTTCTCGCGAAACTGAAAGCTCGGCAGGAAATAGCTGAGCGCACTATGGCATTCCGTTTTGAAAAGCCAGATAGCTTCAAGTTCACTCCCGGTCAGTTCATCGACATCACCTTGCTGAATCCGCCGGAAACAGACCCGGAAGGCAATACTCGCGGTTTCTCGATCGCCAGCGCACCTCATGAAGACTTCATCATGGTAGCTACTCGTTTACGAGATACAGCGTTTAAGCGAGTGTTGAAGAAGTTCCCTCTGGAGGCCGAGGTCAGGATCGAGGGACCATTTGGCAATCTTCGGCTTCACAATGACAAGTCGCGGGCTGCTGTCGTTTTAACCGGCGGGATCGGCATCACTCCTTTTCGCAGTATTCTTTTGAACGCTGCGAAGGAGAAGCTGCCGCACCGTATATTTCTTTTTTACTCAAATCGACGACCGGAAGATGCTGCATTTCTCAACGAGCTCCAAGAGCTCGAAAAGAAAAACTCGAATTACAAGTTAATTGCTTGCATGACTGAGATGGAGAAATCGAAACAACTATGGTCCGGAGAGCGAGGATTGATCAACCACGCGCTCTTAGAAAAGTACTTGAAAGGAGCGTTATCGCCTGTCTACTACATCACCGGACCACCAGCCATGACCAGGGCTATGCACCTCATGCTTACGGATGTGGGAGTTGATGACGACAACATACGCATTGAAGAGTTCGCGGGTTATTGAGTGGGCCCATCCCTGGACCTACTCTCTTTGGAGAGTTCTTCGAACGCGCGCTTGTGGACGAACTTTTTATTAGTTAGCTTCACAGATTGCCGACCGTCTGCCGCAGGCGACTCATCTTCGAAGGCGGATCGGATGGAACCCGTGCCTCATATGGCGCAGAAACCATTAACATCACCGCCTGTACAATTCGGCATGGTTTTGGAGGAAGCTCAGAATATGCCTGCGGGAAAAGATTCCCTCCAGCCGCCCGTTCGAGAGAACAGGTAATTGATTGATATCCCCTCGGCTCATGATCTCAAGGGCCTGGATTGCGGGAGTGTCGGGCGAAACTGTACGGAGGTCACTAAGCGGCCGCATCACCGCTTGTACACTGGTTTGTGCCCAGTGTTCACGGTCCACATGCTTGACTTCATTGGAGGTGATCAGGCCGGTTAATCGATCGTTTTGAACGACTGCAAAGCAGCGACGTCCGCTCCTCAACAAGTATTCGTGGACAAAATCTTGCAAGCTCAAATGACCCTCCACGGTAGGGCAATCGCGGTCCATGATATCGGCGACACGCCGTCCACGAAGCTCCTCCATCAGTTCTACCTGGACGTAGCTGCTACGAGACGCATCCAGCAAGAACCACCCGATAAATGCCAACCAGAGGCCGCCGAAATTTGCGCCGACGAAAAAGCGGTAAAGCCCAAGCATGATGAATATGTAGGCAACGGCCTGACCCACTCGAGCCGCCAGCCGTGTCGAGCGATCGGCATTACGAGTGATCCACCAAGTCACAGCCCGCAAGACACGACCGCCATCGAGCGGATATCCAGGGATCATGTTGAACGCGGCTAACATGATATTGATGTAGCCGAGCCAGAGCAGCACGGCCATGAGTGGAGTGTTGGGTTCTGAGCCGGGCAACCAGCCCGATAGCCTCGCTACTAAAAGGAACGCGGAGCCAATTACCAGACTGGCCAGAGGACCAACCATCGCAATCCAGAACTCAGACTTGGCGTCCGCTGCTTCCGATTCAATCTGCGACACTCCGCCCAGAGCAAACAAGGTAATGGAGCGTACCTTCAGGCCATAGGCCTTCGCCACCAGCGAGTGCGCCATCTCATGTGCCAGAAGGGCTGCGAAAAACAGCAGGCCGGTTATTATCGCGGCTGACCACACAACGGGATTACTCCATTGCGGCGTGACACCGTGAAAATGTGCTGCAAGAGAGAGCGTGATCAACGCTGCGATAATGAACCAGCTGTAATGAAGTCCGATCGAAATGCCGGCGATGCGGCCAAACTTGATTTGCGCTTGCATCTTCGTGACCCCTCGCGTGGTGTCGGCGCTATCCAGCGCCGGCGAGTCTGAATGCTGAGTTTAAAATTTTCTGCTTCGGCAGGGCGACCGATTCTCGTTCGCAAGGGTATCCTCGCAACCGCATTCCACATACAACTCTTATCCGCATACAACTCTTATTCTCGCCCAACACCTGCATAATTGGCGCTAAGGAACTCTGTGCGCCGACGTGATCGGCGACCCAATTCTATACCTGGCAGCGCGGTCACATGCACTTGCCTCAACTTGCCACTGACAGATGAAACACGTGGGCATCAGTGCCGGGGGACGGCCCGGATCCATCCCGCATCGACACCTATCACCTGCGGAAAGCCGCGTCGGTGGAAAATTTCTCACGAATGGATGATTCCGGTGAACCTCCGCATGGCGTCACGCCCTGCGCCGTGCACACCTCCAGCAGAAGGTCTAGGTTTTGTGTAAACGATTGATTCAGCCCGTAGTACGAACGGCCTATTGTGAAGCAACGGTTGGGACGCGTAGAAAAACCGAATCAGCGCCAAATTAGCGCGAGTTCGTTGGCTGCCGATGACACGAGTACAGCGCTTGGATCGCGAGTTTTGGGTAGTTACTTGGTGATGCTCTGATTCTTTGGAGAAGCGCTGAGTATCTCGGCGGCGAAAGGAAGAATCGAGTCATGGATGCAACCAGAAGAGACTTCCTCAAAGTTACAAGCCTGGGCGGTTTGGCAGCTTCGGTCTTCGGTGGTTTTGATCTGGCGCCGGCCTACGCGCAACTACGGTCACTCAAGATCGCACGCGCAACGGAAACGCGATCCACATGCCCGTATTGCGCCGTGGCGTGTGGCGTCATTATCTACACTTCGGGTGACAAAGCCAAGAACGTGACTCCACAGGTTGTCCATGTGGAGGGTGATCCGGATCATCCCGTGAATCGAGGAACGTTGTGCCCTAAGGGCGCTTCGCTCGAGCAAGAAATCTCGAACCCGCGACGCCTGACTAGGCCCCAGGTTCGTCGACCAGGTGGAACGGATTGGCAAGACATTTCTTGGGACGACGCGATTAATGAGATTGGCGGATGGGTCAAGAAATCACGTGACGAGACGTTTGTGACCAAAGACGCGCAGGGACGCATCGTGAACCGCTGCGAAGGAGTTGCCTTCATCGGCGGGTGCACCGACACGAACGAAATGAACTATCTCATCGTGAAGAGTATGCGCAGTATGGGGGTCTGCTACATCGAAAACCAGGCTCGAGTTTGACACGGACCCACGGTCTCAAGTTTGGGACCAACATTTGGACGCGGCGCGATGACCAATGGCTGGGTCGACATCAAAAACACTGACATGATGTTGATCATGGGCGGAAATCCAGCTGAGTGCCACCCTTGCGGATTCAAATGGGCCATCGAAGCCAAGCGGAATCGCAACGCGAAAATGATCGTGGTGGACCCGCGTTTCACGCGCACGGCCTCGACCGCTGATCTTTTCCTGCAAATTCGTGCGGGGACTGATGTCGCTTTTCTCGGAGGGCTCATTCGTTACGCGATTGAGAATAACCGGATCGCGAAGGAGTACGTCGCTCATTACACAAATGCGGCCTTCATCATCAAAGAAGGTTTTCGGCTTCCTGATGACGGTTTGTTCTCAGGGTTCGATGCGGCGACTCAGGTGTACGACAAGTCGACCTGGAATTATCAGGAAGGTGGCGATTTAAGCGGCGTAGCGGCGTCTCCAGCCGCTGCAACTGCAGCTGCACTAGGCCACTCTCGGGATGGTAAAGCCGAGGCGAAGCTACATAACTCGCAAGTTAACCCCCAATCTCGCGGCGAAGGAAATGCGACGAGTGGTGGTGGCGGTACGGGCCAGGGCCATCAGGCGGGCGGTCCGGTAGGAGCAGTAGCGACTGAGACGAAAGCAGGACCGCCGCCAGCATTGCCACCTAATGTCGCCTACGACCTCACTCTCCAGCACCCGCGTTGTGTCTTTCAACTGCTGAAGCAGCAGTACTCTCGCTACACTCCGGAGATGGTCGAACGGATCACTGGCATCCCCAGGGATCAATTCCTCAAGGCGGCCGAACTGTTTACCTCTGTCCGAAAAGATGGAGACATGAAGAAGGCTGCCACCGTTATCTACGCGGTGGGTTGGACACAGCACACTAACGGTACGCAGATCATCCGCACAGCCGCGATGATGCAATTGCTGCTCGGCAACGTGGGCCGCGCGGGTGGCGGCGTGAACGCTATGCGCGGCCATTCTAATATTCAAGGCGCTACTGACCTGGCTGGAATCTTCGACATTCTCCCTGGCTACCTGAAGGTTCCGAACCCTACCACCGACAAGGACTTCAAGTCCTACATCGAGAGGAGTACGCCCAAAACATCCAAGCCGACACCATGGGATTCGTTTAACTACTGGTCAAATACGCCCAAGTTTGCGGTGTCGTTCCTTAAGGCGATGTACGGTGACACCGCGAAGAAAGAGAACGATTGGGCGTTCCAGTATCTGCCCAAGATTGACCGCAATTATGGGTGGGTACATATCTGGGATGACATGTACCGCGGAACTATCAAAGGCTTGTTGGACTTCGGCATGAACGGCGTCATGATTGGCCCGGACTCGAAAAAGAATATCGCCGCCCTGAAGAAGGCTGAATGGCTTGTCGTAGGCGAACTTTACCCCGACGAGACCAGCGAGTTCTGGAAGTCACCGGGTATATCGACAGACGAGATGCGAAATATCAAGACCACCGTTTATCGGCTTCCCTGTGCCGGATTCGCCGAGAAGGATGGGACGTTTGTCAATTCGGCGCGCTGGCTGCAATGGAAAAATGCTGCAATGCCCCCTCCTGGCCAAGCGAAGGTCGATCAGGAAATCCTAGCGAGGATTTTCTTGAAGGTACGAGAGCTTTACAAGAAAGATGGCGGCCAATTTCCTAACCCGATACTGAACCTATCCTGGCAATATACCCATCCTTACAATCCGTCGCTCGCGGAGGTTGCCAAGGAAATCAGCGGCAAGGCGCTTGCCGACATCACCGATCCGAAGACGGGGCAGACCATTAAGGCTGGCCAACAATTGCCAGGCTACGCCTGGCTGAAAGACGACGGGACGACGGCGTGCGGTAATTGGCTTTATAGCGGCTCGTGGACGGAAGCAGGGTCGCAGTCGGCGCGGCGCGGAACGGAAGACCCTTCTGGGCTGGGAATTTATCCGAATTGGGGCTTTTCCTGGCCTGCCAATCGCCGGGTCATGTATAACCGCGCCTCGTGCGATTTGCAGGGGAAGCCCTGGGACAGCGATCGCAAACAAGTCTGGTGGAACGAATCGGCTCAGAAGTGGGTAGGAGTTGACGTGCCTGACTTCAACCCCGACTCCCATCCGAAGGATCACATGGGCCCGTTCATCATGAATCCCGAAGGCGTCGGCCGATTGTTTGGCCCGCTCGGGGCTTTTGCCGACGGACCGTTCCCGGAGTTTTACGAGCCTATCGAGAGTCCCATCAAGAATCCCCTGCATCCCGATCAATCCAACAATCCGGTGGTCAAAAAGATGACCACGCCTTTGGACAAATATGGGACATCTGAAGAAGGTTTTAATGTCGTCTGCACCACCTACCGGTTGACCGAGCACTATCACTACTGGACAAAAAATAATCCGGTAAATGTGCAATTGATCCCTGAGCCGTTCATAGAGATCTCCGTCGAACTGGCCAATGAGATGGGCTTCAAGGGTGGAGAGAAGATCAAGGTGACGAGTGCGCGCTCGCAGTATATCGCAAAGGCTTTTGTCACACGCCGGATCAAACCAATGATGATTGACGGCAAGAAGGTTTACCAGATCGGTATTCCGATCCACCAGGGTTACCGCGGGATCGCCGAAGACGAAGGAAAGAACGCGCATACCCCGGCGAATTTGCTGACGCCAACCGTCGTTGATCCCAATGCCTACACCCCCGAGTTCAAAGGGTTCCTCGTCAAAGTCGAGAAAGCGTAGGGGCAGTATGAGCCAGGCAACACTAGAGATTCGAGCCATTTCGGGTCACCCCGGAACCGTTCCTGGGGAAGGCGCCACTCGCGAGTCCGAGGTCTGCAAACTGATCGACGTTTCGACCTGCATTGGTTGCAAAGCCTGCGAGGTGGCGTGCCTGGAATGGAATGGGTTGACTTTCACCGACACGGTCTTCAACAACAGTTACCAGACCATGCCGGAGACGACCTGGAATTTTTTTAATCTGATCAAGTTCAATGAGCACCAGCGTGACGACGGCAGCTTGATGTTGCTAATGCGCAAAGACCAGTGCATGCACTGTGAGGATCCGGGCTGCCTGGCAGCCTGCCCTGCAGATGCCGCCATCGTTCAATACACGAACGGCATCGTAGACTTTCAGCAGGACCACTGCATTGGCTGTGGCTATTGCATCACCGGGTGCCCTTTCAACATTCCGAAGTTCAATCCGAAAACAAAAAAAGTTTTCAAGTGCACGCTATGTTCGGATCGCGTCAACGAGGGTTTGGAACCTGCTTGCATCAAGGCGTGTCCCACAGGATGCCTGCATTTCGGCACAAAACCAGAAATGAAGGAACTCGCGGAAACCCGGGCGAAACAGCTCCGAGAGCAATCGGGTTTCAAGGATGCAGGAGTCTACGATCCCCCCGGTGTCAGCGGCACCCATGTCATTTACGTACTTCACGATGCCAGCAACCCGGAGGCATATGGCGGCTTGCCTAAGGATCCACATATTCCGTGGTCGGTAAAGCTCTGGAAGGGGCCGCTCAAGTGGGTCGGGAACCTGGCGATGATGGGTGGCCTAGTCGGGCTCGCTCTGCATTACTCACGATTCGGGCCAAAGCGCACTAAGACCGAGAAAGATGAGAAGGAGAAAGGTGGCCCGATATGAGCACCGAGGACCTCGCGCTCAGCAAGTACGCTTCCGCACGTGGCGGCGGATGGATCCAGCGGTACTCGTTCGTGGAACGTGTGAATCACTGGATTGCGGGTGCCGCGTATTTGTATTTGCTATTGACCGGCCTCGCATTCTGGTCGCCCTATCTTTATTGGATGGCGGCGCTGGTAGGAGGCGGACCAACCGCTCGCTTCTGGCATCCCTGGGTTGGACTCATTTTCACCGCCTCGGTATTCGCGATGTACATGCACTGGAGCAGTGACATGCACAAGACCGACGCCGACCGTGCTTGGTGGAATGCGATTGCCCGTTACATCAGGAATGAGGATGAGAGCCTTCCTCCCGTGGGAAAGTTTAACTACGGACAGAAATTGTGGTTTTGGCTGATCTTTTACGGCGTGATCTTGCTGCTTTTGTCGGGGTTGGGTTTGTGGTTCACAGAATCGATTCCCTGGAATCTTCGTTTTCTCAGGTACACCGCTATCCTGGTTCACGTCGGCGCTGCATTGTTAACGATCGGGGGTTTTTTCATTCACGTCTACATGAGCACCGCACTCGAAGAGGGTAGCTTCAGTTCCATGATTGAAGGCAACGTATCGACTGGCTGGGCTAAGGAGTTTCACCGCCTGTGGTACGACCGAATTCTTCACCAGTCCCCGGCAA
>Ga0134126_10012528_pt1 | contig 10709 bp, 11 predicted proteins | sample KB31752_FD_96881 | JGI IMG/M metagenome (GOLD analysis project Ga0134126, IMG submission 96881) | Terrestrial soil microbial communities with excess Nitrogen fertilizer from Kellogg Biological Station, Michigan, USA - KB3-175-2 | ecosystem: Environmental > Terrestrial > Soil > Unclassified ...
CGATGAGTGGCCAATAAAAGGGAACGATCAGAGTCAGAACCAAAGATTCAACGAGCGTCAGGCATAAGCCAACACGTACTAAATCCTTCGGAGAAAAGTAACCATAGGAATAACCAGCAACCACCACTCCGGACTGATAAACGCAAATTTTACCTCCCGCCGCGAACGCCCATACCATTCCGAGAGGTAACAAAGCGAGTCCATTCGAACGGGCAGGGTGCATCAGCCGCCTCTCATCCGCGAAGCCCGAAAAAGCGTCTCCGAATTTCACCACCTTCAGGGCCCATAAAAGATAGCACCCGATTAGACCCGTGACAGCATGCGGAAATAACTCTGTAACCCAGGCCGCGATCATGAACGAGCTCACCGCCAGGGTGGGCTTAGCGGTAAGTGGAAACGGAAGCGGCGCAAACCAGATAGCTACGGGAATCCCGATCGAAAGTACCCCAGCAATTATTTGGGGCAGGACAAGAGGATGCGGAACGATAGCAAGGCTCGCCGGAGGGTTTCTTGCCGGGCTGTTGGCAGTTGTAATGGAGCAATCCGTCCAGCTGCAGGTCCTTGCGTATGAGATCTAATCTCAGCAAAAAGCGCGAGAATCACTCGGGTGAAACAAACTTACCCGCAAGCTTATTAATAGCGAATTGTTCGAAGTTGGATCGAATCGCTTTAGGTTAAGCATTCATAAATCTCAGCCGATCGATTCCACAGACCAAATGCGTTGTTAGTATATTCAGAAATGCTCTGCCGTAATGCTGCCTTTGAACCGACTGACGGCATGGTAGGCATTAGAGGGCTGATTTTCCACCTTTGATTTGCCTACCCGCCCGGACGTCGCCTGCATAGTTATTTATTGCTTCGAAAGCTATTTGTGCCACATTGGCATAATTCTCGGCATGAGAATCTAAATTGCTTGCAGCATACCCGATCGCCGCATGTGCCATCCGCATCCGGCCATCGAGCCATGGTCCGCCGCCAAAACCTCCCAGCACTGGAATGGAGACTGCCGAGACCACGGGCGGACCTACAACGGGGCCGGAATTGGTGAAGTCGAGCAAGGCGGCGCCGGCATCTTCCAGACGCTTCGCGTCGTCAACAAACTTCGCTGTTAGGCTAGCGGGAATCCGCGCCTCTGGCTTGGCGGCATCGCTGTACGATATTCCGTGCTGCAGCGCTGTTTGCGGAGTGATGCCAAGTTGCGCAAATACGGGGATGCCACAGCGGGCGATGGCACGGACGCTATCGGGGAAGTCCGCAGCTCCGTCGAGCTTAACCATGTCCATGCCGGCTTTGGCAAGTTGCACCGCTGCTCGCACAGCACTATCCAAGCCTTTTTGCAATGGTCCGAATGGCAAATCACAACTTAGAAGGGCTTTTCTGACAGCGCGGCGCACAGCTTTGGAAATCATCATCATCTCGCTCATCGTGATCTGGAATGAGTGGGTGTGGCCTAGTAAATTCACACCCACAGTATCGCCAACCGAGATAATGTCCACCCCGGCGCGATCTACGATCGTCGCGATCTGATAATCCCACGCTACAACTCCTACGATTTTGCGCTCCTCGCGTTTCATCTGCTGAAGCGACGGAACGGTCACGTGCGATTCCCGTTGGGACATGTCGATGTTTTACCTTCTTATCTTGGTTTGCACACGTCGTCGGACTGCTGAAAGTCAGCTTCTTGTCTTCAACCGGCCATAAACTTTACGGGCATTCTTCTCGTAAATCTTTTTTTCTGTCCTCGTCATCCAGCCAAGACACGGCATCAATATAGCGCTTGGTATCGTCAAAGTAGTGACCTATCTGCAGGTCGAGCCCTTTCACTGCTCCATCATCTCCGACGCAAACAAAATGTTGTCCACGTGAATTACCTTAGTCAACAGGTCGATGCCCGGCTGATGGTACACGCAGGTATCAAAGTAAACATTTTGCAGCATAACTTCTGCAAGGGGCGGGCGTTTCAGATCCTGCGCAATACCGCGATAACGACCCCAGGGGTGGGGAACATCACCGCCACCGTGCGGGATAATGAATTTCAATGTCGGGAAGTCTTTGAATAAATCAGACAGAAGAAGTTGCATGAAAGCGGTAGTATCGGCTCTCAAATAGCGAGCGCCGGTTGCATGGAAATTCGGATTACATGATCCGCTGACATGCACCATTGCAGGCACACCGATTTCTACCATCTTTTCGTAGAGCGCATACCACCAGCGGTCGGTCATGGGCGGATCGCTCCAATGGCCACCCGAGGGACCGGGGTTAAAATTACAACCGACGAAGCCCAGTTCATCCATACACGCTCCAGCTCGGCGATGCAATTCTTGGGAGGGACCCCGGGAGACTGTGGCAATTGGCGAACGCCCACAAAATTATCGGGATAAAGCAAGCAGACTCGATGAATGAGATCGTTGCAAACTCGCGACCACTCGAAGCTAGTGTTTTTGTTCCCGATATGGTGGCCCATACCGACAGCCCTCGGCGAAAAGATCGTCACGTCCGTGCCTCGCTCTCGCTGCAACCTGAGTTGGGCTTTTTCGAGGCTCTCGCGTATTTGATCGTCGCTGATATCGGGTGGTTCGAGCACATCTGCAGCTGACACACTTTCCGATGACTCGATCTGCCGCCTACGATATGTCCCCAACGAAGCTGGTGCCGTCGTGTAGTGACCACGACAATCGATGATCGTGCTCGACCTCACTGATAAGATTACGAGTTTTCCAGACGCATGCTACGGACTGACCTCACGGTTGTCAAATTGAGTTGATAGTTCCTGTCGGTAGCACATGATATGTCCGGTTGAGATAGCAAGTGAAATGTCCGCTTTTCGGGCTGTGAGGGTAGGAGATCATGCGGGGCATGGACTCTTACACACAAGCCGCCGTGGAGCGGGCGATGAAAGTACAGGAAGTGATGTTGCAAGCGATGGCGAAGAAGATCAGCTGGTGGCAAGCGGCCGAAATCCTGGGCATCAGCGACCGGCATATGCGGCGCTGGCGGGAACGGTATGAGGAATTCGGATTCCGCGGGCTGTTTGATCGACGACGCGGGCGGCCTTCGCCGAAACGGGTGCCGGTAGGCGTCGTGGAGCGGGTGCTGGGTCTGTACCGCGAACGCTACTTCGATCTGAACGTGCGGCACTTTCACGAGAAGCTGCAGTCGGAACATCAGATCCGGCTGAGCTACAGCTGGGTGAAAGGGATTCTGCAAGGAGCGGGCTTGGTCGCTCGGGGGCGCCAGCGCGGCGTGCACCGCCAGCGCAGGCCGCGACGACCGTTGCCGGGGATGCTGTTGCACATCGACGGCAGCCGCCACCGCTGGCTGGGAGACGAACGCTGGCACGACCTGATCGTCCTTTTGGATGACGCCAGCAGCGAGATTTATTACGCCCAGCCGGTGGAGGAAGAATCGACGCAGACGGTGATGGCCGCCTTGCGCGAGGTGATCGAACGGCGGGGACTGTTCTGCGCTCTGTACAGCGATCGGGGCAGCCATTTCTGGCTAACGCCAAAGGCTGGCGAGGCGGTGGACGGCGAGCGAGTGACCCAGGTGGGACGGGCGCTGCGCGCACTGGGCGTGCGCATGATTCCAGCCTACTCGCCGCAAGCGCGTGGACGCTCGGAACGTAATTTTGGCACCTGGCAGGGACGGCTGCCGCAGGAGTTGCGCCTGCGGGCCATGACCACGGTGGAAGCGCCAACGGTTTCCTGCGGGAAGAGTGCATCGCCGCTTTCAACCAGCGATTCCGGGTGAAACCGACGCAGCCCTGCGGCGCTTTCACCGGTTGCCGGCGGTAGGTGGAGAACCAATTTACTTGCGTCACTTGGATATAAAGGAGTGGCTCGACCTGAGCGCGGATGTCTTCAAAGCCGAGGTTTTCGCGATGGGACAGCTCCGGCGATACGAGGCCAATCAGGCGCCGCATTCCACTCGACCGCACCGGGAACATCAACGTGAGGATGTGTTCGCCGAGATTGATGTACAGGTCCTTGGAAAACGCCCGCGCGATTTTCACATCCGTAACTAGAAGAGTTGCTCGTAGGTACCGCCTGGAAAACTAAGGTGGAGGGTTTCGCGCACACAGCTGCGCGCCATCACAGCCGCAGATGTATGCGTGTTCCGCCTCCTCAATGTCGCCCGGATTGTGCTTGATGGTGGCTCTAACGCCATTTTCGCTCTCGCTAAAGCCCGTTAGCTTCGCGCCCCATTCGACTTCACAACCCCAATCCTTGAGCTTCGCGATCAAGAATCGTTCGTGATCGTCCTGCGGATAAGCGAGGGCAAATGGATAGGGCTAAGGTCAGCGCCCATTTCTTTGAAGCTGATGGAGAGGACTTCGTGACTGCCACTGGAGCCACCCTCGCGCACATGGGCGGTTTCAGCGATCACGCCTTGTTCGACGACTGCCTCAGCAAAGCCATATTGGCCGTAGAATTCGAGTGTGCGCGCCTGCACCACCATGACGCGCGAGTCCTCGCCTGGGGCGCTGGCTTCAGAAATAAGACGGCATTGCACATTTCGGCGGGTCAAAGCCAAGGCCAAATTTAGTCCGCGAGGACCAGCGCCGACGATGAGAACGGGTGCAGTTGGCATAGCTTTGAGCATATTGTCGACATAGACGCCGTGTCCACCGAGACCTGAAAGAGAGGAGCGTCTTCATGGGAGTGCGGGAAGATGATGTCGAAGTACGCCGCCCTTATTTCAGCGGTGAGGACAGCCTGGCCAGCAACAAGGCCGACGCATTCTCAGGGGTGCTCTTGGTCTGGCGACATGCGATCACAGCAAGAAGATCAGTCACATCGCTTTTGCATCATCTGCGCATTCTAAGCAGCGCGTATAAGGTCAATTCGAAAAGTGAGGCTCAACAAATCCGGTACGTTGCAGGCCCCCGCAATAAAATTCTCGAAAGCTCAACGGCAAGCTTCTTCGTGCATGCGCAGCAGCGTGCCCAGCTTTTGCTCCAGCGCCGCGTCCGCCACCATCCGCCGGCTGTGACCCAACGTGAACGTGAAGCCCCACATCTTCCCCTCCTGCCCTTCCATCTGCAGCGATCCCAGGCGCCCCCCAGTCCACTTGCGCTTGCTTGCCCGGAGGCGTCTCGAAGCGCCGCACCGACACCGTGCGCGCCGAACTGCGTTGCGGCCGCAGTCTAAGCGACCGAGCATGAACCTTTCCGGAAGAGGATTCCTTTGCTTCGGTTTCAACCCGACGGCCGCGCATTGAATGCGCTGCGCAAAGATCCATCGCCATAAACTTCGTCGTTTGCTCGTAGGAAGGTACTGTTCGCTTAACGGCTGACTCTCACTATCATAGATTGTCAAATGACAACTTGTCATGTCATGACATAAACAGAAGACATGCAATCGCTTTTAAGCGTTAATGTATAAAAGTGCGCGGAACCCACATAGCCTTACATTTAACACGATGAACCGTTCCAAACGCAGTTAGGCTGGTCGTCGTTCTCCCGGCCCATGTTTCGCGGTCAGGCCTGCCTCAACGCTCCCCGCGTGGCCGTCAACCGCTCATTGGTGGGCACCGCGAAGGCTAGCGCTTAGAGCGTACGGTTCGATGCTCGGTTGTCCGACCGGTCGGGCCGTGCGACTTCGCGAGGTAGCGCACTGGGACGCTACTGCGGGCTTGAGCAGGCGACCACTGGACGTAGGCTTTATTCATAGGTCCAAATCCACGAATCTGTTGATGTTCTCTTGAACGGGGGGGCGAAAAGGGTTCACTAATGGTGATGGCGCAGACGCACTTTGGTTTCCTGCATCTTCGTTTCCTGAGGGATGATCGTATGACACGAAGAATCGTTCTAGCCCTGTTCATTGTCGCCACCGGCCTTTCGTTGGTGGTTGATTCGGCTCCAGGGCAAGATCTGGCTCCCAAGGTCATCGAGGTCACAAAACTCAAGGATAATTTGTTCGTTTTCAGAGGCGGCGGCGGAAACACCGCAGTATTCATTATGTCAAACGGCGTAACCGTGGTCGATACAAAGAATCCGGGCTGGGGTAGGCCGATTCTCGACAAGATCAAGGAATTGACCGACAAACCGGTGGTCAGGATCATCAACACGCACGCGCACGCCGACCATGTCAGCGGTAATGTGGAGTTCCCGTCTGATGTGGACATTGTGGCGCAGGAGAACACCGAGACGAACATGCACAGGATGGTCGCGGGCACTGGATTCCCTCCCTTGACCACCAACATCTTCAATGACCACAACGGCAAGGGAATGCCGAAGCGGACGTTCAAAGATAAGTTGTCGATTGGGAACGGCGACGATCGCGTGGACCTGTACTATTTCGGACGCGCTCACACCAACGGCGACGCGTGGGTAGTGTTCCCAGCGCTCCGAGTGGCCTGTGTGGGTGACGTCTTCTCAGGCAAGAACATTCCCCTTTTAGACGCGAACAACGGAGGTAGTGGCCTGGAGATTCCTGATACGCTGCAAAAGGCATATGACGCCCTCAAAGAAGTGGACGTAATCATCACCGGCCACAGCACCGAGATGACCCGGGCCGACCTGAAGGAGTACGTCGATTTGAATCGTGAATTTCTGAATGATATGCGTGAGGCTAAGAGTGCTGGCAAGAGCGTAGACGAGGTGGCCAGCAGCTGGAAAATACCGGACAAGTATGCCGGATACGTAGCCCCAGCGGCTCGACTGAAGGCCAACGTGCAGATCGTTTATGACGAGTTAGACGCGGTAAGTTCAAAGTAGAAGTTCCGACTCTTTCTTGGCTCTAAATCCCTGGGAGTTCTAGCCAAGGATTGAAACAACGATTCTGACAGGCAAGCTGAAGCACAAGCGCGGGCCGAGTGACCTCTCGGAAAGGGCCATCGGCAATCGGATTGGAGGAAGAATGAACAAACATACTTATGTGCTAGCGTTAGTTCTTGCTTCTGTTTTTGGTTTTGGTGCTTCACCGCTTTACCCGCAAGCTGTACAGTGGCAGATGCCACCGGATAGTCAGAGGTGTCCCTCGAAGTGGGGAGTCGGGGATCAACGCGGCTCGGGCAATCTCATGAAGCCGGGAACGGTCCTGCGCGCCGCGAAATTAATTCACAGCGGCGAAGTATTCCAGCTAGGTTTTGTGTTGTCTGGCGACATTCCGCTCATCGGCAGTCGGCGGTTCGACTTACACATGAAGCGCACCACCACTATAAAGCCAGGCTCTCGTGGGGAAAATGAAGAAATTGTGATTACCGAACTTGGCCAGGTAGGTACCCAGATTGACGGGTTCGCCCATCAGCTTTACGGCGGTGAGTATTACAACTGCTTCACGCACGACGAACTGGAAACGGGGGGGACCGGTGCGCAACCCAACGCCGCCGCCAGGGAAGGGTTCAGTAAGCTCGGGATGGAAACTGTTCCCGACATGATGACGCGTGGTGTGTTGATCGATGTGGCCGGCCTAAAGAACGTCAATATGCTCCCGGATAACTACAAAATTACGCCAGAGGATTTGCAGCAGGCCCTGGCGCGTGAAAAAGTGATGCTTGAACCCGGTGACGCGGTCATGATCAATACTGGTTGGGGTAAACTTTATAATACCGACAAAGTCCGCTACCTGAAGACTTCACCTGGTATCGGGGTGGAGGCAGGGGAGTGGCTGGTGAAGCAAAATCCGATGTTGGTGGGAGCCGATAATTGCTGCGTGGAACTCCTGCCTGATGCCGAACAGAAAATGACTCTGCCGGTTCACGCGATGTTCATTATCGTTAATGGCATCCACATCGTCGAAAATCTGAAATTGGATCAGCTCTCCGCTGCCCATGCTTACGAGACAGCCTATATCATGGAAGTGCTGAAGATTAAAGGCGGTACTGGCTCAACGATTGCGCCCATTGCTGTCCGCTGAACCACACGCCACATCTGATCCATACACCGACCGGTCTCGACGTCTTGAGAATGATTGTGGCGTCGCGCTGTATACATTAGCTCGTATCCTGCGTGGCAGTACTGAGCCGGAGTGATGGGGAGCAGCGCAAGTTTTAAGAGTATGTCCCAAGGCTGCGAAGCGGAGCTTATGCGACGGACCAGCGGCGCATTGGTTCGTGGCACAGATAAAGCACCGTGTGTTCTGCTCGCATTTTTTTCTCCTCGCTGAGGTGTGGAGGCTCAGTTCGAGATCCGTTGCTGCGATCTTGGGGTTATGGCCACGCCCTGACAGAAAACATTTCGAGAGAATGCTGATTTAGTCGTGCGCTCAACAATACCTTGGGTAGCGATTACTGTAACATGTTTTGCGAGCATGCATTTTTTGTATATTCTCAAATGATAAGTATTCATTTGTCTGCGCCTGGGAATGACTGATATCGATATGTTCGAAGTTTGCGAACTATGAAACGCATTATGGGCTCGCACGGGAACTGTTGGACGGTCAGTTGAAACGAGATGCGGCCCCACTGGTTTTCGAGAAGGAGACAAAATGACTTTACTAAAGACGGTTGTTTTTTAATGGCTATTTTCTTTCTCCCGATGCCGAACAATGCTCAAGCGCAATCCGGAAAGCGTAGCGCCGGTTCGCCATTGACCGATCAAGAGAAAAGAGGAGAGGGGTTATTCCTGCAGCGTTGCGCAGCCTGTCATATCTTCAGGAATCGCCCCGAACCCCAAGTTGGGCAAAGACTATGCTCCAAGTTTAAAAGGGGTATTACCGGAAAACGCCGATTCGGACCAGGAGACCTCCGTTCGTCAATTCATTCTTAAGGGTACGGATAGGATGCCGAGCTTCCAGCACGGTTTGAAGGTAGAAGAAATTGACGAGATCGTCGCTTCTTTGTATCCCCGTCACCAGATGCCAGGGTCATGATTAGGCGGGTCACGAACATGAAACCGAACTCGCAGGTTAAGTGATGTGGAGGTGACGAGGATGTTCAAAGTCATAGCTTTTGTGACGGTGGCAACATTGCCCTTAACGGTCTGGGCTTCACCCCAGATGCACGAAGCCACGTTGCCATTAATGGAGCGGGTGTTTGCTAATAAATGTGCGGGGTGCCACGAATCGCAAGCTGAGAGCCGCGCCCCCCAGCGCAGTGTCCTTGCGGAAATGACTCCAGAAGCAATCTATGACGCCGTGACAATTGGACCAATGGTTATAAACGCTGCTGGGCTAACAGATGACCAGAAGCGCGATTTGGCTCAGTATCTCACGGGCCGGCCGCTTGGTGGCGAGACGGCCGGCGCGGCGTCGAATATGACGAACCATTGCCCTAAGAAAAAACTGCCTAATCCATTGAAAGAGCCTTTTTGGAACGGCTGGGGAGTGGATCTGAACAATGACAGTTTCCAACCTGCAAAACAGGCTCAGTTAAGTGCGGCAGAAGTTCCACATTTGCAGCTGAAATGGGCATTTGGTTTTCCCCTTGCAATTTCCGCGTGGACCCAGCCGACTGTTGTCGGCAATCGGGTCTACGTTAGCTCAAGCAATTCCTTCGTTTATTCTCTCGATGCTGCGAGCGGCTGCGTGTATTGGTCGTTCAAAGCCAAAGCGGGGGTCCGTACGGCAATCGTCGTCGGGCCCGGCATTAAGGGGTCTACGCCGACAAGATACCCCATTTATTTTGGAGACGTGAAAGCCAATGTGTATGCGGTAGATGCTGCCACGGGAACCCTCCTGTGGTCAAAAAGTTCGGATTCACATCCCAGCGCCCGTATTACCGGGTCCCCAAAGCTTTTTGAAGGGACGCTATATGTGCCAGTGGCATCCTGGGAAGAGTTAGCTCGCACCGGTTCGCATGAGTGCTGCACATTTCGTGGGAGTGTGGTCGCATTTAGAGCAAACGATGGAGAACAGATTTGGAAGAGCTACTCAATCCCAACTGTTCCCGTGAAAACTGGGAAGCGTGCCGATGGTGTGCAACAGTGGGGGCCGAGTGGTGCCGCAATCTGGAGTTCGCCGACGATCGATCTGAAGCGCCGGGTGCTTTATGTCGGGACGGGTAACGGCTATAGCGAGCCTGCAACTGGAACTTCCGACGCTGTTCTAGCTATGGCTTTAAACACGGGCGAGCTTGTCTGGGCTCACCAATTGACGCCGGGCGACATCTCCACAGTAAAAGGTGCGACTTTCACTTCGGACCTCGATGTCGGTGCCTCCATCATCCTTCGGACCCTCTCCGATGGCCGCGAGATTATCGTAGCTTCGCAAAAATCGGGCGTCACCTATGCCCTTGACCCAGATCATAAGGGCCAACAGGTTTGGGAGCACCGGACAGGAAAAGGTGATCAAGATGGAGGCACGCTCTTTGGTTCAGCTGCTGATAGCCAGTTGGTTTATGTGGCGAACGCCGACTCTCGATATGGTGCCGACGAGGCCGGAGGTCTTTTCGCGCTCCGGCTCGATACCGGCGATGAAGTCTGGCACTGGAAACCGCCGGTCCCCCCCAATTGTAAACCGAGAGACTTGTCTTGCACCCCTTCGCAGTCAGCCGCCGTTACCGCAATTCCGGGTGTCGTTTTTTCCGGGTCTGACAACGGGATAATGCGGGCCTTTTCGGCAACTGATGGACACGTGATATGGGAATTCGACACGATGCGAAAGTCATTCCATACGGTCAACGGTGTGGAGGCGCACGGTGGTTCTATCGGCGGCCCGGGCGCGACGATTGTGGGTGGAATGGTGTTTGTGAATTCAGGTTACGGACATACTTACGGCATTCCCGGCAACGTGCTTCTCGCTTTTGGAGTGACTAGATGAGGCCAAAAA
>Ga0134126_10012529_pt1 | contig 10709 bp, 7 predicted proteins | sample KB31752_FD_96881 | JGI IMG/M metagenome (GOLD analysis project Ga0134126, IMG submission 96881) | Terrestrial soil microbial communities with excess Nitrogen fertilizer from Kellogg Biological Station, Michigan, USA - KB3-175-2 | ecosystem: Environmental > Terrestrial > Soil > Unclassified ...
ACAACCAGTAACCGTCGATGAGATTTTCCGCCATCAGCGCATGAGTGGCGGAGGGGCTGCCAAAAATCAAGATTTCGCTGCCCGAGCTGTGCTTGAGCTTGTTAATTTCATCGCTCAAATTGCCACTGATGATTTTCGTATTAGCGTGATTTTTCTCCAACAGAGTTTTAGACAGCACCACTTTGCGGGCGGATTTATACCAGCGTGAATGCTCGTGATCATGCGGGCTGGCATCGGGCTGATCGGCAGCGGTTGGCCAGTACGATTCCATCATCTCGAAGGTCGTACGCCCATATAACGCGGTGTCCGTCTGCTGGATCCGTTTCTCCACGTATTCAAATAGATCGGCGCTTCTACTTATCCAGCCTAGTCCGGCCGAGCCCTTCGCGGTAGAAGCAACAAAGCCATCCAGCGACAGATGTACAAATGAAACGATCTTTCTCACGATATTCCTCTTGATTAAATTTTGATCACGTAGTTGGCAAGGCGCCCCAGGGTTTGGTTGCCCCCTTCAATCGCACCGATTTTTTCCACTGCCATATTGCGTGCTTTCGCATTGGGAAAAAGCAGATGAATCGTCACTTTAGTTTGCGCAGCCACCGCCTCGAACGTCCAGATAGCCTCAAACATCGCCTTCGGATCGCCCTTGTATGTGCCGCCGGTGCAAAACTCGATACGGTGGGGTTTCTCGATCGCGGTATAGACGCTGCGGCTCGGATAGTCCCTTCCATCCGGCCCGTGCATGACATGGTTCCACTCACCTCCCACGCGAAAATCCAATTTCTCCAGCGTGTTGGTGAAACCATTTGGACCCCACCAATGCACAACGTGTTCAGGTTTGGTCATCGCCTCCCATACTAAATCGCGTGGAGCGTCTATCAGACGAGACATGATGATTTCGCGGTCCTTGGTATCTGCACCGTTCGCCACTTTATTTTTTCCTTCCTGAACTTTTTGTCTTTACGGATTGAAGGTTTTGGAGATAAGCATCTAGGCGATCGAGGCTTTGTTCCCAATGCTGGCGATATTGGCCGATAAAGTCGGCAGCTTCATTCAACGGCGCGGCATTTAGTTGGCAGGGCCGCCATTGCGCTTGGCGACCTTGCGTGATTAGTTTGGCGTGCTGCAACACCTTAAGGTGCTTCGTTACGGCTGACGGGCTTATCGAGAATGGCTTCGCAAGTTCGGTGACCGAAGTCCCTCCCTGTGCAAGCCGCGCAAGAATGGCGCGACGGGTTGGATCGGCGAGCGCGGCAAATGTGATGCTTAGCGAATCAGTATGCATGTGTAATACACTTAATGGTTAATTAACCCACCGGTAAAATATCGCTGATATTGAAACAAGAGTCAATGAAAATTCGCCGATTGGCTTCTTCCATTTAGACGCCTGTCTCACGAATCTCGAGAAATACCTGCATCACCCGACTAATCCTGTTGTGAAAGCGGCCCTCGCGCATCTGCAATTTGAAACCATTCACCCGTTTCTGGATGGCAATGGTCGTGTCGGGCGTTTGTTAATTACGCTGCTGTTCTGTCATGACAAAATACTGCACAAACCGCTGCTGTATCCCAGCTTATATTTCAAGCAACACCGCCAGCAGTATTACGACGAGCTGAATGCGGTGCGCGCAAGCGGCGACTATGAGCATTGGATCGATTTTTTTGCGGAGGCAATTCGTCACAGTGCGGAGGTTGCGATCGAAACCGGCAGGCGCGTGACGCAAGCGTTTCACGAGAGCCGGGTCCCCAGCGCACCCGCCTTCAATGCGCGAGCCGACCTTGTTCTTTGGATATGTTGCAGCTAAGACGTGCGACCGTCTCTTTCCCGCGCCTTCCCTTCAGAATATTCGGTGCCTCTCGGCCTCGCAGTTTGCTTTCGTTCGGGGCAGATCAATTGGGCCGAGGGTCGTAGACGCTCCAGCACTTCCCGTACCACACCTCCTGCAAACAATATTCTCTTCAGCCACCACCCGCATTGCTCCCAGCCCTCCCTCGTGTCATCTTTAAGACATGGACGACGTCCGCCTGCTAATGCTCAAGCTGCGCCGCTTGCTGCGCAGCCGCGGCCGCAGCATCGATGACACCGACGATCTGATTCAAGAAGCCTTCCTACGCCTGCAAGTCTATTGCCGCGACAAGGACGTCGCGCAAACCGAAGCCTTTCTGGTACGCACTGCGCTTAACCTATCCGTCGATCAGCACCGCCGCGCGACCGCGGCCGCGCTGATCCCCGGCGCGCTCGATCGCATGCAGCTGATTGACCCTAATCCTCCGCCCGATGTGGTATGCGTGGCGCAGGAACGTCTACATCACATGCGCCTAGGACTTGCCAATTTGAGCCCGCGGCAACGCGAGGTCTTTCTCCTAAACCGCGTCGAGGGCTACAGCTTCGTGCAAATCGCGCAGAAACTAGGTCTTTCGATGAGCATGATCGAGAAGCACGCCGCCAGAGCGATCCTGGCGATGACCAATTGGATGGAAGAGCATTAACGTGGACGCCACCGGTGCTTCTGCCACCCAAAACCGACGCCAACGCGCCCGTGCCGAGGCCTCCGCGTGGATCGTGCGATTACACGGTGCTCATCGGACACCTGCGCTGGAAGCGGGCTTGCGCCGCTGGCTCGAAGCGAGCCCAGACAATGCCGCGGAATTCGAGCGCGTCACGGCCGTGTGGGAGTCTGCGCCCCACGCCTCGATCGCAGGTCTGCCCCGAGTCGTTCACAGGGAACGGTCTGCGCCAAGCCCTCGCCGCCTTGCCGTCGCCGCGACACTTCTGCTATTTGTAGCTGCCGCCGCATTCGTGGGTTATCGCCTCGAGCAGGACCCCGAATATGTAACCTCCATCGGCGAGCAGCGTACCGTGCCCTTGGATGACGGCAGCCGCATTGCGCTGAATTCCAATTCTCGAGTTCAGATTGAATTCACCGCCGACAAGCGAACAGTGCGGCTGCTGCACGGCGAAGCCTTTTTTGAAGTCGCGCACGACAGGGAACGCCCATTCGTCGTGATCGCGGGCGAAAATCGAGTCACCGCCGTCGGTACGGCCTTTGAGGTTCGCTACGAGCCTGATCAATTCGATGTCACCTTGGTCGAAGGCAGGATCAATGTCACATCCACGGCCGAGCCGTTGGGGCTCCCCGCCAGCGTGTCGAATTCCAGAACGGACCTCGTCAAGCTCTCTTCATCGGGTTACGCAATGAGCGCGGGCGAGCGACTGAGGATCGCCAAGGGTGCGCCTGCCACAGTGGATGCCCCGCGCGTGGATGCGGTGACCGCCTGGCGCCGGGGTGAAGTGATGTTCGACGACATGGCATTGACGGACGCCGTCGCCGAGATGAATCGCTACAGCAAAACCCCGCTTATCATCGACGGGATCACCATCAGCACCCTGCGCGTCAGCGGCATTTATCATGCCGGCGACAGCGAAGGCTTCGCGCAAACCGTGGCACAACTCTACGGCTTGCAAGTCACGCAAGAGGGCGCCCAAATACATCTGCGCTCCGCTGCAACATCCACGCCCTAAATCGCCCGCCCTTTTCAGGCGTCGCCTCCATGCACTGAGGACGCCTTTCGAAGTCGTTTGCAAACTAATTGTCGCACGCACGTGTGGTATCGAACATCGCGACACGTCTACCCCCTTGAGACTCGAAGCTTCCCAAACAGGAAGCTCTGGTATAACTAAAGAAGGATGACGCATGAGTGCGCGGTTTCGCCGATGCTTCGCAGTAATTTTATTGATCTTGGGCGGCGTCATCGCCGCGCCCACAGCCTTCGCAGAGACGAGCTATTCATTCAATTTGCCGGAACAGGCGCTCGCCGACTCGCTGCGCGCAATCGGCCAGCAGACCGAAATCAATATCTTGTTCGAGCCGGAGGCGGTGAAGAATGCGCGCAGCCCGGCCCTTCACGGTCAATTTACAGCGGATGAAGCCATCCGCTTGGTGCTGGCCGGCACGAATCTCGAAGCACAGCACACCGCGCAGAGCAATGTGGTAATCAAGGTCAAATCAGCGCGCAGCACGACAGGGGGCCCGCAGTTCCAGCCGGCCGCTGGTCCCCAAAACACGGACAACCCAAATTCGACGTCTGAATTCTCCAATAAAGAGAAGCTCTCTGAAATCATCGTCACGGCTGAGAAGCACCAGGAGTATTTGCAGGATGTACCCATACCGGTGACGGTGCTCACCGCCACCACGCTCACGGACAATAGTGAACTGCGGCTCCAGGATTACTACACGCAAGTCCCATCTCTGAACCTCACGCAGGGGATTCAATCCTCCCAGGGTTTGACTTTGCGCGGTTTGTCGGCCGGTGTGCTCATTGATGACGTCCCGATATCCGGAGTCGTGCCCGATATCGATCCGGGCATTCTGGCGCGCATCGAGACACTGCGAGGCCCGCAGGGAACTCTTTATGGGGCGAGCGGTCTGGGGGGTCTCGTCAAATTCGTGACACTAGATCCCTCGACCGACGCAGTGAGTGGGCGTGTGGAGGCGGGGACCAATGACGTTCATGACAGCTATGACTTGGGTTACAACGTTCGCGGCTCGGTGAATGTTCCCCTCACGGAGGACTTGGCCTTCCGCGCCAGCGCGTTTTGGCGTCAGGATGCAGGCTACATTGATAATCCATCTCGCGAAATCGACGGCGTCAACAAGGATGACGCGAACGGGGGGCAGCTGACCGCTCTGTGGCGGCCCTCCGACACAGTGTCTCTCCGATTGAGCGCACTCTACCAGGATATCAAAGGCGGGAATAACTACGTCGAAGCTTATAACGCGGTTACATTGCGCCCTCTGGGCGAGTTTCAGCAAAGCGATGTGGCGGGAACGGGTCCGTTCGAGAGGAAAACCGCGGCGTACAGCGCGGTACTCAAGGTGAAAGTTCTCGGCGCCGATCTGACCTCTCTGACTGGATATAACGTCAACAGTGCCGCTGATTATTTCGACGTCACCGGTCCGGTCGGCCCTCTGGCGCGGCTTCTGTTTGGTGTGGGTGGCGCACCGGTATTCAATTACCACAGTGCCACCAATGTGACCCAGGAGTTGAGGCTTTCGGCCTCCGTGGGTCGGAAATTCGATTGGCTGGTCGGAGCCTACTACTCGTACCAGGCAAACCCCTTTCAGCAGTACCTGCTGGCCACGAATCCCGCCACAGGTGCCGTGGCCGGACAACTTGCCGAGATCAACGCCCCTCAGCCCTATACCGAATACGCGGCCTTCGTCAACCTGACGTACCATTTCACGGATCGATTTGACGTGCAGGTCGGCGGACGCGAAAGCCGACTCACGCAGGACTTCAACGAAATCATTACTGGCCCCGCGACGCCGTACGTGAGTCCCGATGGTTCGCAGTCACCCTATATTCAGCCCACGCTCCACGCGCAGAGCCGCCCGTTTACCTATCTATTCACGCCGCGATTCAAGATTACGCCGGACTGGATGGTCTACGCCCGTTTGGCCTCCGGGTTTTCGCCCGGAGGAGGCAACATTCCGGGACCGAATGTGCCTGCTCAATATGGCCCGGAGAAGACCGATAATTATGAATTTGGCACGAAGGCTGACTTCCTCAACCACACCCTTTCGTTCGATGCGTCGGTTTACTACATCCAGTTTCGTGACATCCAACTGGGATTCATCAATTCCACGACCGATGCCTCCTACACTGCCAACGTGGGAAGTGCAAAGAGTCAGGGCGTAGAGCTGTCCGTGGGTTCGAGGCCCGCGAGCGGTCTCAGAATTGCGGCGTGGGTGGTGTTCAGCGATGCCGTGCTGACCAAGATCCCGCCAGGAGTGACGCTTACGGGGATCATCGCGTCTCCTGGCGACAGTCTTCCGGACAGTAGTCGCTTTTCAGGTCACGTGTCGGTGGATCAGGAGTTTCCACTGTCCGGCGCGGTCACCGGCTTTGTGGGAGCAACCGAGAGCTACCTGGGTCAGCGAGAAGGTCCTTACGGAAACATCAACGGTATTTACGGGACGCAACGCTTCGTTTCTCCAGCGTACGCCAAGATGGACCTGCGCGCGGGAGCGAAATATGACTCCTGGACTGCTAATCTCTATCTCAACAATGCGACGGATCGACGCGGACTGATCTCCGGAGACGATCAAGATGCGTTTGCCAACATTCGCTATTTCATCCAGCCTCGGACGGTTGGACTGTCCATAGCGAAGTCCTTTTGACGGCGACGAGCATGCGGCGACCGGATGGAAGAACTGCAGCGTGTTCGGCAGGACCTCGTGTGAAGCCGGTTTTCAAGCGACGGTCCCTGCCCGGATTCGCGTTCAAGGCGATGGCGCTGCTGTTACCCATGGCGCGAGCCTATGCAGCACCCCCTGTTCCTTCCGCACCCGCGCTTACGCTAAGTGCTTATGCGCAGCCGGCGCAGCTGGTAACGCTGCCAGGCGGCCGCCGACTGAACATCCGCTGCACGGGTCAAACCTCCCCGACCATCATTCTGACGGCCGGAGCCGGAGACCAAAGCCTCAGCTGGCGCGCCATCCAGGGCGCGTTGTCGGGCACCGCTCGAGTGTGCGCCTGGGATCGGCCCGGGTTCGGGTTCAGCGATCCCAGCACCACAGCCCAGGATGTGGTCCATCTGACCGACAATCTCGAAGCGGCGCTGGCCGCCGCCACCATCCGGCCACCCTATGTGCTCGTCGGCCATTCTCTCGGTAGCTTCGAAACTCTGATGTTTGCTTTCCGCCATCCTCACGATATCGCGGGCATGGTTCTGATTGATCCAGCCGGTCCGTTTCAGGATGAGCGCTTCAAGAGAGCGGCTCCCGCCACTTATGCAGCGATCGACGCATTCCAAACCCGACAAATCGAGCACCTGAAGCGCTGTATCCGCGAGATGGAGAAGAAACAGCCGACCTCAGACGCCGCACGCGCGGGCGATGACTGCGTGATGACGCCGGAAAAGGAATATCCCAGCGACCTGAATCGTGCATTGATCCGGATCGATAGCAAGGTCGCCAACAAGAAGGATTTTCTTTCTCTTCTGACCAACATGACCTCGGGCCTTGATTCCCGCGAGCTCAAGCGGGCGTGGCATCCTCTGGGCAACATTCCGCTGATCGTACTTACCGCAGGCGAGCCACCGCCCATTCCTCTCACAGGCGCCGCCAAGGCGCAAATGCCCGCGCTGCAAGCAGAATGGGCAAGAATGCATGACGAAATGGGCCGCCTTTCAACCCAAGGGAGTAATCGTGTTGTGCCAGACGCGACCCACTATATCCACCAAGATCGCCCGCAGGTGGTAGTTGACGCGATAAATGAAGTCATCAGCGCCGCTCGAAAGCGAGAAGGCTCGCCTGAACGGGTTCCCAAAGCTAGCCGCCGCACGGCTCTGCAACGCCGCCTCCTGTGCCGTTTCATTGTTGGAGCGTCCGCCATTTTATTTTCGCCGTGCACGTCTGCAGCGGAACCAAGATCGATCGGCAGTCAGTCGCTCGAGGTTGGAGGCCATGCGTTGCATTTTCGCGTGTTCCCCGGCTAAGCACCAACCGTGTTGGGAATCTGAGGAACACGATAAACGTAGATCATTCCTGCCGAAAGTACTCCATGTAGGTTTTATGCTATGCGGCATCAAGGGAGATTGGTTCATGCGTTCGCTTGCAGTTGTTGTGTCCGCCCTTACGATGGCGGCGCCGGCCCCGGGTGTCGCGCAGTCCAATGCCGGCCAGGCAATGGATGCCACCTTCGCGGCGCATGTGAAGGAATGGACGACGAAGCCCGAATTCGCGAGCCCGCTGGTGGATCACCTGCCGGCCGCCACGACGGTCCCCACGCCGCGCGATGTCATCGGCCACGATATCGGCGCGCCGAATAAGCTCGACTACTACGAAGACCTCCTGAAGTATTACCGGGTGCTGGCGGACAAGTCCCCGCGGGTGAAGATCATCGAGACCGGCAAGACGGAAGAGGGCCGGCCGACGGTGGTCGTGTTGATCTCCTCGGAGGCCAACATCGGCACTCTGGACGTGAATCGCCGGAACATGGCCAAGCTCGCCGACCCGCGTGGCTTGAGCGACACCCAGGCTCACGAGATCATCACGCAGACCAAGCCGATGTATATGGTGCTGGGCGGTCTGCACAGTGCGGAGACCGGCCCACCGGAGATGCTGATGGAGCTGGCGTATCGCCTGGTGAGCGAGGACTCCGCACTCGTCAGCAAAATCCGCGACAACGTGATTGTCGGCATCAACCCGGCGAGCGACCCGGACGGCCGTGACCGGTATACCGATTGGTACTATTGCAACAAGATCGACGACACCAACGACCTGGACCCGGTGCCCGGCGCTCCGTATTGGGGGAAGTACATCTTCCACGACGACAACCGGGACATCAACTACACGGGGTACAGCGCCCGCAATCTGCTCAATTTCTACCTGCAATGGCACCCGCCGATCATGCACGACCTGCACGAGTCGGTGCCGTTCCTGTATTCGTTCAGCGGCCAGGCGCCCCAGAACACCAATCTCGACCCGATCCTGTTCAGCGAGCTGCCCTGGTTTTCCAACTTCGAAATGGCGCAGCTCACCAAGTACGGCATGCCGGGCGTGTGGGACCACGCCTTCGTCGACGCCTGGTCGCCCGGTTACGTGGCCTTCATGTCTTCCAATCACAACGGCCTGGTGAGGTTCTACGAGACCTTCGGTAACGGCGGCGCCACGACGGAGCTGCGCCACGTCGAGCCGATCAAGGGCGCCGAGGAAAACTATCACCTGGGCGACGATACGAAGCGCGAGTGGTATCGCCCGTTGCCGCCGTACAAGACGGTGGAATGGTCTATGCGGGACAACACCAACTACATGGAGACCGCGCTCCTCACCGGCCTGCAGATGACCTCGATGTTTCCACAGGTCGTCCTCGAGAACTTCTACAAGAAGAGCCGAAATTCCATTGACGCCGGCCATACTGAGGCGCCGTACGCCTATGTCATTCCCGCCCAGCAGCCGGACATGACGCGGGTGGCGCGGGTGGTGGAACTGTTGCGCCTGCAGGGAATCGAGATTGGCCGCGCCACGGAGCCGGTGACACTGAAGGAAGGCGGCTTCCCGGCCGGCTCCTTCATCATCAAGCGCAACCAGCCCTACGGCCGCCTCGCCAAAATCCTGTTGGACAAGCAGGTATATCCCAAGCCGGCGAAGAGCACGCCGCCGCTGAAGGCTTACGACGACACCGGGTGGACCATGGGTCTCATGGCGCACGTGAAGGTCGTCGGCAGCGCGGATCTGGCGGCGTTGGAGATTCCGGTGCAGCCGGTGGACCACGCCGATCCGACCGGGATGATCGATGCGAGCGGCGCGGCGAACTACGCGGTATTGGATTTCGGTTCGATCAACTTCGCCAGGCTGCGCTATCGGCTGAAAGACGTGGCCATCCTCGTGGCCGAGAAGGGCTTCACCGCCGGTGGATACACCATCCCCGCCGGCTCGTTCGTCGTTCCGGGCAGCGCTTACGCGCGCTTGAAGCAGGCGGTCGAGCCGCTCGGTCTCACCGCTGTCGGCTTGTCGGACAAGCCGAGTGTGCCGACGCACAAAGCCGCGCTGCCCAAGGTTGCGCTCTACAGTACCTGGGGCGCCACTCAGAACGTCGGTTGGGTGCGCTACGCCTTTGACCAGTACGAGACGCCCTACGCGCTCATTTTCAAGGACGACCTCAAGAAGGGCGGCTTGCGCGGCCGCTACGACATCATCATCATCCCCAGCCAAGGCAACGGGGCCAAGAGCATCGTTTACGATATTCCGATGCACGGGAAGCCGCTGCCGTACATCAAGACCGCTCGGTTCAAATACCTGGGCGACTACGGCGCCTCGCCCGACATTCGCGGCGGCATGGGCCTCGACGGACTGGAGGAGCTGCGCAAGTTCGTCGCCGAGGGAGGAACTCTTATTACCCTGGGAGAAGCCAGCTCGTTGCCCGCTGAGTTCGGACTCACCGCCGACATCAACGTTGACCATCCCTCGAAGGCATTCTACGCCCCCGGTCCGATCGTGAACGCGAAGGTGCTCGTACCGGCGAGCCCGATTTTCTACGGCTACTCCGACGAGACGATGCCGGTGCGTTGGGCGAGCAGCTCGCTGCTGTCGGTGCCGCTGATTTACAAGAACGATGTGTTGATGGAGTTTCCCGGCGGCCCGAAGAACGTGCTGAGCGGCCTGATGGCCGGCGCCAATGAGGTGAAGAATCGGCCCGCCGTCGTCGATATCCCGGTGGGCGCGGGCCAGATCCTCCTGTTCGCCACGAACCCGATCTATCGCTGGCAGAACTTCGGTGAGTACCGGATGCTCTACAACGCGATGTTCAACTACAAGGACCTGCGCTTGGGCATCGATACGAACCCGCCCAAGCCGGAACCTGTGCCGGAGGACGAATCCGAGGACTGACGACAAGACCGGCACGACCTCTTGAGACCGCGCGCGGCGCCCAAGAGTCGATATCAGGAAGGATGGCGTCATGCAATCACCCGGAGCTTTCCAATGACCCCCACCATTACCGCCTTTGAACGGTCGCCCGATGGCGGCAAGGGACTGGCGCGTGACATGCGCGTTCGCTGGGCGCTTGAAGAAGTGGGCCAGCCTTACGAGGTTCGTCTTGTTTCCTTTGGTGCGATGAAGGAACCTGCGCATCGAGCGCTGCATCCTTTCGGGCAGATTCCAACCTATGAAGAAGGCGATCTTGCCCTGTTCGAGTCGGGGGCG
>Ga0134126_10012530_pt1 | contig 10709 bp, 13 predicted proteins | sample KB31752_FD_96881 | JGI IMG/M metagenome (GOLD analysis project Ga0134126, IMG submission 96881) | Terrestrial soil microbial communities with excess Nitrogen fertilizer from Kellogg Biological Station, Michigan, USA - KB3-175-2 | ecosystem: Environmental > Terrestrial > Soil > Unclassified ...
AAGTCTATATGATTCTTAACAATAGCATCCTTTAAGCCTGGGATACCTTGTGTAAGAGCATCTAGGATAGGACCAGCTTCATCATTAGTTAAGAAGTTGTGAGCATGATACATGAAGGAGTGATCTGGATTATTCAATTTAATCATTTTTGATTACCTAAATATTGATTAGCTATACTATCTAAATTATTACTTAAATCTTGTTGTTGGGCATTGTTTAAGGAAGTTCCTAATCTAATTCTAGTGTTAATAGCATTAGCTTGAGCATTGTTCAATTGTTGTATAGCTTTTAGTTTACTTAGCTTTTCTACTGGAGAGTCATTAGCTTGAATAGTAATACTATCAACTAGCTTTTGAGTTCTGTTGCTATATTTAAAGTTATCTAGTCCACCAATATAATCTACATTTAACTTTTGGGCTTGTGCTAACCATTGGTCTTTTTGATCTTTAAGATCTTGATAATCACCAGCAGAAGGATTTAACCCTAGATTAGATTCAAGAGCACCCATTTTATTAACTAAGAATCTATTAGCTCCAGTATCCCAAGCACTACCATTTTGAACATAAGAATCTATAAGATTTTGTATTTGTGCATTCTGTTGTTGTATTTGAGCTAGTTTATTAGTAGATGTCTTTATATCACTATCAGATAATGGAATATTAGCTGTAATACCGCCTTGAGCATTAGGAACCATTACTAAGTTGCCTGCTAATCCTGCCCCTACCCCTTGTCCTTTAAGATCTGAAGCTGTTCCTGCCATATAAGTAGCATAATTAACTGCTTGTATAAATTTAGAAGGATCACTAGGTACTATCTTGTCTATGTTATCTGGAGTAGCTATTCCTAGATCTAGTGCTTGTTGACGTGCATTGGCAATAACTTGCTGCTGTTGTTCTGGCGTAGTTGCATTCAATAAGGCAGCTCTTGAACCTGCACCCAATGCCCCCACTTGCTTTAATTGATAGTCTTGTAAAGCCATCATACCAGTTAAGTGCTGCATAGCTAAGGTTTGTGCAGCTTCTTTCTTTTGTATTTCTAATTGCTGTTGAGCAATACCTAATTGTCCTTGTTGATTGGCTGCATTAGTTTGTGCTGTAAATTGTCCTACATTAGCATTCTGCTGTGCTATTTGTTGCTGTGCTTGTTGATTTTGGATGTTAGCTTGCATTGTAGGAATATCAATTTGATTCCTTTGTAATGCACTTTGATTAGCTTGAAATAACTGAGAAGAATTCTGTAAATCTTCTAATTTCTTATTAACTAGATTCTGTACCTGTAATCTTCCTTTATTTTCTAACTGTGTTACATTTAAAGCTCCTTGATTAACTACTTGTTGCTGAGCTAGCTGATTTTGAGCTTGCTGTTGCATTGTCATGAAATCTAAGGAAGGTTTATTTAAAGCACCATAATCTACAGTTTTAACAGGCAAATCCATTCTAGTAGCTTGCATACCAGCAAGTTGAGTTAATCCATTATCATTTGGAGCAAATAAGTTAATAGCCATTAAATTGTGCCTCTATTACTAAATAAATTCATAGCATTCTGATTACCTTGATAGTTAGCAGCTCCTTGTTGTTGTCCTGCTTGTTGATTCATTATTTCATTATCAATTTGAGCTTGGAATTGATTGCCTTGGAATATATTATTAGCTTGAGCAGCAGAAGTGTTTAATTGCTGTCCTCCAAGTAAATAACCTAACTGAGCTAGCAATTGAGTAATGTTATTACCAGTTCCAATAATGTTATTAGATGTATTAGTACCGGCAGTCATATTATTACCACTAAATAATTGAGCTAACGTTTGTGCATTACTATTAGCTTGGGAAGCCCCATTATTTTGTAATCCCAGATTAGCTAAATTGGCTAATTGTGATTGATAATTATTAAATCCGGAGATTTGATTATTATTATAATTTTGATATTGCCCAGACACATTATTTTGATAATTATTTAAGTTAGTATTAAGATTATTTTGATAATTACCAAACAGTTGATTTTGTTGTCCTAACCAATTCTGGTAATAATTATTCTGTAGTCCTTGGGCTGTAGATAGCAAATCTCTCTGTGTTTGTCCAGATTCTAATAATCCCCTCGCTGCACTAGAGTTATTAACCTGCCTTAGAGCTTGATCCATATTATACTGATAACTAGGATCTGCTTGGAATGCTGTTGTAGGGTTGTATGTTCCATTAGCTATAGCACTAGCATTTTGTTGTGCTGCTTGTGAGCCATACAAAGCTTGATATTCAGGACTGTTAAAAAAGTTCTGAGCACTTCCTGGAATACCTTGATTAGGGTTATAGAACCCTCCATTGTTAGCAATAAAGTTAGGGCTGTTTAAAAATCCCATAGCTCCAGGCATACCATAAGTAGCCTGATATTGACCACTATTCTGGAATTGATTGGCTGAAGCCCCATTAGTAATCGCTTGTCCTGGGCTATTATAATAATTATTTAATCCTGTTGAAGCTCCTCCTGGGGTCATTGCTGCTGCTTGAGGAGAGGCTTGTACTGCTTGATAATAGGCAGCAAGCTGATCACTACTCATAGGTGCAGCAGTAGTTGTAAGAGGTTGTGCTACAGGTTGTTGTACTGCGTTTGGGTTCTCATTAAACGTTTGAGAACCTCCAGTATATGATAATTGATTTGCCATTAATTAAACAATCCTGTATAAGTTTTAGCTAGTTGTAATTGCTCTGGGGATATTTGTGAAGCTATCTGACCAGCTTGTTGTTGATAATTGTTATATCCTTGTACTTGTTGATTATAATTATTTAGATTAGTACTATATTGCTGTTGCGCTTGATTAAATAATTGTTGTTGTAATCCTTGTGCAGCATTAATGTATATAGGATTATTAGCAGAAACAGAGGGTAAGCTACCTTGACTTAATGCTTTATTATTTAATACGTCTGCTGCATTCCAAGTACCAGGACCAGAACCTTGTGCTGCACCATTGTATCCTGTGTAATAAGATAACCCTGATGTTGGATTAACAGTTGTATTCTGATTAATATATTGTTGTACTTGTTGAGGAGTTAATTGAGATAGATCTACTTGTGAAGGAGCTTGCTGATTGAATAACCCAGGATTACTTGGTGCTGCTCCTAATGCAGCTAGTTTACTCTTTATATTATTAGCTTGTTGAGTTGCTGATACAATAGCTTGAGAACCAACTTGAGGTCTGCTTAATCCTAAACTATCCATATAAGAGTCTAAAGCATTATAGCCAGCGCTGGTATATGGAGCATTCAGAGTTTGATATTGTTGTAATCCTTTATCACTAATATTCTGAGCTTGTTGGTTAGCATTGTTCAACCCTGTTTGTATCGCTTGATTAGCATTACTTAAAGATTGATTTTGTTGGTTAATCCCTTGATTAGTATAGTTAGTTTCATATTGCATGGCTTTGTCTAAGCCATTTTGCAGCATATCATTCATTTGATATATAAAGTTAGGGGTACTATAATACCCAGACATATCTATCTTATTAGATGATCCACCACCTAATTTCTCTGCTGTTAAGCTGCCAGCAACAGAACCTAAAGCACCTACTGCTACTTCAGCCATTTATAATTACTCCAGATTCTCCATATACTATTAGGTCTGTATTACTAGCTCCGTTCGGTATAGTCATAATCTTTTTAAAATCTAGTTGATTCATAAGGTTTAATGCTTTTTGATTAGTTTGTAAAACAGTAGTAAACAAGGTTAAATGTGGTGCTAAGGTTTTAATGTTAGCTAGACATTCTTTAAGAATACTAGGTGTATTGATACCTCTAAATTCTTTAAATAAACCTCCGTGAAATGTTACACAATTGTGAGTAAAGTCTGTTAACCAGATAATACCTATTGATTTATGATCTTTAATTACTTGGAACCAGAGATGATGTTTAAAGTCTATATGCTCTCTATAGATATCTTCTGACTTAAAGCAATCTTTGTATATATCATCTTTTACTAAAAGTTCTATAATATCTAAAGGATTGAATAAAGGATGCAATACTATCATAAGCCAGCAGGTCTATTAATAACACCAGCATGATTGTTAGTGCAAATATAAAATACTCTAGTTCCCAGATTAAGATCGTCATGGAATACACCAGTAGTATCACAGTAAAGTAATCCACCATCTAAGCCTAGTATTGGATTAACAAAACCAACATTACTGGTTAAAGATGCTGCTACACATTGGGGACATTTAAAATTAATAGGCATTAACTAAACTCATATACAATTGCTAATCCAGAACCTCCATTTGAAGCATTCTGTGCACTGAAACCAGATCTACCACCCATCCCTGTATTATCAGGAGAGGCTACAGCCCAGTTACCGCTGAAGGCAGCTAATAATCCCATTCTAGGAGAAGCTCCTCCAATACCAGGATTACCAGCTACATTATTTGGAGTACCGCCATCAATACCAGAAAGCTTTACTGTTCCTGTACAAGAAGCTGCTGCTCCTCCAGTTCCCACAGTATTATTAGCTCCATGAGTACCTCCTTTAGCTACTACAGTAGTAGAATTGTATGTAGTATCTCCTCCATCTGTCCCTGCTGTACTATTGTTCTTAACTTGCCCAGTACCACCAGTTCCGACGGATATAGTAACAGACCCAGACACAGATACTAAGGCTTCAGCATATGCTCCACCACCTCCACCACCACCAGCAACAGAAGCAGAAGTACTTGCACCACCACCTCCACCCGCTCCCCACAAACATACTATTGCATGAGTACAACCAGAAGTGGGGGTATAAGTGTTAGAGCCTGTGGCAGTAAATACTTGTATTGCTAATAATCTGCCTGTTACAGCTACAGAACCACCTAAAGATACAGAAGTACCGGCTACAATAATTGAGCTATTAGCTAAATAAGCATTTTGTATTGCTGTACCATTCCATGTGCCCGATGTAATAGTACCTACAGTTGCCAAATTAGGAGCAGATCTTAACCAAGTGTTGGTAACATCATTATAATTTCCTACACCTGGCATTTTGTAGGAAAATTCACCAAACATTAGTAATCTCCACCTTGAATAACTGAAGTTATAGTTTTACCAGAAGTAATTGTTACTGGAGCATTAATAGTCAATGTAGTACCAGAAGCAATATACATATAAGGATTACCATTAGAATCTTTGCATACATTAGGTAACATAGAAGATTGTAGTATATTAACTGCTGCTACGTTATTTGCAGTACCAGAAGATAATGGTATAGATATTTGTGCTATTTGGTAATTAGTAGCACTAATAGTGAAGTTAATGGTAATATCTCTGTTTGAGGTGTCCGTAGATGATACAAACCAAGATTCTATTTTAGAACCATTACTTCCACCAGTATACGCAGTTTTATATGCTTGTGCATCAGCATTAGCAATGGTAACTGTTGTATTCTTAATGGTTTGAGGAAATATGGGAGTAGCTGTTACAGCCATTAAAAGCCTCCAAAAAATGTGTATTCAGCAGGCCCAGACCAATTATAGCCTGTAGTAGATCCGTTAGCTGCTGCTGTTATTCTGCCTTTACCATCTACAGTTATATTGGCATTAGTAAAGCTGCCTACATTGCTATTGACTGTAGCTAAAGTAACAGCTATTGAAGTAGTACCAGTACCAGAAGCATCACTACTTAATGTTATTGATTGATTATTAGTTAAATAGCTTTGATTAGAAGCAGCAGTAACTTGCCCTTTAGCATTTACTGTTATTCCTTGAAATGTACCAACATTACTATTAACAGTTGGTAAGGTTAAGGTTATAGTAGCATTTGGATAACCAGAACCAGAGATATCGCCACCAAATACATATTGATGTTGTTGACTATTTAATCCTGGAGGTTTAAAGCTAATATCGCCAAACATTATACACCACCAGCATAGCCATAAGACCAATAATCACTAAATGTAGACCCTGTTGCTGTAGCACTTAATGTAGTACCAGACAGTAACAATCCAGAACCTACGGATATCTCTTGAGGAGCTGCTGCACTACCTGAATTATTGCCAAGTAATGTTGCATTACTCATATTTTGTATCTTTGCATAGGTTACAGCAGCATTGTTGATCTTGGTTGTTGTTACTTTATTACTTCCGATTGTAGCTGCAAATGATCCTGTTCCTGAACCAGTAACATCTCCAGTTAAGGTGATAGTTTGATCACCACTGTTAGTACCTGTTAGGTTAGATACTGCTGTGGCATTAGTAGAGCTGACTGCTACACCTTGAATTTGTACTACAGTAGGATTGGGGTAATTACTACTTAGGTCACCACCAGCACTACCACTAGGAACTGCTGTAACTGTTACATTATTAGCTGAGGTTAATCTACCATCAGCCCCTACTGCAAACATATCAGAGCCATTAACACTGTAAGTAGCTGCTACGACGGTTGTATTAGCTAAAGATGTACTACCTCCAGCCGTTATAGATAATACTCCAGTTAATGCTTGGCTATTCCATTGAGCACCGTCGGCTATCATTAAATTGCCTGATGTTACTGCGGTAGAGCCTAGAGGTTGCCCATTAATCTTAGCTACAGTAGGATTAGGGTAAGTTCCACTTAAATCCCCCCCAGCAGCACCACCAGCACTACCAGCTACAGCAGCAGTATCTAGGAAGAATCTATACCACACACTTGTTATAGTATAAACAGGCTGTCCTAGTAAATTCTTACTAGCTGTAAGAACAGGGATACTTGAATTTGGTATTGCAGTGGTCATTAATAATTACTTACTGAAATGTTGGCTAAAGCATTTTGAATTGCAAGGTCTAAAGGGTCTGTTAACTCTAAGTCAATAGTCCAGTTTCTTGATGTGCCTAGATTATCTTCTCTGGCTCTATATAAATAGTTACCAAAGTTACCTAGTGGTAAATTCCTTGGAGATGAGAAGGTATGCCCTCCATCATCAGAAGTACTTACCATTAATATAGGATTGCTACCTTGTCCAGAAGCTAATCCTACACCTTTGGTAGCGTCTATTTCTAATGTAGATATTGCTATGTTCTTGTAGCCTTGATTGAATGTGGCTGATGTTCTTTTACGTTTTATAAATGTACCATTCTCTGTTTGATTACTATAATCTTCATAGAATATAGTACCAGAGTATAAATCTTGGAATAAGTTAAAGCCAGCAAACGGAATACAATGAATTCCTCTAAACATGTCTAATTCATAGCTACCATCAGCAGCAGGATTAGGATTATAACTTCTTTGTTCATACCATTGACCAGACAGGAAGTTATAACAATAGCAGGTTTTCATGCTTGGTACATATAATCTAAGTAAAGCACCACCATCTTTGGTTTTCTGTACTTCTGTCCAAGCATCAACTAGTTCATTCTGCTTTTGATTAAGTAACCATTGAATGTTAGGATCATGCTCTGATAAGGGCTGTAATTGATTATATTCATTACTAAGCAAGTATACATGTGCTTGTCCTTGCTCTGACATACCAACAAATACTATACCACCATCAAACACTGATAATAATCTAGGACCTAATAAGCCTGTGGATAGAATAGAACCTGGGAATCTAGCCCATACAGTACTTGAACCATCTTCATAATAAGGCTCGATAGATTCATAGGTGAGACAGAATACTTTATCTCTAAATGCTGCAACAGCAACATCAGCAGCAGCTCTAAAGGTTGTATGGAATACTTGTGATCCTGTCCAGTTTAAACAGCTATTAGCATTGCTAAAATAAACAAATCCACCAGAGACAACAAATAAATAACCATCACAATATGTAGCAGAAGTTATAGAGCCTGGGAAATTAGCATTGGTTATTTGAGTAACAGTATTTGTATCCATATTGAATACATTAGAAGCTGAATTATGACCTATAAATACTTCATTATTACCATTACATTTAAACCAACAAGGAGTAGAACCATAAGCAAGATTAGGTAATGTTCCTAAAGAGGAGTATGATTGATTAGCGAATACTTCATATAAAGTAGTATCGACTACTACAAAGCATCTGTTATAAGTCGGAGTTCTTGCTACAAATCCTCCTCTGCTATATCTGCCTGGAGGAGAACAAAATGTTGTTAATCCAGGAGTTGGGTATAATACTTGTTGATTCTTGGCTTGTGCTGAAGGACCGAATTGTACTGGATACCAATTAACAGTTCTTTGGTTAGAAATATCTACATACTTACTAGGCTGTAGACTTCCTATAAGATTTAAAGGAACTTCATCACTCATGGGATTAATTTATTACTTGAATTGATAGAAATAGTTAGTGGTTGGTTATCTGAGTCTGAATCTTTCATAGATTGTAACCAACTTGTAGCTAATGCTGTAGTAGCTTCTGCTTCGTTTAACTTGCCATAACCAAAGCTAGCTAGTAATACTGCTAAATTAGCAGCAATAGGTAATAACCATTCTTGAGGAAAATCTAGAATATCAGTAGGATTTACTATGTCTTGTATAACATCTTTATATGAGAAGCGTACTATATAACTACTTCTTTCTGGATTACCATATAAATAGAAAGTGCCTGTATATGGTAAGGCATTATTTAATAATCTATCGTAGTAATAGTTTACAGGCCTACTATTAACTGTCTTAATTGGTAAGTTAAAATATTGATCAAAGGTTAAAGGTTCTAATGGAGTTTCTGAGCCTGTGGTTAAATCTAGTAAAGTAGCTCTTAGTATTTCTAAAGGTCTATTAATTAAATTAGTATATGCTACTACTGTATTACCAGAGGAAGCAGCACTAGTTAATCCTGTATTTAAAGTAACTGTGTTTGTGCCAGAATTCACATTAGTAACTGTTGTCCATTGTCTAGATAAGTCATCTAGTTGAATGCCAATAAAATCATTTATGGCTATTCCAGTAACAGAGGTTAGTATTAAGCTAGTATCTCCTGTATTGTAAGCTGTTGTAGTTGTTGTGCTTGCATAATCTGTTACTAAAGAGCAATTATCAGCTCCAGAAACAGACCCTAATTCATAAGAAGGTTGGTTGTATTGTACAAATAAAGCCCCTTGCTTTCTTTTCCATAGGTGTATTTCTTGTGCTCCCCACATTTTAATCATCATATTAAGAAGATTAAGAGTAAAGGAGTATACTTCTTTCTTTGCTGAGTCAGGTAAAGAGACAACTTGCATCATCTTTAATGACATGTCAATAAGTTGTGAAGCATTTAGATTAAAAGTATATGTCATTAAGCAAACTCATAAACAATAATATAGCCCGCTGTTCCATTACCACCACCTAAATTTGCAGAATTATTTACACTTATTGCCCCATGTCCCCCATTTCCCAAATTAGGAGATCCATTCTGTCCTGCTACTGACCCTGTAGTAATAAAATAAGTATCGTCTCTTACATTAGTAGCATCATTGTTCCTACCAGATAAATATGATTTACCACCAAAAGATTGTTTTCCTAATGGAGTAGAAATAGCAAATCCACAGGTGGATAGTGCACCACTCACAGACAAAATTAAAGTTCCTGTTCCTGAAGTACTTGCTCCATTGGCTGTTGGAGCTGCACTTACTTGCGGAGCTGTTGTTCCTGCCATGCCAGCCCCAGCTTTGCCACCAGCAGCAGTCCAATCTGCAAATACAGTATTATTTCCATTTGTTCCGGCATTATTCCCCGCGGAGCCTCCATTGGCTGCTGCTCCAACTGTATAAGTTTTACTTGCGCCTACTTGTGCAGCAGTCATCATAAACTTCATATATGTGCCAGCGTTACCTCCATTAGCTATAGCATAAGCATTTGCATTAGATACTCCACCACCACCACCACCACCACCAACCATTTCTACTATAATATGACCCATTCCTGAGGTAGGAGTATAAGTACCACTTCCTGACGAAAATATTTGAATCCCTACTAATCCACCAGCTTGTGCTGTTGCAGATAATGTACCATTAGACAAAGATAAACCACTACCAACAGTAACTTCTGCTATATTTGCTGTTCCTGCATTATTACTACCTAAAAGTTTCCCAGTAGATATCTGCTGCATTTTAGCATAAGTAACTGCATTACTCGCTATAGTAGCTGCAAATGAACCTGCTCCTGAACCAGTTACATCACCAGTTAAGGTAATAGTTTGATCCCCAGTATTCGTACCTGATAAGAAGGAAGTGTCAGTAACGGAGACAACAAATCCGTTTATAGTAATAGAAGCTGCATTAACTTCTACATTAGTAGTAGATAATCCTAAAACAGAATTAGTACCACTACCATCTTGAATATATTGTATAGAAGCAGTTAATCCAACATTACTACTACCAATCTGTAATAATTGTTTATATGTAGAATAAGGTAATAAACCTGTTAAACTAGTCATTAACTACCCCACTTCGTAGACCAAGTATCCCAAGTCTGAGAATTTAATTGATCCCAAGTTGTTAATCCTGTAATTCCAGACATTGGATCTAATATTTCATAACCGATTACACTAGCAAATGAAATATTAGCAGGGGTGTTTGGTTCTAAGACTACAGCATAAGGTACTGGTTGCTCTGGTCTAGCAGAATATGATACTAAGCCATAGTCAATAGGATCAACATCATCAGGGCATGCTCGCATATTACCGCGTCCAGAATAAGGATCTAATACCGTAGTATCAGAGAACCATACCCTAGAGCCACAAATAGCGCAATCTACTGGCCAATCTCCAGGTCTATATTCATTTTTAAACTTATAGGTCATTAGTAACCTGGTCTATTTTGGATAACGTG
>Ga0134126_10012531_pt1 | contig 10709 bp, 8 predicted proteins | sample KB31752_FD_96881 | JGI IMG/M metagenome (GOLD analysis project Ga0134126, IMG submission 96881) | Terrestrial soil microbial communities with excess Nitrogen fertilizer from Kellogg Biological Station, Michigan, USA - KB3-175-2 | ecosystem: Environmental > Terrestrial > Soil > Unclassified ...
CCCGCCGGGGCCGGCCAGCCCGGACCAGGGGCGCCGCCGCCCGGCTCGTACGCGGCCCAGGCCCCGCCCGGCACCTCACAGCCCGGCCAGTACCCGCCGACCGCGCCAGCCGGCTACGGCGGCCCGCCGCCGAACCAGTCCTACCCCGGCCAGCCCTACCAGGGCCAGCCGCCCGGCGCCTACCCGGCTGGCAGCGTCCCACCCGGCAGCGTCCCGCCCGGCAGCGTGCCCCCAGGCGGGCCTTACGGTCCCCCGCCGGGCGGTTACGCGGCCGCCCCCGGCACCTACCCCTATCCCCAGGGCCCCTACGGCGGTCCCCCGCCCAGGCCCCGGCGCCGCGGCCTGATCATCGGCATCGCGGCCGGCCTCGCGGTCATCGTGATCGCGGCGGTGGTCGCGGTCGTGCTCCTCCAGAAGAGCGGCGAGTCCCAGGCCACCATGGCGAAGGACGCGGGCCGGGCCCTGGCCAAGGCCGACGGGGTCAACCTGGACGGCACCATCGGCGGCTCGTCGGCCAACATGAACGTGACCAAGGGGGGCTCGGTCCAGGGCACCTACACCCAGGACGGGAACCAGGTCAGCCGGCTGACCGTCCAGGGCCAGACCTACCTGAACGCCCCGACCTCGTTCTGGACCTCGGAGATCGTCACCAAGTCGGCCGCCAACCAGGCGGGCGGCGCCTGGGCCAAGGCCCCGTCCCGCGCGGTCAACCTGAACTTCAAGTCGCTCACCCCGGCCCAGCTGGCCAGCCCGCTGGAGAACGTGAACCCGAACGTCGCCGGCGTGCAGACCCGGATGGACGGCCGCCAGGTGATCCGGCTGACCGAGAACGGCATCAAGTACTACATCACCACCGCCATGCCCAACCGGGTCATCCACATCACCGGAGCGGTCGGCAAGACGGACTACGACTTCGCCCTGTCCTCGCTGAACAAGACGAGCGTCGCCCCGGTGCTGGACACGCTGACCACCGAGGTGCGCAAGCTCCAGAACGCGCCCGACCCCGGCGCGATCGTCCTGCCCGAGGGGAAGATCAAGTTCTTCCCGAACTGCAAGGCCGCGTCCGACTGCACGGTGAGCGAGACGGTCACGGTTACCGACCCCACCGCCACCACGCTGTACCTGCGGATGTACGTGCAGTTCTCCGGGACCAAGGACGGGTCGTCGTTCGCCACCTGCTCGGTCACCGACGTCACCAGCTCGATCGACACCCTGCACCCCAATTGCGGGGTCAGCGGGGCGACCTGGAACATCTGGTTCACGTCCCACACCGGGCTCTTCCACACCTGGGCCAAGCCGCATTTCTATGCCTCGGTGAACTCGCCCGGTGACGTCACTGCGCTCGTGTCGGAACTCAACCAGGAGAAGGCGGCGAGCTAGCCCGTCCCCCTTTGTTAATCGCGAAGGGTGTTAATCAACTGGTCACGGTGACGAGGTCGCTGATGTCCAGGCCGAGCGAGCGGCGCAGTCCGCTGGCGCCCGCCTCGGTGACGTTGACCGCGCGCGAGCCCGCCCGGCGCCGGACCCAGTCCCGTTCCTGAAGCTGGTCCAGCAGCCGGGCGCCGAGCGCGCCGGCCAGGTGGTGGCGCTGCTCGCTCCAGTCCACGCAGTACCGGACGAACGGGCGCCGGCTGGCCGACGAGCAGTCCACGCCGAGATCGGACAGCAGCGCGCGGCCGGGGTCGGTCAGCTCGTAGGCGACGTCCCAGCCGGGTGAGGAGAGCCGGTCGCGCTCGGACTCCGACGGGTCGAAGCTGCCGTCGCCGCCGGCCAGTGCGCCGGTGTCCAGCAGTGCGCCCATGAGCGCGACGCCGAGTCGGCCGGCCAGGTGGTCGTAACAGGTCCGGGCCCGGCGCAGGGCCTCGGCGTTGGTCCCCTCGCGCAGCGACCGCACGGTCAGCGGCGGCGCCACCTGCATGATGGCCTCCAGCAGGTCGGCGACGTGCCGCCCGGCCAGCCGGTAGTAGCGGTGCCGCCCGTGCGGCTCCACGGCCAGCATGCCGGCGGCGACCAGGCGGCTGAGGTGGCCACTGGACGTGGACGCGGCGATGCCGGCCTCGGCGGCCAGCTGGCTGGCGGGCAGCGCACGGCCGTCCCCGAGGGCCAGCAGCATGCGGCAGCGGCTCCGGTCGGCCAGGACCTCGGCCACGGCGGCGATGTCGATGTCTCCGCGCATACCGCCATTCTAGGACGCGAACGCTTCGGCGGCCATCGAAGTGTTGCCGGGGCAGACTGGAGCCATGCCACTTACCCAGACCTCACCCCGACGTCTTGAGAAAGAGCATCCCGAACAAGGGGGGTACCTGGCCCTGGTCGTCATATGCCTCGGGTACTTCCTGGTCATCCTGGACGTGATGGTGGTCAACGTCGCGCTGCCATCGATCGGCCGCGAGCTGCACGGCGGAGTGGCCGGCCTGCAGTGGGTCGTGGACGCGTACACGCTGTCGTTCGCCGGGCTGCTGCTGGCCGGCGGTGCGCTGGCCGAGCGGCTCGGCGGGCGGCTGGTTTTCCTGGCCGGCCTGGTCACCTTCGCGCTGGCCTCGGCCGCCTGCGGGCTGGCGCCGTCGATGCCGGTCCTGGTCGGCGCGCGGCTCGTCCAGGGGGCCGGCGCCGCGCTGCTGGTGCCGGCGTCGCTGGTCCTGCTCCAGGCCGCCTACCCGACCCGGGAGGGCCGGTCCCGCGCGTTCGGCATCTGGGGCGCGATCGCCGGCATCGGCGCCGCCTCGGGCCCGATCGTGGGCGGACTGCTGGTGACCGCGTGGAGCTGGCGCGGGGTGTTCTTCATCAACCTGCCGTTCGCGCTGGCCGCGCTGGTCCTGGCGGGCCGGGCCGTCCCGGTGACGCCGCGCCGGTCCCGCGCGCTGGACCTGCCCGGCCAGCTGCTGGCCGTGGCCGGGCTGGCCCTGCTGACCGCCGCGCTGGTCGAGGCCGGCCGGCTGGGCTGGGGCGCCTCGGACGTGCTGGGCGGGTTCGCGGTGGCCGCGGTCACGCTGATCGCGTTCGTGGCCGCCGAGCGGCGCAGCACCGACCCGATGCTGCCGCTGTCGCTGTTCGGGCAGCCCGAGTTCCGCTCCGGCGCGGCGGTCGGGCTGCTGATCAACTTCGGCTTGTACGGGCAGCTGTTCGTGCTCAGCCTGTACTTCCAGGACCTGCGCGGCTACTCGGCGCTGGGCACCGGGCTGGCCCTGCTGCCCGAGGCCGCGCTGCTGATCGTCGCGTCGGCGCTTTCGGGCCGGATCATGGCCAGGACCGGGCCCCGGCGGCCGATGCTGGCCGGCCTGCTCATCGGCGGTGCGGGCCTGCTGGGCGTGGCCACGGCCGGGCCACACACCCTGTACCTGCTGCTGGTGGCGCCGATGGCGGCGACGGGCTTCGGGATGGCGCTGACCATGCCCGCGGCCACCGCGGCGGTCATGGAGGCGGCCCCGCCCGACCGGGGCGGCATCGCCTCCGGGGTCATCAACGCGGCCCGGCAGGCCGGCAGCGTGCTCGGCGTCGCGCTGCTGGGCACGCTGGTCTCGGCCCGAACCGGGTTCACGAGCGGGCTGCACATCGGCATCGCGGTGGCCGCCGCGGCCTTCTTCCTCGCCGCCGCCCTGGCCTGGTCTGGAGTCCACCGGCCACGGTCCTAACATCGCTACGGACGGCAGCCAGCAACGCGAGCCGGAGGGGCCCGGAGGCGAGCGGCAAATAAGAAGAGGCGGTTGATGGTGGCTGAGGTGGTCGGTCGCGGCGAAGCGGAGCGCCAGTACACCGCGCGCGGCAGCGTGATGTTCTTCAAGGCGGTGGCCGAGCAGGACGGCGGAGACTTCTCGCTGATGGAGCGGACCCTGCCGCCGGGCGGCCGACGGCCGCCGCCGCACCGGCATACCAACTGCTCAGAGGCCTACTTCGTGCTCGACGGGCTGGTCTCGGTGGTGGTCGAGGACCGGGACCTGACCGTCGGGCCGGAGGGATTCGTGCTGGTGCCGCGCGGCACCGCGCACACGTTCGGCAACGGCGGGGCCGAGCCGGCCCGGCTGCTGGTGATCCACGCCCCGGCTATGGACGCCTACTTCGCCGGGCTGCACGAGCTGTGGAACCGCGGCGAGCCGCCCACGCCGGACGAGGAGCGGGCGCTGATGCGGCAGTTCGGGATGGAGACGGTCAGCCCTTAACCGGGGTCTCGGTCAGCTGAATCCCGGTGATAGTGATCACACTGCGGCACGGCCTGCGGCGTCCTCGGCATGCGGGTGGCACGGGGTTGGCCTGTTAGTGGTCGTGATCTAGACTCGCCACGAGCGAGTGGGGTATTCACGTTAATGGCCGAATCCTTTGGTGAATTGCTGCGCCGGTTCCGGGTCGCGGCCAGCCTCACCCAGGAGGCTCTTGCCGACCGGTGCCGGATCAGCCCGGCCACGGTCGCCGCAATTGAGCAGGGACGCAGAAAGGCGCCCCGGCTGTCTACGGTCCGGCTGATTGCCGAGGCTCTGGAATTGCCGGCCGCCGACCGGGAATTGCTGGCTCGCGCGGCCGACGACGGCGGGACCGGCCTGCGGCCGGCTCCCGACCAGGCCGAGCCGGAGGCGGATGCCGCCGGACTGGCGACCGTGACGGCGGCCGGAGTGGCAGCCCGGCCGGCAGCCGGGCCGGTGACTGGGCTGCCCGGGGCCAGGACCAGCTTTATCGGCCGGGACCGGGAGCGGGCGGCCGTGCTCGCGGCGCTGGCCGGCAGCCGGGTGGTGACGCTGGTTGGTCCCGGCGGGGTGGGCAAGACCCGGCTGGCGGCCCGGACGGCCGAGGCGGCGGCCGGGGGGTATCCGTTCGGCGCCGTGTTCGTGGACCTGGTCCCGGTGCGGGCGGGGTTCGTCAGCCAGGCCGTGGCGGCGCTGCTGGGCGTCAGTGAGGGGCCGGGACGGTCGCTGGACGCCGCGCTGCACGAGTACCTGGCCCGCGGCCCGTCCCTGCTGGTGCTGGACAACTGCGAGCACCTGCTCGAGGTGGCCGCCCCGTTCGTGGAGAAGCTGCTGGCCAACTGCGCCGGCCTGACCGTGCTGGCCACCAGCCGGGAGCGGCTGGCCATTCCCGGCGAGCGCACGGTCACCGTGCTGCCGCTGTCCCTGGTGGACGGCGCCGCGGACGGCCCCGCCGGTGCGCCCGGCTCGGAGGCGGCGGCGCTGTTCGTGGACCGGGCCAGGGCCAGCGACCCCGACTTCGCCGCGGCCGGCCGGGTGGTGGCCGACGTGTGCGCCCGGCTCGACGGCGTGCCGCTGGCCATCGAGCTGGCCGCCGCCCGCAGCGCCTCGCTCGGCGTGGACGGCCTGCTGGCCGGGCTGGACGATCACCTGCGCCTGCTGGCCGGCAGCCGCGGCGCCCACGAGCGGCACCGGTCGCTGCGGGCGGTCATCGACTGGAGCCACGACCTGCTCGACGCCGACGAGCGGGCCATGTTCCGGCGGGCGGGCGCGTTCAGCGGCGGGTTCGACCTGGACGCGGCGGTGGCCGTCTCCCCCGGCATGTACCGGGGCATGGTCGCCGACCTGGTCGGCCGGCTGACCGACAAGAGCCTGCTCACCCACCGCCGCGGGCCCGACGGCAGCCGCTGGCAGATGCTGGAGACGATCCGCGCCTACGCCCTGGACCAGCTGGCCGACAGCGAGGAGGAGGCCACGGTCAGGGACGCGCACCTGCGCTGGGCCGCCTCGATGGCGCAGGACCTGGAGCGCCAGGCCGAGGCGGGCCTGCCCTGGCGGGCCGCCTTCGACGCGGTCGCCGACGACCTGCGGGCCGCGGTGGCCCGCGCCCCTGGACTCGATATGGCCGGGGTCAGCCACCGGCTGGCCAGCGCCCTGGGGCACCTGGCCTACGCGCGGCGGTTCATGGTCGAGGCCCGCGAGCACTACCAGGTCGCGGCCGAGCTGGCGGCCACCCCGGCCCAGGCCGCCGCCGACTTGCGCACCGCGGCCGACGTGGCCATGGCCGGCGGGGATGGCGGCGTGGCCTTCGACCTGCTGCTGACCGCCGCGCAGCGAGCCGCGGAGGCGGGCGACCACGCGGCCCGCGCCGCCTGCCTGGCCTACGCGGCGACGGTCGCCGACCGGTTCGCGGCCGAGTTCCCGGCCGAGGTGCCGCACGACCGGCTCCGCGCCCTGGTCACCGAGGCGGCGTCGGCCAGCCCGGCCGGCGACCAGGTGGCGGCGGCCTACGTGGCCATCGCCGACGCCTGGGTCACCAACCCGGAGAAGACCGTCCCCGAGCCCACCCTGGCCGCCCAGGCGCTGGCCGCCGCCCGCCTGACCGCGGACCCGGTGCTGGTCAGCGGGGCACTCGATGCCGTGGTCGGCGTGCTGGACCAGGGCGGGCGGCTGCGCGAGGCGCATCAGGTGAACGCCGAGCGGGCCCAGATCCTGGAGCGCCTGCCGCGGCACGACCCGCGGGCCGGGGCCGAGATCGTGGACACCTTCCACATGGTCACCGAGATCGCCGTGACGGCCGGCGACCTGTCCGGGGCGCTCAGCACCGCGCGCCGGGCCCAGGAGGACGACATCGCCCGCGGCCAGCCGCACCGGATGGCCAGCAAGCCCATCCTGCCCCTGGTCCTGCTGGGCCGGTTCGACGATGCGCTGGCCCAGGCGGCCATCATGTGGGAATCCTGGAACCAGGCCGGGCAGCCCGCCGCGCGCTGGATGGGCCCGGCCATCTACGGCACCGCCATGACCTACGGGCTGCGCGGCGACTCCGGCGGCAGGCAGACCTGGCTCGGCCGGCTCAATCAGCTCATCGGCAACGGCGGTGAGCTGGTCCAGGGCTCGAACCTGGCCGCCGTGGCGCTGTTCACCGACGCTCGCATCGCCCTGCACGAGGGCCGCCTCGACGCCGCCGCGGCCGCGATCGGCGACATGCCGCAGGAGGCCGAGCCGTGGTACGAGACGCCGCACTGGTACTCACTTCGTCCTTATGCCTGGGCCATCGCCGCGGAGGTGGCCGTCGCCGCCCAGCTGCCCGACGCGGCCCGCCGGCTGACGGCCGCGGCGCCGGCCGGCGACGAGAACTACTGGGCCGCGGCCTGCCTGGCCCGCGCCGCCGGGCGGATGCACGGCGACCGGGCCATGATCGAGCAGTCCATCGCGGGCTGGGAGCGGATCGAGGCCCGGTTCGAGCGGGCCTGCACGCTGACCCTGCTGGACGACCGGGCCGAGGAGGGCGTCGCCGAGCTGCGCGCCCTTGGCTGCCAGCCGCCGCGGCCCGGCCGGCGGTAGCGCCTTCCGGGCCGGTCGCGGGCGACGGGCATGGCCGCGGGCGACGGGCATGGCCGCGGGCGGCGGGCCGGTCGCGGCCCGCCGCCCGACGGTCGGGGGGCGTCACAGGATGGCGTTACGGGGTGGCGAGCATGCCGTCGGTGTTGCCGGCCGAGTCGGTGTAGAAGCCGACCAGGTCGCCGCGGTCGTTGACGCCGTTGACCACGGTCTGGCCGATGCCATGCGGGTCGTTGATGGTGTGGAAGCCGTGGGCACGGGTCCAGGTGAAGCCGAAGGTCTGGACCGAGCTGCCCGAGCCGGTGGTGTAGAAGCCGACCACCTCGCCCGCGTCGTTCACGCCGGACGGGAAGTTGCCGCTGGCGCCCTTGACCGCCAGCTTGTAGACGTGCCCGTGGGACTTGTAGAAGCCGATCGGGGTGCCGCCGTTGAGCGAGTAGAACCCGGCGACACCGCCGCTGTTGTTGATCGCGGTGGCGGTCAGGCTGGTGCCCCTGCCCAGGTTGTTGATGCCGGGCAGCTCGACGCGGGCGTAGCGGCCGGTCTTGATGTTGAACGAGTAGCCGCGGCTGTCGCCCTGGGCGTTGACGTAGAACCCGACCGCGATGTCGCTGTCGTTCACGCCGAGGAGCTGGTCCACCGGCGGGTTCGAGGTGCCCTGGGCCGGGAAGTTGACCTCGTGGAAGTGGCCGTTCCGCAGGTAGAAGCCGAAGTTGCTGTTGGCCAGGCTGGCCTTGTTGGTGGTGGACCAGAAGCCGACCGTGGTGCCGATGTCGTTCAGCCCGGTGACCTGGGTCTGGCGCGAGCCCGGGTAGTTCTCGTTGGCGTAGTTGCCCTGGCCGTAGGGCTTGCTCAGCCGGTAGCCCTTGTTCGGGTGGCCCTTGGCGCCGGAGCCGAAGTACCCGGCGATCAGGCCTTCGTTGTTGATGCCCAGCAGCTGGTTGAACGTCACGTCGTGGTGGTTGTTCAGCGTGCGGAACGAGTACGAGGTGGCCGTGGCCGGGTGCGAGGCCGTGCTGGCGTACGCCGCCGTGCTCAGCGTCGCCGCGGCGGCCGAGGTCAGGGTGGTCGCGGCCACGACGCCGAGAAAGCGCCGGAGGTTCTGACCCGAGGACAGGCTCTTCATCACAGGGTTCCTTTCGTTACCGGAGCGGTATGCCATTGATCCTCCGGCGCGACGGGACCCGCTCCCAGCGACATCACCCCCACATCACCCTCACATCGCCCCGACATAATGAGCACGGGCCGCCGCGGCCCGTGCTCAGCAGTCGTCAGCTGCCGTCGGCTCCTGTGAGCTGACCTCAGCTCCTGTCAGCTACGGAAAGGGACCGTCGTGCCTGTGCCCGAACCCGAGCCGCTGCCCGTCCTGGAGGCCCTGCACTCCACCCCGGCCCGCCGCTACCTGTCGGCCGAGCCGATCGCCGACGAGGTCATCCGGGCGTTGCTGGACGCGGCCATCCGCGGCCCGTCCGGCGGCAACCGGCAGGGCTGGGCCTGGGTCGTCGTCACCGATGCGGCGGTCAAGAGCCAGATCGCGGGCTGGTACCGGGAGGGCTGGGAGGCGGCCTACGGCCGGCGCCGGGACGAGATCCTGGCCGCCGCCGGGCAGCCCGGCGCGCTGGGCTGGTCCTCCTACCTGGCCGCCGAGCACCTGGCCGGGCACATCGAGGAGGCGCCGGCCTGGATCATGCCGGTGCTGCGGCACGCCGCCGGCTCGGGCAACCCCCGGCTCGGCGCGTCCATCTACGGCGCGGTGCAGCAGCTCATCCTGGCCGCCAGGGCCTACGGCATCGGGGCCACGCTGACCACCTTGTATGCCGGGCACGAGGATGACGTGCGCCAGCTGCTCGGCCTGCCCGACGACGCGCTGACCATGGCGCTGGTCCCGCTCGGCTATCCCGCCCGCGGCCGCTGGAAGCAGCCCGAGCGGCGACCCCTGGACGAGGTCGTGCACTGGAACCACTGGTAGCCGCGGCCGGAAGAGGAAGCCGCCCGCCCGGGGCTGGGTTCGGGCGGGCGGCCAGTATTTGTTGGCGTGCTGTCGGTCTTATTGCTGTGGGGTCTGGTGCTGTGGGGTCTGGTGCTGTGGGCCCTGGCGCTGTGGGTCCTGGTGCGGTGAGGTTCTAGTGCGACCGGTTCCGGCGGATGTCCTGACCCGCGTCCTTCAGGCGCCCGGCTAGCTGCCGGGCGCGGCTCATGATCTGGTCGGCCAGTCCTTGGGCCTGGGGTCGGCGGGTGCTGGCGGCCTGGCCGGCCCATTGCCGGGCCCGGCCGTACCACTGCCGGCCCTGGCCCATGATCTGGTCGGCCAGCCCGCTGGCCTGCGAGCCCCGGCTGCCGGTGGCCCGGCCGTACCACTGCCGGGCGCGACCCATGCCGACCTGTGACTTGCCGCGCATCTTGTCGACGAAGCTCATCGTGACCTCCGCGAGACGGTCGGGCCGCCGCCGGCCCGGCTCTTGCACTCGCGCCGCACGTGCCCCGCTAACGGCAGTTCATGCACGACCCCCGCCGGGCCTCGGCCGGAGCACGGCCGGGCCGCCGGCTCAGGGCCGGTGCGCGGCCAGCAGCGGGATGGCCGCGATCTTCTCCTCGGTCAGGTCGGCCCAGCTGATCCCGGCCTCCGGCCGCGGCCCGTGCCGCGGCCGACAGTCGATCACCCGCTCCGGCGTCACAACGAAGTCCACCGGCACGTCGTGCCCGGTCAGCGGGATAATCCCAGCCGGGCGGACCTGGAGCTCATGCACCGTCGTGACGCACACCGTCTCCGGCCCGATCAGGCCCGCCGCCGTGGCCAGCGCGTACTCCAGGTCCGCGAAGCCGCCGCCCTTGCCCAGCCGGGCCCCGTCCTCGCCGGCCGCCACGCAGCCCATCACCACCAGGTCGACCGGGTCCAGCTCGGCCAGCGTGACCCGCTGCGCCGAGCGGGCCGCGCCGCTGATCGAGGCCGCCTTGCGCGGCGACTCGCTCAGCCGGGCCGGGTCCAGGGCGAAGAACGGCTCTGGCTCGGCCAGCCGCGGCACCGCCATGTACACGACCTTGTCGTCCTGCAGCGCCCGCTGCCGCACCGGCCACTGGGCCGAGTCCGGGTTGGCCTTGAGCGTTGCCGCCGCCTGCCAGGCGGGCAGGCCGCGCAGTCGCTCGGCGGCCGCCTCGGCGCCGGTGAAGTTCGGGATCCGGCCCGCCGCGCCGGGGAACCGCGCCACCCGCGCCGCGCTCATGGCCGACCACACCTCCTCCCGGAGGGCGGCCTTGGCGGCCAACACGTCGGCCGGACCCCCGGCGTCACGATCATGACGGGGCACTGAGCGAGCCATCCCCCCATCCTGCCGTCACGGCCGCCCGGCCGCCCCGTCACGGCCGCCCGGTCGCCCCGTCACGGCCGCCCGGCCGCCCCGTCACGGCCGCCCGGTCGCCCCGTCACGGCCGCCCGGTCGCCCCGTCACGGCCGCCCGGCCGCCCCGTCACGGCCGC
>Ga0134126_10012532_pt1 | contig 10709 bp, 9 predicted proteins | sample KB31752_FD_96881 | JGI IMG/M metagenome (GOLD analysis project Ga0134126, IMG submission 96881) | Terrestrial soil microbial communities with excess Nitrogen fertilizer from Kellogg Biological Station, Michigan, USA - KB3-175-2 | ecosystem: Environmental > Terrestrial > Soil > Unclassified ...
AGCAGCGTCGCGCAACGCCGCGTCGAGCCCGACCCCAGACACGGTAAGAACGATATGCACCACCAGCGCCGCGAATACGCCGCAGGCGATGGCGGCAGCATAGTGCAGTCGGCGGAGGGTGTCCGTGTCGAACGCTGAGGGGGCCGAGGCGGCTGCGGGGTGGCTTTTTTGCAGCCGCCGTACAATAGCCGATTGTTGTTGCGTGCGCGAACCGAGGCAATGAGCCGAACGTAAGCGGCGTCAGGGCGTTGGTTCGGGGGCAGATGGCGAGATTACCGATGGCGGCAGACCGGACCATCGTGGACAGCGATATTCCGGCGCGGCTCGACCGGCTGCCCTGGGGCCGCTTCCACACACTGGTGGTGACGGCGCTCGGCATTACCTGGATTCTCGACGGGCTCGAGGTGACGCTGGCCGGCAGCCTGTCGGGCGCGCTAAAGGACAGCCCGGTCCTTCATTTCAGCAATACCGACATCGGGCTCGCCAGCAGCGCCTATCTCGCCGGCGCAGTACTCGGCGCTATTTTATTCGGCTGGCTCACCGACCGGCTCGGCCGCAAGAAATTGTTCTTCGTAACGCTGACAGTCTACCTGCTCGCGACCGCGGCCACCGCCACATCCTGGAATATCGCCAGCTTCGCGCTGTTCCGTTTTCTCACCGGCGCCGGCATCGGCGGCGAGTATGCCGCGATCAATTCCACCATCCAGGAATTGATCCCGGCGCGCGTGCGCGGCTGGAGCGATCTCGTCATCAACGGCAGCTTCTGGGTCGGCGCCGCCTTGGGCGCGCTCGGCTCGCTGGTGCTGCTCGATCCGGCGGTGATCGATCCCGAACGCGGCTGGCGGCTCGCCTTCCTGATCGGGGCGGCGCTCGCGCTGGTGATTTTCTTCATGCGGCTGTGGATTCCCGAAAGCCCGCGCTGGCTGATGACGCACGGCCGTGCCGAGGAAGCGCAGCGTGTCATCGCTGGCATCGAGTCACACTTTGCGGATTTGGCACCGGCAGATCGCTTGCCGCGCGTGCGTCTGCGGGGGCGGCGGTCGACGCCGTTACGGGAAGTGGCGCTGACACTATTCCGGCGCCACCGCCAGCGCACGCTGGTCGGCCTGAGCCTGATGGCGGCGCAGGCATTTTTCTACAACGCCATCTTCTTCACCTACGCGCTCATCCTGACCGATTTTTACGACGTATCGTCCGATCGCGTAGGCTGGTATCTGCTGCCGTTCGCGGTGGGAAATTTCCTCGGGCCGGTTTTCCTCGGCCGCCTGTTCGACACGCGCGGGCGGCGGCCGATGATCGCCTTCACCTATATCGTTTCGGGCTTGCTGCTGGCCGGCACCGGCTACCTGTTCATGCGCAATCTCATCGGCGCGGAGACGCAGACGGCATGCTGGATGGCGATCTTCTTCTTCGCGTCCGCGGCGGCGAGTTCGGCCTATCTCACCGTGAGCGAGACGTTTCCGCTGGAAATCCGCGCGCTCGCCATCGCGTTCTTCTATGCGGTCGGCACCGGCGTCGGCGGCATCGCCGGGCCGTGGCTGTTCGGCGTGCTGATCGACACCGGCTCGCGCGTCAGCGTGTTTGGCGGCTATCTGCTCGGTGCCGCGCTGATGATCGCGGCCGGATCGGCGGCCTGGCGCTGGGGCGTGGCGGCGGAGCGCAAGCCGCTGGAGGCGGTGGCGCGGCCTTTGACGTTTATCGATTGAGCATTCCCCGCCCGTCACAAAATAAGCCAGATTTTTCGAACCTTATTGTGCGCGGCGATGAAATCCATTCATTTGAAATTCATTGCGGCGAATGTCATATGTCAATTCCTGAATGTGCCGTCGCATAGGGAGCCGGGGATGCCAACAGTGCGCGCGATCGTTTTCGCTTGCCTTGCATTGACGACACTGACTGTGCCGGCGCTGGCCGACGATATGCGGCGGCCCGACAAGGTGTCGGTCTATTTCGCCGCGCATGAGGACGACTGGCAGCTCTTCATGAATCCGTCCGCCTTCAAGGACGTGATCAAGGACGCCGCCAAGACCGTGTTCGTGCACGTGACCGCCGGCGATGCCGGCGCCGGCATGGGCTACAACGGCCGCAAGTTTCCCTATTACCGCGCGCGCGAAAACGGCGCGGAAGCCGCCATCCGCTTTATGGCCGATGCCGACAGCATTCCGGGCGAGCGCTCGGAATCCTATGTCGAGTTCAACGGCCACCGCATCGACCGCATCGTCTATCGCAACACCGTGAGCTATTTCCTGCGCGTGCCGGACGGCAATCCGCTCGGCGGCGGCTATGCGGACACCGGCTTCCAGTCGCTGCAACGGCTGGCGTCGGGCGAGAACGACGACTTGGCCGCGATCGACGGCTCGACCGTCTATCATGACTGGAACGATCTGGTGGCGACGGTGCGCGCCATCCTCGTCAATGAACGCGGCAAAGCCGGCCTGTTGCAGGTCAACGCGGCCGAACTCGATCCGCGCCTCAACCCGCGCGACCACTCCGATCACCTGATGACGGCCAAGGCCGCCTACGAGGCCGCCGCCAGCCTCGCTTGCGTGCGGCGGGTGTCCTATGTCGACTACGCCAGTATGAATATGCCGCCCAACCTCAACGAAGAGGAACGCGACCTCGAAAGCTCGGTCTACGCGGTGACGCTGGCGGGCGTGCTGGCCTACGACCACGGCGCTTCCTGGCACCACTACGACGAATCCTTCGTCGGCCGGAACTACTTCCGGGTGGTGGAGCCGAATGAGGCCTGTCCGGGCATCGCGGCCGCGGTGGCAGCGGTCCATCGCTGAGCACGCCTCAGGGAAAATCCTTATCCGACAACGTTATTTCGCCTGCGCCCGGTTGACCTAGGTCAACGGGCAGCGTGCGCCGGCACGGCATAGTAATTGCGACAATTTCGGTGCTGGCTGGTTTTCATCCCGCCCGCGACATGGGTCGCGAAACCAAGAGCCGCCGATGCGCTACGTCGAAGTGCTGGCCCAGCAGAGCCGCCGCGTCGTCTCGGTCGACGCGTTGCGTGGCTTCAACTTCGTCTGGATCCTGGGCGGCGACGGCGCCATTTGGGCGCTTGCGGAGATGTTGCACGACAAAGGCCCGGTGCGAGGCGCCCTCGGCGATTTCCTCGGGACCCAATTGCACCACGCGCCGTGGGAAGGCTTCACCTTCTACGATTTCGTATTCCCGCTATTCATATTCATCACCGGCGTCGCCATTGTGCTGTCGCTGTCGCGGCTGGTCGAGCGCGAAGGCCGCGAAAAGGCGCATTGGCGTGTGCTGCGCCGCGCGCTGCTGCTCTATGGCCTCGGGCTGATCTATTACGGCGGCATGAAGCACGGCTGGCAGGACATCCGCTTCCTCGGCATCCTGCAACGCATCGCCATCTGCTACATGTTCGCTGCGCTGCTGTTCCTGAATTTCAATCTGCGCGGCCTGGTCGCAACCTTTGTCGCGCTGCTTGCGGGCTATTGGGCGTTGATGACCTTCGTGCCGGTGCCGGGTATCGGCGCCGGCCATTTCGGTCCGGATCAGAACCTCGCCAACTGGATCGATGCGAACTATCTGCCCGGCCGGCTGTGGGACAAGACGCGCGATCCGGAAGGGCTGTTGAGCACGCTGCCGGCGATTGGCACCTGCCTGCTCGGCGTGTTTGCCGGCATGTTGTTGCGCGATATCCGGGTGAAGCCGGACCGGAAATCGCTGTGGCTGATCGGCGCCGGCATCGCGCTGGTGCTCGCCGGCCATCTCTGGGCGCTGCAATTTCCGATCATCAAGGCAATCTGGACCTCGTCTTTCGTATTGGTCGCCGGCGGCTATAGCGCGATCATCCTTGGGGTGGCCCATCAAGTCATCGACGTGTGGGGGCTGAAGAGATGGGCGACCATCTTCGTGTGGATTGGCGCCAACGCAATCCTGCTCTACTTCCTCAACGGCCTCATTGGCTTCGAGCCGGTCGCCACGCGTATCGTCGGCGACGACGTGCAGAACTTTTTCGATGACTTGGCGGCCGACGGCACCGGCCTGTTCGTCGCCAATCTCGCGGGCCTCGTGCTGGTCGTGCTGCTCGCGCGCTATCTCTACAAACGCGATATTTTCCTGCGCGTCTAAATCCCCGCCAGCCCGCGCATGATGCGGTAGAGCGCGGCTTGCCCCTCAAAGCCGATGCCGGGCCGGTCGGACAGGGTGATCGAGCCGTTCTCGATGCGGGCATCGTCGGCAAAGCCGCCGAAATCGCCGAACACGCCGGGATAGGATTCCGCGCCGCCGAGGCCGAAGCCGGCGGCAATGGCGAGCGACATCTGGTTGCCGCCATGCGGGAACATCGCGGCGCGCGGCCAGCCGTGCCGCGCCAGCATGTCGAGCGTGCGGGCGTATTGCACGATGCCGTAGGCCTGTGGCGGGTCGATCTGGATGACGTCGTTGCGCTCCGGCTTGAGGCCGCCGAAGCGCACCAGATTCTCCACGTCCTGGGTCGAAAACAAGTTCTCGCCGGTCGAGAGCGGCGGACCATAGGCGGCGGCGATATCGGCGAGCAGCGCGAAGTCGAGTGGGTCGCAGGGTTCTTCGAACCAGCGCAGCTTGAAAGGCGCGAGCCCGCGCGCGTAGGCCAAGGCATCGGTACGGTCGAATTTCGAATTGGCGTCAACCGCAAGCTGCGCGCCCTTGGGCAGGATCGATTTGACCGCCTCGACCCGCGCGAGATCGTCGGCGAGCGGCATGCCGCCGACTTTCATCTTCACCATGGTATAGCCGGCGTCGAGATGGCGGCGCATCTCGTCTTTCAAGTCCCCGGTGGTCTTGCCTGGCGCGTACCAGCCGCCGCCGACATAGCAGAACACGCTCGAAGCCACTTTGCCGCCGTTGAATCGACCGGCCAGCAGCGCGTGCAGCGGTTTATCCGCGATCTTGGCGATGGCGTCCCAGACCGCGACCTCGATGGTGCCGATGCCGACCGAACGTTCGGAGTGCCCGCCGGATTTTTCGTTCTGCATCATGGCGGCGAGGATTTTTTCCGGCGCGAAATTACCGGCGGCGTCGAGCAGCGTTTCGGGTTTCGCCTTCAGGATGCGCGGAATGAAGCGCGCGCGCATTTGCGCGCCGCAGGCGTAGCGGCCGGTGGAATTGAACGCGAAGCCGCAGACCGGCCTGCCGGAGCGGATCACGTCGGTGATCACGGCGACCACCGACGTGGTCATTTCGCTGAAATTGATGCTCGAATTGGCGAGCGTCGAGTTGAGCGGAACAGCGGTCTCGCGGATATCGACGATGCGCATTTCTTAAACGGTGCCGGCGGCGCTCACTGGATCTGCGCAATTTTGGCGTCGGCGATCACCTTTTTCCATTTGGCGACCTCGGCCTTGACGTAATCCGCGAACTCGGCCGACGAACTGCCCTCCGGTTCGAAGCCCAGAGGAATCATCTTTGCTTTCACGTCGGGTGTCGCCACGATGGCGGCGATCTCACGCTGCAACGTATCGACGATCGGTTGCGGGGTGCCCTTCGGAACGAACACGCCCTGCATGGTTTCGGAATCCTGGCCGGTGATGCCGGCCTCGGCCAGCGTCGGCACCTCGGGCAGCGCCGATGAGCGCTTCTTGGTGGTCACCGCAAGCCCGCGCAGCTTGCCGGTCTTTACCAACTGCGTGGCGGGCGTCATGGCGACGAAAGAAGCTTGCGTTTCGTTCGCCAGCACGGCTTGCACCACGGGGCCGCCGCCTTTGTAGGGCGCGATGGCCATGTCCAGCTGATACGTGACCTTGAACAAATCGCTGGCCAGATCGGGCGTGGTGCCGAGTCCGGGAGACGCAAAGGTGAACTTGCCGGGAGCAGCCTTGATCAGGGCAATCAAATCCTTCGCCGTCTTGGCCTCGACCGAAGGATTCACGATCAGGATATTGGGTGTGATGGCCGCGAGCGTGACCGGGATGAAATCCTTGAACGCGTCATAGGGACAATTCTTGTACAGGCTCGGATTGACTACATAGCTCGATGACGCGACCAGGATTGTATAGCCGTCGCCGGCCGAGCGTGCCGCGTTGCCGGTGCCGATATTGCCGCCGGCGCCGGGGAGGTTCTCGATATAGAATTGCTGGCCGAGCTTTTCAGACAGCTTCTGCGCGAGCAGCCGCGCCATCACGTCGGTCGGCCCGCCGGCCGCGAACGGCACAATGATTTTGACGGGGTGGTCGGGATAACCCGCCGCCGATACCGGCGCGACGGGCAGCGCCGCGCCGAGCAGGACGGCGCAGATAGCCAGATTTCGTACGATCGGGCCCATGAACTCCTCCCTGATTTTTAGGCATCGTAGCATCGTCCTTGCGCGATGCCAGTGGGCGCGCCCGACAGAAAATAAAAAGCCCAAGTCAGCGAAAGCTGACTTGGGCGATGTTGTCGGTCTTCAGAGCGCTGCTAAGTCTTTACGGGCAGACAAACGGATTCCAGAACCACTCGCCATCGACATTCACCCAGCACGGGCCGATGCCGTAGCCGTACCAAACGCCATGCCAGCGGTGTCGGTTATGGCCGAACCAGATGTGGCCATTATACCGTTGACCAACGACGAAGCGTCCGCGGGTGCCGACGCTCCGGTTGACTCGGACGTTGCGATTGACCGTAACATTGCGGTTGACGTGGACGTTGCGGTTGACGTGGACGTTGCGGTTGAGATTGACGTTGCGGTTGACGCTTTTATTGACATGGACGTTCTTTTGGGCCGGCTTGGCGTCGGCCGGCGCCGAGACCGCGACAGCGAATCCAAGCGCGGCAACGGCGGAAAGTACGATAGAAAGTTTTCTCAACATTTGTACTCCTCCTTGGAGTTTTCCGACAATCATGTCGGTTACCGGATTAATGGCAGAATGCGCGTGAATGGCCAATGAACAGAGCACTTACCTTGCGCTGCCATATAGCGATCCGACGGCTTGGCTGTGATTTAGTGAAATGCCTTCCCATCGCTCACCAGCTTGAACGCAATGTCGCCCCAATGGTTCCGTGGGTCTTGCTTTCGCGCCCCGCTGTAGGCTGTATTTCGTCCAATCGGATCGCCAGCCAATTTCAGCAGAGGATTATGCAATGCCGGCTCGAAAAATCACCCGCCAGGACATGCGTGACGCCGCGGAGACCTATAAGAACTGGGGTAAGTGGGGCCCCGACGACGAGATCGGCACGCTCAATTATACCTCGCCGGCGGACATCATCGCCGCCACCCAATTGGTCAAGAAGGGCAAGGTGATCTCGCTCGCGCTCAACTTCGACCATACGGGCCCGCAGGGCGCCAAAAGCAAATATCCGGCGATGGGCCGTACCAATCCGATCCACACCATGCTGCGCACTGGCACCGACGCCTATTCCGGCGTGCTCGATAAGCGCGGTATCCGCGCCGCCGACGACATGGTGACCATGCCGTTGCAATGCGGCACGCAATGGGACGGGCTCGGCCACGTGTTCTATGAGAACTACATGTGGAATGGCTACGACTGCCGCGAAGTGACCAGCGCCGGCGCGCAGAAATGCGGCATCGAGAAGACCAAGAACAAGATGGTCGGCCGCGGCGTGTTGCTTGACGTTGCCCGTTACAAAGGCGTCGAGTCGCTCGACGACGGGTACGCCATCACCTGCGACGATCTCGACGGCACCGCCAAAAAACAGGGCGTCGCGCTCAAACGCGGCGACTATGTGATCGTGCGCACAGGACAGATGGAACGCTGCCAGAAGGCCGGCAGTTGGGACGGCTATCCGGGCGGTGATGCGCCGGGCTTTGCGTTCGAGACGTTGGCATGGATCAAGCGCACCGAACTGGCGGCGCTCGCCAGCGACACCTGGGGCTGCGAAGTGCGGCCCAACGAGAGCGAGGAGGGCATCAACCAGCCCTGGCACTGGATCACCATTCCGATCATGGGCATGACCATGGGCGAGATCTTCAACCTCAAGGAATTGGCGGACGACTGCGCTGCGGACAAAGTGTACGAATTCATGTTCGTGGCGCCGGCGATCCCGATCACCGGGGCGGTGGGCTCGCCGGTCAATCCGCTGGCGATCAAATAGCGGCAATCACGGAGCGTTTGTCATGCCGAAGCAATACGCGGTCACGCATACCGATGCCGAATGGCGCAAACTGCTCACGCCGGAGCAGTTCGAGATCATGCGCGGACACGGCACCGAGGCGCCCGGCAGCTGCGCGCTCAATTTTGAAAAGCGCGCTGGTACGTTTTCCTGTGCCGGCTGCGGCCAACCGCTGTTCATGTCGAAAATGAAATTCGAGAGCAGTACCGGCTGGCCGAGCTTCAATGACCCGGTGCCGGGATCTGTCGAGAAATCGGCCGACACCAGCCATGGCATGATGCGCGACGAGGTGCATTGCAGCCGCTGCGGAAGCCATCTCGGCCACGTGTTCGACGACGGTCCGCCGCCGACGTATGTGCGCTACTGCATCAACGGCGTTGCTATGAATTTCAAACCAGACTGACCCCGCGTGCGAAAAAGGATTGCATAATGCTTGGCCACAATACCAAACGCGTCGGCGCCGAGGTTCTGGCCGATATGCTGGCGGGTTATGGCGTGACACACGTATTCATGGTGCCCGCTGTGTTGCGGCGCACCTTCGTCGAGATGGAACGGCGCAATACGAAAATCGCGCGCGTGCACTGTCACGGCGAAAAATCCGCCGCCTATATGGCAGACGGCTATGCGCGCGCCTCCGGCAAGCCGGGCATTTGCATGGCGCAGGTGATCGGCGCGCTCAATCTCGCCGCCGGCCTGCGTGACGCCTATCTCGCGCATTCGCCGGTGATTGCTTTTACGGGCGGCCGCGACCCGAAAACCAAATTCCGCAAGGTTTATCAGGAAATCGACGACCTGCCGGCCTTCGAGCCGGTGACCAAGTTCAACGCCACCATCGACGAGGTCGCGCGCATCCCCGACATGGTGCGGCAGGCGTTTCGGGTCGCAACCTCCGGCGCGCCCGGTCCCGTGCACCTGCAATTCCGCGGCAACGAGGGCCAACTCGACCTTGAGGAAGCCGAGATGGAGGCGTTGGTCGAGGCGCAGTTCGCTCGCGTGCCGCCGTTCCGCCCGGAGCCGGAGGCGGCCCACGTGAAAGCGGCACTCGACTTGCTGCAGAAGGCCGAGCGGCCGATTTTCGTGGTGGGCGGCGGCGCACGTGCCTCGGGCGCTGGACGCGAACTGGTCGCACTTGCCGAAGCGCTGCAAATCCCTGTCGCCACCTCGCTCAACGGTAAGGACTGCATCCCCGGCACGCATGCTTTGTCGGTCGGCGTGGTCGGCAGCTATTCGCGCGAATCCGCCAACGTGGCGGTTAACCGCGCCGATCTCATCTGCTTCCTCGGCACCGAGACCGGCGGCATGACCACGCATTTCTGGGCGGTGCCAAAAATAGGGACGCCAGCGATCCAGATCGATATCGATCCGGAGGCGCTCGGCCGCAATTATCCGCTGCAAGCGAGCGTGCTGGGCGATGCCAAGAGCGTGCTGGTGCGCATGCTGGGCCAGATCGACAAATCAAGCGCGACGAAGCGCGCGCCCTGGATCAAGGAAATCGCGGCGCTGCGCGGTGAATGGTATGCCAAATACAAACCCTTGCTGGAATCGGACAGCACGCCGATCCACCCAGCGCGCATCTGCCGCGAACTCAGCCAACACGTGCCCGACGACGCCATCGTGGCGGTCGATACCGGGCATGCCGGCATGTGGATGGGCGGCATGTACGACGTGCGTGTGCCGAGCCAGAGTTATATGCGCAGCGCCGGCCATCTTGGCTGGGCGTTTCCCGCCGGTATCGGCGCCAAGGCGGCGTGCCCGGATCGCCCAGTGGTGGTTTTCACCGGAGACGCCGGCTTCTGGTATCACATCGCCGAAATCGAGACCGCCGTGCGCTGGAAAATCAACAGTGTGACCTTGGTCAACAACAACGGCGGCGGCAATCAGTCCAAGCGCGGTTTCGACCGCGCCTATGGCGGCAAACAGACCGAGCAGGGCCGTGAACTGTGGACTTATAATCCGATGAATTTCGCCAAGCTGGCCGAGGACGTGGGCGCGCTCGGAATCCGCGTCGAGCGCGCAAGCGATATCGCGCCGGCACTGCAACGCGCGCTCGCCGCCAACCGGCCGGCGGTGATCGACGTCGCTACCGATATCGAGGCGCTGGCGCCGACCGCGGTTACCTAGCCCATCCGGCTGCTCAAGCTGATGGTAGTGGCTTTTCTGCTGCTGCCGGCGGCAACTGTTCGCGTTCGCCGCCAGTACCGGATCAGGCATCTCCAAAAGTGAAATTAACCCTCGCCGATCTCACGCAGAATTTCCGCGGTATGCTCGCCGAGCAAGGGCGCCGGCTTGTCGGCCGCTGCCCGCCAGCCGTCCATCACGATCGGGGTACGCACGCCAGGAATACTGCCGCCCTTGGCGGCCTTGCTCGGCAGATTGAGCTTCATGCCGCGGTAGGCCACTTGCGGATCGTTGAACACTTGTTCGAGATTGTTGATCGGCCCGGCCGGCACGCCTTGAGCCTCGAGTTTGCCAAGCAGGTCGTCGCGTTTCATCCTTGAGGTGAGGGCCGACAATTTGCCGATCAATTCTTCGCGGTGTTTGAGTCGCCCGATATTGTCCTTGTATCCGGGATTCTGCGCAAGTTCGGGCGCGCCCAGAACGTTGCAGAACTTGATGTACTGATTGTCGTTGCCGGTCGCGACAATGACGTG
>Ga0134126_10012533_pt1 | contig 10708 bp, 9 predicted proteins | sample KB31752_FD_96881 | JGI IMG/M metagenome (GOLD analysis project Ga0134126, IMG submission 96881) | Terrestrial soil microbial communities with excess Nitrogen fertilizer from Kellogg Biological Station, Michigan, USA - KB3-175-2 | ecosystem: Environmental > Terrestrial > Soil > Unclassified ...
GCCGTCGCCGCGCAACACTCGACGTCATCTGAGCCGTCGGCATCTGGTGCGATTGTTCTTTCGTGGAATTCGCATGGAATCGCGTGGAACGGCTGTGGAATGAGAATCTCGTATAGGCACACAGAATTGAAGTGGCACATTCTTGGGAGTTAGCCTCTGCGCGACATTCATACCGTTGCCGCCATGGTCGAAAAAATTAGTATGAAGGTATTGCTGCGTGCCGTTGTGGCCGCAGCCGTGGTTGCCGGAGCGGGCGCGTGGTTAGCCACGCGCCCCGGCCACCAGGCCGCCGCGCCGCGAGTGTCGGCATCGGGAGCGAACGTCGCCAACGTCACCACCGAAAAGGCCCCCACCAAGCGCGGCAAGGGGCAGCCGCAGCCGGCACCGTCGCCGACGGCGGGGACGCGCCGGCACACCAACGTCGAGCCGGCGCCGAGCGTGGAGGCACCGCCGTGCATCTGCCAGACGCCGACAACCAACCTGTCAATCTTGGTCAGCGAGTTACGAGTGCGGGTGTCCGGGGTCAATGTGACGGTGTCGGCGCCACCGAACGACCAGGTGACCAAGCCGACGGACATCAGCGTGCTGTTCAACGGCTCACAGCGGATCACCCAGACCTTCGATCCGGACCGCGGCAACACCATCAGTTTCGCCTACCCGGTCAGCAACGGCCTGCCGTACCGCACCCAAGTGGACATCAGCCTGCTGGAGCGCGGTGACCCCCCGGCCACCTTCGCGTACAGCCCGACGGTGACCATCAACATGCCGCTGGATACCGAGGAGGCGCCGCCGTGCAACTGCGCCGGGCCGACGCCGGGCCTCACCATCCTGGCCAACGCGGTACGGGTGCGGGCGGCCAGCACCAGCGTGGTCGTGTTCGCGCCGCCGCACCTGCAGGTGACCGACCCGACGCAGATCAGCGTGCTGTTCAACAACTCGAAACGGTTCACCGTCAACTACGACCCGGCCAAGGGCAACAGCATCAACTTCGACTACCCCGTCGGCGACGGCAAGCCGTACCGGACCCGGGTCGACATCAGCTTCCTTGACAAGGCGAACACCCAGGTCCCGGCCAAGTACCTGCCGACCGTGACCATCGTGCCCCACTTCATCGTGCACATGAGTCCGTTGAAGGTCACCCTGGCGTTCGACTGCGACGATTTGGGCACGGAAAGCGAACCTGTATTCATGTACAACGATGACCGCGGCTTTGTCGAGCGCAAGTACGACATGTTCGGCGGCGACTCCCGAGTCATCAACGAGTTCGCGCGGGACCTTACCAACATCACCGCGTCCGGCGGCTATCTGTTGCCCGACCTATTCTTCACCGAAAACGACGACCCCATCGGGTTCCGTGGCACGGGTCCGGCGTCTAGCAGTGACACACCGCTGGTGCCCGGCGACACGCGCGACGTCAACGTCTCGCTGTTCAACGGCAAACAAGACTGTCGTGGCGACTTCCACTACTCGCTCATCATCAACGCCGTGACGCACAACGTCTTGTAGCCAACAATACGAGCCGCCGACGCACAGCACCCGGCGCCGGGCAGCAACGACGTGCGCCGGGTGAGCCGGAGCAGGAACTCGCCCAGCGTCGACGGCGCGTACACCCCGCTGAACAAACTCCGGCGTCCCGCCGTGACGCACTACGTCCAGATCGTCGGTCGAGTCGGCGCCGGCAAGCATCCCGGCCATGGACACGCGGGCGTGATCCGGACGGCGCGCGCCGTGTCGCTCAGCGTGCACCGTGCTCGGGTGCGGTGAGGATGGCGGCGGCGACGGTGTCGACGTACCACCGTTGGAACTGTTCGGCCGGCCAGCCGCGTACGCGCACGAGCCAGTCGTAGTTGCGTACGTCCATGGCCAGCCACAGCACGTCGGCTGCGGTGTCGATGCTGACGTCGGGCCTCAGTTGGCCGGTGCTGGCCAGTTCGGTGGCGAACATGCTCATGCCGTGATGGCGTTCGTGGAGGTTCTTGCGCCAGATCGCGGCGGCGTCGGGGTCGGCAGTGGCTGCGCCGGCCAGGGCGAGCATGACCGGGGCGAGGCGAGCGTGGGTCGCGACGAGGTGCCGCGCGTACCGGGCCAGCTTGTCGCGGGCGTCGCTGAGGGCGGCGACCTCGGCGACGAACGGCCGCTCGGCCAGCGGGATCGGCTCGTCGTCACCGGCGATCGTGATGTCAACCAGCGCCGACAGCAGCGCCTTCTTGCTGCCGAAGATCTTGTAGACGGTCTGGATCGCCACGCTGGCCCGCGCGGCGATCGCGGTCAGTGGTGTGGCCGCGTAGCCAGGATCGACGAACAGGACGGCCGCGGCGTCCAGGATCGCCGTACGGGTCAGCTGCGCCTGCTGCTGCCGGTGAACCGACTCATATCGCCGCTTGACAACCACCGGGCGAGTGTAGTCCTCTATCGGATAGAGGTTCACTCTATCCGATAGGAGCGATCATGAACTTGCAAGCCGACGGAGCGGTCCGCGGGGCACGGGTCATCTATGTCCCGCCGCCGCTGTACTACGTTGCCGGACTCGTTACCGGTGGACTGCTGGATCGTGTACTCGCGCTACCGGTCGGCGGCCGGCCGGCGGTGGCGATCGCCGGGGCGACACTCGGCGGGGTCGGACTGGCTCTCGCTGCCGGCGGGGTAGCCGGGGTGATCCGGCATCGCACCACGATCGTCCCGCACCACGCCGTGGCCAGCTTGGTCACCAGCGGGGCGTACCGGCTATCGCGCAACCCGATGTACACGGGGCTGGCGATCGCCTACCTGGGCATCGCATTGCTGCTGGGCACGTGGTGGCCGGTGCTGTTCTGGCCCATCGTGATGTGGGTCGTCTACCGACTGGTGGTCCGGCCCGAGGAGATCTACCTCAGCCTGCGGTTCGGACCGGCCTACGCCGACTACCAAAAGCGCGTCCGCCGGTGGCTGTGACCCAGCCAGCCGGCCCGGCGGCCGACGCCGGAGCTGTCCGTCATCGCCTGCACCAGCGCAACGACGCACCCAGCCACCAATGTCGCAAGGAGCACACCGTCATGACCACACCGAACCGCAGTCTCGCCGTCCTCGACCGCATCTTCGGCGAAGGATTCGCCACCGGCAACACCGCCATCGTCGATGAACTGTGCTCACCGGACCTCGTCGAGCACCAGTTCGGCGTCGCCGGCACCGGAGCAGCCGCCATCGCCAACCTCAAACAGGCCATCACCGACGTGCACACCGCCATCCCCAACCTGACCCACCAGATCGAAGACTTCACCGAATCCGGCGACACCCTCTGGGCCCGCGTTCGCGTGCGCGGCATCGCCACCGGCCCGTTCTTCGGCCCACCCTCCGGCCGGCCGGTCGACATCACCGTCATCGACGTCTGCCGCATCATCGACGGCCGCATCACCGAACACTGGGGCGTACCCGACCGATTCGCCCTGCTCGCCCAAACCGGCGTGCTCACACGCCTCGCCCCCGCCTGATCGCCGACCTTCCGCCCGACGACCACCGCCTCCCGCACCACCCATCCACGCGGGCGGTTGCATTGTCGAAACTGTCGTACCCGGGTGGCAACGTCGTGCCTATGCATGCTGACGCAGAACGCGCGACGCTCCCCGAGCACCTGAGCCGTCTCATCGTCGAGCGGCTCAATGCCGGTGACGTCGACGGTTTGACGGCACTCTACGAACCCAACGCGGTGCTGGCGCTGCCCGACGGTGGGCTCGCGACCGGCTCCGAGGAGATCCGTAGGGCTTATGAGCGTGTGGTGGCCGGCAGGCCCAAGTTCGAACCGGGCGCCCAGCAACCGACCCTGCTCAGCGAAGACTTGGCGCTGACGTCGTCACGCTTGGCCAACGGGGCGGTCACGGTCGAGGTGGCACGCCGCCAGGCAGACGGCACCTGGTTATGGGTGATAGACCAGCCCAATGTCGTTCCGTAATGCAATCCCGCGCGGGACTGTCATCGCACTGACGCAAGACAAGCGCCCCTCGGATGAAGCCGGCGGCCCGCTGGCCTTTCACCACCGACCGCACCCGTCAGCGTGACCTGGCGAACAGACTTTAAGCAGCAATGCCATGGCTTCACCTCCTCGCACACAGCGCGGGAGGTCCACGTCGTTCCTGCCAATACCTGCGTCCGACGCGCACGGATCATACGACCTAGCGAACGCCCCGACGCCGGCGCCGACCCGGTAACAGCATCGACGTTCATGGAAGTTTCACGGCCACGGCAACGGTAACGGCACGTTCGGCGACCGGGCTTTGACGGGTTGTCCGGGCTGTCCCTATGGTCTGGCCAGTCGGGCGGGCCCTGTCCTCAAGCGCGGCGCACACCCGGGGTCTCGTCGTCGCGAACCGTGAAGGGTGCGTTGTCATGGCCATGTCTCGGCGTTCCGCCCTGGCCGTCGCCGGGGTCACGGTGGGCGCAAGCACGCTCGTCGCGCTGCTGATGATGCCGGCCCTCGCCGGAGGAGCACCGGCTCCGGCCCCGGCGGCACAGGCGCTGGCGGGCGCCTGCAGCGCGACCGCGCACGTCGACAACCAGTGGTACGGCGGTGAGATCGTCACCGTCAAGGTCACCAACACCTCGACCGCGGCCGCGACGAGGTGGGCGGTGACCTGGACGCTGGCGGCCGGCCAGAGCGTCGTGTCGGCGTGGAACGCGACCGTCACCACAACCGGCGCCACGGCGACCGCAGTCAACGCCTCGTACAACGGTGCGCTGGCCCCGGGCGCGTCGACGACCTTCGGGATGCAGCTCTCCGGCGTCCCATCGACGCCCATGCCGAGCTGCGCCAACGACGGGGCGCCGCCCAGCGGGGCCGACGTCACCGTCACCCAGGCCGACAGCATGCGAACTGTCACGCTGTACGTCGGTCAGACGCTCGGCGTGAGCCTCGGGCGGGAGTACATCCCGCCCACGATAGGCGCCCCCGTCCTCACCCAGGTCTCGGCGAGCGGCGGATATCCGACCGGCCAACCGTTCACCGGCCTGTACCGCGCGGCGGCGCCGGGTTCGGTGGACATCACCACCCACTCCGACGACCCATGCCTGCACGCGACGCCGCCATGCGCAATACCCGTCGCGCTGTGGATCGTGCACGTCACCGTCATCGACGTGCCGTCGACCGGCCAGACCGTCACCGTGTCCACCCCGGACAACCAGCGCGCGCTCGGGCTGCACGTGGGCGACGTGCTCGTGGTGAGGCTGGCCAGCGAGTACCAGCCGCCGAAGCTCTCCACCGCGGGCGTCCTGGTCCCCCTCGACGTAGTCGGCGGATACCCTGCCAACCAGCCGCTCGTGGCCCGCTACACGGCAACGACCGCCGGCCAGACCGACGTGTCGACCGTCACCGACAACCCGTGCTTCCACCTGCCGACGCCATGCCCGAGCCCGCAGACCCCGTGGACGGTCCACGTCACCGTCACCCCGTGAGCGCGGCTCAGCTGGCCCTCACCTAACTGCGGCTACCCGCATGGCCGCCGGGACCAGGGGCCAGCACGATCCATATCTTCGCGGCCACGAAGCCGCGCACGAAGCCGCCGAGAGTGAACCGGCTGTCCGTGGCTCGCTGCTACCCCGCGAGCCAGTCTTTGTTGATCGGTAGAGGTCCTCAACGACCGCGAGCCGCCGATGCGTCCGCCGCCCTGCATGGCGTCTACGTCCGAGTCCTGGACACCCGCGGTAGCCTGCACACCGTCGGTGTGGCGGGCCCCCGTAGCCGCATCCCCGTTACGGGCCGAGTGGCGGGTCTGTTACCCCGGCGACGGTTTAGGGCCGGGGTCCGGCCGGAGCCGGACCCCCGCCGGGTGCGTTAGCTGCAGGCGGCACCATTGAGGGTGAACCCGCTCGGTGCCGCGGTGTTGCCGGTGTGGTTGGCCTGGAAGCCGATGGTGGTCGAGCCCCCGGGCGGGATGGTGGCGTTGTAGCTGGCATTCGTTGCGGTCACCTGGCCGCTCGATGGCGAGTAGGTGGCGTTCCAGCCAGAGGTGATGGTTTGCCCGGACGCCAGGGTGAACTTCAGTGACCAGCCGTTGATGGCGGACGAGCCGCTGTTGGTGATCGTGATGTTGTCGGTGAGGCCGGTGTTCCAGGCGTTCACGCTGTTGGTCACTCGGCAGGCGCTGCTGCCGGTGCTCGGGCTGGTGCTCGGGCTGGTGCTCGGGGAGCTGGACTGAGCCGGAGAGGTGGGCGGCGTGCCCCCGATGGTGACGCTGGAGTTGCCGCTGCCGCCGCCCCATGCCTCGGTGGCCATGATTTGGTAGTTCATGCTGCCCAGGTTCATGCCCTTGGCGGCCCAGGCGTTGACGAAGTTGGAGAAGGTGATGGTGCCGCTGGTCCGGGGGGAGTTGCGGATCGCCAGGTACTGCCAGAAGGTACACGAGTTGCCGGTGATGCAGGGCTGGTTGACCTGCTGGTGCTTGATGATGGTGTAGGTGCCGCCGTCACTGGTCATCGTGCCCATGTTCTGGCCGGAGTAGTTCGGCGAGCCGACGTAGCCGTCGATGACGTAGTACTCGACCAGCGGGTTGGTCGACCAGCCGTACAGCGACAGCAGGTTGGTGCCACCGTTGGCGTTGAGGCTGCCGCTGTAGTTGATCACGCGGCTGGTACTGCCGGGCTTCCAGCCGACGCCGGCGACGAAGTCACCGATACCGCTCCACTGTGCGGTGTAGCTGGTGGCGGAGTTCAACGAGATGCAGGCCGAGCCCTGGCCGGCGGTCCACATCTGGTAGTAGCTGCCGTTGCTGCCGCCGGTGGAGTTCGAGCAATACTGCGTCGCCGCGCTCGCGGGGTTGGTCAGCAGCACTGCGCTGGCGGTCACGGCCACGGCGACGCCGGCGACCAGCAGGCCGGTGCGCAGGCGCAGGCGGCGCGTCGGGCGGGTGGGGGCGCCTTTCATGTGGTGCTTCCTCCTCGTAACTTCTCGCAAAGCTGGCGGGCGAGGCGAGACAGCGTGACATGACCGCGGCGGGACGTCCGGCGGCAGGACGCCGCCGGACCGCGTGGTTCCACGCGGCGAGGGCCGGCCGTCCGTCGGCTTGCCGGCCACAGGCCAGTCGTGGCGTTATGGATCGACGCCGTTCAGGTACATCGACGGCGGGCAGTATTGTCCGGTCTCGGAGGGAGTGTCAACGATATCCAGTAGGCCATGAATGTTCCGCGGTCGAAGGCGCAGTTCAGTCATGCCGCCTGACCTGGGACTGACCACGGCCTACCGGATCCGGTACGACCATGAACGTTCCACAGTCGACAGCGCGGTGTAGTAATGTCGCCCGACCTCGGAGTGCTATGGCTGCCGATCGGTGATGCGGTCGGCAATGGGGGACGAGTCGTTGATTGTTTGATCGAGTCGGGTGAGATAGCCGACGAGGTTTGCCAGGATCTCGTCGGCTGTCTTGGTCCAGATGAAGGGTTTCGGGTCTCAGCTAGAGCACAGCGCTGCGCAGCCGGACGAGGCCCGGATTCGTCCACCGGCACCGCTCGATCAGAACGTCGCTCATGTCGTCAGCCGGCAGAACCCGGTTGTTCGTGTCGGGCTCCTGCCAATCGTGGCTGGCCTCGCCGAGCGGTGTGTCGTCGTGCAGCACGTTGTCCACGAACATGTCGTGGGTGTTGGGCACCTTCGGCAATGCTGACAAGGTGCGGCTGTGTGAGAACCAGTTTCCTTCGAGGCGGAATGGCAGCTTGGTTCGCAGGATGGCGCCCAGATCTTCTGGATTATACGGGTGCATGAAGGAGATGATGTTCGAACGCAACGTCACTTCCCGGTCGCCCTGGTTGGGGTCAGCCGGGTCGCGAGCGACTTCGTGGAAGGCGATGGGGCAATCGAAGATGACGTTGTGGGCGAAGAGGATCCGTTGCGCTCCCCGGTGGATGGTGATAGCGGCGCCGTCGGATTGTGCGGCAGAACCCGGCTCCGGCGTCCGGAAGCCCCAGATGCGGTTGTGTACGAACTCGAGTGGTTGTGTACTGGTTCGAGGTCCGGCCTTGATGTCTATACCGTTCTCGGCTGTCGCGTGGAGCCGTGGACATCCGGGGCTGGGCGGGAATACGGGTTCGGGCCGGTGGGTGTGGCGGACTTCGGTCAGGTAGATGTCGTTGCCCTCGACGACCAGGTCCAGGCACTCCTGGTACGGGTTGGCGCCTTTGGCGTCGTCCCAGGTGACGCCCACGCCGTCGACGCAGTCGCAAATTTCGTTGTCGAGCACCCGGTTGCCGACGTTGGGCGCCCCGTTGACCCTGATCAAAATGGCGACCACGTCGTGTGGCGCCCATGCCCGGCGGATCACACAGTTCTGCACGGTGCAGTGGTTCCCTTCGAGCTGTATCCCGTGGGTGTCGACGTCTTCGATGAACATCGAGTCGAAGGTGATGTGTTCCGCGCCTTGCTTGACGATACAGGTTGCCAGATTTGGTCCGCGAATGGTCAACCCGTGCACGGCCCAGTGGGCGGCGCCGGAGGTGAATTGGAAGCCGTCGGTCACTGCCTCGGTACTTATACGGTCCCAGGGTCGTTTAGCGGTCTCGATGAACCGAATGAGCCGCCGGTGGTCGGCCGGGTTGGCTTGGTTGATCATGCATCTGCCCCAGGCTCGGTAGTCGCCGGGCGTCAAAAGGTAGTCTTCGGCGTTCGGGAAATGGTGGAATACGTCGCCCCAATTGGCGAAGTCACAGGGGTGGAGGACGGTCGATGGTCGACCGGCCGCGCCGAGTTCAGGCAGCGCGTCAAGACGAGAACTCGGCGCAAGCGTAACTGTCTGTACCATTGGTTCCACCTCGGATCTGTTGAAACTCGGCGCGCCCGCGCGTTGTTGCCCGCGTCAAGCTACTTGAGGGTCTAAGGAGCGTCCGGAACAGACACATTGGCCGACGGCGGGTCGTACGAGGTGCCCACATGGGCCGCCCGGAGTGCGACGGCCAGGTCGACGCAACCGTCAAGATATAACGCTGAAACTTAACGAGTCTTTCGCGGAGGGGAAATTGCGCGGGAATAGCTCATTAATGTCCGGATCGGCCAGGATCCTCGCGCGAATGGAGCAGCTCCCGGCTCCTACGGCGCGAGCGTTGAAAGCTAGGAGGTCGGTCTCATCTCGCCTGAGATAGGATACATCTTCTCCCGCCGGGTTGAATTCAAAGAAGTCGACTGAGTCACTGGCGGATAGCGGATGGCCGTGGCGGTCAATTGCCGACCCATTGGTAGGTACGGTAATTTTCACGGCTTCAGGATTCGATGTAGACACCTGGTACCGCACGTTCGTCAGAGCGATGCCACCGTTAGCCGTGGTTGCATTAGCTACACGAACTGTGAACGAGAAAGGTTCCCCCACCTTCAAGAACGGTGGATTGCTAACCTGGAAATCCAGCACGTCGACCGTGACCTTGGTGTTCAGGTACGCGATCACGGCCTGCCGCAAATCAGGAAGTTGAATGGTCATGGCAGTTCTCCTTTAAGTCCCTTGGTGGGCTTCGCAAGGCGGTGATATGTTTCGAGATCGAGGCCGGCAACGTAAATGTATGACCTTGTTTCCTTTGTCCGAGCCATCAGGTCGCTCATTTGCTTGCGGCACGTTGCCGGCCGTCTCCGCCACCTTGCAGGCTCGGCCTGCACGCGCGCATGACCAGTTCTGCCCAAGTTCGGCCCACGTGGCCGACCGTCCGGGGTAGTGAGTTCTGCCCATCGACACCCGGGAGTCGCGTCGTTACCGTCGAGGGGTGTCCAGCTGGGCTCATCCCGCACTGCCAGCGAGCTGGTCGGCGGTACGGCAGCCGCCGTTCGTGGGCCGGCACGCGGAGCGGGCGCTGCTCGCCGAGGCATGGCAGTCGGTGGGCGCTGGCGCCCGTCAGGCGGTGTTCCTGTGTGGCGAGCCGGGCGCCGGGAAGTCGCGGTTGATCGTCGAGCTGTGCACGGAACTGGAGCAGCACGGGGCCGTGATCCTGGTCGGCTCGTGCGTGGCCGAGCTGGGCCCGCCGTACCAGCCGTTCGAGGGCCCGGTCGGGGCGCTACGAGCCGGCGTTGTCGACGGGACGCTCGCGCCGGCCGACCCCGACGCATGGCCGATACCGCTGATCGCCGAGCGGCTCGGTACGCTCGTCGGCCGGGCGGCCACGCACCACGCGGTCGCGGCGACGCTCGCGGAACAACGCGAGGTGTACGGTGCGTTGACGCTGGTGCTGACCGAGCTGGCGCGGCAGCGGCCGGTCGTCCTGGCCCTGGAGGATCTGCACTGGGCCGGATCGACCTCACTGCAGCTCCTCACCCATGTCGTCGAACGCACCGCTGGCAGCCGGGTACTGGTGCTGGCCAGCTACCGGACCACTGCCCCGGACCAGTCGGACGAGCTGGTCCGCCGGCTCGCGCCGATGTACCGGCTCGACGGGGTGACCCGGGTCGATCTCGGGCCGCTGGACAGCGACGACATCGCCGAGTACCTCGTGCGTGAAGCATGTATCGCTGGCTACCGCGCCCGGCATGCCGCCGGTCTCCTGCGCGAACGGACCGGCGGCAATCCGTTCTACCTGCGGGAGCTGTGGCGCGATCTGGGCCGCCGCGGTGGGCTTGCCGGGCTCACGACCGGCTCGCAGCGCGCTCCGGAGATCGTCCGGGACATTGTGCACCACCGGCTGGCCGCGCTGGCGCCGGAGCACCAGGAGGCGCTGCGGCTCGCCGCGGTCGTCGGCGAGGAGTTCGACGCCGCGACGCTGGTCACCGCCGCCGGCA
>Ga0134126_10012535_pt1 | contig 10708 bp, 6 predicted proteins | sample KB31752_FD_96881 | JGI IMG/M metagenome (GOLD analysis project Ga0134126, IMG submission 96881) | Terrestrial soil microbial communities with excess Nitrogen fertilizer from Kellogg Biological Station, Michigan, USA - KB3-175-2 | ecosystem: Environmental > Terrestrial > Soil > Unclassified ...
ACAACGGCGCCGAGGTGACCAAGGTGGAACCGCCAACCGGCGACTGGGCCCGTGGGCTACCCGGGTTCCACATGTGGAACCGCGGGAAGGGCAGCGTGACGCTGGACCTCGACGTGGCGGACCAGCGCAGGCAGGCGATGACCCTGGCCGCCGGGGCCGACGTGGTGATCGAGTCGTTCCGGCCGGGAGTGGCCGACCGGCTGGGGATCGGCGCCGACGCCGTCCGGGCGGCCGCGCCGCGGGTGGTCTACTGCTCCATCAGCGGCTTCGGACCGGTGTCGGCGCTGGACGGGCTGGCCGGGTATGAGTCGGTCGTGGCCGCCGTCACGGGGCGGATGGTCGGCCTCGACCACCTGAGCGGCGCCGTGGCCGGGCAGGACCGGTCGGCACCGATCTTCACGGTCCCCCCGATCGCCTCCTATGGCGCGGCCCAGCTGGCGGTACAGGGCATCCTGGCCGCCTTGTGGGCCCGAGACCAGTCGGGGCTGGGCGACCACGTGTCGACCAGCCTGGTCCAGGGCCTCTCCGCCTTCCTGATGCGCCAGGAGCTGGCCCGGGGCGGGAAGGACGACGAGGCCCCGACGATCTCCGAGGTCGCCCACCGGGGCATCGAGCTGTGCTTCATGACGGCCGAGTGCGCCGACGGGCGGTTCCTCCAGATGTGCGCCCGCCAGGACAAGCACTTCGCCGACTGGCTCCGGGCGGTGGGGTTGGGCGACCTCTTGGAGGACGAGCGGTTCGGGCACGGGCCGATGCGGATCCCGACCGTCGACGACGTGGAGCACCTCGACCGGTTGATCCGTCAGCAGATGCGCCGGCGGACGGCGGACGACTGGATGCGGGTGTTCAGCGAGGAGTTCGACATCGGAGCCGATCCGTTCCTGATGCCCGACGAGTTCCTCCGGCACCCCCAGATGGTGGAGAACGACCGGGTGGTCGAGTTGGACGATCCCGAGGTCGGACGGTGCCGTCAGGTGGGGGCGCTGGCGCTCATCTCGGGAGCACCGGCCACCATCGGTCGCCCCGCCCCGTCGCTCGCCACCGAGCCTCAGCCCCGGCGCCGCATCGAGGCGGAGTCGTCGCTCGCCACCGAGCCTCAGCCCCGGCGCCGCATCGAGGCGGAGTCGCCGCTCGGCGCTGACCCTGGGCCGCCGCTCGATGCCGAGCCGGTACCCCCGCTGACCGGCGTCACCGTCGTGGAGCTGGCCTATTACATCGCCGGGCCGATGGCCGGGACGCTGCTCGCCGAGCTGGGCGCCCGGGTCATCAAGGTGGAGCCGCTCGACGGGGACCCCTACCGGCGGACGGGGCTGCAGTCGGCGAAGTTCCTCCACGGCAAGGAGAGCGTGGCCCTGGACCTGAAGCGCCCGGAGGGCCAGGAGGTGCTCCACCGGTTGGTGGCCGGAGCGGACGTGTTCGTCCACAGCTTCCGGCCGGGGGTGCCGGAGCGGTTGCACATCGACTACCGGACGCTACGGGCGGTCAACCCGGACCTGGTCTACCTCTACGCCGGGTCCTACGGATCGAAGGGCCCCCAGGCCGGCCGGACGGCGTTCCACTCGACCCCGAACGCGCTGGTGGGGAGCGGCATCCTCCAGGCCGGTCGGGGGAACCCGCCGGTGGACGACTCCTATCCGGACCCCGGGTCCGCCCTGGGGGTGGCGACGGCGGTGCTCCTGGGGCTGCACGCCCGCCGGCAGAACGGGACCGGCCACTACGTGGAGACCACGATGCTGGCCAGCACCGGGTACACCATGTCGCCGTACCTGGTCGACTACGACGGGGTGCCCCCGCCACCGGTCCCCGACGGCGGCCAGCACGGGTTGGACGCCCTCTGCCGCCTGTACCGGTGCCGACGGGGCTGGGTCCTGGCCTGCTGCCCGAACGACCGGCAGTGGGAGCGGTTGGTCGCCGCCCTGGGCCGTCCCGAGTGGGCGACCGATCAACGGTTCGCCGGCGCCGCCGTCCGGAAGGCCAACGACGACGTGCTCGCCGGGGCGATCGCCGAGGTGCTGGCCGACGGGACGGCCGCCGAGTGGGCCGAGCGGGCGGCCGCCGTCGGGGCGGCGCTCGTGGAGGTGGCCGAGGACCCCCAGGAGGACTGGCTGGAACGGAACGGGCTGCTGATGGCGGCCGACCACCCGATGTTCGGCCCGTACTGGCGGCCCCCGGTCCGGGTGACCTTCGACCGGATGCCGGCCCGCCTGGGCCCGGCGGCGGCGGTGGGGGAGCACACCCGGGCGGTGCTCGGCGAGCTCGGCTACGGCGACGACCGGGTGGCCGAGCTGGTGGGCACCGGGGTAGCCGGAACCTGGCCGGGCACCTGATGGCGTCCGGGCAGGGACAGGACGCCAAGGGATCGAGCCGGCCGACAGATCGGAGAGGAATCAGATGAGCGCCGAAAAAGGAGACCAAGGGATGACGGACGTGATCGGAGCCCCGCTGGGTGAGCCCGGCTACCGGCTGGTGGACGCCGATGCGCACATCAACGAACCGCCCGACCTGTGGGTGTCGCGGATGCCGGCGAAGTTCAAGGACCGGGCGCCGCACATGGAGCACTTCGAGCAGGGCGACGCCTGGGTGCTGGAGGGGGTGAAGGACCCGATCAACTTCGGCAGCAACGCCGCCGCCGGGATCGCCCGGGGGCTGCGGTCGGCCTGGATCCGTTGGGAGGACATCCGCCCCGGCGGCCACGACCCCAAGGCCCGGCTGGCCGAGATGGACGAGGACCTGGTGGACGCGGCCGTGCTGTACCCGACGCCGCGGATCTCCCAACTGGTCATCGCCAACCCCGACCCGGAGTTCCACTTGGCGATGGTCCAGGCCTACAACGACTGGCTGTCCGAGTTCGTAGAGCACGACCCGTCCCGCCTGGGCGGGATCATGCTGGTCCCCAACCGGGGGGTCGAGGCGGCGGTGAAGGAGATCGAGCGGGTCATCGACCGCCCGGGGATGGTCGGGGCCCTCATCGGCTGCTATCCCCACGGCGACCTCGACCTCGCCGAGGCGGACGATCCCGTGTGGCAGGTCCTGGCGGAGCGGAAGAAGCCGCTGCACATCCACGTGGCCCTGGTCAACGAGTACCCCCGGGACATCTACGCCCCCGGGACCATCAGCGAGGGCGTCGTGATGGGGTACCTCCGGTTCCGCGACGTCCCCAACCGGATGCTCCAGTTCGTGATCGGTGGCGTGTTCGACCGGGTGCCGGAACTGGCCGTCGTGCTGGCGGAGGTGGACGCCGGTTGGGTGCCCTACGTGAAGGAGCAGGTGGACAACCGCATCCTCCGCCGAGAGCAGGGGGCCGACATGCGACGGCTGCGGCTGCCCAGCTCGGTGATCGAGGAGCACTTCTACTACACCTACATCACCGACCACTTCGCCGTCCGGAACCGCCGGAGCATCGGCGTCGACCGGCTGATGTGGTCCAGCGACTTCCCCCACGGCGGCAGCGACTGGCCGCACTCCATCGGGATCATCCATGCCGACTTCGCCGACGTCCCCGCCACCGAACGGGACCTGATCCTGGCCGGCAACGCCATGCGGCTGTACCAGTTCGGGCAATGACCGACCAGGTCCGCCCCGACGCCGGCCCCATCCGGAGCCTGCTTTTCGTCCCCGGACACCGCGAGCGGTGGGTCGAGCCGGCCCGGGCGTCGGGGGCCGACGCCATCGTCTTCGACCTGGAGGACGCCGTGCCGGTCGCCGAGATCGACGCCGCCCGGGCCGTGGTGCGCCGGGCGATCGACAACCAGGAGCCGGGGTCACCGCGGCTGCTGGTCCGGACCGGCCCACCCGGCACCGAGGCCATGGTGGCCGACCTCGACGCCATCGTCGCCCCCGGCCTCGCCGGGGTGATGATGCCGCTCGTCTCCCGGCCCGACGAAGTGGCCGACATGGACCGGCGACTCACCGAGCTGGAGGAGGCCCGAGGCATGGCGGTCGGCTCGACGGCCATCACGCCGTTGGTCGAGACCGCCTCGGCCGCCCGGTTCGCCTACGAGATCGCCGACGCGTCGGACCGGGTCGCCTACATGGGCGGCGGCACGTCCCGGCAGGGTGACGTGGCCCGGTCGATCGGGTTCCAGTGGACCCCCGGGGGCGACGAGACGCTCACCCTCCGGTCGTGGGTGCTGCTCTGCGTCCGCGCCGCCGGGGTGCCCTTCCCCATCAGCGGGATGTGGTCGGTGGTGGACGACCTCGACGGCATGCGGTCGTTCGCCGAGCAGACCCGACGCCTCGGGTACTCCGGGTGCATGGTGATCCACCCGTCCCACGTACCGGTGGTGAACGACGTGTTCACCCCGTCGGCCGCCGAGGTCGCCCGGTGGCGGGAGGTCATCACGGTGATGCGGCAGGCCCAGGACCGCGGGGTCGGGGCCATCCGCCACGACGGAGAGCTGATCGACGAGGCCCACGTCAAGACGGCCGAACTGGGCCTGGCCCTGGCCGAACGGCTGGGGATCGCCACCGAGGGCTGACGGGAACACGGCGAGGGAAGGGGGCGGACATGGGGAACGGCGGGCTCGAAGGCCTCCGGGTGGTCGAGGTGGCCCGGGGCATGGCCGGCGAGATGGCCGGCATGGTGCTGACGGACAACGGCGCCGATGTGGTCAAGGTGGAACCGCCCGGCGGGCGGAGCAGACGGGGAGACGCCGGCTTCCGCGTGTGGAACCGGGGGAAGCGGAGCGTCGAAGCGGACCTGGCGACCCCGGAGGGGCTCCGGGTGCTCGGCGCGTTGCTCGACGGCGCCGACGGGATGGTGTGCGACCTGCGGGCCGGCACCGTCGACCGGCTGGGGATCGGCTACGACGCCGTCCAGGCCGGCCGGCCGGGCCTGGTCTACGTGGCCGTCACCGGCTTCGGCGAGCGGGGGCCGTGGCGCGACCTTCCCGGGCACGAGTACGTGGTGGCCGCCCGATCGGGGCGGATGACGGCGTTGACGGCGGTCGACGGGCGTCCCGTCGCCTTCACCCCTACGCCGGTCGCCTCGTTCGGCGCGGCGATGCTGGCGGTGCAGGGGCTACTGGCCGGCCTCCACTACCGGGAGCGCGGCGGCGGGGGCCAGCGGGTGCACACCAGCCTCCTCCACGCCCTCGTCACCCTCGACATGACCAGTGGCCACGGCCACCGCATCCACACCGTCGACACCTCCGGGAAGGTCTACGGGGTGATGCCCCTGGCGTTCATGACCGCCCGGTGCAAGGACGGGGTCTACCTGCAGATGTGCAGCCGGCTGCCGCACCAGTTCCGGAACTGGATACGCGTGCTCGGCCTCGACGCCCTCTACGACGACCCGGCCTACGCCCAGATGCCCGACGTGTTCCCCTCGCAGGCCGCGCTGGACGACGTCGTGGTGGCCGTGCGGGAACGCATGGCCCAGCGGACCAGGGACGAGTGGCTCGACGTGTTCTCCGTCGAGGGCGTGGGGGCCAATCCGTTCCTCAGCCCGGAGGAGTTCTTGGACTGCGAACAGGCCGTGATGACCGGGAAGGTCGCCGAGGTCACCGACCTCGAGGTCGGGCCGATCCGGCAGATCGGACCCATCGCCACCCTCTCGGACACCCCGGCCTCCGTGGGCCGTGGAGCCCCGGGGCTCGGCGACGACCGCGGTGGGTGGGCCACCCCGGCCCGACCACCCGCCGCTCCGGCGGCACGTACTCCGGCGGCGGCGCCGACCTACCCCTTGGACGACCTGGTGATCGTGGAGGCGGCCTTCGCCTACGCCACCCCCCAGGCGGCCACCCTGCTGGCCGAGATGGGGGCCCGGGTGATCAAGGTGGAGCCGCCCACCGGCGACCCGTCGCGGCGGAACTGGCGGACGACCTACACGAAGGAGTCGCCGGGCAAGGAGAGCGTGGTGGTCGACCTGAAGACCCCTGAGGGGCAGGAGATCCTCCACGAGCTGGTCGCCGGCGCCGACGTCTTCCTGCACAACTTCCGGCCCGGCGTGCCCGAGCGGCTCCGGGCGGACTACGACACGTTGCGGGCGGTCAACGATCGGCTCGTCTACGTCTACGGGTCCTGCTACGGGTCGGTCGGCCCGTGGTCGCACCTCCCCGGGTTCCACTCGTCGCCGAACGCCATCGCCGGGCCCGGCGTATTGGAGGCCGGGAGTGGGAACCCGCCGCAGAACCGCACCTTCGGGGACCCGACCGGCGCCCTGGCCCTGGCCGCCGCCATCCTGGTGGCCGTCACCGCCCGGCGGCGGACGGGCCGCGGCCAGTACGTCGAGGGGACGATGCTGGGCTCACTGGCCTGGGCCGTCGCCCACTATTCGGCCACCGGGGACGGGTTCGAACGGCCTCCCGGGCTCACACACCACCAGCGGGGGCTCGGGCCGTGGTGCCGGCTCTACGGGACGGCCGGCGGCGAGCTCCTGGTCTGCTGCCTGAGCGGGCGTGAACGGGCGGCGCTGACGGCCGCCCTCGAGGCGGCCGGCGTGGCGGCCCCGGCGTCCGGTTGGCCGGCCGACGGGCCGGTGCTCGAGGCCGTCTTCGCCGAGGCGTTCCTGGGCCGCACGGCCGAGGACTGGGAAGGTCGCCTGCTGCCGGCTGGGGTGCCGGCGGTGCGGGCCGATGGGATCGATCACTTCGACTTCATGCTCCGGTCCGAGCACATGCGGGCCAACGGCCTGGCGATCGAGGACGACGTCGAGGGGGTCGGCCGCATCTGGCGGAGCAGCGGGGGGGTGGAGTTCGCCAGCTCCCCGGTCCGACTGGCCAGCCCGGTGCCGCTGGGGAATGACACCGAGCGGGTGCTGGCGGAGCTGGGCCGCGACCCGGCAGCCATAGCCGACCTGGCCGCCCGGGGGGTCACCCGGGTGGTCGGGCAGGGCCTGTCCTGAGCGTCAATCGCGAAAAACAGGAAATCATTTTCGGATTACGTGACGGCGGGCCGGAATTTTGCAAGGATTGGGTCGGGGCACTCCGGGGCCTCGCGAACAGGGGAGGACAGCCATGGACACGTCCGACGTGCGCTTCCGGGTGGCCGCCGCCAGGCGGATGCTCGCCCGGGGCGGCTGCGAGAGCATGGTGGCGGGGCACGTCAGCGCTCGGGCCGACGGGGAGGACGCCTTCTACGTGACCCCGTTCGAGTACTTCGACGAGACGCTGCCCGAGCACGTGATGAAGGTGGGCTTCGGCCTCGAGCGGCTGGAGGGGGACTGGGAGCCGTCGCCGGCCATCCAGTTCCACGCGGCCATCTACCGGGAACGGCCGGACGTCCGGTCGGTGATCCACACCCATTCCCGTTGGGTCTCGACGTTCGCCACCCGGCGGCAGACCATCGGGATGTTCAACGTCGTGTCGGTCCTGTTCCACGACGACCAGGTCCTCTTCGAGGACGACGGGACGAAGCCGGCGGTGAACGGCAAGCAGCTGGCGGTCGTGCTGGGGGACAAGCGGGTGGTCCTCATCAAGAACCACGGGGCCATCGTGGCCTCGCAGTCCCTGGAACAGGCCACCGTCGAGGCCATGATGCTGGAGCTGGCCGCCCGCTACCACCTCGACGCCGAGGCCATCGGCGGCGACGAGTTCCCGGTGGCCGAGGTGGAGCGGGGACGCCGGCAGTACCAGAAGTACTTCCTCCCGAACATGTGGGAGGCGAACTTCCGACGGCTGCGGAAGTCGGACCCCGAGCTGTTCGCCGGCGTCGACGAGGCGGCGGTTGGCTGATCGGCGGGTGCACCTGGCAGGGCGGCGGTTGGTGAAAACGCGGGCGCCGGTGCGGTCGACGCACCTGCGGTTGGGCGCAATGCAGTTAGGCGCACAGCAGTTGGGCGGACAGTGGACGTCGGGGAGGGCGGGATTACCCAGAAATACTCATAATCATCAGCGGATTTGAGATCGTGCAGGGCGGTGGGCCCGCCAACGGGGCACCGGCAGATACCGCGGAGCGACCGCTCCGGGCATTCGGACAGAGGGGGTTTGACGATGAGCGAAGAGACGTCGCCGGCGCGCAGCCGGCGGAATGGCAAGGGAAGGATGATCGCCGCCGGGCTGGTCGGTGTGGTGGGGACGACGGCGATCGCCGCCGGAGGGATGGGGGTGGGTGCGGCCGGGGCGGCCAGCTCCGGGCCGATCCTGGTCGACGCCGTCGCCGCCGAGACCGGCACCTTCGGGGTGTACGGCTCGGCCGACATCGCCGGCCTGCGGACCCAGATCACCCTGGCGAACAAGGCCGGAGGGGTCCTCGGACGGAAGCTGAAGCTGCAGGTGGTCGATGACCAGTCGACAGCCCAGAAAGCCACCGTGGCCATCCAGAAGTTGCTCTCCAGCGGCCCGATGCCGGTGGCGGTCTGGGCCGGGGCGGTCAGCGTGGACACCGCCGCCATCCTGCCCACGACGACCCGGGCGAAGGTGGTGTCGTTCACGGCCGCCGCCACGCCGACATTCGTGACACCGAAGAAGAACCCGTACAACTACGTCATCTTCCCGTCGGCCAACGACCAGGTGGCCGGGACGGCGGCGGCCCTGAAGAAGATCAGCAAGGGCAAGAGCAAGGTCGGGATCCTCTACTCGAACGACACCGGCGGGCAGGCCATCGCCAAGGCGATGCAGACAAGCACGACGGGGTTGCCGAGCTACGGGCTGACCGTCGTCAACTCGCAGTCGGTGTCCGACACAGCGACCGACATGACGCCGCAGCTCCAGGCCCTGCAGCAGGCCGGCGCCCAGGCCATCTTCTTGCAGTTCGCCTCGCCGGCGCAGTTCGTATCGACGATGAACGACATCCAGACCATGGGCTGGAAGGTGGGGGCGGTGGCCGGGACGACGGCGATCACCCAGACGGTGATGGGCGGGGTGCCGGCACCGGTGCAGGCGCAGTTCGGGGCCCTCGGCACCGCGCCGCTGGCCCGGTCGTCGACAACCGCGACCATCCCGTCGAAGACCCAGACGTTCATCAAGCAGCTGGCGAAGACAGGCGGGAACACGGGGACGCTGCTGTTCTCGATGAACAACGCCGATGCCATCAACCTGCTGGTGTACGCCATGAAACAGACCAAGTCGGCGACATCGCTGAAGGTCAACGCCTTCTTGAACAAGTTGGGCACCAACGTCCCCAAGGGCCTGCTCTACCAGGTGCCGCCGCCGGGGTTCTCGCCGACCAACCACGGGCTGACAAACGGGACATTCAAGCACTACTGGGCGTTGCTCTACGCCGGCAAGACAGTGCAGGGCACCTACAAGGGGACAGTGCTCCCGATCAAGTAGCCGGGCAAGGGGGGCGACGACGGGGTCGTGCCGCCCGGGCCACGGCGGCCCGGGCGGCACGACGGCAGCACAGCAGAAAGGCGAACCGTGTACCGGGAGATCGGAGAGGCGGTCATCGCAGGATTGGGGGTGGGTGGCCTCTACGCCATGATCGCCATGGGGTACACCCTGATCCTGTCGGCCAGCGGGGTGTTCAACTTCGCCCAGGGCTCGATGGTGATGGCGGGGACCTTGGCCCTCTACGGCCTCTGGCAGGTCGCCCACGTCCAGTTCCTGCTGGTGCTGGTCATCCTGGCCATCGGTGGCCTCGCCGTCGGGCTGGCCACCTACCTGGCGTCGGTCCTGCCGGTGATGAACCGCCGGGGGATCAGGAACCTGACCGAGGGCACCCTGGTGACCACCTTCGGCTTCGGGTTGGTCCTCAACACGGTGGCCGGGATGACCTTCGGGTACGACACCGTGCCGGTCAACTCCTACGTCACGCGGTCCCCCATCTCGTTCGCCGGCCTGGACATCAACCCGATCTATCTGGTGATGATCGGGGCCACCCTCGCCCTGGCCGCTCTCCTGGAACTGGTGCTGCACAAGACCCGGGTCGGACTGCTGCTGCGGGCCACGGTCGGTGACGCCGTCGGGGCGGCACTGGTCGGCATCCGGGTCGGCACGGTGGTCCTGGTGGCCTTCGGTCTGGCCGGCGGGTTGGCGGTGGTGGCCGGGGCGTTGCTGGCGCCGGTCTCGTTCGCCTCGGTCAGCACGGCGACCACCCTCGTCCTGCTCGGCTTCGCCGGCATGGCCATCGGCGGCTTCGGCAGCTTCACCGGGGCCCTGGTCGGCGGGGTGCTGGTCGGCCTGATCTCCACCGTGGTGCCCGTCTTCATCAATTCGCTGTACGTCAACCTGATCATCTACGCCGTCATGCTCGTGGTGCTGGTGATCAGGCCCCAGGGGCTGTTCGGGACGGCCGGACGGTTCGGCGCCGCCGGCCTCCGAGAGGTCTAGGGGCAGAGGGCTTAGGTGCACGGCGTGGAACGGGTCGACGAACGGGTGGCGAAGGTCGAGGGGCACGGCGTCTCCAGGGCGCCGTCGGGCGGTGGCGTGGCCAGCCTGAGCGGCCCGCTGTTCAGCCGGCAACGCCGGTCACGGCGCAAGAACCTGGGCGGCTGGGCCGGGTTGTGGATCGTGGCCGCTCTGGTCCCGCTGGTGGCCGGCAACGCCTCGGACCTGACCCGGTACGAGGACATCGTCTTCGCCCTGTTGGCGGTGCTCGGCCTCAACATGGTGTTCGGGTACGGCGGCGAGGTGTCGTTGGGCCAGCCGGTGATCGTCGGCGCCTCGGCCTACGCCGCCGGGGTGCTCAGCACCAGCCTCGGCTGGTCGGCCCTGGCCACCCTGCCGGCGTCGCTGGTGACCGGGGTGATCGCCTCGTTGGTCCTCAACCTCGTCAGCTTCCGGCTGCGGGGCTGGTACCTGGCGGCGACTACCTTCTTCGCCGTCAC
>Ga0134126_10012536_pt1 | contig 10707 bp, 11 predicted proteins | sample KB31752_FD_96881 | JGI IMG/M metagenome (GOLD analysis project Ga0134126, IMG submission 96881) | Terrestrial soil microbial communities with excess Nitrogen fertilizer from Kellogg Biological Station, Michigan, USA - KB3-175-2 | ecosystem: Environmental > Terrestrial > Soil > Unclassified ...
ACCAGCTGAAGGGGTATCCGCTTAACTTTCCGGTTCGAGAAATCAAAATAGAGTGTGTCGGGGTTAAATGCGGAAATTTGCTGGTTGCTTTCCCTTCGGCTGTTTATTTGATCGAGCTGCGAGCTGAGCACTACAAAGCTTTTGCTTTCGAGCGTCCGGAGATCGACCGTAACGGATTTGCTGGCGATATTAATTTTTGAAAACAGCATATCCCATCCGGTGCCTTTGATGGTAGCTGTAACTGTATCAGACTGCAGGGAATGAAATGCACGCCTTTGCGGCGTATTTTTAAAATCCAGCACTTCTTTAACGGTAAACTTATAGGGATTTGACAAAACAGTAATTATCCATGCAAAAATTGCCAGTACCAGGCAGGTAAAAAAAGCAGACACGCGCCGTCGCTCAGTTGCGGATAATTTTATTATTGCCATTTTTTTAAGGTTAAAGCTAAAAGCGGAAAGCTAAAAGCGAAAGGTTGTATACTTTAGCTTCGCTTTCCGATTTACTTTTTTCTTTAAGCCCTGGCTCTTCAAAGCTTTTCGCCTTATGCTAGCGGCCTCAGGTTTAAGGCTTCAGTTTTGCCTTCTGCTTTAGGCTTTTCGCTTACTTAGTGACCGCCGGCGGGGTATTTAACGCCTTCGAGGCTTCTAAAGATATTGCCGACTTATCAAAGCGGATCTTTCCGTTGTCAACTTCAACCAAGAAGGTAGTTTCGGCAACTTCAACAATCCTGCCGTGAATGCCGGCAGTGGTTACCACCCTGTCGCCTTTTTTTAGTTCTGTAACATATTTCTTTTGTTCTTTTTGCTTTTTTACCTGCGGGCGGATCATAAAGAAATAAAATACCAGGGCAATTAACCCAAACACGATTATTTGTTGTGAACCAAAACCTGTGCCGGTTTGTAATAAAATAGTTGTTATCATTTTTTGAATATATATTATTTGGGTGCGGCTACTACTACTTCGCCAATTAAATGTACTACGTTTTGCGGCGGGTTGGTGTTTGCAGTTATCGTGATCAGCTTGTCCTGGAGGCCCATTTTCCCCTTGCTGTCAAACTTTACGTGGATAATTCCGCTGTCGCCAGGCTTTACCGGGGTTTTTGGCCAGGATGGCTTAGTACAGCCGCAAGACGCATAACCGTCGGTAATAATCAGGGGTGACTTACCGGCATTTGTAAATTTATAATCGTATACAACGGTGTCGCCCGGTTTTATTTTCCCAAAGTCATGAGTTTCTTTTTCAAATTTCATTACAGGCGCATTAGTTGCATTGGCCGTTGTGCCCGCGGCGGTTGTATTGTTCGACTGGTTGCAGGCCGACACCAGCAGCCCGGCTGTTATTAAAGCTAAAAAAAGAGTTTTCATTGTTATTCTTCTATTAATCCTCTGCCAATTTTTTGTATTTTCTTTTGAGTTTTTAATTCGGATAAAATTTTGTCCAATATACCGTTTATAAATGAATTACTTTTCGGCGTACTAAACTCCTTCGATATCTCGAGGTATTCGTTAATGGTTACTTTTACCGGTATCGAATTGAAGTTAATAAATTCGGCAATAGCCATTTTCATCAGCAATGTGTCCATCATCGCTATCCGGTCAGGCTCCCAATTTTGGGTCTTTTGGGCAATCATATCCTGGTATTCATCGTTATGCCTGATGCTCTCTTCAAAAAGATTCACGATAAACTCACGGTCTTCTTCCCAATTACCGGTTACGTCCGCCAGTTTGTTCTGCTCCGGGTCGTCAAAGGCAAAGTTTTTAAACGTTTTCGCAATCAGTGCCTGCAGTACATCTTTATCAACCGGCCAGTATATAAACATGTCCTCAAAAATCTGCTCAGCCAATGACGATTTTAAAATCACCTTTTTGAAAATGAATTTTATGATGTCTTTGTCGGTTTGTATGGTATCGCCTGTCTTTTTGAGATACTCCTTATAATCTTCGGAGTTTTTAAGAATAGTGAACAGCGATTTTGACAGCTCGGGCTCAAAATCCCAGGCCACCTTGTACTTTTTTAGTGCTGCTAAAAAATCCTTATTTTTTTTCAGCGATACAATAAACCTGTTGCTCAATATCTTGAGATCGGCATTGAGGTCATCGGCCGTCGGTAAATGCTTGTTAGCCCGTTCCTGGGCATCATTGGCAGCATATGCCGTGACTTCCGAGATCAATGACAGCATCCAGATGTACATTTCGTACACCTTATCGATACTCTGCAGTAAATTTTTTTCATGTTGCCTGATGTCGCCGCTATTTGATTGATGATAAGCGTATAACGACTGTAGAACTTTTACCCTGAGGTGCCTTCGGTTTAACATTTTGTAAGAACGATTTAGGATTAATCCTGTTTTAAATTAACTAATACGATGATTTTACTTTTCGGATGTCTGCAATTCTTTTTTCGGCAATTTTATTCGCCGCTTCAATGGTCGAAATGTTTTCCGCCTTTGAAAGTTTTAACACATTACGCGTCGCCTCGTAAATATTTTCGGTAAGCTGCAGGGTACGCTTTTTGCTAAAGCCCATCAGCTCCGAATAACAATTTATAATACCGCCGGCATTGATCACATAGTCCGGCGCGAATAAAATCCCTTTTTCGAGCAGCATCCGGCCATGCACCAATTCATCTTCAAGCTGATTATTTGCCGAACCCGCGATGATACTACACTTAAGCTTTTTAATTGTTTCAGTATTAATTGTAGCCCCCAGTGCGCACGGTGCGTAAATATCGGCATCAATATCAAATATAGTATTATTTGAAACAGCCTCGGCCCCATATTTTTTTGCAATTTGCCCTACCCGGTCTTCATTAATGTCGCTCGCATACACTTTCGCGTTTTCGTCGCGCAGCAATTTTACCAGGTTTTCACCAACGTGCCCTATTCCCTGCACTATGATAGACCTGCCGGTAAGGTTATCATTACCATAAAGATCCTTAACACAAGCCTTTATCCCCATAAAGACGCCCAAAGCCGCCACCGGCGCCGGATCGCCGCTACCGCCAATTGTTTCGGGCACCCCGGTCACATATTGTGTTTCCATGCGGATATATTCCATATCCCTGGGATTGGTGCCAACATCTTCGGCGGTTATAAATTCGCCATTAAGGTTTTTTATAAAACGGCCGAATTTACGTAACAGCGCCTCTGTTTTATCCCGGCGCGAATCGCCAATGATCACAGCTTTGCCGCCGCCGAGGTTAAGGCCTGCTATAGCCGCCTTATAGGTCATGCTTTTCGAAAGCCGCAACACATCCTGTAAAGCATCGCGTTCGGTTTTATAGGCCCACATGCGCGTGCCGCCCAATGCAGGCCCCAGGGTAGTATCGTGGATAGCTATTATTGCTTTTAAGCCGGTGTCCGGATCGCTGCAATACACTACCTTTTTATGGCCAAATGCTTCAAGCTGGTTAAAAATCGAATCGTCGTCGGTTGATACAGGCATCAAGTGTGAAAAAAAGTAAATGTTTCGGGCTGCGACAAAAGTATGTGTTTTTTTTATTGTCGCAAAGATTTGTTTGGAAAGTTCGCGCGTAATGGTTCTGCCGGGGTTCTGTTTGCAAATTATATTCCTTTTGTGAAAACCTTCATGAAATGTTCGTTCTGAAAAATGATTGCTTACTTTTATGAAATATGAAGGAGGTAAAATATTCATTTACTCGTTTGCCGGAAGCTTATTATTATGAATTTTTTAGCGAAGGGCCAAGAGGGAGGGTTAAAAAAATTGTAGGCTACAAACTCATAGAGGAACGTCCTAACAGGATATATAACCTGGGTTTTGGGGATTGGGATGATCAAACCGAGGATTTAAATGATACAATAGCTACAAATAATCATGATCGACAAAAAGTGCTTGCAACGGTCGCTGACACTGTACTTGATTTCACAAAAAATCAGCCCGGCGCTTCTGTTTTCGCGCAAGGCAGTACCCTTGCCCGAACTCGGCTATACCAAATGGGGATAGCTGCATTTTGGGAGGAGATAGGTTCCCTTTTTGTGGTAGTGGGTTATTATGATGGAAAATGGCAGCCTTTTGAAAAGGGGAAAAATTACGAGGCCTTTTTAATTAAAAGAAAATAATGATAACTTTGCTAAACAGGGAAAATCATGAATAACGGGAAAAATACATCAAAGCTATCAAATCCTATTGCGGAACGGGAGGAAAAAGTTGCTCTTTATACGAAAGCATCCTACTTTCAAAAAAAGGACAAAAAAGCTGCCGAGTTTTTGAAAAAGCACCCTGTTCCGGCAGAATTTCTAAAATAATTTCCTTTCTTTTCGTTGCAGCACTGGGATTGCCGTTAATTGCGATAGCAAGATTCCCGATTTGCCACCCTTCCAACTTCTTTGTACTTTTGAGCTTTCGGACTCTCGGACTTTTCCGGCTTTCCGGACTTCAAAGATGAAGGACCTCGCTTACCTCAATAAATTTTTTTACAAATACCGCTGGCGGCTTATTCCGGGCGTACTGTTTGTTATTATTTCCAACATATTTGGCGTATTGCCGGCCCAGGTTATCAGGGTGGCGTTCGACCTGGTGACCGAAAATATCAGCACTTACCAACTTTTCTCGGGCTTTAATCGCCAGGGCATGATCTACGGCATATTTGGTTCGAGCTTATTATTGTTCGGCGCGCTGGTATTGGTACTTGCCTTATTGCGCGGTTTGTTTTTGTTTTTTATGCGTCAAACCATCATCCTGATGTCGCGCCATATCGAATACGACCTTAAAAACGAGATATACCACCATTACCAGGAATTATCGCTCGCGTTTTACCGCCGCCATAACACAGGCGATTTGATGAACCGCGTGACCGAAGACGTAAGCCGTGTGCGCATGTACCTGGGGCCGGGCATCATGTACACCATAAATACCGTGGTGCTTTTTATTATGGTGATATACGCCATGCTCACCGTTAACGTAAGGCTTGCCATATTTTCGGTGCTGCCGCTGCCGGTTTTAGCGGTGATCATCTATTATGTAAATAATATCATCAATTTTCGCAGCGAAAAAATACAGGAGCGTTTGTCGGCCTTATCAAGTTTTGTGCAGGAAAACTTTTCGGGGATCAGGATCATCAAATCATATGTACGCGAGGGTTTTGTGCGTAAAAGTTTTGCCTCGGAAAGCGAGAATTACAAAATGCACTCCATGGCCCTGGCAAAAGTACAGGCATTATTTTACCCGCTTATGCTGCTGCTGGTTGGCCTCGCCAACGTTATTACCATGTATATAGGCGGCGTGGAGGTTATGAAGGGCAATATTACTTCGGGCAATATAGCCGAGTTTATCGTCTATCTAAATCAACTAACCTTCCCGGTTATAGCATTAGGGTGGGTAACATCGCTCGTCCAGCGCGCGGCGGCTTCCCAAAAAAGGATCAACGAATTTTTGCACCAGCAATCCGAGATTATATCGCCTAATGTCGCCAAAAAAGCCATCAGGGGCCAGATCGAATTTCATAACTTGTCCTTCATTTACCCAGAGACAGGCATTCATGCATTAAAAAATGTGTCATTTACTATAAATCCCGGTGAAATGGTGGCAATTATCGGCCGCACGGGATCCGGAAAATCAACCATAGCCAACCTGATCATGCGCATGTACGATTGCACCGGAGGCAGCCTATCAATTGACGGCCAGCCGGTTGAACAGCTTAATCTTGAAGGCTACCGGTCGCAAATCGGCTTTGTGCCGCAGGATGTTTTTTTGTTTTCGGACACTATTGCCAACAACATCGCCTTCAGCGCCGATACGCTCGATATGCCGCGCATAGAACAGGCTGCAAAGGATGCCGCTGTTTACAGCAACATTATGGAGCTCGACAAGGGCTTTGAAACGCTTATAGGCGAGCGCGGTATCACGCTTTCGGGTGGGCAGAAACAACGGGTTTCTATCGCGCGTGCCATTGTGAAAGAACCGCAGATACTTATTTTCGACGATTGCCTGTCGGCTGTGGATACACGTACGGAAGAAGAAATATTGAACAGCCTTGGCCGTAATATGCAAGGCAAAACGAGTATCATTATCGCCCACAGAATATCGACGATAAAAAATGCGGACAAGATTTTGGTTATGGACAATGGCGAAATAATTGAACAGGGAGACCATCAATATTTAATGGATAAGAGGGGCGTATACTTTGAATTATACGAAAAACAGTTGCTTGAAGAAGAGGAAAATGCCTGAAAAAGCCGTAAACCGTAAAATAAAACGTATAAAATGTTTAATAATATTCGATTTAATACTTGTACTTTGAAAAATTATTTATATTTATGCCAACCAAAAACAAATTACAATAACATTTTATATGGGAGATTTTGAAAATAGAGAGCGTGAGGAAGTTTTTTCGAAGAAGGTAAGAGCCGGGAAGAGAACTTATTTTTTTGATGTAAAGGCAACGCGGTCAAACGATTATTATGTTACCATTACCGAAAGCAAGAAACGTTTGGAAGACGGCGTTTTTGTAAAACACAAGATTTTTTTATACAAAGAGGATTTTGAAAAATTTAGCGAAGGCCTGAAAGAAACGGTTGAATACATTAAAGCCAACCAGGATGTAGTTGAAAAACGTTACGAATACGTTGAGTCGCCCGAAGTTGCCAAAACAGCTGATGAAGACTTTTCTTTCGAGATATAAGAAACCTAACAATCTAAACTAATCTTACAAACAAAGAACCTGCTCACGCGGGTTTTTTTTGTTCAGCTACCTGTGCAGCAGCGAGGATGTAGTTATCCCTACTACTACGACAAGAATAATGATCAAAGCACAAAACGCCAGAATTACGATGGTGGTAATACCCCATAGCTTAAAAAACGATTTTAACTTGCCAAGCCCGGTGCTAACCGCCATCGCATCGCTGAATAAGATCCCCCTTTTAATACGGCTGCCGAACTGAAACAGGTAAAGCGAAAAGAAAAAATAAAACACGGCTATAAAAATGTATACAATACTAACTATGCCGCCCATACCGGCGGGGTAAGGTGTTTGCTGATAATTTGCGACCAACGAAAAAATGGCGCCGACAAAAAAAGCAGCCAAAAGCAAAAACCCCGTAAGTATAAAGCCCAGGATACCCAAAAAAACAGCCCATTTACCGGCTTCGCGCAAATAATTTTGAGCTTCTGCATTTAATACCAGTTCCTGTACAGGGCTGATTTGGTCGTAAGGTTCATTTGTTTCCATGCTAAAGGCGTTTAGTTTCCATAAAATTATAACACTTTAGCCCAATCAACACAATAAATTACATACTTTTTTAATGGGGCATAATAATAATGGCGATAGTAAAGTAAATAATAAGCCCGGTTACATCTACAAGCGTGGCAACAAAGGGGGCTGAGGAAGTGGCCGGGTCGGCGCCCAACTTTTTCAATACTAAGGGCAGCATTGAGCCGGCGAGCGAACCCCATAACACCACCCCTATTAATGCAAAGCCAACGGTAGTGGCCACAAAAAGCCAATCGGGGCCGTATATGTGGCTAAAAGCGCTCCAGATAGTAATCCGTAAAAAACCTATAATACCCAGTGTAATTCCAAGCAGGAGGCCCGAAATTATTTCGCGGCGCATCACACGCCACCACTCTGCAACAGTTACTTCGCCCAATGCCATGGCCTGTATAATGAGCGTTGACGCCTGCGATCCGCTATTGCCGCCGCTGGAGATAATCAATGGCAGAAAGTAAGCAAGCACTACCCACTTGGAAATTTCGTCCCCAAAAAATGTCATTGCTGTTGCCGTGAGCATTTCACCTAAAAACAGTACAACCAGCCAGCCAACACGTTTCTTTACCAGCCGGAACAGGTTGATATCGAGGTAGGGCTCGTCCAGCGCTTCGGTACCGCCGATTTTCTGAATATCCTCGGTATATTCTTCGTTGGCTATCCATAAGATATCATCCACGGTAACAATGCCAAGCAAAACGTTATCCTTATCAACTACCGGGAGCGCGACCCGGTTATTCATCCTGAAAACGTTGATAGCTTCTTCCTGCGGATCGCTGGCATTTAACGAGATGAGCCTGCCATCCATCAGGTCAGTGATCTTTGTTTCAGGTTTAACCAGCAATATTTCGCGTATACGTATATCGTCGAGCAGTACGCCGCCCTTGTCAATCACATAGATCACATCGATGGTTTCAGAGTTTTTGCCATAGCGCCTGATATGCGCCAGCACCCGTTCAACATCCCAGTCCTTTTTAACTGCCACGTAGTCGGGCGTCATCAACCTGCCGACCGAATCCTCCTCGTATCCCAATAAGGATAACGCCTCTTTCCGGTCATCGGGCGATAAGTGCTGTATCAGTTTTTGTACCGCATCGCCATGCAGCTCGCTGAAAAGCGCGGTACGGTCGTCAGGCGGCAGCTCATTGATCAGGGCGGCCACCCGCTGTCCAGAAAGTTTTTTTATGATGCGTTCCTGCGTAGGGAAATCAAGTATCCTGAATACATTTACCGCCCGGTTAAGCGATAAAGTTTCAATAAATAAAGGGCCTTGGTCGGGCAGTTCGCCAATCAGTTCTTCAACATCTGATATGTTCAGGTTGTTCAAATACTCGCGGAGTTGTATTTCGTCGTTTTGTTCCAGCAATATTTCAATTTGCTCAACCATTTCTTCCATAAAAAGGCCCTCTTCTTTACATTGTTATTAAATTGGTTTGCGGTTCGTTAATGTCCGGCAAAAGTCGTTTAATTTTTCAAATTACAGGCAATTTTTTCTGCTATCTTTGCGGTTTTTAAGAGAGTGGTTGATTGGGTTGATTAAGTTGATTAGGTTTTCAGGAAGTCGATTTTAAAACTCAATCAACCACTCACTCAATCAACTTAATCAACTAACAATGGGACTACAATGTGGTATAGTAGGTTTGCCGAATGTGGGTAAATCAACGCTTTTTAATTGCTTATCAAACGCCAGGGCGCAGGCGGCAAACTTTCCGTTTTGCACCATTGAGCCAAATGTCGGGGTAATTACGGTGCCTGACGAACGTTTGGTTAAGCTTGCGGATATAGTTAAGCCCAAAAACATTGTGCCGAACGTTATTGAAATAGTCGACATTGCCGGCCTTGTAAAAGGCGCCAGTAAAGGCGAGGGCCTGGGCAACCAATTTTTAGCCAATATACGCTCAACCAACGCCATCATCCATGTTTTAAGATGTTTTGACAATGACAATGTGATCCATGTTGACGGGTCCGTCGACCCGGTGCGCGATAAGGAGATCATCGATACCGAACTGCAATTAAAGGACCTCGACTCGATAGAAAAGAAAATATCGAAGATCGAGAAAATGGCCAAGACCGGCGGCGACAAGGAAGCAAAAAAGGCTTTTGATGTTTTAACTGTTTACCGAAATCATTTGCTCTCGGGAAAATCTGCCCGTACTGCTCCGGTTGCTGAAGAAGATAAGGAGCATATTGCCGATATATGGCTGCTGACCGCTAAACCGGTAATGTATGTTTGCAATGTAGATGAGGCTTCGGTTAATACAGGTAATGCTTACGTCGAAAAGGTGAAAGCAGCCGTTAAGGAGGAAAATGCCGAAGTGCTGGTCATTTCAGCGCAGATAGAATCAGAAATTGCGCAGCTGGAAACTTATGAAGAACGCCAGATGTTTCTGGACGATCTCGGCCTGACCGAATCAGGGGTAAATAAGCTGATAAAAGCGGCTTATAAACTGCTTAACCTTGCCACCTATTTTACTGCCGGAGTGCAGGAGGTGCGCGCATGGACAATTACCAAAGGTTTCACAGCCCCGCAGGCAGCAGGCGTTATCCACACCGATTTTGAAAAAGGTTTTATCCGTGCCGAGGTAATAAAATACGATGATTTCGTAAAATTCAACGGTTCGGAAGCTGCGATAAAGGATGCAGGCAAGCTTAATATTGAGGGCAAAACCTATATTGTGCAAGACGGCGATGTGATGCATTTCAGGTTTAATGTGTAGCGCAGAGCCAAGAATCAAGAGCCAAGAGCCAGGATTTAGTAAAACTATTCTAATTTATCCTGGTTCTTGACTCTTGGCTCTTGATTCTTTCGAACAGCCAAATTCAAACCCCGGCAGACCTTTGTAGCCGGTATTTTTTATTACAAATAGTGAACCAGCCAGGGGCTGCCTAGCCAGTTCTTCATCGCTCAGGCCCGTCATTGCCGAAGTGATATACAAATCGCCAAAATTGTCCCCGCCGAACGCACATGAAGTTATCCTGGCCGCCGGCATTTGAATAGCCAGCAGTTTTTCACCGGTATCAGGGTTCCAGCGTGTTATTTGCCAGCCATCCCAATGGGCTACCCATAACATGCCCTGGTTATCCATCGTCATGCCATCGGGCGAGCCATCTTCATCCGGAATATTTATCACAACCCGTTTTTCGCTTATTTGGCCGCTGGTTTTGTCGTAATTATAAGCAACGACGGTATAAGTAGGCGTATCAATATAGTAAAATGTTTTATGGTCGAGGCTCCAGGCCATGCCGTTTGAAATGGATACCTTATCGATTTTTTTGACGACAGTATGGTCTGTATCCAACGTATAAAAGCTGCCTTGTTCCGGTTCATCGGTATGCGACATGGTGCCGGCCCAAAACCTGCCGTCGGGGCCAATCTTGCCATCATTAAAACGGTTGCCGGGCAGGTGCCTTTCCGGGTCTGCGATCATCGTTACTTCAGAAGTTTCCCTGTCTACAAACGCGAAGCCGTTCCTTAACGCCGCC